>Ga0265340_10000224_pt1 | contig 28844 bp, 30 predicted proteins | sample 4CB225metaG_FD_202082 | JGI IMG/M metagenome (GOLD analysis project Ga0265340, IMG submission 202082) | Rhizosphere microbial communities from Carex aquatilis grown in University of Washington, Seatle, WA, United States - 4-CB2-25 metaG | ecosystem: Host-associated > Plants > Roots >...
ACGGGGAGATCAAATACTCGACCGTGCAGAACTGGTATCCGGGCGACGAGAACGGCAAGGGCGGCATCTACAATTTTGTGACCAAGCGCGGCCTGTGCAAGGGCAAGAACTCGAAAATTTCCTGGACGCAGGTCGAGACCGGGTCGGCCATCACCTGGAAATATCCGAGCTGCATTTTGCAGGGCGACAATTCCATCGGTGAATTTTATTCCGTGGCGGTCACCAACAATTACCAGCAGGCCGACACCGGCACCAAGATGGTCCACATCGGCAAAAACACGCGGAGCACGATTGTGTCGAAGGGCATTTCCGCCGGACACGGCCAGAACAGCTATCGCGGCCTGGTGAAAATCCAGAAGACCGCCGCGAACGCGCGCAATTTTTCACAGTGCGACTCGATGTTGATCGGGTCGAAGTGCGGCGCGCACACGTTTCCGTATATCGAGGTGAAAAACACGACGGCGAGCGTCGAGCACGAGGCCTCGACGTCCAAGATTGGCGAGGACCAGATATTTTACTGCAACCAGCGCGGGCTTTCGACGCAGGACGCCGTGAACCTGATCGTGAACGGCTTCTGCAAGGAGGTCTTCAAGGAGCTGCCGATGGAATTTGCCGTGGAAGCCCAGAAACTTTTGGGCGTGAGTCTGGAAGGCAGTGTGGGGTAAGCTTAACCACGGATAAACACGGATGGACACGGATTTATTCCAACGGATTCGGTCGTCTCTTGAACAAGATTCGACATCCGTGTTTATCCGTGTCCATCCGTGGTTAAAATTGAATTTTAAAAAATGAGCAAACAACCGATTCTTGAAATCAAGAACCTCAACGCGGGCGTCGAGGGCAAACAAATCCTGAAGGGCGTCAACCTGACCATCAACGCGGGCGAGGTCCACGCCGTCATGGGCCCGAACGGCTCCGGCAAAAGCACGCTGGCCGCCGTCCTGGCCGGGCGCGCCGGTTACGATGTGACCGGCGGCGAAGTCATCTACAACGGACACGACCTGCTGGATCTCGATCCCGAGGAACGCGCCCGCGAAGGGGTGTTCCTCGCCTTCCAGTATCCGGTCGAGATTCCTGGCGTGAACAGCACCTATTTTTTGAAGGCCGCGCTGAATGAAGTCCGCAAGGCCCGGGGCGAATCCGAACTGGACGCGATGGAATTTCTCAGCCTGGTGAAGGACAAGATCAAGCTGCTGGAGCTGAACGAGGACCTGCTCAAACGTTCGGTGAACGAAGGGTTTTCCGGCGGCGAGAAAAAGCGCAACGAAATCTTCCAGATGGCCGTGCTCGAGCCCAAACTCGCCATCCTCGACGAAACCGATTCCGGCCTGGACATTGACGCGCTGCGGATTGTGGCCGGCGGCGTCAACAAGCTGAAGCGGCCCGACAGCGCGCAACTGGTCATCACGCATTATCAGCGGCTGCTGAATTTCATCATCCCCGATTTTGTCCACGTGCTCTTCGACGGCCGCATCGTCAAATCCGGCGACAAGCAACTGGCGCTCGAACTCGAAGCCAAAGGTTACGACTGGATTACCAAGGGCGTGTAGTTAAACTGCCGGCATGAATCTGGACGAGGCCCAACGCCAAAAAGTCACCGCCTGGATCGCGGCCGGGGCGAAGCTGTCGGAAATTCAAACCCGGCTCGCCGCGGAACTCAACCTGAAGCTCACCTACATGGAGGTGCGGCTCTTGGTGGATGATTTGAAGCTGACGCCGAAAGACCCGGAGCCGCCGAAAGTGGTCGCGCCGCCCGTTGCGGCGCCCGCTGCCAATCCAACCAAACTCACGATTGAAAAAAATCCCGCGCCGGAGGGAACGCTGCCGGCTTCCACCGTTTCCGTGACGCTGGACCAACTGGCAAAGCCGGGCGCGATCGTCAGCGGCAAGGTCACATTCAGCGACGGCCAGTCGGCGGATTGGTATCTCGACCAGACCGGGCGGCTTGGGGTTGTGCCCAAGCAACCGGGCTACAAACCGTCCCCTGCCGACGTCCAGCAGTTTCAGGTCGCGCTGCAAAGCGAACTCGCGCGCATGGGACTCTGAAGCATCTTAATCTTAATCATTATCGTAATCTTGATCTGTTTTAAGCGCTTGCGATTACGAGCAGGATTAAGATCAAGACAGAATGCCGCTTCGTCTTGCCGCGACCCAATCCGCTTGGCACATTGAAGCTTGATGCGCGAACAATTCCGGGTCTGGATCGAAAGCCTCGAAACCTTTGCCCTGGAGGTCATCTCCGGCGAACGCCACGACACGAAGGCGGCGTTGATGCGCGCGTTTTTGTTCGGCAGTTCCAAACTGTTTCAAGCGGGCGTCAAAATGCGCCACTGGCTGTATAACGTCCGCATCCTCCGCGACAAAACGCTCGGCGTGCAGGTCATCGCCATCGGCAATCTCACCGTCGGCGGCACGGGCAAAACGCCGGTCGTGGAAAAATTCGCGCGCGAACTCCGCGACGCCGGCCGCCATGTCGCCATCCTCTCGCGCGGCTACCGTTCCAAGCCGGCGCCCCTCCATCAGTTGCTGCTCAACAAAATCCTGCTGCGCGAAGACCGGACGCCGCCGCGCGTCGTCTCCGATGGCAAGTCCCTGTTGCTCGACTCCGAAATGGCCGGCGACGAACCTTACATGCTCGCGTCGAATCTCAAGGACGTCGTTGTGCTGGTGGACAAGAACCGCGTCAAGAGCGGGCTGTATGCGATTGAAAAGTTCGGATGCGACACGCTGCTGCTCGACGACGGTTTTCAGTATTGGGATCTGCGCGGGCGGCGTCATGATGTTGTGCTCATTGACCGCCAGCAGCCGTTCGGCAACGAGCACCTGCTCCCGCGCGGCACGTTGCGCGAGCCGCCCTCGCACCTCGCGCGCGCCCACACCATCTTCATCACCAAGAGCGACGGCCAGACCGCCGAACTCCGCCAGCGGATTTCCCGGTTGAATCCCGAGGCCGCCATCATTGAATGCGTCCATCACCCGCTTTATCTCGAAGACGTGTTCACCGGCGAACAGCGCAAACTGGATTTTCTGCGCGGACGCAAAGTCGCGTCGCTCAGCGGCATCGCGCAACCGGAAAGTTTCGAGCACAGCCTCGTGAAGCTCGGCGCCGAACTTGTTTATTCCAAACGTTTTGCCGATCATCACCGCTTCACGCAGCAGGAAATCCTCAACGCCATCAACCGCGGCAAGAAACGCCAGGCCGACACCATCATCACCACGCAAAAGGATGCCGTGCGCTTCCCAAAACTCGACCGGCGCGACCTGCCGATTTATTTCATGCGCGTCGAAATCCAGATTGTCAGCGGCGCGAACGACTTTCAGGACTGCGTCCGCAAAATCTGCTTCCGCTGAAAATGGACACGCTGATTTACTGGTTCGCCCGCGCGTTCGTCGCGGTGATTCAGACCTTGCCGCTCACCTGCGTTGCGCGCCTGGGCCGCGCAGCGGGCGGGCTGGCCTATTGGCTCGACGGACGGCACCGGCGCGTGGCGTTGCAAAACCTGACCCTGTGTTTCGGCCGGGAAAAAACGCCGGCGGAAATCCGCGCGCTGGCCCGGGAAAATTTCCGGCGCATTGGAGAAAATTTCGCGTGCGCCGTCAAGACCGCCGCAATGGATTTTGCAGCCCTGCGGCCGCACGCTGAATTCGTTGGCATCGAACATCTGCCCGCAAAAACCGCCGGCCAGCCGCCCCCCAACGTCGTTGTCGCCATCGGCCACTTTGGAAATTTCGAACTGTGCGCGCGGTTCGGTCAATTTCGTCCGGACTATCAGTGCGCCACCACCTACCGGGCGCTGAAACACCCCGCGTTCGACCGCCTGCTGCAACAATTGCGCGGGCGTTCGGGCTGCCTTTTTTTCGAGCGCCGCACCGATGGCCTGCTCCTCCGGGCCGCGATGCACCGGCAGGGAATGATTCTGGGATTTCTCACCGACCAGAGCACCGCCGGTTTTCGCGGGCCGTTTCTCGGCCACGATTGTTCGACCACGCTGGCGCCGGCGGTTTTCGCGTTGCGTTATCATTGCGAACTTTACACCGGTGTCTGCTACCGCGTCGGGCTGGCGAAATGGCGGCTCGAACTCGGCGATAAAATCCCGGCGCACGAGAACGGCAAACCCCGCCCCTCGGCGGAAATCATGCGCGACGTGAACCGCGCGCTGGAAGACGCCGTCCGCCGCGACCCGGCAAACTGGTTCTGGGTCCACCGCCGCTGGAAGGATTGAAATGAGCGTCACCTTCAAAACCATGCCGCGCCGCATTCTGGTGCGCGGGACGAACTGGCTGGGCGACGCCGTCATGACCACACCCGCTCTGGCGCGGTTGCGTGAAAAATTTCCCGAGGCGCACATCGCGCTGCTCACACCGGAAAAACTGCGCGACTTGTGGATGAATCATTCCGCGGTGAATGAAATTGTTTCTTTTGCTCCAGGCGAAAGCATTTTTGCGGTTGGCAGAAAGTTGCGCGCCGGGAAATTTGATCTGGCGCTGGTGCTGCCGAACTCGCCGCGCTCGGCGATTGAAGCATGGCTTGCGGGAATTCCCCAACGCATCGGCGGCGCGCGTCCCTGGCGGAATTTTTTCCTGACGCAAGCCGTCACGCCCCGCGCTGAGACAGCGAAGATGCGGAAACGCTCAGTCGCCGAAGTCCAACGTCTGGTTGCTGGTGAAAAAATCGGAAATCGGAAATCGGAAATCGGAAATTCAAACGCCCACCAAATCCACGATTATCTGCATCTCGTTGCCGCGCTGGGCGCGAATCCTGAACCCGTTAAACCACAATTGTCCGTCACGCCGGTGGAAGTTGAGGCCGTGAAGAAAAAATTCGGGCTGGCGGAAATCGCGCAGCCGATTCTGGGGATGAATCCCGGCGCGGAATATGGCCCGGCCAAACGCTGGCCGGTCGAACGGTTCATCGCCGCCGCGCGCGACATTCAGCAGCGAACAAACTGTGTCTGGCTGATATTCGGCGGCACAGGCGACATGGAACTCGCCAGCCACATCTATTCCGAACTCCGGACTCCGAACTCCGAACTTCAAAATCTGTCCGCCAAAACCAGCCTCCGCGAACTGATGGCACTGCTGAAGCTCTGCCGCGTGCTGCTGACGAACGACTCCGGCCCGATGCACGTCGCGGCGGCGCTGGGCACGCCGGTGGTCGTGCCGTTCGGCAGCACGTCGCCGGAACTGACCGGGCCGGGCCTGCCCGGCGACTTGCCTGCGTGGCCGGAGCGGATGGACCAAATCCACCGCACAACTCACCAGCAACTGGAAACCAAAGAAGCATTGGAAACACTCCGGCGCGGCGAAGGCCCGCGGCATCGGCTGCTCAGATCCGATGCGCCCTGCTCGCCGTGTTTCCGGCGCGAATGCCCGATTGATTTCCGCTGCATGAATGGCATCGGCGTCGAGCGGGTGGTGGAAGCCGTTTTGCAATGTAGCGGCGCTCTATGAGCGTCGCAAGTTTTCCGGCGGTCACAGACCGCCGCTACAGCCCTCGATTTCCCGCCTAAAATTCTTCTTGACGCCCGGCGCCGACTGTCATATTGTCCTATGACAGTAAAAGAACGCCATGATTTTTCAGGTTGATTTCAAGTCCGGCAAGCCGGTTTATCTGCAACTGGTGGACCAGGTCCGTTACGCGGCGGCATCCGGTTCCGTGCGGCCCGGCGACCCGCTGCCGTCCATCCGCCCGCTGGCCGAGGAGCTGCGCGTCAACCGCAACACCATCGCCAAGGCCTACACCGAACTGGAAAGCCAGGGCGTCATCGAGACCATTCCCGGCAAGGGCTGTTTTTTGAAGGAGAACAATTCGCCGTTCACCAAACAGGTCCGCCAGAAGCTTCTGCTTGCGGAGGTGGATGAGGCCGTGGTGATGGCGCATCACCTGCAGGTGGACCGCGAACGGTTTCTGGCGCTGGTCAGGGAACGGCTCGACTACTTCGAGCGCAAGGTTGAGGAGAAAAATGAACAGCTTTGAAATCACACCGTCGGCATCGCACCGGCGCAACGCCGTTCGGAGTTCCGCCTTCAGGCGGTCCGGGCAAATGCTGGCCGCATGCCGCCTAAAGGCGGAACTCCAAACCTAAAATTGACATGAATCCTGAATCACCCGTCATCGAACTCCAAAACCTGACCCGCCGTTACGGCAAGCTGGATGCCGTGAACGGCCTGACGCTGAACGTCCGCGCCGGGAAATGCTACGGCTTTTTCGGCCGCAACGGCGCGGGCAAGACCACGACCATCAAATGCCTGCTCAATCTGCTCCGCCCGAATTCCGGCACGGCGCGCGTGTTCGGCCTCGACCCGCAGCGCGACGAAGTGGCCGTGAAATCGCGCCTCACCTATGTGCCGGACCAGGTCGCGTTTTATCCATGGATGACCGTGCGCGATACGCTGGAATATCTCGCCTCGTTCCGCAAACACTGGAACGGCGACATCGAAGCCGACCTGTTGAAACGCTTCCAGCTCGACCCGAAACAGAAGGCCAGCCAGCTCTCGAAAGGCCAGCGCACGCAGCTCGCACTCATCGGCGCGATTTGTCCCGAACCGGAACTGCTGGTGCTCGACGAGCCGACCTCGGGTCTCGACCCGATTGTCCGCCGGGAATTCATCGAAACCGTCATCGGCGCGTATCAATCCGGCGCGCCCGGCCGCCGCACGGTGTTTGTCTCCACGCACCTGATTTCCGAATTCGAGGGGTTGATTGACGAATTCACCATCATCGAGCAGGGCCGCGAGCTGCTGACGATGGAAGCCGACGCCGCGCGGGACCGCTTCCGCAAGATCCGCGCGCGGTTCGCCCAGCCGCCCTCGCAATTGGATTTGACCGGCGCATTGAACGTGAAACAAAGCGGACGGGAGGTGGAAATCCTGACGAACGGCAACAGCGAGCAACTGCTGGAAAAGTTAAAAGCACGCGCGCCGGAGGAACTGCGTTGCGAATCGCTGTCGCTGGAGGAAATTTTCGTGGCCTCGGACATTTTGAAAAAGGCGAAGGCTGGAAAATAATGGAAACCAAAAAAATATTTCTGCGCCAGGCGTTGCGAGTCGCGGAGCGACGCCGGAAATTAGCCCGGCACAACGTGCCGGGTTTATTGCCCGCAATGACCTCCGTCCTGAAGGGACGAAGGATTCGCTTCCAATACAATCCATCGTCCCGCGGGGACGAAATTTCTTGCTTACGTTCACCGGGGACGTTGTCCCCGGCTAATTTCCGAAGCTCCGCTGGAGCAAAAAAAGCAAACGCTTCATGAACGCACTCGTTAAAAAGGAAATCCGCCTGCTGCTGCCGAGTTTTCTCGTTGGCTGCGCCCTAACGCCATCGATTCTGCTCGTGCCACAAAACCCCACCAGCGTCTTCTTCTTCGTGGTTCCGTTCCTGTTTTGCCCCGCCGTGATGGTGATGCTGGCGCTCAGTTCATTTGGCGCCGAGGTGAGTTCGGGAAATTTTTCCGCGCTTCTGTCACAGCCGGTTCCCCGCTTGAAAATCTGGCAAACCAAAATTTTGGCGCTCGGGCTTTCGCTTTTGATCATCGGCATTCTTTACAGCGCCGCTGTCGTTTTGCGCGTCGCTATGCACCCTCATGCTTTTGTCTATGGCGGCTGGCTTATTCACTTGTTGACCCCGGTGATTCTGTTTGAACTGGTCGCCTTTTCCGGTGGACTGTGGACGGTGCTGTTGCTGCGGCAAGTGGCGGCGGCGTTCTGGTTCACAGTGCTGATTCCGGGTGTGATCGTGGTGATTCTCGCCGGTTTGTTTGCCGGCGCCGACGACGGTTTAATTGAAGGCGTGGCGGTGGTTGTTTTTGGTGTTTACAGCCTGATTGGATTATTTTTTGCGCGCTGGTTGTTTATGCGGGCACAGGATGTGGCGTGGACTGGAGGTAACATCACCCTGCCGGAAATGCGCGGGCTGGCACGATTTAAATTGGGTTCGGGTAATCGGCGGTTGTGGCGTCCGCGCGCGGCGTTGCTGGCGAAAGAATTTCAACTGCATCAGTCGCTATTCGTGTTGGCGGGCGCACTGGCGTTGCTGCATCTCGGCGTCCTCGCGGCGCGGAAATTCGGCAATTTCCGGAGAAATTCCGATATGGAATTCATTCTGGAAATATTTTGGGGACTGTGGCTGGTGATGCCGATGCTGGCCGGCTGCGCTGCCGCGGCCGAGGAACGAAAACTCGGAACACTCGAAGGCCAGGTCTGTCTGCCGGTGAAACGCCGCGGACAGTTCGCCGCGAAATTCTCTGTCGTCCTGTTTCTGTCCATCCTTTTCGGCGTCCTGATACCGCTGCTGCTGGAAGGGACGCGGATTCTGCCCCATGTCCACTTCAAGTTCGATCCATCCCAGGGATTTTTGGCCACGGGCAGTGGACGAATCCAAATGTCAACGGCACAAACTTTCTTTTGGAATTGCGTCGAACTAATTTATGTATACCTGCCGTTTCTCACGCTGGCGGGAATAGCTGCGGCCATTGGCGTAATTTCATTTTATGCTTCCACGCTGGCGCGCAACACGCTTCAGGCACTCGCCCCCGCTGTGCTGGGACTGTTGCTCACCTGGTTTTTGCTGTTAGCGGCTGGCCAGCCGGTTGCCTTCGGCATCCATCTGCCGTGGCGGGGCTGGTTGATTTATTTTATCGGAGTGCCGGTGCTGTCGGCCACGCTGGCGGCATTGGCCTACGGGAATTTCAAGCGCGTGTTCATTGGCTGGCAGGTCTGGCGGCGAAATCTGCTGGTGCTGCTGGTCATGTTGGGACTGGTCACGATTGCGACGACGGCGATTTACAATCGCGCTTGGGAAAAGCTGACGCCGTTCGAGCCGCCACACGGCGCGGCGCGGTTCAAGCTGTCGAACCCGCCGACGCTGGTTGAACAATGGAGCACATTTTTCGTGCGCTTGCCGGACGGAAGAATCTGGACGGATGATTGCGCGTTCAACACCAGCGCGGCGCATCCGCTGGCGCTAGTTCTGGGCGACATCCGCCTGACGAGTCTGGGTGACGGCCATTTTCTCGATGGCTCAAACTGGTTGAACATGTCGCGCTATGGCAGAGGCGAAATGGCTGGCATCAAGACAGATGGAACATTATGGGTTTCTAAAGCTTTGCCGCCATCCAATCTATGGAAAGACGGCAGGCCTTCGAGTGAATGGGAAAAGCTCTCGCAGTTCGGTGACGAAACAAACTGGAGCAGCGCCGTCCCGTCTCACCTGTCCTCACTGCTCGTAAAAACCGACGGGACATTGTGGCGATGGGGTGCGATCACCTTTGATTTCAATCACCACAGACAGTGGCCAGGATTGTGGGCGTTCACGCCGTATCGTTTGGGAGCCGAATCAAACTGGGCGGAAGCGTTTACGTCCGATTATCAAACTTGTCTCCGCAAAACCGACGGCAGCGTGTGGGCGACTTGGGTTGACCAGGGAAGCAGCGAGCAAACGAAGGAGCTGGAATCCGGCTTTAGCATCCAACGCGCGCCGCAATTTGAACACGGCAAATGGCGCAGCACGACGACAACTTGGAGTGGCTCAGAATACCGATTGGGCGTCCGTGATGATGGGACATTCCGCACCTGGGCGGATCAGAAAATCAATAATCAGTCACATTCCCTCGAATGGGCGGAGGTGGATTTGCAGTTTGGCAAAGACACAAATTGGCTGGCCGTCGCCGGGCGCAGAGAAAAAATAGTCACACTGAAGGACGACGGCACGCTGTGGTTGTGGAATTTTTACCATGATAGCAGACTTGGCTGGGATACCGTGCGTGACGAGCGCGAAATGCTTGCCAGAAAACCTGTTCGCCTTGGCACGCACTCTGACTGGATCGCCATTGCCAGCGCAGACGGCGGCATCATCAGCCTCGCCGCCGACGGCAGCCTCTGGTATTGGCCGCTGGAGCGTCCAAGAGATTTTGAACATTTTTATGGTTATGGAAATGGTGACGGTTCGCACTTTGAGCCGTTACTGGACGCGTCCCGCAAACCGCAATTGCTCGGCAACGTTTTCGGCAAGACGGATTAAATACATTTACGATATGCGATTTACGATTTACGAGTCCTTCCAATCTTTTCGCGCGGCGCGTAAATCGTATATCGTAAATCGAAAATAATAAGACCCCTCACGCCGTTTCCTGCGAATTTAATTGGACTTTCTGCCTTCGCGGTTTTGTGGTAAATCCTTTCCTGTGGAAACGGTCACCAAACTGGCGAATGAACTGGTCGCGTGAAGACTCACGTCCACCCGCGCCTTCAGTAGATTTCCCAACAAGCGGCTCCGGCATCGTGTTCAAACGCACGGATGGCATCCGCGTGATTGCGGAACAATTTTTCGATGACAGCGCTGGTTTGATTGCCGCAACGCAGCCAGATGACCTTGGGCGGAGGGCCAAACAGCGCGGCCATGTCGGCAAAATCAGAATCCAGCGAAACGATCGTGAAGCCGTTGGTCTTGGCGAACTGCCAAATGGCCTGGTCATCGGCGCGATCCAGATTGAGCCGGCGGACTTGATTTGAATCTGGAAACAAATCGGCCAGTTGTTCGCAAAGTTTGAAGCTCAGGTTCTGGTCGAACAACAGCTTCATGCGGCGGTCAGCACGCGGCGTTCACGGTCGGCGGCATAGGCGAGACAGGCGCGGATGTCCTCTTCCGTCAGTTCGGGATAATCGCTCAAAATTTGCTCATGCGACATTCCGGCGGCCAGCCAGCCCAGCACATCCGCCACGGCAATGCGCATCCGCCGGACGCACGGACGCGCGCCGCGCTTGCCCGGTTCGATGGTGATGATGTTCTGGTAATTCATGCGCTGTGATTATCCTAATGCATTTGCCTGCTCCTGGCAAACCCTGTCTGCGGCCGACAAAATCTTTGTTTCTTCGTTCCTTTGTGGTAAATCCTTCCCTGTGGAAACGGTCACCAAACTGGCGAATGAACTGGTCGCGTCGTATGCGCGCGTCGGCGGCATCAACCATCTGGACGGCAAGAACCTGCCGTCAAATCATGCCATCACCGCCATTACGCAGGATTTGTTGCGGCTGTTGTTTCCCGGCTTCTTCGACGAGAAACCAATCCATTCGTCGGAAATCAAGGTGGTGACGGCGGAATTGCTCGACGCGGTGCGCGGCGCGCTCGAAGACGAAATTTACAAGAGCCTCGAATACAATCCGCCGCCGGAGTTGCCGAAGAAAAACCTGCGATCGGCGGCCCACAACCTGACGCTGGAATTTCTCGAGAGCCTGCCCCGCCTGCGCGAGGTGCTCCAAACGGACATGGAAGCCGCCTACGCCGGCGACCCGGCGGCCAAGAGCAAGGAGGAGGTCCTGGTGTCGTATCCGTTTGTCGAGGCGATTGCGGTGCAGCGGCTGGCGCACGAGTTGTATTTGAAAAACATCGCGCTGATTCCGCGCATCATGACGGAGTGGGCGCATTCGCGCACGGGCATGGATTTGCATCCGGGCGCGCAAATCGGGTCGCACTTTTTCGTGGACCACTGCACCGGGACGGTCGTCGGCGAGACGGCCATCATCGGCGACCACGTGAAGCTGTATCATGGCGTCACGCTCGGCGCGAAATCCACCTCGGCCGTGGAGCAGTTGCGCGGCAAGAAACGGCATCCGACGCTTGAAGACCGCGTGACGATTTATCCCGGCGCGACAATCCTCGGCGGCGAGACGGTCATCGGCGCCGGCAGCACCATCGGCGGCAACGTGTTCATCATGGACAGCGTGGCGCCGAACTCGCTGGTGATTTACGACGGCCTCGACATGCGCGTGCTGAACAAGGCGGAGAGGAAAACCACGGAGGATTTTCAGATTTGAGCGGCGAGCGGCGCGGCCAGTTCCGGCGGCAGGCGCTTCGGTTTTTCATTCACACCCGTGCAAACGTGGAACGTTTCGGCTTCGAGCACCAATTTCCCGTCCTGATTCACGACGCGGTGGCCGAAGTTCACGCGCACGCCCGAAGCGAGCGTCGGCCGGACCTCAACCGTCAGCAGGTCGTCGTAGCGGGCGGGCGATTTGTAATTTAACCGGGCTTCAATAATGGGAAAAATCACGTCGCGCTCCTGCCATTCCCGGACGGTCGCGCCGAGCGAGCGGATGAATTCGCCGCGCGCGGCTTCGAGCACGTCGAGGTAGCGCGAATGATAAACGTGGTTGCCGAGGGTGCATTCGGCGTAGGTGACGCGATGCGGATAACGGAACGGAACAGCCATGCCCGCAGCGTAAGGACGCGCGCCGAAAATTCAACGCTGAAAAGCAACGCCTGGCCGCAGCTTCACGTCGCCGCGCCCATCCGGAGAAAGGTTACAGGAACGCCGCGTTCACGCGGCAGCATTGGGAAATGGCGTTTCTGCCGGCTGAAGCCGGCGTTCCCTTGGTGGTAACGCGACGTTGCGCCAATGGGCCAGCGGTTTAAAATCCGGTTGCACAGACGGCATTTGGGGTTATGTTGGCCCCATGCAGTGGCAGCAAATCATTTCACTGACGATCGTGGCGCTGGCCGCCGGCTTGTTGTTGCGGGGGCGCTTTCGCCCGCGCAAATTCAGCTTCCAGCGCGACACGCATTGCGGCTGCTCGGCGCAGGGCGTGTCAGGGGCGCAGAGGAGCTCGATCGTTTTTCATGCGCGCAAGGGTGAACGCCGCGAAGTGGTCGTCCGCATGAAGTGATTTCTTTCGCTTGCTAATTTGCAAATCAGACAACATCATTTCCAATCATGGCCGTAACCAAAGTGAGTTCTGCGGTGCATTTTATCTCCCGGTCGGCGGGCGTTCGCGGACGCGAAGGCGCGGCGAGCGGTCATTGGGTGCCGAACACCGACGTTTACGTGACGGACACCGGGCTGGTCATCAAAGTGGAGCTGGCCGGCATGAAGAGTGACAGTCTGGAAATCACCGTCGAGGGCAACTGCCTCCGCATCAGCGGCAACCGGCCGGACGGCTGCCGCGCGTCCAAATGCAGTTTTCTGGTCATGGAAATCAGCTACGGACCGTTTGAAAGCGTGCTGGAATTGCCTGCGGGCTACGATCTGGGCCAGGCGAAAGCGGCTTATGTAAACGGCTTTTTGCGGATTGACGTGCCTTTGGCACGCCAGCCGCTTTCCAAAACAACCAAAGTGCCGATCGCCGAAGGGAACTAGCATCCCCCGGTTTTTTCAGGTTCGGCGGCATCCAATGTAGAAGCAGGAGTGACGATGACCTCGCCCGAAACGGAGTTTGTCAGCATTCTGGACGCGCCGGAACATCCGGCGGCGTCGCCGTCCCGCATTTCCTCGCGTTCGCTCCCGGAGACGCTGCCGATTCTCGGGCTTTCCGACATCGTGATTTTTCCCGGGGCCATCGTGCCCCTGCTCGTGGAGACCGGGCCGAGCCTGCGGCTGGTGGACGATGCGGTGGCGGGCGACCGCCTGATTGGCGCCGTGCTGCAAAGCAAACCCGACGTGGCCGAGCCGCTGCCGGAGGACCTGCATCACATCGGCTGCGTCGTGCGCCTGGTAAAGATGGTGAAGTTTCCCGACGGCACCGCGCGCATGCTGGTGGAGGGCCTGTGGCGCATTCAGGTGAAGGAATACTCGCCCGCCGAGCCGTATCTGCGCGCCAAATACGAGCTGTTGCGCGATGTGACGGATGACTCGATCGAAGCGCAGGCGCTGTTCCGCAACGCGCAAAAACAGTTTCAGGAAATCGCCAAACTTTCAGTCGCGCTGTCCGACCACGTGAAGGTCGCCGCCATGAACATGGACGCGCCGGGCCATTTTTCCGACCTGGTCGCCGCCAACCTGAACCTCGAACTCGGCGACCGCCAGAAACTGCTGGAAACCATTTCCGTCCGCGAACGCCTGCAAAAGCTTCTGCCCATGCTCAACCGCGAGTACGAGGTGCTCACGCTGAGTTCAAAAATCCAGAGCGACGTCGCCACGTCCATTGCCAAGACCCAGCGCGACTTTTTTTTGCGCGAGCAGATGCGCGCCATTCAGCGCGAACTGGGCGAATCCGACCCGGGCGCGAATGAAGTCAAGACGTTGCGCGGCAAGATCGAGCAGACGCCGATGTCCGACGAGGCGCGCAAGGCCGCGATGCAGGAATTGGAACGGCTCCAGCAGACGCCGCCCGCCGCCGCCGAATACGCCGTTTCGCGCAATTACCTCGACTGGATTTTGAGCCTGCCGTGGGAACAGGAGACCGACGACAAACTGGATTTGAAGACCGCCGAGCGGATTTTGAACGAGCAGCATTTCGGCCTGGAAAAGGTCAAGGACCGCCTGCTGGAATTCATCGCCGTCATCAAACGTCGGAAACAGATCAAAGGCCCGATTCTCTGCCTGGTGGGTCCGCCCGGGGTCGGCAAAACGTCGCTCGGCAAGAGCGTGGCGGACGCGCTGGGCCGCAAGTTCGCGCGCATCTCGCTCGGCGGCATGCGGGACGAGGCCGAGATCCGCGGCCACCGGCGCACCTACGTCGGCGCCCTGCCGGGGCGCATCATCCAGACCCTCCGCCGCGTCGAAAGCCGCAACCCGGTGATTTTGCTGGACGAACTGGACAAGGTGGGCGCGGATTTCCGGGGCGACCCGGCGTCGGCGCTGCTCGAAGTGCTCGACCCGGCGCAGAACAACACGTTCACGGACCATTTTCTCGACCTGCCGTTCGATCTGTCGCGCGTGCTGTTCATCACCACGGCAAACTGGCTCGACCCGGTCCATCCCGCGTTGCGCGACCGGCTCGAAGTCATCGAACTGCCCGGCTACACCGAATCCGAAAAATTGCAGATTGCCCGGCGTTATCTCGTGCCGCGCCAGATCGAGGAGCACGGCCTCACGCGGCAGGAGATGAAGTTCACCGAGGCCGCATTGCGCAAATTGATTCAGGAATATACCCGCGAGTCCGGCGTGCGCCAGTTGGAACGGGAGATTGCCGCGCTCGCCCGCAAGGCCACCCGCAAACTGTTCGGCGACGGCGCGGTAAAACGGCCGGTGGTGATCGCGGGTTCCACGCTGCGGAACTTCCTGGGAGCGCCAAAATTTGTCACGGAAACGGCGGAAAAAATCACCGAATTCGGCATTGCCACCGGCCTGGCCTGGACGCCCGTCGGCGGCGAGATCCTGTTTATTGAAGCGACGCGGATGCGCGGCCGGGGCAACCTGATGCTGACCGGATCGCTTGGGGACGTGATGAAGGAAAGCGCGCAGGCGGCGTTGAGTTATCTGCGCAGCCAGGCCAAAAAGCTCGGCATTGACTTGAGCGATTACAACAAACTGGACATGCACATCCACGTGCCCGCCGGCGCGACGCCGAAGGACGGCCCGAGCGCTGGCGTGGCCATCGTCGCGGCGCTGGCGTCGCTGCTGCTGAAGCGGCGCGTGCGCGCGGGCATCGCCATGACCGGCGAAATCAGCCTGCGCGGCCGCGTGCTGCACGTGGGCGGCATCAAGGAAAAGGTCCTGGCGGCGGCGCGCTTCAAAATCAAGGAAGTGATTTTGCCGGAACTGAACAAAAACAGCTGGCTCGAAGTGCCGGCGGAAGTGCGCGCAAAAATCAAGGTCCATTTCGTCCGTCACATTTCGGAAGTCCTGCAACTGGCGCTGGAACCGAAATGAATCCTTCGTTTTCCTCCTCGAATGGAAGAAGCCGGTTCAGCCGTCCCTACAGGACTTGTTCGACAACCAACCCATTCCCGGCGTTGAAACGCCGGGCTACTCTCAGAATGTCCCTTCGGGACTGCGCTTATTTTGCCATCGCCTCAATTTTACTGGTCGGGTTCCGTGCGGCAGCGGAAACAACGAACAATCTGTCCGACGCGGAAATTCAAGGCCGTCAACTGGCGCAGCAACTTCTGACGGAGCGCCCCGCTGAATGCACCAACCACGGCGTTCTGAAAATCCGCGATGCGAACGGTCATCGCTCGGAAATTCCGGTGAACTGCCAGGTCCTCGTCACGGCGACAAACTGGCAAAGCATTTATGAGGCCGGGACAACCAACCAGGTCATGACGCTTTGGGTCGTTCATGCCGCAGGCCGGTTGAATGAATATTTTTATCGGACCAATTCCGCCGGACCGGTTCCCGTGTTGGGTGATATTCCCATCCTCGGACATTTGTTTCACAGCACTCCATTGTCCGGCGCAGAATTGATGATTCCCTTTGCCGGCTCTGATTTCTGGATTGCCGACCTGGGCCTGGAATTTTTCCACTGGCCGGCGCAGAAGGTTTTGAAAAAGGAGTTCCGGCGCAATTGCAGTTGCATGGTTTTGGAAAGCACGAATCCGAACCCGGCCACGAATGGCTATTCGCGGGTGGACTCGTGGATTGACGAGGAGAGCGGCGGCATCGTCATGGCCGATGCCTACGATGCGCAGGGCAAATTGCTCAAGGAATTTTACCCGAAAGAGGTCAAAAAGGTGAAAGGCCAGTGGCAGGTGGAGAGCATGGAAATTGACAATGTCCAGACCGGCTCGCGCACGCGTCTGGAATTTGATCTGAAGGCGCCGTGAAACCTGGCCGCGCGAAATTCCGGCGGTCATCCCAATTCACTTTTTTACGGCAATCAAGGTTCGAGCCGGGGTTGGGAATAAGTCGGCCGGTCATGCGCTTGACAAGATTGCAGGTACGGCACACGCTGCGCGCGGTGAGTATGAACATGATATCCCGTCTGAATTTCATGCTGATGTGCGCCTGCATTTTTTTTGGCGCACGGGCTTTTGGCGCCGAAACCGGTCTGGTATCTCCACCACCATCGGTGGATGGCACGACCCAGGCAGTGGTGAACGGTTACCTGCAAATCCAGGAACAGCTTCATGCCACGCTATTGGCCATCGACGACAACCGGCGACAGGCCGAGGCGGAGGCCGCCACCAATGCCGCCGCCTTGACGGCGCGCCTCCAGACCCTCGAACAAACCATTGCCGACCAGCGCGCCAGCGAAATCGAGGCGGCGCGCAAAACGCAGCAGATCGCGCTGTTCATGGCGGGCGCCTTCGGGCTGATCGGTTTGGGCATCATGCTGCTGATGGTTTATTTCCAGTGGCGCGTGTTCACACAACTCATCAAGATCACCACGCGGCAACCTTCCGCGCTCGCGCTGGGCAACCACCGGGCGTTGCCATTGGTGGAGGCGGCCAGTGAACTCGCCGCCCCCGCCCGCGCCGCGGTGGAATCGTCCAACACGCGTTTGCTCGGCGTGGTCGAGCGGCTGGAAAAGCGCATCCTGGAACTGGAACAAATCTCGCGCGCGCCGCTGACCGAACCAGCCGAACCAGCCGCCGCCACTTCCAATGGATCGCCGCCGGAAGCGGACGACCGCGAAGAATGCGTTGCCAACCTGATCACCGAGGGCCAGTCGCTGTTGGGCGCCAACGAGCCGCAAAAGGCGCTGGAATGTTTTGACGTGGCGTTGCAGTTGCAGCCGAAACACGCCGAGGCGCTCGTAAAAAAGGGCGGCGCGCTGGAAAAGCTGGGACGGCTGGACGACGCCATTGTCTGCTATGACCACGCCATTGAGGCGGATGGTTCGATGACCATTGCCTATCTCCACAAGGGCGGCCTGTTCAACCGCATGGCGCGTTACGACGAGGCGCTGCGATGTTACGAACAGGCGTTGCAGACGCAGGAAAAGAAGTTTGCGTGAAAGCCGGGCGGTTCCGCCGCTCCGTCAGTTGAATTCCATCCGATTGCGGACACGCTCGTTTTCAACCTGACGGCGGAGCATTTCAATCTTGAGTTTGAGCAATTCGTGGTTTTCCTCGGTGCGCGCAGCGAGGTCCTTTTCGAGTTCCTGAATACGCGATTCGTAGGCGCGCATCCGTTCCTGGAGCGGCGCCTGCACCGAGTCCAGGCGGTGAATCATCGCCACCAGTTCCATGGCGGCGTTTTCCTGCACCCGGAGCAGTTCGCGGCGTTGCGCGGCCAGTTCCTGGACGACGGCTTCCTTGACCGCCTGCGCCAGGAGCGGCGCGAGGGCGTCGCGCGTGGCAACGGCCTGCTCCGCACTTTGTTGGGCGGGACGATTCGACGCCGTCTGCACGCCGAGCGCAAGCCCGATGATGGCGTTGGCGACGGCTGTGCCATCCACGCCGCAACGCGGACATTGAACCGGCGCCGGCATCCGGCCGTTCACCGGAGACACATCAAAGGCGTATTTCTGGCCGCAGCCGCAGATGATTTTAATGGGAACTATCATGCCCGTGCCGGCGTTGCCAAACGGTTTTTCACCATAAAAACGATTTTTGTTCGCTCAACAACTGGTCGCCCCGCCAGAGTGTGGCGCGCCAGGCGATGAGCTCGCCAAAATTCCGGTATTCCGCGCCGCCGAGGACCAGGAAATTCCAGTGGCGCAGGAGCGGCGGCGGCGCTTCCTCGTCCAGCACGGCCTGGGTGGGTTTTCCCCCCGCGCCGATGCCTCGAAGTTCGATGCGCAGTTTGTATTTCGCGGCGGACGGGTTCTCGACCTGCCACAAAAAGTCAAAGCGGACGGCTGAAATTTCGTTGGTGTGCTGGCGCAGGTAAGCCTGGTAGGCGTCGCGGTCGTAAAGACTCGGCGAAACGGCGTCGTGCCCCTTCAGGTCGAGGAACAACGGCAACATTTTAACGATGCGTCCTTTTTCAATCCCGCCGGCAAAGGCCGGGAGCACGGCGAACATCAGCAAAATCATCCAGAACCGGCGCATGACGGAACAATAACGAACCGCGCGGCAAACTCAACTCCAATCCGACCTGACCGCCACTCCAATCCGGCTCTTGACCGTTGGATGAAACGGACCAGACGCGACCGGTCATTTCCAATAAAAACTTAGAACCTGAATGCTGGCCGCCGAGCTTTGAGGATTACGAAAGAGGATGGCAACGTATTCGCGTTTTTCTACGCCGATTTGCGCAGTGACGTGGACTTCGTACGTAAAGCTGCGCGTCCTGCAGAAGTTGCCCAGTTGCGCGACGACCTGCGGGTTGACGCCGGCGGCGGCGACTTGATTAATGTTTTGGAATGGCATGTCGTCCTCCGTGCCATCCACGCCGTCGGGACCGGCGCGCAATTTGATGATGTTTTCGGCCGCGTTGGCATCCATGCCGGGAATCAATTGCAGGACATTCGCGTCGGCGGTGTTGATGTTGATATATCCAATGGAAATGGGCGTGAAAACATCCTTCAACCCGAACGGATAACACGGATTTTCGTCGGGCGAGTTGCCGAACCCGAGCTTGTGCTGGAATGTGACGCCCGGATGGTTCGTCGCGCAACCGCCCCAGTAAATTTCGGCGTGATCCAGAATTCCCCGGACGTGCAGCAGTTCGGACAGGTCGTCAATCGGCGCGTTCTTGGCATAGTAAGACGGATCAAGTCCCTGATAATAATCGCTTTCCGCGCCGGCAACGCGCGGCAGATCGTCAGCATCAATCCAGTCCTGGATCGAATCCGACACCACGGAAATGTCATTGGCGTTTACGCCCATGAGCGTGAGCGCCTGCTGGATTTCGAGGCCGTTGGCGGTATTGATGTTTGCCTTGCGTTCGAGGTCAATGATTTTGACTGAAACGGTTCCGCTCCCTACGGGATAATTGTTCAACGACAAACCCGCCAGCGGACCGTTGGTCTCGCAATCGGAACCCGGCCCGCCCGCCCAAATTTGATTCAAGGAATCGTAAGGGCACTTTTCCTGCGCCAAAACCCAGCGCGCGAGTTCCACGCCGGAGCGGCCGAGCCAGTACAACTGCGTATCCGAATTCGCGTTGAACGCGAGCCGGGTCTCCACCTTCATTGACAGCGCGAAGCCCGCCGCGAGGGCGGACAACACCAAAACCGCTATCAACGCGACGATGATCGCGATGCCGTGGGAATTGGGGCCCGGGCGGATTTTCATAGGCGGCCGGTTTGCAGGCTGGATGGCAGCGTGGCGGACGGGATGGCGACGAGGCGCGTTATCGCGGACCCCGGGGCTGCGTTGCCGCCGAGCGTCAGGCTGATGCGCACCATCGCGGGAATCAGATTCGTGGTGTTCCACTCATCCACCCAGTCCATCGCTTTGGGGTCCCAGCACTCAATGGTGAATTTTTTTACGTCGCGCGCCAGCACGAGCGGGGTTTGCCGCTCGTCGGGGTCCATGTCCATCAGCACCGGAGTCTGGCGCAGCACGAGGTCGTTTTCGCCATTCGCCCCCGGCTCAACGCTGAACATGAGCCGCCGCAGGCTGAAGTCCAGGCCCAAATCCGGATTAACGAATTTCGCGTTGCGCGGAAAAATGCCCGGGAGCCGGGCGGTGAAGCTCAATTCCGACTGGTTGCGGTTCTGGGTGAGGTTGGTAAAGACGTAATATTTCATGGACGCCTGAAATGACTGGATGCATGTGAGCGAACCCTCAATCGTCCGCAGGGCGATGCGCTGGCGCTGGGCTTGGGCCGCAGTGTTCTGACCAACCTGCGACGCGCGCATAATCAGCGTCCACGTCGAATAAATCGCCGCGATGACGACGCTGAAAATCGCCATGGCGACCATGATTTCGATCAACGTGAAGGCGCGGCGGCGGGATGGTCTTGGGGAATTCATCTGGCCACGGTTGCTCCATCCATACTGCCGGCAGGCGATTGGGGACTGAAAAACAAATTGGTCATGCTCAGGATGGTCTCATGGCTGCCGGTCGTGCTGCGCACGGTATAACCCACCTGGAAGAGCCGGTTGGTTTCCACCTCCTCGACATCGTAGGTGCAATTGTAACCATTGTAGGCGTCACCGAGCAGACTGCCGAGGTTGACGGTGTAAGTGCCTTCGACCAGCCGGTTGGTCACCGAAAGCCAGGACGCCACCGCGCCCGCGTCCACGAGCGGCCGTTGCAGGCGCCGCGCGTTTTCGAGCGAGCCGGACACCAGCGACAAAATCGTGAACACGCACATGAAAAAAATGCCGATGGCGATCATCACTTCCATCAGTGAAAATCCACGCCGCCGCGCGACGGTTTTGGTTTCCGTTTTCATTTGTACACGTCCGACACGGAGGCCAGGGCGGTGGAAAACTCCAGCGTGATTTTCTTCTGATCCCCCTGGCTGAGCAACACCAGCGTCATCTCGTCGCTCGTGCCATCGGGATAAAAAAACACCCGCGCCCATTTCGAGGCAACGTATTCCTGCAGATTGATGTCGAGCATGGCGAACTCGACCCCATCGGGCAAAGTGGCGGAAGTGACCCTGCCGGAGGATTTATTGACGCCCTCCGCCGCGCCCTCCAATCCGAACCGGCGCTCCGGCGGATAAAAAACGACCGCGGTCGTCTGGTTCTGCAAAATGGCCCGTGTCCGCGCCTCGCCACAAACATCCATCACGTCGCTCATCGCCTTGCGCATCCCCTCCTTGCGAAAGGTTTGGAGGATTGAAGGCACACCCATCGCCGCAATGAGGCCCATGATGGCCACGACGATCATGACTTCTATCAGCGTAAAGGCCCGCAGACGACGAGGGCCACGCGGCACGCGGGCGGAAGGCGCCTTGCGCGGCGCGGGGTCACGCCGGTCATTGGTCAATTGCCACGGGTTGCTCATTGGAACTCACGCGTGGATTTGTGAGACCAGCCGGAACAGCGGCAGCAAAATGCTGATCAGCAGGAAGCACACGACAATGGCCATGATGATGATCAGCACCGGCTCGATGAGGTTGGTCATCACGCGCAGGCCGATTTGCAACTCGCTTTCGTAGGTGTCGGCGAGATTGTTCAACGCGCCCGGCACGTCACCGGTTTCCTCGCCGATGCGCACCAAATCCACCATCAACTGCGGGAAAAGTTTGCTGTGCGCCAGCGGCTGCGCGAGCGTCTTGCCGTCCGTGACGGCGTCGCGCGTCTGGGCAATCGCTTCCTTGATGAGGTGGTTGGACATGACCTGTTCCGTGATTTTCAAAGCCGTCAACACCGGCACGCCATTTTGCAGCAGTGTGCCCAGCGTCCGCGCAAACTGGCCGAACAGATTCAATTTCACCACCTTGCCGAATATCGGCGCCTTCATTTTCCATTCATCCAGTTTGCGCGCGCCGTCCGTGCTGGCTTGAAAACGCTTGAATAAAATGACGGCCAGCAGCAGCAGGACGCCCAGCAGCCACCAGTAGCCTTGCAGCAAATGGCTTAATCCGATCAGCATGCGCGTCGGGAGCGGCAGTTGGACGCTGAAGTCGCTGAAAATGCTTGTGAAGCGCGGCATGATGAAGGTCATAAAGAACACGATGATGCACGTGCCCACGCCGCACACCATCGCCGGATAAATCAGCGCCGAAGTGAACTTGGCCTGCACCTCGGCAAACTGCTGGAAGTGGTTCGCCAGGCGCCGCAGGACTTCGACCAGCGAACCGCTTTGCTCGCCGGCGCGCACCATGTTGACATACAAATCCGAAAAAATGCGCGGCTGCCGCGCCATGGCGTCCGACAGGCTGCGACCCTCGGAGACTTCCTGTTTCAAATCCCGGCTCACGTCGGCGGGAATGCCCTTGGACTCCAGATGGGTCATGCTGTTGAGGGCCACTGTCAGCGGCATGCCGGAGTTGAGCAGGTTCGCCAGTTGCTGGGTGAACGTTGCCAGTTCCTGCAATCTTGGTTTGCGCTTCTGTTGAAGCTGCGCGCGCAGCGCCGGTGGCAAAAAAGCCAGCAAATCCACCTTTTTCCCGTCGCGCGGCTGGCCGTTGGCGACCACGCCGCCCTTGGCCGTGTCCACTGCGACGGGGAACAGCCCGAGCCGCTGGATTTGCACCAGGGCCGCTGGACGGTCAGCCACCTCCAAAACGCCTTCAACCAGTTCGCCGGAACGGCGGCGGGCCTTGTAGGAAAATTGCGGCATACTCCCTCTATCTAAAACCGTTGCACGCCAAAAGTTTCACGCGCCGCCGCGCCGGTAGCCCTGCAAATCCAGCGTCACGTGGGTGTAACCGACCTTTTTGAGCGCGTCGGCGACCTTTGGCAAAATGCCATCCGCCAAAAAACGGGGAATCTCCGCCGGCCCAAGCTCGATGCGGGCCAGATGAAGTGCGGAATGCGGAGTGCGAAGTGCGGAATTTTGCGTGCCGGAGGTAGCGCTGGCTCCATTCCGCATTCCAAACTCCGCATTCCGCATTTCATGGTGCCTGACCCGCACATCGTGAAACCCCAGATCGCGCAGAATATTTTCCGCCTGTTCGATCATCGCCAGTTTTTCCGGCGTCACCGGCTCGCCCTGTGGCACGCGCGAACTCAGGCACGCCATCTGCGGCTTGTCTGCCGTCGGCAAACCCAGCTGTGCCGACAACCCGCGGATTTCCGCCTTCGTCAGGCCGGCCTCCTTGAGCGGCGCGCGCACTTGAAATTCCGCCGCCGCCTGCGCGCCGGGACGGAAATCGCCCGCGTCGCTCGCGTTTTCACCGTAGGCAATCACCGCGAAACGGCCGGCGCGCGCCAGCGGCGCCAATTGCTCGAACAGCTCATGTTTGCAAAAATAGCAGCGGTTGGCCGGATTGGTCGTGTAGGCTTCGTTTTCAAATTCCTTCGTATGAACGACCCGGACCGGGAACGAAAATTTTTCAGCCACCGCCAGCGCGTCGGCGAGTTCACGCCGCGGCAAACTGGGCGAATCGGCAATGACGGCCAGGCATTTTTCGCCAAGCGCCTCATGGGCCACGCGGGCGAGAAAGGCCGAGTCCACGCCGCCCGAATACGCCACCAGGCATGAGCCATAGTCGCGCAACAAGCGGCGCAATTGTTCAAGTTTGTTCGCTGTCACGACCCGAAAAGCTCGCACTTCCCGCAGGACTTGTCGAGTCGCGTAAAAAGCTTGACGCGGGCGGCCATTTGGGTTGTCTTGGAGGCAAGATGAATACGAAAATCTTTCTGGCATTTCTGGGAATGGCCGTCATCGCCGCCGGCTGCGTCGGCACGGTGAGCGGCTCGAAAACGGCGGCCTTGTTGCCCAACCGGGATCAGGTTCAGGGCCGTTATCAACGTTCGGTGGACCAGGTCTATCAAGCCGCCGTGCAGGTCGTTCAGGAGGACGGGGTGATGGTGACGGAATACATTCCGCACGATACCACGAATACCGTGCGCGCGTTGCAAGGCAAGGTGAACCAGCACAATGTCTGGATACGTGTGGCCGCGGAGACCCCCCAGATCACACAGGTCACCGTGCAGGCCCGCACGAAGGTGGGCGGTGATGTTGACCTTGCCCACGAGCTGGAAAAGGAAATCGCGCTAAAGCTGACGGCGCAGTGAGCCGGGTTTCAACCCGAGATTTTGTTCATAAACGCCGAGCTTCACGCCCGGCGTTTCCTTTTGTCCTTTCAGCTCCACTTTCAGACGATCCAGCCGTGTCCGGGCCCGCTCCGCCACGGCCGCCCCGGGATATTTTTCGATAATCTTTTCCAATGTCTCGCGCACGGTGTCGTAATCCGCGCCGTGGCGGATCTGCAAATCCGCCAGCAAATTCAGCCAGTGCGCCACGCGCCTGACCGGCTGGTTGGGATATTCAATCAACTGCTTCAATTCGCCCGTGGCCATGTCCAATCGCTGGTAATGGTCCGCGTATAGGATGGCAAGTTTCTCCCGTATTTCCGCATCCAGCGGGTGCTGTTCCAGATGTTTCACATAGGAGGCTGCCAGCTTGCCCGGCATCATTTCCGCAGGCCGCAGAAACTCGGAGGATGGGAGCAGGCCGATGTTTTTCACGCCTTCCGGCAAGGCCTTCGGCTGGCGGTCATGCGCCGCCAGCAGGATTTTTTCCGCGCCGCCGAGGTGCGCGATGCGTTGCGCGGCTTGCAGCGACAATTCCGTGTCCGGAAACCGCGCGATAATTTTCTCCAGGGCAGCGCGCGCCGCGCCCGCGTCCTGCGCCAGCTTGAGCTGCCAGTCGGCCATTCGTGTGAGCGCGGCGGCCACCTGTTTGTCCGGGGCGCCGGGCGAATCGCAGAAGTTGGCCAGCGTGATTTCCGCACCGGGCAGGTCCTTCTGGTCTTCAGCCTGGACGCCGGCCAGCAGCAGCACGCCTTCAAAATCGTTCGGAAATTGAGCGAGCTGTTTGCGGATTTCCACAATTGCTTCCAGCGGCTTTTCCAGCTTCCGTTTGGCCAGTGCGACGGAATAATACGGTTTGGGTTCCGGCGGTTCGTTGCCACCATCCATCGCGTTGGTCAACAACCTGGATAATAAGCCGCCAATCTGGGGTGTCCAAATAATGCTCAAAATAATTCCGACGACGGCAATGGAAGTCGTCATCAAAAACGCCTGGGCAAAATTGCCTTCAGGCTCGCCTTCCTGAAGCGACCCAATCAGGTATCGGACAAAAAACACCTCCCCGGTTGTCAGCGCAGCGCTGAACAGCCATTTGAAGATAATTTTTCCCGGGTCTGCACTCTGTTTGAGGGTGCGCCAGAAAAGCCAGATCCCAACCCCCAAAATAATGGCGAGCCAAAGAATATCGGCTGCGAGTTGTAAATTCCGGCTCATGACTGATACTGCCAAGCTCGTTCCGTTTTTCCGCTGGCGCAAGCAATTTCTGCAGCTGCGGTCTGTGACCGTTGCAATTTTGGTGGCGCACAGAGCGCCGTTACCGTTTCACCCATAACGATACGGCCGGGCCATCGCGAACGTGTCCGGCAAATGCCGCACCTCGCGCACGTCGCCATCCGCCAGCAACACCTCGACGATGTCGAAACGGATCTTCACCTCTGGATTTTTCAACCGGCGTAAATAGTCCAGCGCCGTTTGCGACAGCAGCCGCCGTTTGCGCGCGTTGACCGCCGCCGCCGGGCGCGTCCAATCCTCGGACGAACGGGTTTTGACCTCGACGAACGCCAGGCAGTCGTTGTCGCGAAAAATCAAATCTATCTCGCCGCGCGCCGAGCGGAAATTGGCCGTGAGAAACTTCAGGCCGAGCTTTTGCAGGTGCCTTTTCGCCGCGCGCTCGCCCAGTTCGCCCCGCCGCAGATGCTCCGGTTGAGCGTTGCCCGCAAATCGCGATTTTATTTTTTCAAAAAAGTTCATCCGCGAATTTTGCCAATTTTCGCAAATGGATTTGATCTTTTCGCGTTAATTCGCGCCATTCGCGGATTAAAACAATCCCACTTCCTTCGCCTTGAGCGGCGCGAAGCTTTTCCGGTGAATCGGGCACGGCCCGTGTACCGTGATCGCCGCCAGATGTTGCGCCGTGCCGTATCCTTTGTGCCCGGCGAATCCGTAAACCGGCCATAGCCGGTCGAATTCGAGCATCAACCGGTCGCGCGTGACCTTGGCCAGCACGCTCGCGGCGGCGATGGAATAACTGCGCGCATCGCCCTGCACAATCGCCGTTTGCGGGACGCGCATCGTCCTGACCGGGCGGCCATCCACCAACGCGTGCTGCGGCGCCGGATTCAATTTCGCCAGCGCGCCGTTCATCGCACAGTGCGTCGCCTGCAGGATGTTGATTTCATCAATTTGAACGGAGTCAATTTGCGCCACGGCAAACTCGACCTGGCCGCAGGCGGTGAGGAAATTGAAGAATTTTTCGCGCTGCGTTTTGGTAAGTTGTTTGGAATCGTTCAGGCCTTCCAGTTCGCGTGGCAATCCGGACTCCGCCCATTTCGCCGGCAAAATGGCCGCCGCCGCCACGACCGGACCGGCCAGCGGACCGCGCCCGGCTTCGTCCACACCCGCGACGCGCGTCGCGCCGTGGTTCCACAGCACGCGTTCAAACTCAAAGCGGTCCACCCTCCGCAGTAGCCCTGCTACGGAGGACGGGTCGGATAATTTGGCGGACATTTCCTGGCTCCGAGCCTACCGCGTTTTGCGGGGTTGTCAGCCTGTTTTTTTGTCTGAAAAATCCGTGTTCATCCGGGTTTTTCCGTGGTAAATAAAAAACATGAAAATCGAATCCCTTCACATCGGCCAGCGTGTGCGGCATCCGCAACACGGCAGCGGGACGGTCAAAACGATTTCCGAAACCACGGCGGACATTCAATTTGACGACGGCAACAAGCGCACCATCGCCCCGGAAGCCGCCGGCCTCGAACCCGCCGAACCGCAGGCCGCCGTCAACGGCTTGAACCTTCCGCTCAAACAATTCATCGAGCAGACGCTGGACGCCGCCGTGGCCCGGCTCGGCCTGGAAAAACCGGATGTCGTGGTCGAAAAACTCGGCATCCGGTGGCATGGCGGCAAACTGGTCATGCATCCCGCCGACCCGGCGCTGCAAACGAAGGAAGTCCCGCTGGAAACATTTTTCCACAAAATCGTGATGGTGCGGAACAACCTGCGCGTGCTGGAACAGAAGATCAACGCCCACGAAAAGCTGACCGACGGCGAAAAGGTGGAGATGCAGCAATACATCACACGCAGCCAGGGCTCGCTGACCACGTTCAACGTGCTGTTCAAGGAAAAGGAAGACCAGTTTTGAACCAATCGCCGGTGTCTTCGCCGTAAAACGACAGGATTCTTTGACACAACTTTCACTGATTAACACCGATTGAACTCGACTTGGTTCGGAAATGGGTGTATTTTGGTGTTAAAATCAGTCCCGGTTCAAGTTGCTAATACATGAACAAGAACTTCGCCATAACCGGTCTCCCCGGAGACGGACGTGTTTCGATTCCATTTGAGTCTGCTCTAAAAATTCTCGCCGAAAAAACGGACCTGGAAAGCCAATCCTGTTCAGCGCTCTGCGAAGAATCGCCAATCGCCGGATGACTTAACCAACCAAGCCATTCCGCCGCTTCAATTTTCAAATCCCGCCACGCCTGTGAAACCGCTCAAGCACCTCCTGCTCGCCCTTATGCTTTCGTTTCTCGCGCCGGGGGCGTGGGCGCTGGATCCAAACCTGCCGCCGGGCAGCAATTTTGATCTGAGTCATTGGTATCTGCAACTGCCGACAATTGGCGGCGTGCTTACCGGCGGCCCAGGTAATGTGGATTCATTCTCAGCCTCCCAGCTTGTGGCGGGCGCTACCAATGCCTATTTCTACACCGGCCCGGACGGAGCGATGACGTTCTGGGCGCCGGATGATGGTGCCACAACCTCTGGTTCAGGTCATCCGCGCAGCGAGTTGCGCGAACAGTTAATTCCGGGCAACAACAATACCAATTGGACACTGAATGGCACCCACATCTTGACCGCCACCTGCGTGGTGTCGAACGTACCCTCCGACACCGGAAAGGTCTGCATCGGCCAGATTCATGAACCGAACAACAAACCGGATGGCAGCGCCAGCGCGGGTAACGAGCAGATGATAATGTTCGACCTTCCCAACCAACAAATCTATGGACACATCGAGGTGGATGGGAATGCCGGCAATTCATTCAGCCAGACTTTGGTATCAGGTTCAGGTGTCGCGCTGGGCAAACCAATCAATTACACCATGTCGGTGGTGGATGGTTTGTTGACGATCATCATCAACAACGTCACCAATTCGTGGAACCTTTATGGTGGGACAAATTTCCAGGGGGCCGTCTTTACCAACTGGGACGCCGCCTCGGGCAACACGGAGTATTTCAAGGCCGGAGACTATAACCAGACTGGTGACGCTTGCAGCTGCTCCACGGATGGCTCGCTCGTGGCCTTTTACGCGTTGACCCTGTATCACGCTCCGAGCATCACCAATCAGCCGGACAGCCTGGCGGTGAATGCCGGGAGCAATGCCACCTTTGCCGTGGGAGCGTCCGGCAACGGCACCTTGAGCTATCAATGGTGGTTCAATGCCACCAACAGCCTGGCCCGCGCCACCAATGCTTTCCTGACCATCACCAATGTGCAAAGCACCAATGCTGGCAATTACACCGTGGTGGTCAGTGACGACACCAGTTCATTCAGTTCCATCACCAGCTCGATCGCCTCCCTGGCCTTGAGCTCTGGGCTCTCCATCACCAACCAGCCGGCCAGCCTGGGGGTGAATGCGGGGAGCA
>Ga0265340_10000226_pt1 | contig 28801 bp, 26 predicted proteins | sample 4CB225metaG_FD_202082 | JGI IMG/M metagenome (GOLD analysis project Ga0265340, IMG submission 202082) | Rhizosphere microbial communities from Carex aquatilis grown in University of Washington, Seatle, WA, United States - 4-CB2-25 metaG | ecosystem: Host-associated > Plants > Roots >...
AATCCGAGGACGGTGCCACCCCGGGAGAACTACTCAGTGCGACCTCGGATCGTATTGCGTGGGACTCCCGGGGCAGCCGAGTGCATTCAGTGACCATTTCCGGTTTCAGCGGCGTGATTTTCACCCGCTGATCGCGTTCAGTGATTACCGTGTGCGGGTGCCGACCGTCGACAAACATGCCCGCCAGCGTGCTGCTCAGCTACTCCTGCCCCTGCGCCAGTGCGTCCTGGCCGTCAGCGTGCTCAGTGACCTCGACGTGGTTCCGTCCGAGGCCGGGGTGCTGCTGCCCGGACCAGCGGGGATGCTGGTCCGCTGGAGCGAGATCGAGCAGGCGATAGGCACCTTCCCGGCGGACGGCGCCGTGGCCCGCCGGCGAGTCGAGACCCTGCTGCGCCTGCACCGGTTCGTTCTCGAGCTCGGCCAGGACGCCGCGGAGGAATTCCACTCCGCGGCCCGGGTGCTGGCCCTTCCGCCCGGCCATGCCGACCACCCCGGGCCGGGCTGGGCCCGGGAGACCCTTCGCGGCAACGTCCTCGAACTCGGGATCGGAGTCCAGGGCCTGATCGGTGACCTGGACCGGGTGGTTGCGCTGTCGGCCGCCGTTCTGGAGCCGCTCGGGGTGACGCCGGCCGATTGGTGGCCCGCGTTGCGCGAGCATGCCGAGCGGATGGGCTCGCTGTCGGCGACCCGGCTGGCCCGCGACGGTGTGACCGGCCTGATCCGTCCGGTCGGCGGCTGCGACGTGCTGGCGCTGCTCAGTTCGCGGGCCCTGCGCCAGTACCTGGCCGGTAGCGACGGAGTCGGGATGCGGGCCCTGGCCGTCCCCACCCGGCGGCGCGGCTGGTTCGACGTCCGCCGGGTCGACCCCGGGTTCGTCCGGGCCGCCTGGTCACTCACCGAGGAGAGCGAACGCGGCCTGCCGGTACCGCTGCTGGTCACGGCCGACGCGGTCAGCCTCCCGTTCGCCCTGGCCTGATCCGGTCCTCGGTTCAGCGAGGGTCAGCGAAGGTCAGCGCCGACCGGCGAGGGTCAGCGCAGGTCGGCCAGCGTGGACTCCTGCCGGGCGAAGTGCTCGACCACCTCGAGCGACACCTCCTGCGCCGTCAGCCCGATCTGCTCCAGCACCTGAGCCCGGCTGGCATGGTCGAGGAACTGCTGGGGGATGCCGAAGGCCCGCACCGCCGTGGGCACCCGGGCGGCCCGCAGGGCGTCCGCGATCCTGGAGCCCACCCCACCCGCGACCCCGTTGTCCTCGATCACCACGACCAGTTGGTACCGGGCGGCCAGCGGCGGCAGGGCCGGATTCACCGGCAGCACCCAGCGCGGATCCAGCACCGTCACGCCGATGCCCTGCTGGGTGAGCCGGCCCGCGACCTCGAGGCCGACGCCCACCATCGACCCGATCGCCACGACCAGGACGTCACCGTCGGCCTCGACCCGGTGGTCGGCCAGCACATCCATGCCCCCGATCTGATCGAGGGTCGCGGTTTCCGCCGGCACCGCGCCCTTCTGGTACCGGAGCACGGTCGGGCCGTCGTCCACGGCCACCGCTTCCCGCAGGAGCTGCCGCAGCCGGGGGGCGTCCCGGGGAGCCGCGATCCGGATTCCGGGTACCAGGCCGAGCAGGGACAGATCCCACATCCCGTTGTGACTGGCGCCGTCGTCCCCGGTGACCCCGGCCCGGTCGAGCACGAAGGTGACCCCCTCACGGTGCAGCGCGACGTCCATCAGCACCTGGTCGAAGGCCCGGTTGATGAACGTGGCGTAGAGCGCCACCACCGGGTGCAGGCCGCCGTGGGCCATCCCGGCGGCACTGGTGACGGCGTGCTGCTCGGCGATCCCGACGTCGAAAACCCGCTCCGGATACCGCTGCGCGAACCGGTGCAGGCCGACCGGGATGAGCATCGCCGCGGTCACCCCGACGATGTCGGGCCGCTCGTGCGCGAGCTGGAGGATCTCCTCGGCGAAGACACTGGTCCAGCCCTGGCCACCGCTCTTCAGCGGCGCCCCGGTGATCGGGTCGATCACCCCGACCCCGTGGAAATGGTCGGCCTCGTCGTTCTCGGCCGGCGCCCAGCCCCGGCCCTTCTGGGTGATCGCGTGCACGATCACCGGGCCGCCGAAGGCCTTGGCCCGGCGCAGGGCGTGCTCCACCGCCTCGATGTCGTGCCCGTCCACCGGCCCGACGTACTTCAGCCCGAGGTCCTCGAACAGGCCCTGCGGGGCGACGATGTCCTTGATCCCCTTTTTCACGCCGTGCAGGGTCTCGTAGGCCAGCCGGCCCGGCGCCCCGCCCCGCTGCAGCACCGACTTGCCCAGGTCGAGGACCCGCTCGTAGCCCTGGGCCGTGCGCAGTGTGGCCAGCCGCTCGGCCAGCCCACCGATGGTCGGGGCGTAGGAGCGCTCGTTGTCGTTGACCACGATGACCAGGTTGCGGTTCTTGCCGATGGCGATGTTGTTCAGCGCCTCCCAGGCCATCCCGCCGGTCAGCGCCCCGTCGCCGACCACCGCGACGACGTGCCGGTCGCTGTGGCCGAGAAGCTGATTCGCCTTGGCCAGCCCGTCGGCCCAGGACAGCGACGTCGAGGCGTGGCTGTTCTCGACGATGTCGTGCTCGGACTCGGCCCGGGACGGGTACCCGGACAGCCCGCCCCGATGTTTCAGCCCGGAGAAGTCGTGCCGGCCGGTCAGCAGCTTGTGCACGTAGGACTGGTGCCCGGTGTCGAAGACGATCTGATCCTTGGGCGACTCGAACACCCGGTGAACGGCCATCGTCAGTTCCACCACACCGAGGTTGGGGCCGAGATGACCGCCCGTCCGCGAGACCTCACGCACCAGGAAGGTGCGGATCTGGGTGGCCAGGTCGTCGAGTTCCGGCCGGGACAATCCGGCCAGATCCTCCGGCCCGCGGATGGTCGCCAGAGTCACCATGTACGTACATCTCCTCACCCAAAGCCGGATGGAACAGTCTAAGTATCAGAGCATGTCTTGGCACTCCGCGCCGTAGCGAGGACGGGCCCAGACATGCTCAAAGGCGGGGAATGTGACGGCGACCGCGCAGCGCCTGCTCGATCAGGTCCACCCCGCGCGCGGCGGCCATCAGCCGGGCTTGTTCCAGCTCCAGGGTCTGCAGGAACTGGTCCAGCACTCCCGGCCGCAGGTCCTCCCCCAGTTCGGCCCGGGCCCGGCCCAGCGCCCGGGCCATCGCCTGGGTCGCCCCCTCGACGTGTTTGCCGGCCAGCCAGGCCAGTCCCAGGGGGTGCCGGCGCAACACCGGGTAGCCCCGGAAGTCGGCCGGGCACAGGTCGATCAGCCACTCGGTGGCGGACTGCTCCCAGTCCGGTGTCCCCGGGGGCGCGACGGCGCCGGGCCAGCCGGGCGGGACCGGCCCGGAACCTCGCCCGGACCCGGTCATCCGGCCCGGCCCGGATCCGGTCATCGGCCCGGCCCACTCACGTCGAAGATCAGGAACCGACGTTCACATGATGCCGTTCTGCCGGCAGAGCTGCTTCAGCTTCGCGGTGCTGCACACGTTCGCGGTCGTGGTGTACCCGTCCTTGATCACGTCCTTGATTTCCTTCTTGTAGATCGTCTGAGGGGCCAGCAGCACCGATTTGACCTTCGTGTCGCCGTCCACCGTGGTTCCGGAAGCGAACTTGTTGGCCGCGGCGGCATGGCCCTGGTACAACGCGATCGCCAGCGTGGCGGCCGCCTGGGCCTCGCGCTTCACCGCTTTGTAGATGGTCAGGCACTGCGTGCCCTCGAGCAGTCGCTGCATGCCCTCATCGGTGGCGTCCTGCCCGGTGACCGGGACCTTGCCGGCCAGGTGATCGGTCTTGAGCCGCGATACCACGGCCCCGGCCAGGCCGTCGTTCGCGGCCGCGACGCCGGCGAAATGGCTGTTGGACTCGTGGTCGATGGTGGCGAACAACGAGGCCGCGGTGGCGACCTCCCAGCCGGCAACCGGCTGTGAGTGGGTGACGGTGTAGCCCGCGGCCTTGATCACCTTGTCGTAGCCCTGTTTGAACTGCGAGGCGTTGTTGTCGTCGGGCGAACCGTTCAGCTCGACCACGTCGCCGGAGGTCTTGCCGAGCTTCCGCATGCATCTGACCAGGCCGCTGCCCATTGCCGTGCCGACCGCGACATTGTCGAAGGAGACGTAGTACTTGGCGCCACCGCCGGGGTTGAACCGGTCGTAATCGATCACCGGAATTCCGGCCGCGGTCGCCTTGGCGATGACCTGTCCCCCGCTGTCCTTGTCGATACTGTCGATGATCAGCACCTTCACCCCGGAGCTGATCATGTCATCGGCAATGGTCTGGAATTTGATGACGTCACCGTTGGCATTGCGAATATCCGAGGAAATATCCGCGGCGGCGAACGCCTGGCGCAGGAAGGGCGCGTCGACCGACTCATAGCGGGCAGAAGACGCCGTGTCCGGCAGGATCACGCCGATCTTGCTCGTGGCCTGCACCGCGTTCACCGAATCACCCGAGCCGCCGCAGGCCGAGAGGGCCAGCAAGGCGGCGGTAGCCACCGCTGCGCCTGCCAGGAGATTTCTGCGCATTATGTTGTGGTCCTCCTTGGTATCGGCAAGCCTTTGCCGATCCGGAACTTGGGGACCCCGCGAACACGGGGACCCGACGACGGCTCTTCGGCCCCAGGGCCCCCTCGTCGGCCCTGACGTGACATGTTGCCATGGACAACATATCTACGTGTCAGCGTTCACCATCAGTAACCCTTTGGCGTCTTTCGATCACAGAACGATAACCCTCAGTGTACTACCGGAGACGGGAAGGTTTCGGGTCTGGCTGCCCCGGAGCCGGGACGGCCCGGCCACAGCGAACACCGGTCGGCCCTGACCAGGGCCGACCGGTGTCGTCGAGCAAATGAGAGTCACCTTCGAGCGAAAAGCGACGTGAACTCGAGTGCGCTCGATCCGTTACTGCCGGACCAACTGCCGTAACACATAGTGAAGGATGCCACCGTTGCGGTAGTAGTCCGCCTCCCCGGGCGTGTCGATCCGCAGCACCGCGTCGAATCGCACCTGCGTACCGTCCGCCTTCGTCGCGGTGACCGGGACGGTGGACGGCGTGCGCCCCTCGTTCAGCGCGCTCACCCCGCCCACCGCGAAGATCTCGGTGCCGTCCAGGCCGAGCGCGGCCGCACTGGCGCCGGCCGGGTACTGCAACGGCAGCACCCCCATCCCGATCAGGTTGGAACGGTGGATCCGCTCGTAACTCTCGGCGATCACGGCCCGGACGCCGAGCAGGCTGGTGCCCTTGGCCGCCCAGTCCCGGCTGGAGCCCGAGCCGTACTCCTTGCCCGCCAGCACCACCAGCGGCACCCCGGCCGCGGCGTACGCCTGGGCGGCGTCGTAGATCGTGGTCTGCTCACCGCCGGCCAGGAAGTTCCGGGTGAAACCGCCCTCGACGCCGTCGAGCAACTGGTTGCGCAGCCGGATGTTGGCGAAGGTGCCGCGGATCATCACTTCGTGGTTGCCCCGCCGGGACCCGTAGGAGTTGAAATCCTTGCGGTCCACGCCGTGCTCGGCCAGGTACAGCCCGGCCGGGCTGTCGACCTTGATCGAGCCGGCCGGGCTGATGTGGTCGGTGGTGACCGAGTCGCCCAGCAGCGCCAGCACCCGGGCGCCGGTGACGTCCGTCACCGGCGACGGCTCCAGCGCCATCCCCTCGAAGTACGGTGGTTTACGCACATAGGTGGAATCGGCGGCCCAGGAGAAGGTTTCGCCCTCCGGGGTCGGCAGGCCGCGCCAGCGCTCGTCACCGGCGAAGACGTCGGCGTAGTCGGTGGTGAACATGTCCTTGGTGATCGACGACTCGACGACCCGGGCGACCTCGGCGGCCTTCGGCCAGATATCGGCCAGGAACACCTCGACCCCGTCGGGATCGGTGCCGATCGGCTCGGTCTGCGGGTCCCAGTCCATCGTCCCGGCCAGCGCGTACGCGATCACCAGCGGCGGGGAAGCCAGGTAGTTCATCTTCACGTCCGGGTTGATCCGGCCCTCGAAGTTCCGGTTGCCCGAAAGCACCGAGACCACGGCCAGGTCGTTGGCCTGGACGGCGGCCGAGACCTCTTCCGGCAGCGGGCCCGAGTTGCCGATGCAGGTGGTGCAGCCGTAACCGACCAGGTGGTAGCCCAGCTTCTCCAGGTACGGCACCAGACCGGCCTTGGCGTAGTAATCCATCACCACTTTGGATCCGGGGGCCAGCGACGTCTTCACCCAGGGTTTGACGCTCAGCCCCCGCTCGACCGCATTCTTGGCCAGCAGCGCGGCCGCGATCATCACCGACGGGTTCGAGGTGTTCGTGCAGGAGGTGATCGAGGCAATGGCGACATGACCGTGATCGAGGTCGACCCCGCGACCGTCGGCCATCTTCACCGAAACCAGCCGGTGCGGGCGCAGATTGTCCGTGGGCGCGGCCTTCGGCGTCTGGGGCTGGTCGACCCGGGCCTGCTCCGCCGATTCGACGGCCGCACTCGGCGGATCGCTGGCCGGGAACGACTCGGACAGAGCCTCGTCCTGGGGCGCTTCCTCGTCGGGAGTGACGTAATTGCCGAGCACACCGAGGAAGGCCTGCTTGGCCTCGGTCAGGGCGATCCGGTCCTGCGGGCGTTTCGGGCCGGCGATGCTCGGCACCACCGTGGACAGGTCGAGCTCAAGGTACTCGGAATACTTCGCCTCCCGCTCCGGATCGTGCCACAGCCCCTGCTCCTTGCTGTAGGCCTCGACCAGGGCCACCTGGGCCTCGCTCCGGCCGGTCAGCCGCAGGTAGTCCAGGGTGACGTCGTCGATCGGGAAGATCGCGCAGGTGGAGCCGAACTCAGGGCTCATGTTGCCGATCGTGGCCCGGTTGGCCAGCGGCACCGCGCTGACCCCCTGCCCGTAGAACTCGACGAACTTGCCCACCACCCCGTGCTCGCGTAGTTGCTCGGTGATGGTCAGGACGACGTCGGTGGCGGTCGCCCCGGCCGGGATCTCGCCGGTCAGCTTGAAGCCGACCACCCGCGGGATCAGCATGCTCACCGGCTGGCCGAGCATCGCCGCCTCGGCCTCGATCCCGCCGACGCCCCAGCCGAGCACCCCCAGGCCGTTGACCATGGTGGTGTGGGAGTCGGTGCCGACGCAGGTGTCGGGGTAGGCCAGCGGGGAACCCCCGGCCTGGTCCCGGGAGAACACCACCCGGGCCAGGTGCTCGATGTTCACCTGGTGCACGATCCCGGTACCGGGCGGAACCACCTTGAAGTCGTCGAACGCGGTCTGGCCCCAGCGCAGGAACTGGTAACGCTCGCCGTTGCGCTGGTACTCAAGTTCGACGTTGCGGGCGAAGGCGTCGGCCCGGCCGAAGACGTCGGTGATCACCGAGTGGTCGATCACCAGCTCCGCCGGCGCCAGCGGATTCACCCGGGTGGCGTCCCCGCCGAGTTCGGCCACTGCCTCGCGCATCGTGGCCAGATCGACGATGCAGGGCACCCCGGTGAAGTCCTGCATGATCACCCGCGCCGGGGTGAACTGGATCTCGGTATCCGGCTCGGCGGCGGGATCCCAGCCGGCCAGGGCCCGGACGTGATCGGCAGTGATGTTGACGCCGTCCTCGGTCCGGAGCACGTTCTCCAGCAGGACTTTCAGACTGAACGGCAGCTCGGCCGCGCCGGCCACGGCCGAGAGCCGGAAAATTTCATAGCCGAGGCCGGCGGCGGTGAGCCCGCCACGGGCACCGAAGCTGTCGAGGCTGCTCGTACTGCTCATGGCGAGCTCCTTAGGTCGTCGTCGTCCGGGTCGCTGCCTAGTTTAAAGTATCTCGACATCAAGATAAAGTATCTCGACGTCAAGGTAACCGACCTCGGGTCGGCGCCATCATCCCGCGTTCGCCCCGGGCCCGCCGGGGCGGCCCCCGACCTTCCCGGAAGACCGGCGGGACGGAGGATGGAGGATGAACCCTGGAACGAAACCGACAATCTGGATGGCCTGGAGCCGAGATGGATCGTTTACAAGGAAAGATCGCATTGATCACGGGTGGGTCACGCGGCATCGGAGCCGCCGTGGCCCGGCGCCTGGCCGCGGACGGCGCGGCGGTGGCGATCAACTACCGGGCCGACGGTGCGAGCGCGGAGAAGGTCGCGGCGGAGATCACCGGCAGCGGTGGGACCGCCATCACCCTGCGCGGCGACGTCAGTGACCCGGACGAGACCGGGCGGGTGGTCGACGAGACCGCCGATCGGCTCGGTGGCCTGGACCTGCTGGTCAGCAACGCCGGGATCGAGCACTTCGGGGCCCTGGAGACCATCACCCCGGCCGATTTCGACCGGGTCTACGGCACCAACGCCCGGGGCCAGCTTTTCGCCGTGCAGCACGCCGCCCGCTATCTCGGGGCCGGCGGCCGGATCGTGCTGACCTCCTCGGTCAGCGCCCGCAAATCGGTTTTCCACCACACCCTGTACGCCTCGAGCAAGGCCGCGGTGGAGGCCATGGTGCTCAACCTGGCCCCGGAACTCGGCCGGCGCTCGATCACCATCAACGCGATCGCCGCCGGAGGGACGACCAGCGACATGTCGGCCTCCGCCGCCCCGCACTACCGCCACCCGGAGGCACTCGGAGACATGGAGACGCAGCTGCGGACGATGGCCGCGCTCGGCCGGCTGGCCGAGCCGAGCGAGATCGCCGGGGTGATCGCGTTTCTGCTCTCCCCCGACGCCTCGTACATCACCGGCCGGACCATCCAGGTGGACGGCGGTTTCTTCTGATCGGGCGTCCGCCGATCAGACGATCGGCTCCAGGGTGGCCACACATTCGACGTGGTGGGTCATCGGGAACAGGTCGAAGGCCCGTAACTGGGTCAGCCGGTACCCGGCGCTCGCGGCGGTGGCCAGGTCCCGGGCCAGCGCGGCCGGATCGCAGGCCACGTAGACGATCACCCGCGGGCTGAGCGCCGCGATCTGGTCGATCACCGCTTTTCCGGCCCCGGCCCGGGGCGGATCGAGGACGACGACATCGGCGCCGCCCTGAAGCGGCCCCGAGGGACCGGCGAGCTGCGGCAGCAGGACCTCGACCGAACCGGTCTCGAACCGGATCCAGCCCAGATCGTGCAGCGAACGGCGCCCGTCGGAGGTGGCCCGGGAATCGGACTCGATGGCCACCACCGACCCGGTGACCCCGACCCGGTCGGCCAGGCCGGCCGAGAACAGACCCACCCCGCTGTACAGGTCGACGGCGCGCTCGCCCGGTTTCGGGGCCGCCGCGGCCAGCACCGCGTCCAGCAGGGTCTGGGCCGCCGCCGGATGTACCTGCCAGAAACCGGTTCCGGTGATCCGGAACCGGCGCACCTCGTCGTCGATCAGCACCTGCTCGGACACCCAGGTCCGGCCCCGGACCTGGTGCAGACCGGAGGCGTCCCGGGTCGCGACCGCGGCCGGGGCGGACAGCCGGGGCAGTTTCAGCCGGGCGGCGTCGTTGGCCCGCGGATCCCCGGCCCGGTTCTCCGGCGGCTCGACCACGACCAGCGGGTCACCCTCGGCCGGTGAGATCACCTCGACCGCCGCCGCCCCCCGCCACTTCTGCTCCCCCAACTGCAGGCCGGTGATCTGCGGATCGGCGATGAAACACTCCTCGACCTCGATCACGTCGTGGGAGCGATGCCGGCGCAGGCCGGTCCGGCCGGCGGCGTCCACCGCGAACCGCACCCGGGTCCGCCAGCCGAGGCCGTCGGAGCCGACCGATCCGCGCCGGCCGGGAACCTCGACCGGCTCGACCCGCACCGCCGGGAGATCGCCGGAGCCCGGATCGAGTTTCGCCAGTCGCCGCAACTGCTCGGTGATCACCGCGGCCTTGAGCTCACGCTGGGCGGCCAGATCGGCGTGCTGCCAATCACAGCCACCGCACTTGCCGGGACCGGCCAGCGGGCACGGCGGGCTCACCCGATCGGGCGAGGCGAGCAACACCTCGATCGCGTCGGCGCGCCAGAACTTCGACTGCGCACCGCCTTCAGTGAGCCGGGCCAGCACCTTCTCGCCCGGCAGGGCATGCCGGACGAACACCACCCGGCCCTCGTACCGGGCGACGCAGTGACCACCGTGCGCCACCGCACCGACCTCCAGGGTCAGCAGCTCCGGCTGCCCCGGCCCGGATACCGGCGCGCTCTCGGTCACGTTCAGGATGAGGTCTCCTTGCTGATCGGCTCGGGCGCTTCGGCGGCGCCGGGTGTTTGCGGGACCCGGGGCGTCCCCGGAACCTCGGCTGGTTCAGGAGTCCCGGCTGGTTCAGGAGTCCCGGCTGGTTCAGGAGTCCCGGCTGATTCAGGAGCCTCGGGCTCCTCGGCGACCGTGAATTCCTTCATCGCCTGGGGCTCTTTAGGCATTTTCGGCACTTTCAGAACCTTGAGCTCCTTGGGAACCTTGAGTTCCTTCACGATCTTAGGCTCTTTGAGCTCCTTGGACTCTTTGAGGATCTCGGGTTCGGCCACGACCACTCCCCCGCGCCGGACGTCGCCCGCCGCCGGCAATTCCTCGCGCCCCTCCCGGCCCACCGAAGAACGTAACTGCCAGGGCACACTGGCCACCATCACCCCGGGCATGAAGTGCAGCGAACTCTTCAGCCGTAATGCGCTCTGGTTATGCAGAATCTGCTCCCACCAGCGGCCGACCACATATTCCGGGACGAACACCACGATCAGATCCCGGGGGCTGGTCCGGCGAATGCCCCGAACATAGCTCAGCACCGGCCGGGTGATCTCCCGGTAAGGCGATTCCAGGGCTCGCAGCGGGATCGGGATGTCCCGGCGTTCCCATTCCTCCTGCAACCGGCGGGTTTCCTCCGGGTCGACCGCGACGGTGACCGCCTCCAGCACCGAGGGCCGCGACGCCCGGGCATAGGCCAGGGCCCGCATCGTCGGCTTGTGCACCTTGGAGACCAGCACGATCGCGTGCACCCGGGAGGGCAGCATCCGGCTCTTGCTCTCCTCCCGCCGCTCCTCCTCCAGTTCCCGGCGAACGGTGTTGTAGTGCCGCCGGATCGCCTGCATCAGCATGAAGAGGATCGCCATGAACAGCAGGGCCAGATAGGCACCCCGGACGAACTTGGTGATCAGGACGACGATCAGCACCGAGCCGGTGATGGTCAGGCCGATCGCGTTGATCACCCGCGAGCGCATCATCCGCCGCCGGGCGGCGCCATCGGTCTCGGACTTCAGCAGCCTGGTCCAGTGCCGGACCATCCCGGTCTGGCTGAGGGTGAAGGAGATGAACACCCCGACGATGTAGAGCTGGATCAGCCGGGTCACCTCGGCGTTGAAGACCAGGATCAGGACGCTGGCCGCCCCGGCCAGCAGGACGATCCCATTGCTGTAGGCCAGCCGGTCACCCCGGGTGTGCAGTTGCCGGGGCAGCAGGTCGTCCCGGGCCAGGATCGATCCGAGCACCGGGAAACCGTTGAAGGCAGTGTTGGCGGCCAGCACCAGAATCAGCCCGGTGGCCGCGGCGATCAGGTAGAAGCCCGCCGGGAAGCCGTTGAACAGGGCCCGGGCCAACTGGGTCAGGACCGGATCCTGGACGTAGCTGGTGCCTACCGATCGGCCGTTGTTCAGCAACTGCTCGGCCGGGAACTCCGCGAACCGGACGTGCATCAGTTTCGCCAGCACGATGATCGACAGCAGCATGGTGATCGCGATTCCGCCGAGCAGGGCCAGGGTGTTCGCGGCGTTCTTGCTCTTCGGCTCCTTGAACGCCGGTACCCCGTTGCTGATCGCCTCCACCCCGGTCAGCGCGGCACACCCGGAGGAGAACGCCCGCAGCAGCAGGAACCCACCGGCCAGTCCGACCAGGCCCTGGTGGTAGCCGGGTTCCGGCAGCAGGGTGAGGTTCGCGCTCTCGGCCATCGGCAGGTTACCGAGCGCGTAACGCAGGAATCCCCAGGCACTCATACCGATCACGGAGGCCATGAACACGTAGGTCGGGATCGCGAAGGCGGTACCCGACTCGCGCACCCCGCGCAGGTTCATCGTGGTCAGGATGGCCACCACCAGGACCGCCAGCAGGGCCTCGTGCCCGCGCAGGAACGGCAGCGCGGCCGCGGCGTACTGGGCTCCGGAGGAGACCGACACCGCCACCGTGAGCACGTAGTCGACCAGCAGCGCGCTGGCCACCGTCACCCCGGCGGTGACCCCGAGGTTGGTGGTCGCGACCTCGTAATCACCGCCGCCGGAGGGGTAGGCGTGCACGTTCTGCCGGTAGGAAGCCACCACGATCATCAGCACGAAGGCGACCGTGAGCCCGATCCAGGGCGACAGCGTGTACGAGGTGATCCCCGCCGCGGCCAGGGTCAGAAAGATCTCGTCCGGGGCGTAGGCGACCGACGACAGCGCGTCGGAGGCGAACACCGGGAGAGCTATTCGTTTCGGCAGCAGGGTCTCGCCCAGCCGCTCGCTGCGGACCGGCCGTCCGAGGAGGAGGCGCTTTACCGCACCGGTGAGTGGAGGCACGACTGGTCATCGTATGCCTTCGCCGTCCCGGAACGAGATGGGCACCGGCGAAACCCCCGGTCGGCCGACTCCAGCCGCGGTTCGGACCGCCTGCCCACCGGTCGAGGTGTCTGACCGTGTACCTTCGGCGGCGGACCGTGTGGGAACGATGGACGTGATGTGGGCCAAGCGCCCTGATCGAGAGGGCCGACAGCAGTGCACTTCGTGATCATGGGTTGCGGACGGACCGGATCGACACTGGCCCAGATGGTCGAGGACCGGGGCCACACCGTGGCCGTCGTCGACCAGAAGCCGGAAGCCTTCCGCCGGCTGGGCCCGCACTTCGAGGGGCGCCGGGTGGTCGGGCCCGGATTCGATCGGGACACCCTGATCGAGGCCGGGATCGAGGACGCCTATGCGTTCGCGGCCGTCAGCAACGGCGACAACTCGAACATTCTGGCCGCCCGGGTGGCCCGGGAGACCTTCGGCGTCTCCAATGTGGTCGCCCGGATCTACGACCCGGGCCGGGCCGAGGTCTACCAGCGCCTGGGCATACCCACCGTCGCCACCGTCCGCTGGACCGCCGACCAGATGGCCCGGCGACTGCTGCCCAGCGGCGCCATCTCCGAGTTCCGCGACCCCTCCGGCGCGGTCGTGCTGGGCGAGGTCCAGGTCCATGAGGGCTGGGTGGGCAGCCGGATGACCGCCCTGGAAGCGGTCTCGCACGCCCGGGTGGCCTTTCTCACCCGGCTGGGCGAAGGTCTCGTCCCGACTCCCGACACCGTTTACCAGGAAGGCGACCTGGTGCATCTGGTGATGCCCCATGATCAGGTCGCCCTGGTCGAACAGAGCCTGGCCCGACCTCCCGCGAAGGATGAGTAGAAATGCGCGTCGTCATCGTCGGGGCCGGCAGTGTGGGCCGATCGATCGCCCGCGAGTTGCTGACCAACGGTCATCGGGTCCTGCTGATCGACAAGGACCCGAACGCCATTCGGGTGACCAGCGTGCCGGACGCGGAATGGCTGCTGGCCGACGCCTGTGAGATCACCTCACTGGCCGACGCCGGACTGGCCGACTGCGAGGTGGTGGTGGCGGCCAGCGGGGACGACAAGGTCAACCTCGTCGTCTCCCTGCTGGCCAAGACCGAGTACGGGGTACCACGCACGGTCGCCCGGGTGAACACCCCGGCCAACGAGTGGATGTTCGACGAGGCCTGGGGCGTGGACGTCGCCGTCTCCACTCCCCGGATCATGACCGCCCTGGTCGAGGAGGCAGTCTCGATCGGTGAACTGGTCCGGATCTTCACCTTCCAGCAGGGACAGGCCTCCATGGTCGAACTGACGCTGCCCGGTGACTCTCCGTTGGCCGGCACCGCCGTCGGCGAGATCGATTGGCCGCTGGACACCGTTCTGGTCGCCATTATCCGGGGCGAGCGCCCGATCGCCCCGACCCGGGACGACTCGCTCGAAGCCGGTGACGAACTGATGTTCATCACCGTCCCGGAGAGCGAGGAAACACTTCAGGTGCTGCTCACCCCACCCGAAACCAAGATCACCAGCTAAGCCCACGGATCGGTCGACGCCGCCGACCCTTTCGCGGGCTCAACCGGTGATCAGGACGTCGTCCGGGTTCTCGGTCGGCGGCTTGGCCAGCGGCACCGACCGGAGCACCAGCCAGGACAGCCAGATCGTCAGCGCGAACAGCGGGATACCCAGGACGAGCCCGTTCAGGGTGCCGAGCAGAGCGACGTTCTTGGCGGCGTAGAGCGGAATCTGGACGGCCAGCCGGACCAGGAAGAGGCCGACCCAGATCCAGGTGGCCCAGCGGTAGGCGGCGTACCGGGGACGGTCCTGACGCCAGGCGAACATCTCACCGGTCATCGGGCCGATCACGACGCCGATCAGCGGCCAGCGGACCAGGATGGAAATCGCGTACAGGGCGGCGAAGCCCAGGTTCTTCAGGATGTTGGGCAGGAAGAAGTTGACCGCCTTGCCGCTGTGCTGGGCGAAGTAGGCGCCGAGGGCGATCCCGAGCACCCCGGAGATCGCCTGGCTGAGCGTCTCCCGGGCGATCAGACGCCAGAGCATCAGCACGACCAGTGGTGCCGCCGCGGCCAGGATCGACGTCCGCAGGTCTTTGGTGGTGGCGTAGACGAGCGAGAACACCGTGTACGGCACCACCGACTCGATGATGCCGCGGACGCCGCCGACACTGGCCTCGAACGAGAAGTCCTGGGCCACGGCCTGACCAAGGCCACCGGAACGCCGGGTCGGCGAGTTCACCGGGGCCGGCCGCTGCGCCGTCGCCCCGGGCACCGGCAGGGCCCGGTAACCGCTCCAGGCGGAGTCGCTCGGCTCGGGCGGCTCAGCAGCCATAGGCCGGAACCAGTTCGTACCGCGGGTTGAAGATGGTCCGGACCCCGGCGGTCTCGGTGACCAGCCCCTGGACCCGGATTCGGCGGCCGGGCTCGACGCCACGGATGTGCCGCCGGCCGAGCCAGACCACCGACAGGCTTCCGCTGCCGTCGTAAAGCTCGGCGACCAGCGCCGGGACACCGGCCCGCGGCCGCAAGGTGACGGCCCGCAGCGTTCCGCAGACCTGCGCCGGCTGACGCAGCCTCAACTGGGCGATCGGGGTACCTCCGAGCCGCACCGAGACCTCGCGTTCCTGCTCCGCGTGCACCTGATGCTGGGGTGCGACGAATCGAGACAGTGCCCGGCGAAGGCTTGGCCGCTCATGTTGCTTGTCCGTAGACTGCTTACCCACACCGTCAGGGTACCCGCGATTGACGACGGTGAGCGGCCGCGTGCCCAACTCTCATCCGGGTACCGTCCGGGCCGCTCAGCGCACCTCGGTGATCTCGGGCCCGCGTTGCGGTGGACGGAGCGGATCGCGCCCGCCGGCCTCGGCCTCGGCAGCCGGTTCGCCGTCACCACTCACCCCTTCGGGAAGGCGCAGGGTGAGCAGTTCGCGCGGGGCCATCGCCTCGGTCCCCCGGACCACCACCACCTCGCGGACCAGCGACTCCAGCTCCGTGGCCTGCTCCGCCTCGTAAGCCGCCTCACCGTGGAAGACCGCCCGGAGGAACCAGCGCGGGCCGTCGATACCGGCGAACCGGGCCGGCTGATGAGTGGTGCGCCCTTCTGGCGTACGCGCCGGAACCCGGGCGATCAGTTCCCGCCCGAAGACCCCCGGCACCTCGTCCGCGGTGCCGCCCTGGCGAGTCACGCTGGAAGCGATCTCCTTGCGGATCTCGTCCCAGATGCCCTGGGTCCGGGGCGCGGCGAAGGCCTGCAACTGCACCGCGGAATTGCCTAGCTGCACGGTGGCCGCGATCACCCGGCCGGTCTCCTCCTCGACCTCCAGCCGCAGTTCCATCCCGTCCCGACCCGGCAGCCACAGGCCACCGAGGTCGACGTAGGAGTCCGACGACTCCACCTGGGAGACGTCCCACGGCCCGCTGGCCTGATCGGAATCCGACCCCGGCCCCGAACCGTCCGGATCCTGACCCAAGAGCAGCGGGACCCGCCCCTGGCCCGCCCGAGGCAACGGCCCGGTGGAGGAGCGGCCCTCCGATCCAGGAGCCTCCTCACCGTCCGCGACCCAGGCGATCGGGTCGTGCCCTTCCTGTTCCCCATCCTTGCCGCGACCTCGTTTTAACCAGCCCACTAGACCTCTCCCTGTCCCCATGCCGTTCCCCGTACCGATGAAGCTTCTGACTGCGGATCTGTTAGAGCAGCGGGTGCCGCGTCTGATCCGAATCCTCCGGTGGAACCAAATCCGCCCACATCACGCACCGAACCCGGCAACTGGTCGACCTCGACGAATCGGGCCCGGCTCACGGGCTGCACCACGAGCTGAGCAATTCGATCGCCCCGGCGCAAGTGCACCGGGTTCGAGGTGTCCGTATTCAGCAGGGTCACCCGGATCTCACCCCGGTACCCGGCGTCCACCGTCCCAGGGGCGTTCACGATGGTCAGCCCGTGCCGGGCCGCCAGACCGGAGCGCGGATGGACGAACCCGGCGAAACCGTCCGGCAGGGCGATCGCCAGACCGGTCGGAACCGTCCGCCGTTCTCCCGGGGCCAGCGTGACGTCGATGCTGGTCATCAGATCGGCCCCGGCATCACCGGGATGGGCATAGCCGGGTACCGGCAACTGCGGGTCCAGCCGGTGCAACAGCACCTCGACCACGGGAGACGTCCTCACGATCCGACAGCGTAGCCAGGCCGTACCCTGCCGTCCGGCCCGTGGGAGGGTGAGGGCATGGGATCCGAGCCGGAACAGGTGCTTTTTTCCGAACGTTTGTGGCCCTCGCCGGGGATCTGGACGGCGACCGCCGGCTTCGGGGCGGCCCTCGGCCTGATCCCGGCCCCGATCGACACCGGTGTGGCCGTGGTGGTGGGAGTGCTCGGAGTGATCGGTCTGGTCACCGCGCTCACCGTGACCACCCCCCTGCTGATCCTGACGCCGGCCCATTTCCGAGCCGGCCGGGCCGTGGTTCCGGCCCGGTTCCTGGGACCGGTCGAGGTGCAGGACGACGAGCAGATGCGTCAGGCCCGCGGCCGGGGCCTGGACGCGCGGGCGTACCTGTGCCTGCGGGGCTGGCTGCCGGCCGGGGCCAAGGTGATGCTGACCGATCCCGACGATCCGACGCCGTACTGGCTGGTCTCCAGCCGCCGTCCAGAAGCCTTGGCCGCGGCCGTCAGCGACCTGATCAGCCGATCGCAGGAACAGTCCTGATCCCCTCCTCACCGGCCGCACCCGGGCCCTGCGCACCGATGCCCGGCGAGTGCCGGCGAGGCACCCGCCGGATCGGCGGCCGGGATATGTCCGTGTTCAGGCCGCGCAGTCCTTGCAGACCAGTTGACCGCTCTTGTCCGTCGCGAGCTGGCTGCGGTGGTGCACCAGGAAGCAACTTGAGCAGGTGAATTCATCGGCCTGACGAGGAATTACCTGGACGGACAGTTCCTCGTTCGAGAGGTCCGCACCCGGGAGCTCGAAGCCCTCGGCCGTCTCGGTCTCGTCCTCGTCCACCGCACTCGCGGTCTTGTCGACCCGTCGGGCCTTCAGTTCCTCGAGCGAATCTTCGTTCAGGTCGTCATCGGTCTTGCGCGGCGCGTCGTAGTCGGTTGCCATTGTGGGGTCACGCTCCGGAAGGTCTCGCTGGCGGTACACGGTCGGTGGCGCCGGCATGCTGGATGTCAAGTGAGCGGGCACACGTCCGCTGACGCGCGCTCGATCTCACTGGACGTGTGCTCTGATCTGGTGGTTCTTGTGTGCCGTTCACCCCTGCGGATCAACGTTGTTGCACCGGGTCTGTCGATTAACGTGTCGGCGGCCTGATTTGTGCCCGCTCGCGGCAGGGATTGTGCACCACCCGGAGCCAGTCCGCGAACCCGCCACCCCGATGAATCCTTAACGTCTGACCAGCAGTGAGTTACCGTACGTCGATACTCGAGCACATCGAACCGGGCATAGTAACGCGATGTTCACCCCTCGTCCGGGCGCAGCCCCCGGGCAAGTTCCACCGATCGCGTCCAGTAGTCGTATGGTCGCTCGGCGACAAAAAATAACTCACTCCCCGGAGGTGCCCATGAGCGACTTCAGCACGGAGCTGCGCCTGCGCATCGGCGAGGCCCAACGGGCGCTGGTCGAGGCGCACGAAACTGACGACGACTACCTGGTGCGGCTGTCGCTCGGGCAGATCGAGTCCCTGACCCGGCTGGCCGAGGACAACCAGGTTCATCTCGACGGCAGGCCGGACTGACACCATCCGGCCCTCACGACCCGGCCCTCACGACCCGGCCCTCACGACCCGGCCGCCACGATCAGGCTGCGCTGACGTCGGTATCGGCGTTCAGCGCGGTCAGCACGTCGATCAACTCAGCGCTCAGCGGCTCACCGGCCCCGACCACCAGTTCCGGGCCGGGCGGCCCGCCGCGCAGGCCACTCACCCGTCCCCCGGCCTCGGTCAGGACGAGCGAGGCCGCCGCGATGTCCCAGGCGTTCACCCCACGCTCGTAGTAGGCGTCGACCGTCCCGGTGGCGACCGCGCACAGGTCCAGCGCCGCACTGCCGATCCGCCGGATGTCCCGGATCCGCGGCAGCACGCCGGCCAGCACCCGGGCCTGACCGGCCCGGCGCTCCGTCCGGTAGCCGAACCCGGTCGCGACCAGGGCCTGAGCCAGTTCCGGCGGGGGCGGCAGGCGCAGTCTCCGCTCTCCCAGCGCCGCCCCCTGGCCCAGCCCGGCCGTCCAGGTGTCTCCCGTGGCCGGCTGATGCACGCAGCCGGCCAGTGGCTGCCAGGCCCCGGCAACGGTGGGGTCCCCGGCCACCAGCGCCACGCTGACCGCGTAGGACGGGATCCGGTACAGATAGTTCACGGTGCCGTCGATCGGGTCGAGGACCCAGGTCAGGCCCGTGCTGCCGGGCTGAAACCCGGCCTCCTCACCGAGCATCCCGTCACCGGGACGATGCTCCAGCAATCGGGCCCGGAGCAGATCCTCCACCGCCCGGTCCATCGCGGTGACCACGTCGGTGGGGCTCGACTTGGTCGATTCCACCTCGGGCCGCGCGCCGGGCCGGGCCCGCTCGCCGCCGCGGATCAGGGCTCCGGCCTCCCGGGCCACCCCCTCGGCCAGCCGGACCATGCTCGCGATCATCGCGGCGTTGTACTCGCTCATGCCGGTGATCCGCTCACTGCCGGAGCCTGCCAATCGACGCCGCAGGCTGCGGGTTTGCCGGCGGCCCGCAGGTTGGCGCAGCAGCCGGCCGGACAGACGTCAGGCCAGGGCCCGTGATCGCCGAGCGCCGGCCGTCGCGGGCTCTCGCCCCGCTCGGTGGCCGCCCGCTCCAGCAGCAGATCGACCAGGCCGGCGACGAATCGAGGATCGGTCCCCGGAGTCGGGACCCGGACGAAGAACAGCCCGAGCTCAGCCGCGGTCTGAGCCGCCTCGGTGTCGAGGTCGAAGACCACCTCCATGTGATCGCTGACGAAGCCGATCGGGACCACCACGACCCCCGGCACCCCGGTCCCGGCCAGTGCCTTGAGATGATCATTGATGTCAGGCTCGAGCCACGGCTGGGCGGGAGATCCCGATCGCGAGCAATAGACCAGATCCCACTCCGGCTGGAGCCCGGTCTGGTCCCGGGCCGCTGCCACGACGCCGGCGCAGGCTTCTCGGTGAGCGGTGCTGTACTCGCCGCCGCCGGGCCCGGAAGCCGCATCCATGGCCACCGGAATCGAATGTGTGACAAATATCACTCTGGCGCCATCGGGGGCTTTTGTCAGGCTTTGGGCGACCGCGTCGGCCACCGAAAGGAGGAATCCTGGATGATTGCCGTAATGCCGGATCTTGTCCACGACCAGCGAGCGGCCCTCCGCGGCCAGCGCGGCCAGCGCCTCGGCCAGGTTCTCGCGATACTGCCGGCAGCCCGAATAACTCGGGTAGGCACTCGTCACGACCGTCAGCACCCGCCGGGCCCCGGCCTCGTGGGCCTGCCGCAGCGCATCCACGACGAACGGCTCCCAGTTCCGGTTTCCCCAGTACACCGGCACCTGGGCCGCGACGTCCCGCAACCTCGCCCGGATCTGTTCCAGCAGCAACCGGTTCTGATCATTGATCGGGCTCCGGCCGCCGAAGGCCAGGTAGTGCTCGGCCACTGCGGCCAGCCGCTCGAGCGGAATTCCCCGGCCGCGGGTGACATTCTGCAGGAAGGGCATCACCTCGTCGGGGCCTTCCGGTCCACCGAACGACAGCAGCAGCACGGCGTCGTAAGGGCGGAGAGGGTGGCCGGGCGAATTGAGTGGGTGGTCGCGTTCGGGCAAGGATCGGGCAGCGTTCACGGCTCGATACTGCCAAGCTTGTGCCCGGACCGCGCAGCCAGGAGGGCCCGGCGCGGCCCCTGATCAAGACGTTCCACCCGGATCAGAAGATCCACCCGGATACAAAAGTCCCACCCGGACCCAGACCTGACACTGACACGACATCGCGGCCGACATGCCCACCGACATGCTTCGCCTGCGGGGTACGAAGTGGCACAGTCTTCTCCAGGTGGATTGCCGATAGGGAGTGAGCATGGACGATCTTTCGCTCGTCGGCGTTCACGATGATGGTGAGCACCTGCTGGTCGCGGGCCCCAACGGGCAGCGATTCCGGCTTCGGGTGGACGATGCGCTGCGCGCTGCCGTCCGGCGTGACCGGGCGCGGCTGAGCCAGTTGCAACTCGAGTCCGAGGGGCGCCTGCGACCGAAGGAGATCCAGGCCCGGATCCGGGCCGGTGAGACCGCCGAGGAGGTGGCCGAGGCGGCCGGGCTGGCGCTGGAGCACGTGCGCAAGTACGAGGGCCCGGTGCTGGCCGAGCGGGAGTACGTGGCCGACCAGGCCCGACGGGTCCGGGTCCGCCGTGGCGGGGCCGGGGTGACCCTCGGGGAGATGGTCGCCGAGCGACTGACCCAGCGGGAGGTCGACCCGGAGCACGTGTCCTGGGACGCCTGGCGCGGCGAGGACGGCACCTGGACGGTGGCCCTGGATTTCGAGGCCGGATCCATGGTCCGGCAGGCTCGCTGGACCTACAACGCCTCGGTCCGGCACGTCATCGCCCAGGACGACGAAGCCCGCTGGCTGACCGACGAGGAGACCAGCACCTCCGCCGCCACCACCACGGCCCAGCGCCGGCTGGCCCCGGTCCGGGACCGGGTCTTCGACGTCGATGCGGTGCCGAGCGCGCGGCCGGTGCCGGAAGAGCCGGCCGCCATCGATCTGCTCGACACCCTGCGCGAACGCCGTGGGCGCCGGCACCGGCCGCTGACCGAGGAAGAAGAGATCGCCGGGGCGCCCGATCCGGTGCGCGAAGCGATCGACTCGCTGCTGAGCCGGGCCGAGACGATGCACGAGCCCCCGGCCGCCCACCCCGCCCGTTCCCGGCCCCAGGACGCCCGCGACGGTGAGGTCCTGGTCCTCCCGGACGCCGAACCGCTCGGGCCCAAACCGGGATCCAAACCGAATTCGGCCAAACCAGGCTCGGCCAAACCAGGCTCGGCCAAACCGGCCGCGGCCACGGCCGAGACCGAAGAGGAGCGCGAGGACGAGGACGCCACCCCGGTCGGGGCGGGCGCACCCCGCCGCCCGGGCCCCGGCCCCAAGGGCGGCGGCGGGGGCGGCCGCAAGCAGCGCCGCGCCAGCGTGCCTAGCTGGGACGACATCGTCTTCGGGCAGCGCCGCGACTGACTCGATTCGGTCAGGGCCTGATCACGGGGAGGTTTGGGAGGCCAGGAGCGGGATCAGGGTCTCGTCCGGGGTGCGGGCGCCGTGGTAGGCGACCAGCCGGAGAATCTCCGCGCGCGCGGTCCGGGAATCGACCACCGCCACCGGTCCGATCGCCGAGGTGACGACGTCCCCGATCCGGGGCAGCACATGCGCGGCGACCGGGCCGAACCAGCCACTGCCGACCACCTGATCGCGGGTCAGCACGGTCATCGAGGATCCGAGCCGCTCGCGCCAGGCCGCCGCGATGTCCTCGGCCGCGCCCGGCCGGCAGTACAACTGGAGCGAGCGGGGTTCACCGCCGACGTGCCGGACTCCGGCCGCCAGGTCGGGTTCGTGGGCCAGATCGAGCCGGTTCTCGAACGGCACGTCGACCATCCCGTGATCGGCGGTGACCAGCAACAGAACGTCGGAAGGCAGCCCTTCGGCCAGCCGGCGGGTGAAGGCGTCGACCCGTTCCAGCTCTTCGATCCAGGGCCAGGAACCGCAGCCGCTCTCGTGCCCGGTCTTGTCCAGTTCGCCCCAGTACACATACACCAGCCCGGACCGGGCCGCGCGGACGGCGGCCAGCGCCGCCCCGACCCGCTGTTCCAGTGACCGGGCCGCGACGAAGGAGCCGCCCCGCTGCACCGCCTCGGTCAGGCCTGAGCCGTCGAAGAAGCCCGGGCCGATCCGGACCACGTCCAGGCCGGCCGCGGAGATCTTCTCGAACACCGTCTGGCTGGGCTGCCAGCGCCGCGGATCGACCTTCGGATCCCAGAGCAGCTCGTTGAACAGAACGTCCCGGTCCGGATCGAGGACGTCGAGGGCGACCAGGCCGTGCGCTCCGGGCAGCAGCCCGGTGCCGAGCATCCCCATGCTGGTCGCCGTGGTGCTCGGGAAACCCGAGGCCAGCACCGACGAGCTGGGGTGGGCCCGGAGCGAGCGCAGGAACGGGGCATGCCCACCGCGCTCGCTCAACAGCCGATCGCCGAGTCCGTCCACCAGCAGCACCACAACGGTCCGCGCGGGCGGGAGGTGCAGGCCACCAGGATGATCGGTGCCGGGCCGGACCTGGACGCCGAGAGCGGCCGCCGCGGCCGGCAGCACGTCGGCCAGCGAGGCCGCCGGCAGCCAGGCGTCGTCCATCGGCACCGTGACGTCGTCCGCCTAGATGTGCGCGGTGGCCGCGGAGAGCATCCGGGCAAAGGCGGAGGCCGCCCGAACGGCGGCCTCGCCCTCGGCCTCGGCGCTGAGCCGCACGGTGATGTCGTCGGCGGCGAGGGTGCCGGTGTATCCGTGGTCGGCCTCACAGTCCGGATCGGCGCAGGACGCCGGCTCCAGATCGACCCGGGTCAGTGAGCCCCAGCCGATGGTCAGGCTGAGTTCTCGGGGGACCGCGCCGGCCCGATGCTCCTGCGGGTGGGTCACCGCGTGCGAGAGCACCACCGAGCTGACCCGGTTGATCGGCACCGCCTCGGTCGATGCCGAGGCGTACGGTTCCGGGCTGAGCGCATCCGGATCATGATCGTCGGCGTGCGCGACCACCAGCCGGGTCGGCGTCAGGGCCAGCACGGTGACATGGCGGCGCACCTCGACCCGGTCGAAGGTGGTCTCCTGCTGAACCAGGTAGGAGCGCACCTCCTCACCGGCGATGGCGACGTTGAGGGCATCGTGAACCAGCGCCGGGTAGAACCCGGCGCGTTCCACATCGGTCACGAGGTCGGCCGGCAGGCCGTGAGTCTCGCTGAGGGCGGCATCCGCCCCAGGTCGTTCACGCATCCACCCATCTTGTCACCCGCCGGGCCCCTCCGGCGCCGCGGACCGAGGATCAGCCCGAGGTGGGGGGAAGTTCGCGCCGGGCGGTGTCGGCCCTTTCCACTGGATGGGTCAACCGGATGGTCGCGCCGAGCACGGCCAGGCCGGTGGCGGAAACCACCACCGGGTTGATCTCCAGTTCGGCGATCTCCGGAAATTCGTCGGCCAGGCAGGCGAGCCGGCCGAGCAGATCCTCCAGCGCGGGCACATCCACCGGCACCGCGCCCTGGTGACCGAACAACCGGGGCGCGGCCCGGACCGAGCGGACCAGGTCATGGATGTCGACGTCGGTCAGCGGCGGGATCCGGTGCGCGACGTCACCGAGCAGGACACTGGCGTCGCCGCCGAGGCCGAACGAGACCACCGGGCCGAACAGCGGATCTTCCACCGTGCGGATCACGCAGGCCACCCCGGGGGGAGCCATCCGCTGAACCACAAGCTGGTCGGCGTTCAGCGGGCCGAGACCGGCCCGCATCTGGGCCAGATCCTCCCGCAGGGCCTGCGGATCGCCGATGTCCAGCCGGACCCCGCCGAGATCGACCCGGTGCCGGAGCTGGGGAGCGGTGGTCTTGAGCACGACCGGAAAGCCGAGCGCGGTCGCGGCGACGACGGCGTCGTCCGGATCGCTGACCGCGACCTGGGACCAGAGGGTGATCCCGAAACTGGCCAGCAGCGCGGTGGTGGTCGCCTGGTTCAGCTCCAGCCCCGGCTCCGGTTTCCACTCCCCCGGCCCGGTCTGCTCGCCCACCCCGGTCAGCGCCGCGGCGATGACGGCCCGGGCGGCCACCGGGTCGAGGTCGGCCGGCGCGTACCGGACTCCGGGGTCGCGGTGGCGCCACACGGCGTACCGCTGGGCCGTGGCCAGCGCCCGGACCGCCTCCTCCGGGGTCGGGTACGAGGGGATCAGCCGCGGGTTCGACAGCGCGGCCCGGACCCCGCTGGTCCCGAGGAAACAGGCCACCACCGGGATCGGGTGCCGGCTGGAGACGTCGGACAGCACCCGGGCCACCTCGTCCGCCTCGGTGGCGATCGGCGGGATGAACGCGGCCACCACGGCGTCCACGCCGCGCTCGTCGAAGATCGTCTCGAGGGCGCTGCGGAACTCCCGGGGGCCGGCCTGCGGGTGCAGCGCCACCGGGCCGCGGGTGACCTCCAGGCCCCAGCTCACGCAGGCCTCGGCGATCAGCGTGCCCAGCGCGTCACTGTTGCCGACGATCCCGACCCGGGGGCCGGCCGGCAGCGGCTGGTTCAGTACAAGCTGGGCGACGTCCAGCATCTCGGTCAGGGTCTCGACCCGGATGCAGCCGCTCTGCTTCAGCATGCTGTCGAAGGCTTCCCGGGGGGCGGTGCTGGGGCGAACCGAGTGGCCGGGGGGTACTCCGAATCCCGACGTCCCGGACTTCAGCACGATCACCGGCTTGGTCCGGGCCAGCCGGCGGGCGATCCGGGAGAATTTCCGCGGGTTGCCGAAACTTTCCAGGTACAGCCCGACCGCATCGGTGCGCGGATCCTCCTCCCAGTACTGCATGCAGTCGTTGCCGGAGACGTCGGCCCGGTTGCCGGCGGACAGGAAGGTGGACACGCCCAGGCCCCGGCGGGCCACCGCGTCGAGAACGGCCACGCTCAGCCCCCCGGACTGGGAGAACAGACCGAGCCGGCCCTCGAGCGGCAACTGGGGCACCAGCGACACGTTCAGCCGGATCGCCGGATCGGCGTTGATCAGGCCCCAGGAGTTGGGGCCGACCACCCGCAGGCCGTTGGCCCGGGCCACCCGGACCAGTTCCCGCTGCCGGGCCAGCCCGTCCGGGCCGGTCTCGGCGAAGCCGCTGGAGACCACGACCACCCCCCGGACGCCGATCGCGGCGCATTCGCGGACGATGTCCAGGACTCCCTCGGCCGGCACCGCGATCACGGCCAGATCGACCGGCTCGGAGAGCTGGTCGAGCCGGCGCACGGCCGGCACGCCGAGCACCACGTCGGCTTCCGGGTGCACCACGTGCAGCCGGCCGGTGAAGGCCCCGCCCAGCAGATCGCTCAGCAACCGGTGGCCGACCGTGCCGGGTCGCCGGCTCGCCCCGATCACGGCCACCGAACGCGGGTTCAGCACCCGCTCCATGCTCCGCGACTCGGCCCGGTGCTCCCGCGCCTCCATCACCGCCCGCGAGCGCTCGGTCGGATCGATGTCGAAGCGCACCGAGATCACGCCGTCGTCGAATTTCGAGACGACCTCGTAGCCGGCCTCCCGGAAGACCGTCAGCATCTTCCGGTTGCGGGGCAGGACCTCGGCGACGAACTCGCTCAGCCCGTTCTCCCGGGCCGCCGCGGCCAGGTGCTCCATCAGCACCGAGCTGATCCCCCGGCCCTGGTGGGCGTCGCTGATGTTGAAGGCCACCTCGGCCGAGGTGTCGCTGACCCGGTCGTAGCGGGCGACCCCGACGATCGCCTCGCCCAGGGTGGCGACGAAAGCGACCCGGTCGCGATAGTCGACATGGGTGAACCGGTGCACGTCGCGGGCCGACAGGTGCGGCATCGGGGCGAAGAACCGCAGGTAGGTGGACTCGGCCGACTGGTTGTCGTGGAAGCGCTCGAGCAGTTGCCCGTCCGCCGGGCAGATCGGGCGCAGGTGCGCCGTGGCCCCGTCGCGCAGCACCACGTCCGCCTCCCAGTGCAGCGGATACGGCAGTGGACCGCCGTCGGCTTCGGTCACCGCCCCAGGCTACTGCCGACGCCTCGTGGGATGCTGCGGCGGTGGAATTTCGTGACGTCGTCACGGCGCGGCGGATGGTGCGGGCCTACGACCCCACCCGGCCGGTGCCGGACCGGACCCTGACCGATCTGCTCGAGCTGGCGATCCGGGCCCCGAGTGCCGGTTTCAGCCAGGGCTGGGACTTCGTCGTGCTCCGTTCCCCGGCCGACCGGGACCGGTTCTGGGCCGCGAGCGCCGATCCGGACGCCGCGCCGGGGGCCGGGCCCGACCGGTGGCTGCGGGGCATGCAGACCGCCCCGGTGCTGGTGCTGTGCCTGTCGGACCGCGACCGCTACCTCGACCGTTACGCCGAACCGGACAAGGGCTGGACCGATCGGGACCCGGCCCGCTGGCCGGTGCCGTACTGGGACGTCGACACCGGGATGGCCGGTTTGCTGCTGCTGCTCGCAGCGGTGGATCAGGGTCTGGCCGGCTGCTTCTTCGGGGTTCCACCGGAACGCCAGGAGGCGGTGCTGACCGAGTTCGGGGCACCGGCCGGACACCGGGTGGTCGCGGTGATCAGTCTGGGTTACCGGGCGGCCGACGGGTCGGACCGGCGTTCCCCGTCGCTGCGGCGGGGCCGCCGGCCGCTGGCCGAGGTGGCTCATGACGGCGATTTCGGCACATCCTGGGACGTCAGGTGAGGACGTCAGGTGAGCAAGAGTCCCAGCAGCCAGACGGTGGTGGCGATCAGTCCGGCGCCGAATTCGATCAGCAGGCTGAGGCCGACCGCGGTCACCGCCGTCCGGGCGGAGGCCCAGGCCGGGCGAGATTCACCCAGTCGGCCTAACTCGGCCAGAAAGATTCCGAGCACGAATCCGATCGGCAGTCCGAGCACCGGGATCACGAAGAAGCCGAGGACACCGAGGACCGACCCCACGGCCAGGGTGATCCAGGGCACACCGGCCTCCCGCATCCGCCGTCCCGGAAGCAGGTACTTGAGCAGCAGGCCGAGGGCCAGCACGACGCTGGCGGCGCCCAGCACGAGCCAGCCGGAAGGCTCGGACCGGCCGATGGCCCAGACCGCGATGCCGGCCCAGATCAGCACCAGGCCCGGCAGCAGCGGGATCACGATGCCCAGCAGCCCGACCGCGATGAGCACCGCGGCCAGAGCGGTCACGGTGCTCCTCGGTGATCGGGTCGGTGATCGGGGATCAGGACTCCTCGGTGAGTCCGGGTTTCAGGATGAATGGGCTGGTGAGGGGCTGGCCGGAGGGTTGATCAGAGCTCACCGTCCGGAGCGGTCCCGGGCGTCGCGGCCAGCACCTCGGACTGATCCTGGATGTCGGCGTGGACGGCCTCCAGCGCCGTTGCGTGCGTGCGGCCGTGGTGAGCGCAGAACAGCAGTTCCCCACCACCAGGCAGGAGGACGCGAATGTAGGCCCGCGCTCCGCAGCGGTCACAGCGATCGGCCGCGGTCAGAGTTTCAGTAGCAATAGCAGTACCCACGTGGTGACCTCCTTGAACATCCCGTCCTGGGATCCGACGAGAATGGACCTCGGTGACACTGTGAGAACAGTGAACCAGGCGAAGTGCTTCCCGGGCCTCTTCAGAGGGCCACGTTCGCTGTCCGCGTAGTCGGACGGTGACGGCGTGGCGTCACGCTTCGAAGTGATGGTCGCAGATGGTGACGATCATGGCGGGCGATCCGGCGTGCCGGATCAGCCGACCGGGCCGATCCGGGTAATCTGCCCCCAGCAGTCCGATCAGCAGCACCGCTGCTGCTGCTCCGTGCTCACGTCGCTCACCCGGCGTCCAGCTCGCCTGCACCCATCCAGTTCTGTCCGCCAAGGAGGGGCCGCTTCGTGGCCGTGCAACCCAGCGAGAGCACATCCCGTGTTCGTGCTTCTCGTCCCCGTTCGGCCGGATCGGACTACACCGCCCGGCACCTGTCGGTGCTGGAAGGTCTGGAAGCCGTCCGCAAGCGTCCCGGGATGTACATCGGTTCCACCGACGCCCGGGGGCTGATGCATTGCCTCTGGGAGATCATCGACAACGCGGTGGACGAGGCGCTGGGCGGTCATTGCCAGCACATCCGGGTGATGCTGCACGCCGACGGCTCGGTCGAGGTCCATGACGACGGCCGCGGCATCCCGATCGACGTCGAACCGAAGACCGGCCTGACCGGCGTCGAGGTGGTCTTCACCAAGCTGCACGCCGGCGGCAAGTTCGGCGGCGGTTCGTACACCGCCTCCGGCGGTCTGCACGGTGTCGGGGCCAGCGTGGTGAACGCGCTGTCGGCCCGGCTGGACGTGGCCGTCGACCGGGGCGGCCTGACCCACGTGATGAGTTTCCGGCGCGGCGAGCCCGGCGTCTTCGCCGACCCGCACGGCCCGGATCCGGACGCCGAGTTCACCCCGTTCGTCGAGCAGTCGGAGTTGTCCACCTCCGGACGGGTGAAGCGCGGGGTCACCGGGACCCGGGTGCGTTACTGGTCGGACCGGCAGATCTTCCTCAAGGACGCCGCGTTCGCCTACGACGAGCTGGTCACCCGGGCCCGGCAGACGACGTACCTGG
>Ga0265340_10000228_pt1 | contig 28792 bp, 34 predicted proteins | sample 4CB225metaG_FD_202082 | JGI IMG/M metagenome (GOLD analysis project Ga0265340, IMG submission 202082) | Rhizosphere microbial communities from Carex aquatilis grown in University of Washington, Seatle, WA, United States - 4-CB2-25 metaG | ecosystem: Host-associated > Plants > Roots >...
AACCTATCATGTAGTAATAAAAATAAAGAAAGTTGCCGACAATTGCTGAGAAAACTCCAAGATACAGAAGAGGACCTGGGAAAAATGACTGAATAGATAATCCTATTGTCGGCCGGAAAGCAAAATAAAGAATGGTCATGAGCCAAAAGATTGGATTGATGAATAGAGAAAATATTTTCCCACCGACAATGAGTTGAAAAGTGAAAAAATGAGAAGTTTTTCCGCTTCGGGAAAAGTCACCTGGATTTCGCATATGAACCAAATAAGATTGGATGTATCCTTTAATCCATCGCGAACGTTGACCAAGCCAATTATATAACGAACTATTTGCTTCCTCATATGTAGTTGAATCAACGATAGCAGTATGAAGGCCTTGCTTTACAAGTCTCAATCCTAAATCACAGTCTTCCGTCACATTGAATGCATCCCATCCCTTGAGTTTTTTAAGATCGTTCGTCCTAAAATGATTAGATGTTCCCCCTAAAGGTATTGGAGCATTAATTGACTGAAGGCCTGTCAAGATGAGATCAAACCATAATGAGTATTCTGCTGTAAAGACTCGAGTCAGCAAATTGTGATATGGGTTGAAGTAATTAAGTTTTGCTTGAACGCAAGCGACTTTTTTATCTGCTTTTTGAAAAGCGAGTACTGTTTTTTTGAGCTGATCAGGTTCTGGAATATCTTCTGCGTCATAAATAACACTATATTCACCTGTCGCATGTTTGAGACCGAAATTGCATGCTTTAGGTTTGGTTTTGGGTTGGGAATCAGGAACGACCACGACATCGAAATAACTTGGGATGCTAAATTCTTTAACTTTTTCCCGCGTCTCTTTATCATCTTCTTCCAAAAGTAACATTACTTGTAGTTTGTCTTTGGGGTAATCAAGTTTACTCATCGCAGTGACAAATTGTGGTACAACATGCCATTCTTTATATAATGGACAGAGTATTGTATATGCTGGCCAATCATTGTCGTTTATTTCTTTTATTTCTTGATCAGTGATTTTTATCTCTGGATATTTACGAAAACTTTGTACTATCAGAAAAAAATTAAAAAAGATATCAATAAAATATAAAAGCGATGAGGCGATGAGCAGTGTAAGGAGGGTCAAATGCCAGTTAAACAGAAGTGCTTCTAATAATAAGATGCCAAATAATACACCGAATACTTTTTGCATAAGGTCAAGCCGAAAGAATGCCATCTCATTGATGTGTAGACTGGAATGATGGATAAACGATTTTCCTTTATAATGAAAGCCATTGCCATCTATAAGTTGTCTTTTTGGATGAAAGGGAATAACTTCTGCTTGGCGAAATTTTAATCGCAGTGCATTCATGCCGATTTCCCAGGAGGATTTAATGAAATTTATTTTTGATTTGCCATAAATTCTTTTTGTAAAATCTATGTCTATTGAATCAATATGATATCCAGCATCGACACTTTTTTTTAGAAATTCCAAATCAAATGTCCACGGTGACGGATTAATTTCCAATCGTTCAATTATTTCTTTTCTAAATACTTTCAGTCCTGACTGTACATCAAAATCAAAATTATGGAGAAATTTGTTAAATAGTAAATTGTAGCTATTGCTGGTGATCGTTCGTAAGAACCCTACTTGTTTCTTTTTCCGATTGGCAATGACGACATCTGCTCCTTCCACTACTTTTTGAATCATCTGAGGAATTGCTTCCGGTGGATATTGCAGATCAGCATCAATCATACAAACGAGATCGTAATCGGCATGTGCAAATCCTTCGATTAATGATTGAGCTTTACCTTTATTGCCTCTTTTTAAGAAAAGTTTGACAGGATACATTGGCATAAGGCTTTCTATAAGTGATCGTGTTGTGTCTGTTGAATGATCGTCTACAAAAATAATTTGGTAAGGGGTTCTATAAAGGGAGAGAATAGTATGAATTCTCTCAACGAGTTTTATGACATTTTCTTCTTCATTGTATGTAGGTATGATAATGGACAGTTCTTTCATAATGAGAGATAAATTTTGCTCTTACATTTAAGTTACATTTTTGTAACATGAATTTATTTATAGACTTTTTTTTATGTTGTTGTCAAGAGCTATTTTTAATACTTGACAAAGAAATGGGAAATCGTTTATAAATAAATAAGGTTACATATAAGTAACTTTATGTAAGAAAAATTTATATCGTTATGAACACTTTTAAGAAATTACAAATAATAATTCCACTGTTTAGTATCGCTTTACTTCTCTTCGTTTCTCCCGCGCATGCTGCTACACCTGATGGCTTGGGTCCTTGGGCTGATTCTGTTTTTTCTTTTCATCAAGGCTTAGAAAAGAATGGACTTGCCGTTGCTGCTGCTCGTTCAAATCCAACTGCTGCACTTGGTGTCGCTGAGAATACTCCGGCGGTTGATTCTACTTTTGTCTCGTTGGGTTTTGGCGGTTCTATTGTATTGGGTTTTGATAATGGTATTAAAAGTGGAACAATGATTGTCGAATCTACGAAAGAACCATATCCGGCTGAGACTGCAAAAATTGAAATGTCTCAAGATGGAGTACATTGGAAGATGGCAGGGAATGTCAGTAAGAGTGGTACAGTGTACAAACCTTCACAGTTAACATGCGCAAAGTATGTCAAAATTACCGACACATCTAATCCAAATAATTTTTCTGATGCTACTGCTGATGGCTATGATGTTGATGGAGTCAAAGCAACGGGAAATCCTTGCACGCCGCCAACAACTACTGGTAATGGTGGGGGGAGTTGCACGTCTAACATAACGCAGAACAATAATTCTACGATTATAAATGGAATAACAGTTAATCAAAATACAGGTAACAATACAGCCAATAAAAATACCGGAGGATCAACGTCTATAACTACCGGAAATACGACAACAAATGTGACCACTACTACAACAGGAAGTTCCAATGTCGTCAATGGCACAAACTGCGGTGGAGGAAATACCTCGGTCAATATCCTCAACAATGGAGCAGGTTCTACAAATAACGTAAATATCCATTAAGCTTCAAAATTTTATTTCCCATTGTTTTTGTAACAAGTAATACTAGTTTGGATAAATATAATATTGATTAGTGCAATTTTTTCGATCTATTGACAAAGAAAAATAAATTATTTATTCTAAAATAAGTTACAGATTTGTAACATCAAAATACCATTACATACTTTGAGAGGAGGTGTATAAAATGAAAGCATTAACTCGTTCAGCATTAATAGTTTTGATCATCGGAGGACTTGATTGGGGACTTGTTGGGGTATTCCAATTCAATTTGGTAGCTGTTTTATTTGGGATTGATTCGATGCTCTCAAATATAATGTATATTCTCGTTGGTATATCAGCTATCTATGTATTAGCAGTTATTTTGCCGAGAAAGATTGAGTAATTGGCTATGTACTCTAATGCATTTACGCGATAAATGGATATGCTAATTATACAAACCGCTAGTAATACTGAAAAATGTAATACTTTTATTGCTGCACTAAAAGCGGCACACCTTAGTGACTCACTTAATCAAACGGGTCCTTTTACGGTTTTTGCACCATGTGATGATGCATTTGCGAAATTACCTGCAGGAATAATAGAAGGGATGTTAAAAGATAAAGACCGTTTAGCAAGTCTGCTTACATATCACATTTTACAAGGGGAAGTCATGGCAAAAGAAATTGCGACCATGCAATATGTTAAAACGTTACAAGGGGAAGACGTTACTATTACTGTTATACAAGGATCCATTATGATCAATAATGCAAAAGTTCTTCAAGCAGATATTCAATGTTCAAATGGAATTATTTACATCATTGATACAGTACTTATACCGAAACAGGCTAAAATCGTTTACTAATTTCTGCCTATAAATATGATAAATGAATTATTTGTAAGTAATCTTTCACGAATTGTAACGAACGTGCAATTGCAAAAGTATTTCTCCTTAGCGGGGAAGGTACTTTCTGCAAGAGTAATTACCGACAAAGACGGATTCTGTAAAGGATACGGGTTTGTAGAAATGGCGACACAAGAAGGAGTTCAAAATGCAATGACCATGTTAAATCACACGACTTTGGATGGAACGAAGATTGAAGTAAAAGAATAAAGGAAATAATTAATTGAGAGGAGGTGAAATTATGATGGATCAAAAATGCTGTGAAAATTGCGATAAATGCGCTTGCTCCCATGGGGGACACGGAATGATGATGTTTGATTGTTGTCTAGAACATAAAATGTCAAAAGAGCATCTTGAAGCGAAAAAGAAGATGTTGGAAGAAAAACTTAAATCGGTGAAAGAAGAGTTAGAGAAAAAGTAGAAAGACTTTGTATCCACAGTTCTCGTATACACAATCTTGCTTCCCACAAGGTTGTGTATTTTTTGCATGTATAAAATAGAATGTACCAGTTTCAAATTTTGTAGTACCATTCTAAGAATTTGTCTTCGGCGTCAAGAACTCTGGTAAGCATTATATCCAATATCGGCAATCTATCTCTTAACGTTTGTCTTAATTTTTTTGTACTTATTAAAAACTGTTTCATTTAAAGTCTAAATAGCAAAAATGATAATGTAAAAACGGTCAGAATTATTAGGCAAACCATCACGATATTGAAAATAGTAACCATATGAATGGTTTGGTTGGCAGTTGGGTTCCTTTTTAGCGTTTCTTTTGCTGTGTGGTTGAAAGTTAGAAATAGTAAAATAAAGGAAGCCAAAATCACTCCAATTATTATATAGGCAAAGATGTACAATGGGTTTTCGCTAATAGGTAAAGCAACAAGATTAAAAATATTCGATATATAACCGGGAAGATGTATTATGGAATTAAGATGTTTTAGATTCAGGCTAACTGATATCGTATTAACGCTGTTGGGATTTGGGTTGTCGTAATCTTCCAAAGCCGTTCCCACAGTATATCCAGATTGTATAGCTTTGACTCCAACTCCGGGTAAAGTCGAAGTAGTAATCTGATCACCTTTTTTAATAAACCCGTTTTTAGTAGATACTAAAACGTACACAATACCATCTGAAATTATGGGTAATCCCTGATGACTATCATTATTATATATAGTGAGGGCAACATTTCGGGAGACTATCCCTGCAACTTCCGGATCATATGCAATATGTGAAAGTATTCTTTCTTGTTTTGAGTAAGAAATAATACTTCCGTCTTTGATATTTTTTTCGTTCGTGTTAATTACAAAAGCATACTCTAAGAAGCGAATACGACCTGCTTGTGAAGCGTCGCTTAGCGAGTTACTAGAATCATTGCTTGTGTTTTGTGCAAAGGATGTATTGGAAAAAAGAGGAAATAGAAAAAAACAGAAAATAAAAATGACCAGAATTACTTTTTGCATCAAAGATGTATTAGGTTAAGGAGAAATGACGAAAGTAGGACAATATCAGATGATATGTTGGATACAAAATTATTCTGATGAGGGGCAAATCCTGTATTTGGCAAACTTGGCGCTCCAATGAGTTGTGCTTCTCCATACGTTCCTATCGAGCAGCCATTTGTTGCTGCAACCTGAATCCAGATAGGGTCATTGGGAGGAAGATCATTAATGGCCGTTGAGAATCCTGTAACGGTTGTATTGTACAACCAATTTCCATTTGTTAGACCATAGCGGACATTAAAGGTATTTATGCCAGCATATGGACCCCAATTGAGGAAGATACTTGTCGGACTGATTCTTCTTGAATTTATAATAATCGGTACAGTTGCAATAGCAGGTGCAGTGCATGGAGGATTTGTTCCAGTGGTTGAAGAAGAAGATGAGTTTGAACTAGAGTTTGAGCTGGAAGTTGAACTGGTAGTAGTGAAAGGCGTACAGCTTGTTGATGAAATGGTATCTGTTGTTGTTGAGACTGTCCCCCCAAAGGCCAAGGCTCTTCCTGTCCATGTTGCCGTACTGCCTATGGTAATTCCAGAAGCATCAATGTCGGTTCCCGCAAAGGTTGTGTTGGCTCCAAGCGTTGTTGCCGCGGTTGGAGTCCAGAATACATCGCAAGCTGATGCTCCGCCGGCGAGTGTAACAACAGAGTTTGCATTTGTACTCAGTGCTCCAGTGATTCTGAAAATATATGTGCCGCCACCTGTTAGCGTAATTCCTCCAGACCCAATAGATGCGGCGCTTGATGCTCCCGTACAATAAACTCCAGGTGTATATACTCCAATTGTACCGTGTGTTGTATCTGTTGCGAGATCAATTGGTCCATTTGCGAAAGTAAACGTGCACGGTTGAGAAGCTAAAGCAGACAATGCACTGTTCTGATCTATCCCACCTTGATTATATTTACTATTTGCAACATATGTAGTCCCATTGACCGTGGGTACTGTTGCTGGTCCGGTAGTATATCCAAGGTCTCCGTCAATAGTGGTTCCTCCGACGGTGTTTGAGTAAGTTCCCGAAAGAATAGCAAAACTGGCAGCTTGCCCGAGTGTGGGGGTTGTTGCAGCATACGTTTTTGATAGAGGTACAAAAATAAACTGCATTAAAACAATCAGTATTACCGGTATAAATTTTTTCTTATTCAGGATTTTCATGAATATTTTTGATAACCTGCCGGACAGCATTATTGGAATTTGTCTAATTCCCAGGCTTACCGCCATTAGACAAATACTATTAAGGTAACGCTGTGCCGGCGTAGGTTATCAAGCGTGATGTTACAAATATGTAACATCATTTATATCTAACTATTTCTTGTTGTGTTTGTCAAGGGTTAAAGTAGGTTTTGTGTAAGATAAGTAGTAGAGATGCGGTACTATTGTAATTTTTCTCTAAGATCTTCTAGATACCAGTTGACTATAATATTTGTTTTTAAATGGAGTGCCGCTGCAATCTTTGGGATAACTTTTCTCCCTGGAAGTCGTTTCCCATTTTCCATGAGGGTTATGTAACTCCGAGCTACCCCGCAAGCCTCTGCAAGATTTTGAGCAGATAAGTTACGTTTTTTTCTTTCTTTGAGAAGTCGTTCGCCAAAGCTCATAATAGATATCAATTGTAGATAATATCATAGATTTCGTCAAGTGTACAGTATATTTAAAAATATTGCGAGATATATTGGACAATCGTTATGGTATTATAGTACCACTACTTAGGTAGAATATTAAGTAAATATAGTGCTATTTTATAGTATAGCTCTTGACAAAGATGGGTAAAGGTAATTATTATAAAGGTATAATGAGTTACAAATTGGTAACACACTATAATTACACAAAATAATGAATCGAGAAAATGAACTGAATGCAGATGAGATATGGGAGGTTGCCTGGACATATATCCGGACCGTTGTAGATACATTGCGCGAGCCTTTTTTAATTTTGGATGAAGATCTTAAGGTTATCTCCGCAAATAAAACGTTTTATGCTTTTTTTCAGGTCAAACCGGAAGAAACAGAGGGAAAGCGGGTTTACGATTTGGGAAACGGTCAGTGGAATATCCGCAAATTAAAAATTCTTCTCGAAGATATTTTGCCAAAAAATACCCATTTTGAAGATTTTAAAGTTGAACATACTTTTCCAAAAATAGGAAAAAAAATTATCATTCTCAATGCTCGCCGGATTTATAAAAGAGGTGAGACAAGACCGATAATGCTTCTTGCTATGGAAGACATTACGAGGCAGAAGCAGCTTGAGGATCAACTGAAAGAATATTCAAAATCACTTACTATCGAAGTAGCCAAACGTACTGCAGAGCTTGAAATCCGGGTGAAGGAATTGGAACGTGTCAATAAGATCATGATCGGGCGCGAGATGAAAATGATAGAACTGAAACGCGAACTCGAAAAACTAAAAAAATCTAAAAAAAGTTAACATGCTCAGCCAACCGGTTAATACTGCTCCTTCCAAGAAAAAAAATCAGACTTCCCCCTGCGATCATATGGATGCGAAATTGAGATTTTCTGAACTTCGTTACCGCAGACTTTTCGAGACAGCTCAAGATGGAATATTAATTTTAAATGCCGATACAGGAAAAATAACTGATGCAAATCCTTTCTTAAAAGAAATATTGAGTTATTCTCAGGAAGATCTTTTGGGAAAGGAGCTTTGGCAAATAGGTGTTTTTAAAGACATCAAAGAATCCAAAGCTGCATTTTTTGAGTTACAAGAGAAAGGATACATCCGTTATAAAGATTTACCTCTACAAACAAAAGATGGTCGCTCAATTGATGTGGAATTTGTCAGTAATGTGTATACGGTTGAGGGGCAAAAAGTGATTCAATGTAACATCCGTGATATAAGCGATCGAAAAAAAGCAGAAGATCTAGCAGCTTCTAAAACCAAAGATTTAGAAAAATTAGCTAAATCCCAGGAGGAAACAAAACAGGCGATGCTTAATGTTATGGAGGATTTGGAAGAGGCAAAAAATAGGATAGAGATAGAGAAAGTTAAAGACGAAGCGATGTTTGCAAGTATGGGGGAAGGATTAATTGCAGTTGATAATAGTAGCAAAGTAACTGCAGTTAATAAAGCAGCAGAAAATATGCTTGGTTGGAAAATGAAAGACTTGATTGGTAAGGTAATTACTTCATTGCCATTGGAAGACGAAGAAGGTAATCCTATTCCTTTTGAAAAACGACCAGCTAATTTAGCTTTCGCTAGGGGGCAAATAATAAACATGACGTATTTTTGTGTTAAAAAAGATAATACGAGATTTCCAATAGCAGTTAATGTGACGCCTCTTGTGCTTGGGGGGAAAACAATAGGATTAATAGAGACATTTCGTGATATAACTCATGAAAGAGAGATTGATCGTGCCAAAACAGAATTTGTTTCACTTGCTTCACATCAACTAAGGACGCCTCTTGGCATAGCGAAATGGTACATAGAAGCAATTAGAGAGGAAGGATATTTTGACAAAGTTCCCGAGATAGCAAAAGATTATTTTAATGAAGTATATAAAAGTAACGAACGATTATTGGCTCTTGTGCGAAATTTGTTATCGATATCGCGTATTGATCAAGGAAAAGTAAAAGATACGCCAAAATTGACAAATATTATCGAATTAGTACAAGATGCAGTTAAGTCTATGAGTATTGTAGCTGCAAAAAGTGATATCACTATTCATCTTACAATAAAAGAAACGATACCAGCTCTTTTTATCGATCCTTTACGAGTACAAGAAGTAATTGAAAATTTGATAACAAATGCAATTGAGTACAGTAACACTGCTAGCAACATAGAAATAGCAGTTGATAAGATGCCCAAAAAGGTTTTAATTATCGTAAAAGATACAGGTATTGGTATATCTGAGACAGATAAAAAGAAATTATTTACCAAATTTTTCCGTTCTGAAAAAGCATCAGTGAAAAATGCTGAAGGAACAGGACTTGGATTATATGTAGTGAAATCATATGTTGAGGGATGGGGAGGGGATATATCTCTCGTAAGTAAAGAAGGAAAGGGTTCAACCTTTACGATATCGCTTCCGACGACAAAACAAGAAAGTAAATTCGAATTTCGTGCTTAGAATTTCGGATTTAGATTATTAAATGGTATGGATAAAAAACTCATTCTTATAGCAGATGATGAACCAGCATATAGCAAAATACTGCAACATACGCTTGAAAACGAAGGATATGCTGTTGCAGTTGCGTCAAATGGGGATGAGCTTTTAAAAATTGCTCATGAAAGAAAGTCAGATCTCATCATTTTAGATCTTGTCATGCCGGTGAAAAATGGATTTCAGGTGCTTACAGAGATAAAGAAAGATCAAAAGCTCAAAAATATTCCAGTTATTACTTTATCAAATTTAGGGCAAGAGGAAGATATTGAAAAAGCAAGAATACTTGGCGCTACTGATTATATTATTAAATCTGATGAAACATTTCAGGATGTAATACATATAATAAAAAAGCAACTTACGTAATAGATAATTATTTAATAAATATTTAACGATTTTCAAATAGTATAAAAGGAGGTGATAGTTATGGGAAAAATACTTATTATTGAAGATGATCCTTCATATCTTAAATTACTGAACGATCAACTCACAAAAAACGGGTACGAGATTATCAAGGCAAAAGACGGCAAAGAAGGACTCGCTAGCGCGTTGTCACAGCATCCGGATCTTATTATTCTTGATATTAAAATGCCTGTTATGGATGGTATTGCAATGCTTGATGAACTCCGGAAAGATGAATACGGAAAATCGGCAAAAGTAATTATTCTTACGAATTTGGAACCGAATGATAAAATATTGCGAAAAGTTTTAGAAGACCTCCCAACGTATTATTTGGTAAAAAGCGATATACAGTTGAACGAGTTACTTGAAAAGATAAAAGATGTTTTGTCTCCTGATAAAAAACCTGAGCAACGATAAAATACCGCTGCTTCTTTTATTCAAAAATAATCTTTCTAAAATGCTCACTTCATGAGTATATTTGTCCTAGTTTATTTAATACGTTTTAAGAATTCTTCTTGACAAAATAAGGAATAGCGGTTTAATATATATGTTACATATTAGTAACATATTATGAAAAAAATACTTATTGTCGAAGATGAAATCCCTTATATTAAATTGTTACATGACAAATTGACTTCTGCTGGGTATGAAATTATTGAAGCATATAATGGGAAGACAGGATTTGAGATGGCAATAAGAGAAAGACCAGATCTTATTATTCTTGATATTAAAATGCCTGTTATGGATGGAATGACTATGCTTAAAAAATTTCGAGAGGATCCTTGGGGAAAAGATGCCAATGTAATTATCTTAACTAATTTAGATGATTCGGTAAATATCTCGAATGCATTAAATGAAAAATTATCACGATATCTTATTAAGAGTGATTCGACGCTCAGCTCTGTTATTGAGGAAGTAGAAATGATTTTGCGATGAGAGGGAGGTGTTATTTACGAAAAAGATACTTCTTGTAGAAGATGAATTTGCATGTATAAAGTTGCTTCATGAGAAACTAACTGAAAATGGTTTCATGGTAGTCGATGCAGAAGACGGAAAAAAAGGGTTCGAGATGGCAAAAAAAGAAAAGCCAGATTTGATTTTGCTCGATATTAAAATGCCAAAAATGAATGGAATGACTATGCTTTCTCTGTTGAGAAAAGAAGACCGAATGAAAAAAATAAAAGTGATTATACTTACGAATCTTGAACCTGATGATAAAATCATTTCCCAGATAATTAAAAATCAACCCGTCTATTACTATATCAAGAGCGTTATGAGACTAGATGATCTTATCGATAAAATAAAGGAAATAGTTATATAGCAAGAATCTATAATATTATTTTTTGAGCTGCAACAAGCTATGAGAGATGATTTGTTTGATAGTTATTTCTTTTAAGTTAGATGACTATTTCAATATACTTTCAAGCGCTTGCTGAAGTTTGGAATATTGAAATGTGTAACCTAAATCAGTAATTTTTTGTGAAGATACTTTTACCCCTGTTGTGATAACAACAGCAGCTTCACCAAACATAAATTGTAAAACAAAAGGTGGAACAGGAATAAAACTCGGCTTATGCAGTACTTTTCCAATCATTGTAGCAAACGTTTTATTCGTTACGGCATCAGGCGAGACCGAGTTTACCGGTCCTTTTACGTTAGCATTCTCTAGTGTAAAGCAAATAATGCCAACTTCATCTTTCACATGAACCCAAGGGAACCATTGTTTGCCCGATCCAATCGGACCACCAACAGAGAAATAGAAAGGAGTGAGCATGCGTGGAAGCGCTCCCTCATTCTTATCAAGAACTATTGCGGTTCGGATACAAACAACTCTTGTGCCGAATTGTTCTGCCTCTATTGCTTCTTTTTCCCATGCAACACAAATCTTCGCAAGAAAATCAGAACCGGGGGATGCAGTTTCACTACATGTATCAGCGGCCGGTATAATTCCGTAATATCCAACAGCAGATCCGTTAATCAACACATGTGGTTTTATGGTTGCCTTTTTAATTGCATTAACGATACTTTTGGTAGTTGTAGTACGACTATCAAGAAGAACCTTTTTATACTCTTTTGTCCAGCGTTTTCCGACAATTGGAGACCCTGCGAGATTAATAATTCCGTATGCTTTTCCAACTGATTCTTCCAAGCCTTTTGTATCAGACCATTCTATATAATTACTTGCTTCCGGAAGAGAGTGTTTTGCTGATACAATGTCTCTCGTTACAACAATCAGCTCATATCCTCGCATTATCAATTCATGACAAAGTGTTTTACCTACTAACCCTGTTGCTCCAGCAACAACTATTCTTTTTTTCATATCTTGACATTAAAAATAAAATTCTCTACGCTAATAATGTTACCCAATTGTAACATAAATTATTTTATTTATCCATTGAGAGGAGGTGAAAAATATGAAATCATTAACTCTTTTAGCAATGATTCTTTTGATTGTTGGAGGTCTCAATTGGGGACTCGTTGGTTTATTCCAGTTTGATTTGGTGGCAGCGATATTTGGTACAGCATCACTGCTCTCAAATATAATCTACTTCTTAGTGGGTCTTTCTGCAGTATACGTTGCAGTAGTTGTGTTACCAAAAAAGATGAAATAATTATCATTTCATGGAGAATACCTCACGTATATTTATTCGAAAGGGGGTGAGAATAGATGAAGACAATTATACAGACAGCAGGTGATGCTGGAAATTTTAAGACACTTGTTTCAGCACTTACAGCAGCTGAACTTGTTGACACGCTTAATGGAGCTGGTCCTTTTACCGTCTTTGCACCTAATGATGATGCATTTGCGAAATTGCCCGCAGGAACAGTGGAAAACTTATTGAAAGATAAGGATGGTTTAGCCAAAATCCTTACCTATCATGTCGTTTCGGGAAAAGTAATGTCAAAAGATGTTGCTACTATGAAAAGCGCGAAAACTGTTCAGGGTGAAGACGTCGCTATTGATACAACAAACGGTGTTATGGTAAATAACGCAAAAGTTATCAAAGCCGACATTGAATGCTCAAATGGAGTCATTCATGTTATTGATACGGTACTTATGCCATAGTAGGCAACCATCTACTAACCTACTGTAGATAATCACAGTAGGTTAGTAGACGTACTATAAAAGTGAAAAGAGTTTATTTATCTTTATTGACCGGGATTTATCTGTCTGACATGATATAAGAAATGAATACATTTATAAAATTGTTTTTGGCGATAATTATCTGTGAAGGAGTGGGTCTAATTGGATCCATTTTTACATTTAATTCAATTAACATCTGGTACATGACTCTAAACAAGCCTTTTTTTAACCCGCCATCCTGGTTATTTGGTCCAGTCTGGACAACGCTCTATTTCTTAATGGGAGTTGCAGCTTTCCTTGTATGGAAGAAAGGTTTAAAAAATAAAAAGATCAAAAGAGCATTAACCTATTTTTCTATCCAGCTTTTTTTAAATTTTCTCTGGTCTTTACTCTTTTTCGGATTACATAATCCTTTATTGGGGTTACTAGATATTGGTTTATTACTTATCAGCATTATCCTAACAATTATAATTTTCTATAAAATTTCCAAAGCAGCATCATACCTTTTAATCCTATACCTTCTCTGGGTAAGTTTTGCAACCCTTCTTAATTTTTTTATTGTTCTACTCAATCATTAAATATGGTCTTGTGAGTCTTCCTCAGCTTCTGCTTTTGTTTTATGAATTGTGCCATCCTTATGATGTGCTGGGCTATAAACTGTATATAATTTCATCTTTTTATCGGATGAGGTATTAATTATATTATGTTTTGTTCCAGCAGGGACAATTACAGCAACACCATCTGAAAGTTCATGTTCTTCTCCGTTGAGAATTGCTTTTCCAGTACCTGACTCAATTCGAATAAACTGGTCTACAATTTCATGAACTTCCATTCCAATTTCCTCATTTGGTAAAAGACTCATCAAAACAAGTTGACTATGCTGAGCAGTATAAAGAACCTCTCGGAAATTTTCATTCTGAAGTGTTTTTTCTTCAATGTTTAGTACATACCCTGTCATGTTTCTCACCTCCTTTGCTTATTATATAAGTATAACTCTTTTTATAGTGTCTTATTTGTCTCATTTGGCCATGATGTGAGGCAATGAATATAACGACTAACATGGTCTCGACCGGTACGCTCAGCAAACGGATTTGCTATAATATATTTATGACTGACATAGAAGACCTCGAACATAGGATAAGTATTATTGAAAAGCGTAACAAAGGTGTTGAACTAAATAAAACGTGGGAAACAAGTTCCACTCGCAGAGGATTACTTATTCTTTTTACTTATCTTGCAATTGCTCTTTATTTAAAATTTGTTGTAGGTATTAACCCCTGGATAAATGCAGTTGTACCATCTGTGGGCTTTTTATTATCGACTTTAACTCTTCCATTCTTCAAAAAATTGTGGGCTAAATATTTTTATAGAAAATAGCTTTACTTACGTGGAAATTCTTTTTTACCCGTTCCGCTGAAACACTTTTTGAACTTGCTTCCTCATTTAGTTTCTTTGGCATGGTATTTAATAAAGATCTAATAAATGGGCGTTATTCTATATTTATGCAAAAAAGAGCCTTAGAGTAATTTACATTCTTCTTTTTTTAATTATTTTTACCTATATTACCAAAGGATATGTGCAAGCTAACTATAGATTTGTTGTAAATACTACGGTTCCTCCTCACTACAAGGTAAAAAAGAAGGAAATACTCTTTATATTCAAACGAATATGAAGGTATATCTTAATGATAAGTTGATTTCATATTAACAACTTATAGAGGAATGCTTCAGATTATGAAGAACTAAAGTTTTTAGTATACTTTATTGACAATCCCATAGTTAAATCGCTAGTGGGATAAGAAGCCATTTTTTCATGATATTCTATTACTTAACCATGGAGGAATTAAAAAATTGTTAAATCATATGTTTTTTTAATGTTTTTTTAATATTTACAGTGAATACTAAATAAAGTTACAATAAAGTAATTACAAATAAAATCCCGTCGTTTATGAAGTTGCTTATCATTGAAGATGACAAAGACATGGCACGAGCACTTAAGTCATCGTTGAAAAATGACTATCTTCTTGATTTGGTTTATTCAGGAGAAGATGGTCTTTCTCAACTTTCAATAAACGAATATGATCTTATTATTCTTGACTATATGCTTCCTGGAATAAACGGGCTTGAAGTAATAGAAGAACTCAGAAAAAGAAAGCTAGCAACTCCCAAATTAATGCTGACCGGTATAGACGCAATTGATGTAAAGGTCCTAACACTTGATAGCGGTAGTGATGATTATCTTGTGAAACCAGTACACATGCGTGAATTAAAAGCACGTATTAGATTATTACTCCGCAGACAGTGCAATCAGCTCTCTTCAAATATATTGTCAACGGGAGATCTGTTTGTTGATATTACTAGTCGAACAGTGTCTCGGGAAGATAAAAAAATCTTTTTACAAAGAAAAGAATTTGATCTTCTAGAGTACTTCGTAAGAAATGCTGGCAAGGTACTTACAAGAAGTATGATTTTAGATCATATTTGGGATAGCTCTTACGACTCCTTTACCAATGTTGTTGATGTCCATGTTAATTATTTGAGGAAAAAAATTGACAAGCCGTTTCAAAAGCATTTAATAAAAACAATTCACGGAACTGGGTATAAATTAGATATCTGAGAGGGGGTGAGAATATGAAATTACTAATGGAGCAAATATTGACAAATAAAAAAATGCGAACCGCCGCTTCGCTAGACTATATTGCATTGGACATTACAGAGGATCTTCTGAATTGGTAACAAAGAGGAAGTATCTTTAACTGGTTTAATTTTATGTAAAATACTCACTATAGATATAATAGTTATATCTATAGTGAGTAAGATTTTTATTCTATTACTTTGAGACGTGGAATATTTCACAAAAAAATATTATTTTGGGTACTTATAATTTTCTTATTGTAATCAGAAATTTTATTTATTGGGAATTTGATCATTTTCAACGCATATGTTTTATTAAAATTGATGATAAAAAATAAGGTTTTACATACTATTTCTGGACTTATAAAAAATCAATTTGATAAGACCGAATACGCAAATAAACAATATATACTTACAGTCCTTCTTATAAGTTCTATTCTTTTAGCTTTATTGGCATTTATTGTAAGACTTATTCAATATATCTTTAATTTCTCATATGACGGTGTATCTCCCTTAGTCATTTTTATTTTTTTTATTTTTTTTATTTTTCTCTTTTTTTTATCTAAGAAGAATTATTCTAAAATTTCATCAATCCTACTCGTATTATTTTTATTTTGCGCAGCAACATACACGAGTTATCAATGGGGAGTTGATTCAGGAGAGGGTCTTCTAATTTATGCGCTAGTAATTGTATTATCAGGGATTTTGATAGGAACAAGGTTCGCTTTATTTGAGACTTTATTAATTGTGCTTTGTATAAGTCTAGTAAATTATTTACATCAACATTTATTAATTCCAATTGATCTTTCGTGGACTCGTACATTACCCAGTACAGGTACAACACTCGTTTTTAACGCAACACTTGTCTTTATTGCTGTGGTTTCTTGGTTATCAAACCGAGAGATCGAGAAATCTCTACAAAGAGCAAAAGAATCTGAAGCAGCGTTACAACGAGAAAGAGACAAACTGGAAGAAATGGTTGAGCGACGAACTGCACAATTGCAACAAACTCAAGTTGAAAAAATGTCTCAATTATATAGATTTATAGAATTTGGGAAACTAGCTGCAGGACTTTTCCATGATTTTATGACCCCTCTTAATCTCGTTTCTCTTAATTTGGAAAATATAAAAGAAGAAAGCAAAGAACCCTACAAAGACAAAGTTGTAAATATTCAAAAATATCTCCGACATGCTCTGTATGGAACAAAACGATTGGAAAAATTTATCTCAGTTGCACGCAAGCAATTACACGATGATCATACCTCACAAACATTTTCTCTTACGAAAGAAACAGAACAGATAATTAATCTCTTTACTTATAAAGCTAAATTGTCGAAAATTGCAATACATTTTAAATACAGTCAGAGTATAAGATACCATGGCAATCAGCACAAATTTAGTCAAATCATTACAAATTTATTAAGTAACGCACTCGATTCATATACAAATGCAAACGAAATAAAAAATAAACGTATTACTATCGCACTATATAAAAAAAATAAACAGATAACATTTGTCATCTCTGATAATGGCGAGGGCATGCAGAAAAAAGAAATAGAAAAAATTTTTGATCCACTTTATACCACAAAACAAAATTCACAACATATGGGTCTTGGTCTTTATTTAATCAAAGGAATCATACAAGACGATTTTGGAGGAACTATTTCTGTAAAAAGTAAATTAAACAAAGGATCAAATTTTTCAGTTTCATTTCCTGAAACAAAAGAACCATATGCAAGATAATTATAAGAAAATAATCCAAAATAGTATTGCATATCTTATAAATCAACAACTTCCTGATGGAAGTTTTGAAAGTTTTTCTTCAAAAGAAATAGATAATTTTTCAGATGCTCATATCTATCATACAAATTTTATTACAGCAATTATCCTCGAGACCCTTTCTTACCTACAAGAAACTCCAGAGTTACAAAAGATAAAAAAGAAAAATGTCGAATTTCTTCTTTCTCAAAAAAACGAGGACTGGTCATGGAATTATTGGTCGAAGAATGCAAAAGAATCAAAAACAATGCCATATCCGAATGATTTAGATGATACATTTTGCGCTCTTAATGCTTTATATATGTATGATAAGGAAATTCTTACAGGGTCAGCACTTGCTAAGATTATAAAATTATTAACTTTTGTTGAGATAAAAGAAGGCGGACCGTACAAAACATGGCTTGTTCAAAAAAAAACTGTGAGATGGGATGATGTTGATATTGTTGTAAACAGTAATATTGCATATTTTTTGTCTATGCAGGAAACAATTCTTCCTAATTTGCAGTTATTTTTTAAAAAGAGTTTGCAAAAAAAAGATATACGATCGCCATATTATCCATCAATGTATCCTTTTCTTTATTTTCTTTCACGGTTTTATCCTGAGAAAAAGAGCATTGAAGGCATACTACTTTCTGCCCAAAATAAAAATGAATATTGGGAAAATCCTTTGTATACCGCACTTGCTGTTTTGGCATTACTCAACGGAGAATTCCCGCCGCAGAAATTAAGAAAAAGCATTGCTTATCTGTTAGAAGCTCAAAAAAATAATCATTGGCAAGCATATGCTTTTTGTATTGATCCGATGCGAAATGGGCAGCGGTATTATGCAGGTTCATCTGTATTGACAACGACTTTTTGTCTCGCAGCATTGCAAAGATATCAGCATCAATTAAACAAGGTGCAAATATTTGAAAAAAGTGGAGATATCAAAAAAGAGAGATATCTTCAGAAAATTCTTTCTGGGAAAGAGTTTCAATTGCCGGATAAAGATCTTGCCAAACAAGGTAAAATATTGCTTGAAAAGACTCTCTCAAAAGACAAAACACAGCAAATTCCTCTTATGCCTTATTATTTTTTCAGTTCTTTGAAAAGTAAAAAACATACAATAAAAAATAGCGATATTGTTCTTTTGGGTCGAGCAAATGTGCTTGGGTGGCTTGCGTATACTATTTATGATGATTTTCTCGATGAAGAAGGAATCCCCCCACTACTACCAATGGCAAATATTTATTTAAGAAGATTAACTTTGATTTTTGATCACGCTTTTGCAAGAAACAAATTTGTTACTACGTTTTTTCATACAGTACTCGATAGAATTGAAAGCGCAAATTCATGGGAAACGACACATTGCCGTTTATCAGTACAGAATGGATTTCTAAATCTAGAAGGAACTAAACTTATTGACTATGGTAATTTGGAGCAACTTGCTCATAAATCATTGGGACACGGATTGGGTCCGCTGACAATATTTTTATTACTTGGATATAAAGAAAAAAGTAAAGAGTTTGTTTCTCTTTATAATTTTTTTATTCATTATCTTATTGCCAGGCAATTGCATGATGATGCTCACGATTGGGAACACGATCTTTCCAAAGGACACATTACGTTCACAGTCTCACTTCTTCTTAAGAAAGCTAAGGAAAAGAAAATAATAACAACAAAAAAAATGGAGATAAAAAAGACTATCTCAAAATTACACAAACTTTTTTGGTATGAAGTAATTGAAGAGATTTGTGTATATATTCATAATCATATTAAAAAAGCAAAAGAAGAACTTAATTCATCCTCGGTTATCTCGAATGCAAGTGTTTTAGAAAAACTGTTACAAGTCTATGAGGATGGTGCGAATAAAGCTTTAGAAGAACGGAAAAAGACAATAGATTTTTTACAAGTCTATTAATCTTGTCGTGTCTAAGCAGTTTTTATTGCAAATATGATACAAAAATTATATTGTTTCAAGATCGGTGGTTCTGTTATTACTGATAAAGCTATTCCCTATACTGCAAAGAAAGATACTATTAGAACATTAGCGCAGTCCTTAAAAAAAATAAAGTCTCCTATGGTTATCAGTCATGGGGTTGGAAGTTTTGCGCATCCATCTTCCAAAAAGTACATTCGCCAAAACGGTTATACAAGTCGTTGGGGACTCGCAAAGGTTGCGCGTGATGCGCAGGAAATCAATAGAATTGTCATGGATGTTTTTATTGATGTTGGACTTCCCGTAATTTCATTTAGCCCCAGAAGTTCTCTTCTTACTGAAAAAGCAAAGATAAATAAATTTTTTTTTGATCCGATCCTTGAAACATTGCGGCAAGGACTAATTCCTGTAATTCATGGCGATGGAATTTTTGATACAAAGCAGAAAATTGCCATTTATTCAGGAGAAAATTCTCTACATCTGTTGATACAGTATTTGCTAAAACATGATTTTTCGATCGAGAAAATTATTCAACTCAGTAATGTCGATGGCGTTTTGGATGAAAAGAATAGAGTTATTCCCGAGATTACAAAAACTAATTGGATCCAAATGCAAAAATATATCAAAAAAATGTCTGTTGTTGACGTCTCAGGAGGGATGAGACATAAAGTAGAAGAAGCGCTTTCAATGACAAAGTATGGTATTGAAACAATAATTATAAATGGTAACAAGCGAAATACTTTTACAAATTTTATACAGGGCAAAAAAATGAACGGAACAGTTATACGGTAATGACAATTGGCGCAGAGGGTGACTCACAAGAAGGTGAACAGAGTAGAGTTGCCAATGACCTTATAAGAACAGTATCGTCTGGGTAAAAAAATCCTGTTTTTGAAAAAAGATCCCAACGGGTACAGGCGTCTGATATTACAAATTTTATATAATGTATTTATGCAAGAGTTGATTGTTGTGGTTAATGATAACAATGATGAGATCGGCACTGCACCGAAATTGACATCTCACAATGCGAACACCCCTTTGCATCGTGCGTTTTCCTGTTATGTTTTCAATAAAGGAGGAAAGTTTTTACTCACACAACGCGCGTTAAGTAAAAAGGTATTTCCAGGAGTGTGGAGCAATAGTTGTTGTGGACATCCAGGACCAGGAGAAGCAACAACGGATGCTATCAAAAGACGGTTACTATATGAATTGAATTTGGTACCGGAAACACTAGAAGTGGTTTTGCCTAATTTCCGATATCGTGCGGAAATGGAAGGTATCGTGGAAAATGAAATTAGTCCTGTATATTTCGCAACAGTTTCCAAGAATCCTACGCCAAATCCAAAAGAAGTTGAATATTATGAATGGATTGCATGGACAAAATTTCTTCAGCGTTTGAAAGAAGATCCAAAGAAATATTCACAATGGTGTAGAGAACAGGTGATGGAGTTAGAGAAATTAAAAATAATTTGATGAGGGAAGATAGGGTTTTTAAATATATTTGGCAAAGCCTTCTAAGATATGTTTTTTTAAAGATTAAGGATAAAAGAATTTTTAATTATTAATCAAAATTTTTCGGTTTGAATTGCTGCTTTCCCTTCCACAGTTCCAGTTAATGCTATTTCATCAAAAACAAACTGTTGTCCTGCATTCACATTGATAACGTTACTATTTCCATTTGCATCTAGATAGCCTTCAGTTACCAGTCCTTTATCAACAGTTACAGTTATAGCATTGGTTTTTTGATCCATTGAAATTTCTGCTGAACCTCTATTGATTGCTGTTATGAGATTAAACGTGCGGACACTCATCGCACTCTGCCCAGTGTTTTGATACATTACGCTTCCTGAAGTTTGCTCCAAAACAATATTTATCGGAAGCATTTGAATAAAGGTAACCAAACTATTAGGAGATAAAATAATTGCTTCTGCATTTTGTATCACTACTGCCACATTGCCATTTTTGCTTGTTCCTAATTCTTCACCTTGCTGAATTGATCGTGGAGATTTCAACTTTACGGGATTTTCTGCAGTTCGAGAAAGCCAAGTGGCCGTTCCAGACATTGATGCGATATTTCCTTTTAATGATTCTATTGGAGCGGTTGCCATAGAAAACTTTGTTGCTATGGCTGGTTTTGATAGGATAAAAGCAACGCTTTGATGATTCCAATATGAATAACCCACCACTGCAGCAACTCCAACAAGAAGAAATAAAAGAAAAATGATTACAGATTTCATACTATGAATATAAAGCAAAGCTTATCACAATTCCCATTGTATCTCTAGAATGGAATAATACAAAATCTGTTTTAGATTGCAACTCTATTCATTGCAATTGCTTTGAATGTTCCCTCAATTTCATAATCCATTCCTTCCTGAATAAAAATTCCATCCCCTTTAAGTAAAATAATCTGTTTTTCATTAATGAGTATTTCCATTTTTCCATCATAGATTTGATATATGCGATTATACGAGGCTTTGCCTTTTTCAAAATAGTCTGTGACTTCAATCGTATCAACTGAAAGACTATTGAATGCATCCTTTGTAATAAGATGAGATATATCTTTATCGACAAACTTTTTTGTAGATTTGTCTGATGAACGAACAATCATAAACATATGGTATAAAAATTATCTTACATGCATTTTTTGCCAGGAGCACAAACTCCTTTCGGCATATGTGAAGAAGTATTGTCACAATTTGCAATTTTACTGTCACACAAGAGTTTTGTTTGTGGAGTATTTGTTAATTCTTTTGGAACAACAATACGTGACAAAAAGAAAAACAAAATAAAAATTGCGATATAGATGAATAAAAATAATAAATGTTTCACTTCTTACAGTATATCGGATTTTTACTGCAGTTTCCTCTTTATCTTTTCAAGATCTTCTTCAATAAAAATTGGTTGCATGCCGTAAATTTCTTCTTTGATTCCCAAATCTTCCGAAATATTGTTGTAAACAAAAATCGGTTTTTTATAATGAAAAGCCAAAACCATTTCCATTAGCACATTGCCACCGATATATCCTGGCAAACCATTCTTTTCAAAATTTGCAACAAGTATCGCATCTGACCTCATTACTTCTTTGAAATGCGCTTTCATCAGTTGTGTTTTTTTCTTGTAGTCATTTTTATTTGTATACCATGTTTTATGCGCCGAGACTTCAAAATTGTTTGTTCGTTTCATTTCATATGCGGTCTTCGGAATGATCACCGTATATCCTATTTTTTTCAAATTTTTTTGCAGATCGAAAAGATAATGATAATGTGAAACACTTGCACAGATGGTAATTATTTTTCTTTTATTCATAAGAAACTATGTTATTGCATGGAAAAGCTTTGCAATAAAGTAACCAATAAACGCTGCTGAAAGGCCAATAATGACCATTCTGATGCCGCTCTTCCACCAGCTTCCTACAAGAGTCACTGCCTGATACATACCAACAGCAAAAAGAGTGATGCCGCTTATCACAACGGCAATGAGTAAACCCTGTCCACCGGCAAAAAAGAAAAATGGAAAAAGAGGGATAAGATGACCAATTGCAGTCGCAATTGTTACTATTACAGAACTTTTTAAAACAGCATGAGTATCGACAGGAGAAATTTTCAGCTCTTCCGCCATCATTGTATCAGCCCACAATTTTTTATCGGCTGTTATTGTGTCAACAATTTTTTCAAGAATGTCTCCTTTAAATCCTTTTTGCTCATAAATTTGTCTCACTTCTTCTCTTTCCATTTCCGGAACTTTTTCTATTTCATCCATCTCTTTTTTCCTTTCACTTTCATAATAGTCTCTTTGTGAAAGCGCTGATGTATATGCGACGGCTCCCATTGAAAGTGATTCTGCAATTGTTGCTGAGAGAACTGTTGCTATGAGTATTTTTATATCACTTGAAGCTGCCATAACACCAAGAATAATACCAAGTGCATTAACAAGTCCATCCTGTCCGCCCAAAATGACATCGCGGAGTGGGTTACCTATTGTATGTTTTTCTCCTTTTTGATGGAGGAGAAATGCTTCCTGCGAAGGTCTTTTGCGCAAATTTTGCTGTTCCATCATATATAATAGTATATCACCTCAATTTAATACATCAGTAAGAATTTTCATATTGTATTAAACATAAATTCAGTTAATATTAAGTAAGTATTGCTAAAGTATAATTATTATATAAACGATGAATGGAAGTACTATTCTCTATAACACATTGCAGAAATGGACTGATAAAAAAGATAAACACATAGGTATTATCGAGGTGGCTTCTGATCAAAAAATAACCTATCCAGAACTTCTTTCTGCCATTGCTTCTTTACAAGAATTCTTTGGAGAAAATCCTCAAACGATTATTCTTGCAGTCTCAGGTAGTATTGCTAACTCGGCAGTATGGTTTACCGCGATGATATTCGGACATCATCTTATTCCTATTTCTCCAAATACAACAGAATTTGAATACAAACAGTTGGTCAAAAAATACAAACCTACATTTCTTATTACTGAAACAGATAGTTGGGTTACCCAACCTGATGCTCAACAACTTACGTTAAGATCTATTCAATTAATTATTGAAAAAGGAATACAAAATAAAACGAGTTTTAAAAACCTAAATAAACCAATTGATGGGACAGTGTATCTAGAAACTTCTGGTTCAACAGGCACTCCCAAAGGTATGCAACTTGTAACATCACAAATAGTAATCACTGCGGATAATATCCGAAGAATTCATGAGTTAACGGAAGAAGATCGTTGTTTGACGCCGCTTCCTTTTTATCATGTTAATGCTCCCGTAGTAAGTTTGGTGACATCAATTCTTTCCGGAAGTACAGTTATTATTGCTCCACGATTTAGTGTAAGTCATTTTTGGGAATGGGTTGAAAAATACGATCCTACATGGATAAGCATTGTTCCAACAATAATTGCAATTCTTTTAAAATTTGATAAACCGAAATTTCTTGAAAAATCTTCTATCCGTTTTGTGAGAACTGCTTCTGCCCCACTTCCAAAAGCAAATTTGATGAAATTTGAAGAGAAATTTGATCTACTCGTTATTGAAACATATGGCATTTCAGAAGGTGCATCAACGATCTTCTCAAATCCTCTGCCGCCTAAAAAGCACAAAGCAGGTTCTGTCGGCTTGCCTCTTGGAGTAGAAACGAAAATTATTGATACACAAACAAAAGAAAAAGTAAAACAGGGTGAGATTGGCGAAGTATGTGTAAAAGGAACACAAATTATCGATCATTATGAAGAAAGTCGTGATCCAGAATCATTTAGTGATGGTTGGTTTTTGACAGGCGATTTAGGTTATTTCGATAAAGAAGGGTATTTATTTCTCACCGGTAGAAAAAAAGAAATTATTATCAGAGGTGGTGAAAATATCAGCCCTCGAGAAATAGAAGAGACATTACTCATGTATCCAGGAATTTTTGAAGCCACAGTCGTAGGACAACCTGATACTATTTTGGGAGAAAAAGTAGTAGCTTTCTTAGTTGTCGATAAAAAACCTGATAGCGAATTTATTGACGACATTAAATACTTTGCAAAGACCAAATTAAGTCCCCAAAAAGTTCCGGCGGAAATATATATTGTTGAAGAACTGCCAAGAGGGAAAACAAATAAAATAGATAAAAACGCACTGAAAAAAGTTTTTTTGTGAGATAATAAAGCTATGGAAAATGAAAAAAACGAAGAAAAAAAAGCTCATATTTATGAAATAGATTTTTTGCGAGCTATAACAGTATTCTCTGTTGTAACGATTCACTCTTTTTCTTCAACATCATTTCTTTATTCAAATTCTACCGCTGCAACAGACATAATCGCTCTTTTTATTCACATACTTCATTATAATCGAGAAATATTTACTTTCGTCACTGGACTTGTTTTGACATATGTATATTATCACAGATCTTTTTCAGCAATAAAATTTTGGTCAAAGAGATTGCTTCTTATCTTTGTCCCATATGTTCTATGGTCACTGATCTATGTCAAAATTAACAATCCTACTCTTAATTTTTCTGATTTTTTTTCTCTTTTTTGGAATGATCTTATAACTGGCAACGCATCATATCAACTGTATTACATTTTACTCACTCTTCAATATTATGCTATTTTTCCGTTCTTCCTTTGGTTTATAAAAAGAGTGAGTAAACATCCTATCATGGTTCTCACTATTAGTTTTATAGTGGAATTGGTGATGGTTTATGTTGATTTTACCTATTTTCAAAAAGGACCTCTTACTCAATTACCTTTCGTAAAGAATTATCTTTTGACTTATCAAGATAGGTTCTTTTTAAGTTATCAATTCTTCCTTTTCTTTGGGGCGTTTGTTGCAATATATATGAATACTGCTTATAAATTTATTAAAAGATACGGAGTCTTTTTTTCTTATTCCGTTATTTTTGCTCTACTATGTTTTTCGTACTATTTCTTCCACCAGCTGCACGAAAAAGAGTCTTTTACCTATGCAATGAGTGTATTACAGCCAAGTGTTATTCTTTTTAGTATTGTCATCATTTTCTTTTTTTCGTGGCTTGCAGTAGTATGGTCAAAGAATAAAAGCATGTTTCGTTTAATAAAAGCGATCTCTGATACTTCATTTGGCATTTTTTTTGTTCACGTTGCAATTTTAACGTACTTAATCAAAAATATTCTTCCCCAGTTGCCTTCTGACATGCCGATTCTTGAAAAAATAATTCTTACTGATATGGCAACATTTATTTTTTCGTTGATTATCTGTCTCTTATTGATAAAGACGTCGCTTCTTAGTTGGATTATTGGTCGTGTTGGGAAAAAAGGTTGATATGGGGCGTAAAAAGAAACATATTATTGGGATAATCATTCTTGTTCTTTGCGTTTTGTTGATATGTCTTTCATTCTTTCCTGATTTTTCGCCTATTTTTCATGATAATACATTTAAAATTTTTAATTCAATAAAAAATAATATCCAGAATACTATTCCTGTTTCATATTTAAAAAACACCGCAAAACAGAATGAAAATTTTATTCTCGATAAACCAATACAAAGTAGAGGATGCACAGATCCACTTACAGTAAAAACAGACACAAACACCTATATCGAAATAACCTCTGGAAATATCACGAGAAGATTTATTATCTATCTACCAAAGGGGTATAAGAATACTGTCCAGCATCCTCTTATTCTCGTATTCCATGGATACGCATCTAACCCCTTTTCACTAGAAAAATTTACCCATTTTAATTCGATAGCAAACCAAAACAACGTTATACTTGTTTATCCAGAAGGAACGACAAGTTTGGTTGGACTTCGCGGCTGGGATACCGGTCTTCATCCGACAATCAGAGCAAATGATGTTCTTTTTGTCAGTAATATTCTTAACAAGTTGCAAAGCAATTTATGTGTGAATCCGCAAAAAATATATGCTGCAGGATTTTCCAATGGTGGGGGATTCGTTGCCAAACTCGCCTGCCAGTTATCAAATCGTATTGCCGCATTTGCGTCAGTTTCAGGCTCTTACGTCACAGCGTTTAAAACATGCAATGCGCTCAGACCTCTTCCCATCATTGAATTTCATGGAACAAAAGATACTGTCGTGCCGTATCTAGGCCTTGAAGCAAAAAAAGAATTTGCAGCATTTACCTGGGCAAGCAGATGGGCAAAAAGAGACAGTTGTCAACAAAATCCCATTGTTACTAATGAAACAGATAGAATTACGAAATATACATGGGCGGCGTGTGCCGATAATACTTCAATTATCCATTACAAAATAAAAGGTGAAGGACATTCTTGGCCACATGTGCTTTTTAAGCAACGGGTAAATAATCATATCGAATGGCAAAATGCAGCAAATACGATATGGAATTTTTTTACAAATCATCAATTGCCCAAAAATACAGTTCAATCACCTGCAACAGCATCAACATAATTAGGTGAATTTAGAATTAATTTATTTTCTCAATCAATGATCAATTACATTGGGTTTAAGAAGAATATGATACAATTATCGCGATGAAAATAGTTTTGAGTTATACTGACTTATTACACAATAATACTTCTGCCATTGAAAAGTATAGTACATTACTTTGCAAAAATATTGATGATAATGATAAATTTATACATGCTTTTTTACCCGAAAAAACAAGAGAAAAACGGCTATTGAAAGAAATAAATAATCTGCAAAAAAAACAAAAAGATAGACTCCCACTCTTCGGTTTAACAGTAGGAGTAAAAGATGTTTATTATGTTGATGGACTTCCGACACGTGCTGGATCTAAACTTCCTGCTGACGCTTTTGATGGGGAACAAGCTACTATTGTTAGCCAACTAAAAAGTGCTGGAGCACTTATTCTTGGCAAAACAGTAACTGCTGAATTCGCTTTTGCCGAACCAAACGAGACAGTAAATCCTGTTGACCATACGCGTACACCAGGAGGTTCAAGTAGCGGGTCGGCTGCAGCAGTTGCAGCAGGACTTTGTGATCTTGGCCTCGGCACCCAAACCGTCGGCTCAACGCTTCGTCCTGCATCATATTGCGTCGTCGTCGGATTTAAATGCAGTTATGGAAGAATCAATGCTGACGGTGTCGTTTATTTTTCTCCTTCACTTGATACTGTTGGATTACTTACTCAAAATGTAGAAATTCTGATTCGTATTGCAAAAGTTTTATTAAAAAATTGGAAAGATGAAGAAGTAAAAAGAAAACCAATACTTTGCCTTCCTACTGGAAAACATTTAGAGCAAGTAGAAACACCTATTTTAAAAATTTTTGAAAAAACAGTTGAACTCCTTAAGGCGAACAGCTACCATATCAAAGAAGTTCCGATGTTTGAAAATATCTCAGAAATTAATGAAAATATCTGGACACTTTCTGCATATGAAATGGTTAAAATACATAAAGAATGGTATCCAAAATATAAGAAATTATATCGACCAAGGACAAAAAATCAAATAGAAACGGGAATGAAAATAAGTGAAGTTACTTATCAAGAAATGCTTAAGAGGCAAAAAGAATTGAGAGATATAATTGAAGATAAAATGCAAACTGAAGGAATCGATTTTTGGATTACTCCGGCAGCAAGCACCTATCCTCCGAAAATATCAACCGGTATAACTGGTAACCCCGCGATGAATATTCCATGGACATTTGCAGGCCTTCCTTCAATTTCAGTACCAATAAAAGATTCAGGGGAAATGCCTTTGGGTTTGCAACTCGTCGCAGGATATGGAAAAGATGAGGTGCTTTTGAATAATGCACAACACATAGAAAAAATTATAAATTAATGAAAATACAATTATCAAATAGAGTTTCAACATGGTCAATACTTCCCAACGCAGCATTACATGGTAAAATTCTAGAATTGCAAAATGCTGGTGAAGAAATTATAGATTTAACAATTGGCATTTCTGATTTACCAATACCCGAAGTTGGAAAAAAAGCAGCGATATCCACAATTAAGAATAATATTGTTCCATATACAGCAGTAAGCGGTGACAGTGGATTAAAACGC
>Ga0265340_10000232_pt1 | contig 28651 bp, 20 predicted proteins | sample 4CB225metaG_FD_202082 | JGI IMG/M metagenome (GOLD analysis project Ga0265340, IMG submission 202082) | Rhizosphere microbial communities from Carex aquatilis grown in University of Washington, Seatle, WA, United States - 4-CB2-25 metaG | ecosystem: Host-associated > Plants > Roots >...
ATCGCGCCATAGCGCTCGGCGAGATCGCAGATCCTGGCCAAGGGCGCGATGTCGCCGTCCATCGAGTAGAGGCTCTCGCAGGCGATCAGCTTCGGCCGGTCCGGACCGGCGGCGCGCAGCAGTTCCTCCAGATGGGTCGTGTCGTTGTGGCGGAACACCTGGCGCTCGCAGCCGGACTGGCGAATGCCCTCGATCATCGAATTGTGGTTGAGCTCATCCGACAGGATCAGGCAGTTCGGGATCAGCTTGGCGATGGTTGCGATGCCGGTCTGGTTCGAGACATAGCCCGAGGTGAACAGCAGCGCCGCTTCCTTACCGTGCAGATCGGCCAATTCGGCCTCGAGCTGCACCAGCGGGTGATGGGTGCCGGCAATATTGCGGGTGCCGCCGGCGCCGGTACCGACCCGGGTCGCGGTTTCGACCATGGCGCCGACCACTTTCGGGTGCTGCCCCATGCCGAGATAGTCGTTGGAGCACCAGATCACGACATTGCGCGGACCCTTCGGGGAGTGCCACACCGCGTGCGGGAAGCGCCCGGCGATACGCTCGAGATCGGCAAAAACCCGGTAGCGCCGCTCGTCGTGCAGGCGGTTGAGGGCGGCACTGAAGAACTGGCTGTAATCCATCGCAAAACTGCCTGTCAGGGAAACTGGTGCCAGTCGACCGGGCTACCACAGAGATGCCTTTTTAGAGCGTTTCCAGCTTTGCTGTCGAGCCGGAATCGGGTGGTCGGAAACCTTATGTGCGAGGGGCCGGGTTGCACGGTACGCGGACCCAACCTTGATCCTGATCAATACGCGGTGAGTCCCGGCTGGGGCGCGTGCGTTTTGAAAACGAGCAAGCAGCCAGACGGGATTCAGGTCGTCCTGAACTGCAGCACGCCGTCGGCTTCCTCTGCGGTCAGGCGGCCTTCGACCAGCATATAATTGACATGGGCGATCAATTCGCCGGCGGCGAAGCCCATCTGATGCACGTCGAGCACATGCTTGTGGAACACCACCGGCACCAGCGCCTTCGACGTCTGCGGCGTTTCCCGGCAGGCCTCGGCGATCAGCCGGCAGCGGTCCTCGTGATGATCGGCCAGTTGCTTGATGCGGGTTTTCAGGCCGTAAAACGGCACGCCGTGGCCCGGCAGCACGATGACGTCATAAGGCAGCGTCGTGGTCAGCCTTGCCAGCGACGCCAGATATTCGCCGAGCGAATTCTGGTCGGGCTCGACCGCCCAGACGCTGACATTGGGTGAGATCTTGCTGAGCACCTGGTCGGCGGACAGGAACAGCTTGTCGGCGGCGCAATACAGCATCACCTGGTCCAGCGCATGACCGCCGCCGGTAATGACCTTGAAGCGCCGCGTGCCGATGGAAATCTCGTCGCCATGCGAGATGCGCCGGTAGGACGACGGCAGGATCGACACCCGCTTCAGATAATCCTGGCCGCGGCCGAGCAGCTTGTCGGTCAGGTTCTCGTCCATGCCATGGCGCCGGAAGAACAGCCGCTGCGCCAACTTCCGCTCTTCGGTGCCGCGGTTCTGATGATAGACCGACTGCAGATATTCGACCTGCGACATATAGAGCGGGCAGTTGAACCGCTCGACGATCCACCCCGCGAGGCCAACGTGATCGGGATGCGAATGGGTCACGATCAGCCGCGTGACCTGGACATGGCTGAGCGGGCCCTCGAACAGCGCGGTCCACGCCGCGATCGATTCCTCGTTGCCGAAGCCGGAATCCACCATCGCCCAGCCGTCGCCGTCGGCGAGCAGATAGATGTTCACGTGGTTGAGGCGGAACGGCAGCTTGAGCCGGACCCACAATATCCCGGGCATCACCTCGACGACCTGATCCTCGCCGGGATGATTTTCCCAGGGGTACCGCAGCGCCTCGGCCGAGGACTGAACCGAATCTGTTTTCGAATGCATGGTTCTCGCGTCGCAATGATCTTGATTGGAGTGCGATCGGACGCAAAACCGGTGGCCACTTTTGCTGATCGCGTTCTATCGGCTTAGCCGCACAAACGCCGCGGCGCCAGCCGAAAAAACAGATGCGGCTTTGGGCAAAACACATGGGTGCTTGAATTAGGCCGTCCTTCCGGGGCTATGCCAGCGGGTCCGGCCCAAGGCCGGCCCGACGACAAGCTGCGCCTAGAGCCGGAAATCTGGTGCCGACGCACGATCCATGATGCGCAATTGCGCATCGGGGAATGACCATGTCTACGCCGCGCGGATGTTGGAGAGGAACGCGTCGATTTCCGCGCGCAGCACGTCGGCCTCGCGGCGCAGCGCGTCGGAGGCGCTCAGCACCTCACCGGCGGCCGATCCGGCTTCGGCGGAAGCGGTGGAGACGCCGACGATGTTGCCGGAAACCTCGGAAGTGCCGCCGGCGGCGTGCTGGATGTTGCGGGCAATCTCGCGGGTCGCCGCCCCCTGTTCCTCGACCGCCGTCGCGATCGCGGTGGTCACCTCGTTGATCGCGCTGATGGTACTGGTGATGCTGCGGATCGCGCCGACGGCCGACGAGGTCACCTGCTGCATGTTGGCGATCTGGGAGCGGATTTCGTCGGTTGCCTTCGCGGTCTGGCTGGCGAGGCTCTTCACCTCGGAGGCGACCACCGCAAATCCGCGGCCGGCGTCGCCGGCGCGCGCGGCTTCGATGGTGGCGTTGAGCGCGAGCAAATTGGTCTGCGAAGCGATGGTCTGAATCAGGTCGACCACGACGCTGATGCGGCCGGCGTTTTCGGCCAGACCCTGCATGGTGGCGTCGGTCGCGCCGGCATCCTCGACGGCCTTGCGGGCGATTTCCGCCGAGGAGACCACCTGGCGGCCGATCTCCGCGATCGAGGACGACAGTTGCTCGGTGCCCGCGGACACCGTCTGCACGTTGACCGAGGTTTCCTCGGCAGCGGAGGCTACCGCGCTCACCAGCGCGCTCGATTGATCGGCGGTCGCCGACATGCTTTGCGCCGTGGTCTGCATCGAATTGGCCGACCTCTGCAGGCCGTCCAGCGCGGCGCGGACGGTGGCTTCGAATTCGATTATCCGGGCTTCCATGCGGGAGGCGCGTTCGGCCTTGGCGATGCGGTCCTTGTCCTGATCGGCGGCAAGCGCGCGGGCCTCGATCATGTTTTCGCGGAACACCTCCAGCGAATTCGCCATCGCGCCGATTTCGTCGTCCTGGTGCGAGCGATAGACTTCCGATTCGAGGTCGCCGCCGGACAGAAGCTGCATCGAGCGCTGCAGCGCGCGGATCCGGCGCAGGATGCTGCGGCCGACATAGAGCCAGACGAACAGCGCGGATCCGATCAGGGTCAGCGCGCCGAGTGCCAGCATCACGATGGTCGCATAGGAAATCTCGCGGCGCGCCTGCGAGGTCGAGGCGTTGGTCTCGCCCCGCACGCCGTCGACGAGCTGCTGCACGCTGATGCCGAGACCGACGTTCAGTTTGCGGGTTTCGTCGAGAATGATCTGGCCGTAGTCGTTGGCGTCAAGTTCCTTCTGGCGAAGCTTGAAGACGCCAGTCTTGCCTTCGCCCAGCGCGAGCAGTTTCAGCGCCGCGTCGCTCAACCCCTTGGTGCCGGCGTTCCTCGGCAACAGATCGAGGTTCGACTTGACGTGGGCCTGGGCTTCCTTGAACTCCTTCTCGATCGCGTCCAGCGTGTCGCTCGAGTTGGCCGAAAGGGCCGCGATCATCTGCGACGCGGCCAGGTTGCCATTGGCAAAGACATTGCCGAGCTGGTCGATGGTCCGGGCGGCCTCGGCGGCGTCGTCGGAGGAAAGGTTGGCGGATTGCAGGATGGCGTTGATCTGGGATTGCGCGTCCATCATCGCCGGGCTCGCGGCGGCGACGAAGGCTCGCTGCGCGCTGCGCAGCGCATCATATAGCTTTTCGTGCTGGGCGGCGACGCCGAGCCGTTCCTTCGCGGCCGCGCCGAGGCTCGTGATGTTGTCGTCGATATTCTTCACGGTCTCGGTGAGCGCGGCGACCACGGCCTTGTCGGCGCCGAGCTCGATGATTTCGTCAAGCTTCTGCAGCGTGACTTTTTGCGCCTCTTTCATCTTTTTGGAACGTTCGTTCAGCACGTCCTCGCTTTCGGAGGCGAGCAGCGCCGGTCCCTGGCTGGCAAGGCTCGCGCTCTGCGCGGAAAGCTGCAGGCTGGCCGCAAGGCGCGGGATATCCAGTCCGCTCAGATCGACCATGCGGCCGCCGAGATGGCCGAGCACCATGGCGGCGCCGGCGCTGATCACGAGGGCCATGCCGGCGATGACCGCGAAGGCGGCGAACAGACTGCCCCGGACGCCCCAACGCGGCCGCAAAAAGCCGAACAACCTGCCAAGCTTACCGATGAAAAACCGCCGCGCCATGTCGTCCCGCCCGCTGAATGGATGGATCGTTTGGCGGCAGTATCGCGTTACCAGGTTAATAAAATTGGGAACATTTGGGCGCATTGCGCGATTTTTGCGCAACAAAATAACAACGCTTGAAGCCCGGTTGCGGTAAAATCGGGCGGAGCTTTGACGCGTTTTCTTGACGCGAACCGGTCGCCACCTCGCTTGAAGACGCCCCCGCAAAAACAAAAAGGCCGGCGCGAGGCCGGCCTTTCCGAAATTGCGATCCGCTTGGGATCAGTACTTCGCAACCACCGGGCCACCCCAGTTGAAGCGATAGTTCAGGCCGGCCTTCACCGTATGATCGTCGGTGGTGAAGCTGCCGAACGGAGCCAGCGGGGCGGGCGTAATGAAGTTGGCCTTGCCGAAGTTGTAGTACTGATATTCGATCTTGGCCGACCAGCTCGGAGCGAACATGTATTCGAGGCCGGCACCGACGGTGTAGCCGTTGCGATGGTCGCCGTTGATCGCGAACGCGACCGGCACGCCACCGAAGGTTACCGATTCGTTGTTGTCGGAATAGGCGTAGCCGCCCTTCACGTACAGCAGGCCCGGACCCCAGGTGTAGCCGACGCGGCCGGTTACCGAGCCCAGCCCACGCTGGTTGTTGTTGTAGGCGAAGGCGCCCGGGAACACGGCGCCGACATTGCCGCTGAGCCAGCTGTACTGGCCTTCGACGCCGAGCACCCAGTTCGGAGCGAACTGGTAGTCCGCGCCACCCTGTAGACCGCCGAGGAAGCGGCCGTTGGAGTTGTTGCCGGTGGTGAGGCCGTTGAAATTGTTGTCGCTCGAGAACGCGCCGCCGACATGGCCGCCGATGTAGAAGCCGGTCCAGTTGTAGATCGGCGCAGCGTAGGCCGGGGCCTTGTTGTAGTAGGGGCGAGCGCCGAGATCGGCGGCGAGTGCTGGCACGGTCGCGCCGAGGGCGACGAGGGCCACAGTAGCAAGCAGAAGCTTCTTCATTGTTATTGTCTCCAACAGATTTTATTTCGAGAGGCGCCGTGCGTCGGCCCCATCCATGGCGCGCACTTAGACAGCTTTTGAATAAAAAGCTGTCACTTGGTAGCCACACTGGGTGACAACCCAACCTGCTGCTGGAACTAGTATTTTCCGTGCTTAATGGAGCCTTAATCAAACCTGAATGAAGCCTTAATTTTTCGGCCGCCCGCTCACGCGGCCGTGATCGAGATCTGTCGCAACAGCTGTTGCTGTGACCGCTCTGCGGTCTTGATGGCAAAAATGCCCCTCAAATTGAGGAGCCAATTGGACATATGGCGCGCGTGCACTTTCGTTGAGCGGCGTCGCGCTCGCATCGGGGCGATAACGCCGCGACTTGCCTCAACCTCGCGTGCGGCGTTTTCGTTTCTCACCCCGGCGTAGAGCGCATCAGAGCCGCTCGGCCGCGAGCTTGGCAGCGATCGTGTCCACGAAGAGACGTGTCTTAGCCGGGGTGCCAGCGTTCCCCGGCCAAACGGCCTGCACCGGGATCGACGGCGGCTCGAACTCCGCCAGGACAACCCCCAGACGGCCTTGATCCAGGTCGGCCCGGACTTGCCAAAGCGGTGCCAACCCCAATCCTGCTCCCAGCACAACCGCAGCGTTGGCTGACGCAGCGTCATTGCATCGAAGGGTTCCGCGCACGGCAACATTGGTCGGCTTTCCGCCGATGGTCATCGGCCAGGAGTCGCCCTCCGGCCCGGACGTTCGGACGACGCAGGCATGCCTGGCAAGGTCCGACGGCACGCGGGGTTCGCCGTGGCGCGCCAGATAGATCGGTGAAGCAACGACGACCCGGCGCAGATTCGCGAGCCGGCGTACCTTCAGACTCGATGCGCTCAGGTCGCCAATCCGAATTGCAACATCCAAACGTTCTGCGATAAGGTCTGCGACGGAATCCGCGAGAACAAGTTCGATCTCCAGGTCTGGAAAGCGCTGTAGAAATCCGACCACTGCGGGAGCGACATAGTTGGGCGCGAACATGACCGAAGCGCCGACCCTGAACAGTCCGCCGATTCGCGCGCTCTCGTGGCTCGCTTCGGCGCAGGCGTGCTCGATGTCCGCCAGGGCGGCCTTGATACGCTGATGAAAAACCAGCCCGGCCGGGCTCAGCTGCATCCGCCGTGTGGTTCGTCGGATCAATTCAATCCCGAGTTCGTCTTCAAGTGCGGCAAGCGCCCGGCTTACCGACTGAAGTGAGCAGCCAAGATGCTTGGCTGCAGCAGTCAGGCTGCCGCGATCGGCCGTTTGAACGAACGCCAAGTATTGCTCTAAGCTCGGCACATTATCACTCCACGGGTGATAGCAAATCATATTTTCCAGCTATTATCAAAATATTCGGATGAATTCATAGTGCGGCCTTCAGATCCATTCAGGAGGCGCTTTTGTCATTCACATCTGCCACCAAGCTGCCCGCCGCGGACGATGCTAGCCGCTCCGGAATGTCTAATGGACTGATGCTGCTATTTGCGACGGCGGTCGGAATCGTGGTCCTTGGCCTTTACGCCTCGCAGCCGCTGGTTGGGCTGATCGGTCCATCGCTGGGTCTTGACCCTCGTGAGACGGGCCTGGTCACGACACTCACCCTGCTTGGCTATGCCAGCGGATTGTTTCTGCTGGTGCCGCTTACGGATCTTTTCGAGAGTAGAGCCCTGATCGTCAGCACACTTGTTGCCGACGTCCTCGCGTTGGCGGCCGTCGCCAGCGCGCCGACGGTGCCGCTTTTCCTCTTCGCGTGCTTCGTGTCCGGGGCGACCGCCAGCGCGATCCAGATGCTCGTGCCTTCCGCCGCGCTGTTGAGCCCTGAGGCGCAACGTGGCCGTGTGGTCGGCAATGTGATGAGCGGCCTAATGCTGGGCATACTGCTCTCGCGCCCGGCCGCGAGTGTCGTTGCGGAGATCGCCGGCTGGCGCTGGTTCTACGGAATACTGGCAATGCTCGTCACGGCCATAACAATCTTATTGGCCCGTGTCGTCCCAAAACGGCGTCCGTCCGGTGCCACAAGCTACGCCCGACTAATCGGATCTCTGTACACGATCCTCAAACAGGAGCGCGTGCTGCGACGACGGGCCGCTTATCAGTCCCTATGCATGGGCGCGTTCGGAATCTTTTGGACGGCCATTGCCCTTCGCCTGTCGCAAGCTCCGTTTTCGCTGGGGCAGACGGGAATCGCCCTGTTCGCGCTCGCTGGTGCAGCGGGCGCTGTCATCGCGCCGATCGCCGGCCGCGCCGGTGATAACGGCCGGACACGGTCCTCGACCCTGCTGGCACATATGGGCGTCATTGTAGCGATGATATTGGCCGCCATCGGCGGAACTAGCCAGTTGCAGTCGCTGGTTTCACCGTCGATTGCACTTGGGCTGTTGGTGGCCGCTGCGGTGTTGCTCGATCTGGGTGTTATTGCCGACCAGACGCTCGGCCGGCGCGCCATCAATTTACTCAGACCGGAGGCGAGGGGAAGGTTGAACGGCTTGTTCACCGGCCTCTTTTTTCTCGGAGCTGCAGCGGGCTCGGGACTGTCAGGTATTGCCTGGGTTCAGGGGGGCTGGAGCGCCGTCTGTGTCGTTGGCGCTGCCTTCGGACTTGCCGCGCTAAGCCTTAGCGCAACAGAGAGGCCCGAGACTTGAGACCGCAACAGGCTATTGGAACGTAGTATTCATTGGACCGTAGTATTCATCGACCTGTTGGGAGGCAGGCCGCATTCGGGACCCCAACGAGCTCGCGTCCCTTCCGGGCCATTTCAAATCCGGCTTGGCGCTTCACCCGACCGGCGGCTTCATTCCGATTTGGTTGTTGCCGATGTGCTATTTAGTGGCTCGCTGTTGATGGATGTTGGCGTGGGCCGATAGATAACGTTCGCGAACTTCGTAAGGGGCGATGACAACGTGTTCAGTAATGATGTGCTGGCGGCCGCGCAATGGAGCCTTGACCAAACCTGAAGAAGCCTCGATTTTCGGCCGCCTGCGCATGCGGCCGTGATCGAGATCTGTCACATCAGCAGTTTTAGCGCTGCATCTGCATCAGCTGATCCATCGGCATCATGTTGTGATTGAGGTTCGCCATGATCCAGAGCGAGCCGCCGATCACCAGCATGACGATCAGCACGCCGAACGCCAGCGCCAGCACGTTGTTGGTGTTGTCGGCGCCGGTGGTGAGGTGCAGGAAGAACACCAGATGCACGCCCATCTGCGCGATTGCCAGCACCACCAGCGCCACCGGTATGCTCGGCTGCCAGACCAGATCGGTACCCGCGACAAAGAACGAGGTCGCGGTCAGCAGGATGGCGAGCCCCAGTCCCGTCAGGTAGCCGAGGACCCGCTCGCCGATGCCGCCTTCGAAGTGTTCATCACCCGGCGCAATATCGATATTGTGATCGATCTCGTGGTGTCCGTTGGTCATGCGGCGCTCCCAAGCAAATAGACCACGGTGAACACGGCGATCCAGATGATGTCGAGCGCGTGCCAGAACAGCGCGAAGCAGAGGATGCGGCGCTGGATGTCCGCCCGGAATCCCTTGGCGAAGACTTGCGCCATCATCGTCAGCAGCCAGAGAATGCCGCCCGAGACGTGCAACCCGTGGCAGCCTACCAGCGTGAAGAACGCCGACAGGAACGCGCTGCGTGTCGGTCCGGCCCCGCGCGCGACGAGGCTCGCGAACTCCCTGCCTTCGATGGTGAGAAAGGCAAGCCCGAAAAGGCAGGTGATGGCCATGGCGATCTGGAACCAGAACTTGTTGCGGGCGTCTGCCGCGATCGTGGCAAGCCCGCAGGTGAAGCTCGACGCCAGCAGGAAACCGGTTTCGATCGCGACATTTGGCAAATCGAACAGCTGGGCCCCGCTCGGCCCGCCCGCCGTCTGCCCGAGCAGCACGGCATAGGCCGCGAAGAAAGCCGAGAACATCACCATGTCGCTGAGGATGAAGATCCAGAAGCCGTAGCCGGTGACGATCCGCTTGGACGCGGGACCGGTGTATTCGACGGCCCGCACGTGATGGGGGTCGCTCTGGGCATATGCTGTGGTCGTGTCGGCCATCTACGCGCTTCCTGCGGTGCCGGGGAGGGCGCCTCGCTCTGCCAGGTTGGCGCGGTCGATGCGTGCGACTTCCGCGGCGGGGATGACGTATTCGTCGTGGTCGCGCCAGGCGAACGCCACGAAGGTCGCGAACGCCCCGACAAAGCCGGCAGCGACCATCCACCAGATATGCCAGATCAGCGCAAAGCCCATGATCGTGGCGAAGAACGCGCAGACGAATCCGGTCGGAGAGTTGCGGGGCATTTCGATATCCTCGTAGTCCGGCTCTGTCTTCTCGACGTCCTGCGGCTGGGCGTGCCGTTTCATTGCCCAATAGGCGTCCTCGCCGCGCACGTCGGGCGGTATGGCAAAATTGAACACCGGCGGCGGCGAGGCCGTGGCCCATTCCAGCGACCGCCCGTGCCAGGGATCGCCGGTGCGGTCGCGCAATTCGTCGCGGCGGCGGATGCTGACGACGAGCTGCATGATCTGGCAGATAATCCCGATCAGGATCAGGACGGCGCCGAACGCGGCGACCATCAGCCAGGGCTGCCATTCCGGAACGTCGTAGTGCTGCATGCGCCGCGTCATGCCGAGCATGCCGACCGCGTAAAGCGGCATGAAGGCAACGTAAAAGCCGACCAGCCAGAACCAGAACGCGGCCTTTCCGAAACCCTCGTGCAGCCGGAACCCGAATGCCTTCGGGAACCAGTAGGTGTAGCCGGCGAAGGCGCCGAACAGGACGCCGCCGATGATCACGTTGTGAAAATGCGCGACCAGGAACAGGCTGTTGTGCAACAGGAAGTCGGCGGGCGGCACGGCGAGCAGCACGCCGGTCAAACCGCCGATGATGAACGTCACCATGAACCCGATCGACCACAGCATCGGCGTCGCGAAGCGAACGCGCCCGCCATACATCGTGAACAGCCAGTTATAGATCTTCACGCCGGTCGGCACCGCGATGATCATGCTGGCGATGCCGAAGATCGCGTTGACGTCGGGGCCTGCGCCCATGGTGAAGAAATGATGCAGCCACACCATGAACGAGATCACGCAGATCGCCATGGTGGCCAGCACCATCGAGCGGTAGCCGAACAGCGGCTTGCCCGAAAATGTCGAGACCACTTCCGAGAACACGCCGAACGCCGGCAGGATCAGGATGTAGACCTCCGGATGGCCCCAGGCCCAGATCAGGTTCATGAACATCATGACGTTGCCGCCGGCTTCGTTGGTGAAGAAATGGAAGCCGAAATAGCGGTCGAGGATCAGCATCGCCAGCGTCGCGGTCAGGATCGGGAATGCCGCCACGATCAACAGATTTGAAGCCAGCGTCGTCCAGCAGAACATCGGCATGCGTAGAAGGCTCATGCCCTTGGTGCGCAGCTTCAGCACCGTGGTGACGAGATTGATGCCGGCGACCAGCGTGCCGACGCCTGAAATTTCCAGCGACCACAAATAATAATCGACGCCGACGCCGGGCGAATAGGTCAGTTCCGACAAAGGCGGGTAGGGAAGCCAGCCGGTTCGCGCGAATTCGCCGATCACGAGCGAGATATTGACCAAAAGCGCGCCGGTGGCGGTGAGCCAGAAGCCGACTGAATTCAGGGTCGGAAACGCCACGTCGCGAGCCCCGAGTTGCAGCGGCACGACCAGGTTCATCAGCCCGATCACGAACGGCATCGCAACGAAGAAGATCATGATGGTGCCGTGGGCGGAAAAGATCTGGTTGAAATGTTCGGGCGGCAGGTAGCCGTTCGAATGAAGCGCGAATGCCTGCTGTCCCCGCATCATGATGGCGTCGGCGAATCCGCGCAGCAGCATTACCATGGCGAGTAGCGTGTACATCACGCCGATCCGCTTGTGGTCGACGCTGGTGATCCATTCATGCCAGAGATAGGGCAGGTGGCCCTTGAGCGCGACCCAGGCGAGGATACCGAGAACGCCGAGCGCCACCACGGCCGACGTGATCATCGGAATCGGCTGATCGATCGGTATCGCCGACCAGTTAAGCTTACCGAGCATCGGAAGCTCCGATGTAGGATTGCGCGGACTCAGAGGTGATCTTCGGCCCCGGGCCCGGCGCGATCATCTGGGAGGCGATGGCACCGAACAGCTGGGGATCGTCGAGCCGATAGGTCGGCTTGTTGTGTTCGACAGTTTGCCGGGCGAGCTTCCCGTAACTGTCCTCGTTCAGAACCCCGTCACTGCGCGCCGTCTTCGCCACCCAATCGGGGAACGCCAGCGGCGATATGACGTGAACGTCGAACAACATGTCGGGAAAACCATCGCCGCTGAAATGCGCCGACAGGCCCTGATAGTCGCCCTCATTGTCGGCGCGCAGGTGCAGCCGCGTCACCATGCCGTTCATGGTGTAGATCATGCTGCCGAACTGCGGAATGAAAAATACATTCATCACGCTTCCCGAGGTCAGCTCGAAGCGCAGCGGCGCACCGGCAGGCACGGTCAGCGTGTTGACGGTCGCTATCCGCTGGTCCGGATAGATGAAGAGCCATTTCCAGTCGAGCGATACGACCTGGATCCTGACCGGGCTTCCGGTCCCCTCCACCGGAGCACCCGGGTCGAGCTGATGCGAGCCGATCCAGGCGACGCCGCCGAGCAGGATGACGGTGAGCGCCGGGATCGACCAGACTACCAGCTCGATGCGGCCTGAATATTCCCAGTCAGGCCAGTACCGGGCTCTGGTGTTGGATTCCCGGAACCAGAACGCAAAGGCGAAGATGGCGACGATCGTCGGCACCACGATCGCCAGCATGATCGCAACCGAGTCGATCAGGATGGTTTTATCGGCGGCTCCGATAGGACCTTGTGGATCAAGGATATTCATCGGGGAACCAGAAGATCGAACCGGGGAAAGGGAGCGGCTACCAACGGCGCCGCCGCGCTGAGGTTCCACTATACCCCAAATCGGCGGGCTGACGATTGCCGAAACACCCGCCGCTGCGCGCGTGCGAACTCGAAAGTTTACTTACTTGAAGTGCGGAATCGTCGGGACCGTGATGTGCGGCTGTGGCAGGGGCGCCATTCTGGCGGCGTTGCCGATCCCGCTGGGATCGATGTTGATATTGTTCACGCCGCCGATATTGGCCGGCCCCGTCGGTATGCCGCTGATCGGCACGTTTCCCGCTCCCGCTTCACCCGCCATCCGGGCGAACGAGGCCGCTGGCGGCGCGAAGGCCAGCAGCAATGCGATAGCGATTTTTGCTGAAGTGTTGGACATGGCGAAGCTCCAAGGTTGTTCGACGAGAATGTCGATTGATGAAACAGATGTAGGCCGCCATTTCGCCGGCACCACTAAAATGAATTTCAGAAACCGGTGGGACAAACCCGGTTGATCAGCGCCCGGTCGGGGAAGATCTTTGATTGCCGCCGCCATGCGTTAGGCGGGCGATCGCCGCCGCGGCGTAAAAGCGCGACGCGGGAGCCGGACGCGTTTGTCAGCAAGAAGGAATGACGCGGCACTATAGCCGGTCGACGGCCTTGAAGGTCCCGTCCAGCTGAATCACGGTCAGAAAGACCTTGGGCGGCAGCTCCTGCGCCTTGGGCCCGAACGTCATGATATCGCCGCTGATGTCGAAGCGGCCGACGTCGTTGATGAGCCGAAGCATCTCGGCTCGCGTCGGGTTAGGTCCGGCGATTTCCAGCGCCGCCGCCACCAGGCGGCCGGAGAGATATCCCTCCAGCGAGACGAAATCCGGCTTGAGAGCGGGATCGAGCGCCCGTTCGGCTGCCTGGTAGTCGGCGACGACTTTCACGGAGGTGTCCCAAGGAAACGGCACGACCTGGGAGACAACAACGCCGCTGCCTTCCACGCCGAGCTCTCTTGCCAGCGCGCTAGCGCCGACGAAGCTGACATTGACGAAGATCGGATTGAAGCCGCTCTTGTGCGCGAGCTTGATGAATTCCGCGCACGGCCCATAGGGGCCTACCATGACCACGGCTTCCGGTTCGGTGCGCTTGAGTGTACGCAGCGCCGAGCCGACCGCCCTGGTATTGCGCTCGAAGGTGCCTTCGGCGGTCAGTTCCATATTGCGTTGGTTCAGGGCCGCCTTGACGCCGGCCAGGCCGTCGCGGCCGAACGCATCGTCCTGATAGAAGATGGCGATGCTCCGGACATGCAGATCCTCGGTCAAGTGCTTGATCCACGCCTCGGCCTCGGCGGCGTAGCTGGCGCGGATGTTGACGACGTTGTGGAGGTCCGGGGCGCGCAGGAATGCCGCGCCGCTGAAGGGGCCGATGAACGGCACACCCATGGCTTGCGCGATTGGAACGGCTGCCGCCGTGGTCGGCGTGCCGACTGCGCCGATCAGCGCGAATACCTTGTCCTGCTCGATCAGTTTGGTGGTCTGAACCGCCGAGCGGTCCGGATCGTAGCCATCGTCCCGGCTGATGAGTTCGAGCTTGCGGCCGTACACGCCACCTTTGGCGTTGATCTCGGCGAAGGCGGCGAGAATGCCCTGCCGCATGCCCTGACCGAGCGCCGAGGAGGGACCGGCGAGCGCGGCCACCTGGCCGAACAGGATGCCACTCTCGCTGACGCCGGTCTCATCGGCCCTGGCGACAGGTGAAGCCGCGACCGCGAGCAGCAGTGTCAGTCCGGCGGCAATCGTCAGTCGTTTTCGGGCCATGGTGGCATTCCGCGCGGGATGAAGACGGCATCGCCGTCGCAAGAACATAATGGCGGTGACGTGAAAGGCACCTTAATCGAAGGGAAGATGTTCGAACGGCGCTGCCCGGCTACGCCGCTTAACGACATGTAAATCATAACGCGCGGCATACGCAGCGCCTGGCGCTCGTCGTAACCCCCGCGTGAATATTCTTAATTCAATATCCCATTGTGCGTTTGGATCCGGAAACTCCCGGATGGAGAGCCGCGCCGTCGGACGAAAGCCGTTGATGGACGATCGCAATCAACCTCGCGAAACGGCGGGAGGCGCCTCTCCGGTGCTTCGAAGACCCGCGTCGTGGCTGAGGCTGCATTTGCCGACGCTGGTTGCGGGCGGTATCGGGCTAATGCTGTCGCTGATCGCAGCCTTTGCGGTCGGACGCTGGGAGGCGCGCGTCACCCGGGTCGCATTCGAGGGCCTCGCCTCGACCCAACTGATCGTGCTGCAGAACGGGATCAACGAATATCTGAGCCGGCTGGTCGCGCTGCGCACCTTGTTCGAATCCGCCAACGAGGAAATCACCCGCAGCGAATTCGAGGTTTTCAGCGGCCGCCTGCTGGAGAACCACCCGGGACTGCTTCGCGTCGGCTGGCTGCCGAAGGTCTACGCCAAGGAGCGCGCGGAACTCGAGGCCGCGGCGGCCGATGATGGCGTCGTCGGCTATCAGATCAAATCCTTCGGCGCGGACGGCGGCATTTCACCGGCGCCGGCGAGCAACCAGTATTTCCCGGTCTACTTCTCCACCGAACCGAAGACTTCGGTGGTTTACGGGATGGACTATTCGACCGAGCCGATGCGATGGGCGACGCTGGAGCGCTCGCGGGACAATGACTCGATCTCGACGGTGTCGATCCGACTGGTTTACGATCTCAAGGGCGGCACCCACGGGGTGCTCGTCAGCGTTCCCGTCTATGTGAAGGGCACGTCGCGGACCACGATTCCCGATCGCCGCCGCAATCTGAACGGCTATGTCGTCGGGATATTCGATCTGGCGCAATTGCTGCAGTCGATCCGCATCGCGACGGCGGCTTCATCCTCCATCGTCGTCAATGCCTACCCGCCGGATCTGGGCCGAAGCGCCGGTCCGCAATATCGCAGCGTCGCCGATTTCTCGTCCGTGCCGGAAACGCCGGAATCGATCAAGGCCTTTGTCACAGGGGCGCCCTGGTCGGGCGTACTCAGGATCGGCGATGCCAACTGGAAAGTGCTGGCCGTTCCGACGCCCGGAGGCGGGCTCACCGCGCGCTACGACCGCGCCCTGATCGTGCTGACCGCCGGCCTGATCATCACCATCTTCGTGGTGGTCTATCTGGTTCTCTCGAGCCGCAATGCGCGCCAGGTCGAATTAGCCAACCAGCGCGTGCTGGAGCTTGCCCGGATAGACCATCTGACCGGCCTGCCCAACCGGGCCGTGTTTCTCGAACAATTGGACGCGGCCGTCTATGAGCGCGTGCGCGGGCGCGGCGGCGCGTTTTCGGTCCTGATGCTCGATCTCGATCGCTTCAAGAACGTCAACGATTCGCTGGGTCACGCCGTCGGCGACGCCCTGCTGCGGGAGGTGGCGATCCGTCTGCGATCGACGCTGCGCGGAACCGACCTGCTGGCGCGGCTTGGCGGCGACGAATTCGCCGTTATTCAGTCCACCTGCGGCAACCATCGGCAGGATTCCATCGATCTGGCGGCGCGGATCTGCAAGTCGATTGCCGAGCCGTTCCTGTTGCCGGGCCGTCAGGTCGAGGTCGGCACCAGCATCGGCATCGCGATGGTGCCGGAGCATGGCAGCGAGCGCGAGCAACTCCTGAAAAAGGCCGATCTCGCGCTGTACCGCTCGAAATCTGCCGGCCGTAACTGCTTCACGGTTTACGACGATGCCATGTCGGCCGAACTCGAGGCGCGCAACACGCTCGAGGGCGATTTGCGCGACGCCATCGCGCGTTGCCAGTTCGAGGTGCATTATCAGCCGTTCTTCGACGTCCAGAGCGGCCGCCGGCAGGGTTATGAGGCGCTGGTGCGCTGGCGTCATCCGGTCCGGGGGCTGGTGCCGCCCGACCAGTTCATTCCGCTCGCGGAGGAGACCGGGTTGATCGTGCCGCTGGGCGAATGGGTCCTGCGGCGCGCCTGCGACGACGCGACATTGTGGCCCGACGGCACCAGGATCGCCGTCAACCTGTCGCCGGTCCAGTTCAAGCAGGCCGATCTGTTCGAGACCATCCGGTCGGCGCTGGCGAATTCCGGATTGCCGCCGGAGCGGCTCGAGATCGAGATCACCGAATCCGTGCTGCTGGAACGCGCCGCCGAAAACCACGCCTTCATGGAGAAACTCAAGGGCATCGGGATCTCGCTGGCGCTGGACGATTTCGGCACCGGCTATTCGTCGCTGAGCTGCCTGACGGCGTTTCCGTTCGACAAGATCAAGATCGACAAGTCGTTCATCTCCAGTCTGACCAGGCAGCACAAGAGTTCGGCGATCATCGCCTCGGTGGTGACGCTCGCATCGGGCCTCGACATCTCCGTGACCGCCGAAGGCGTCGAGACGCCGGAGCAATTCGAGCGGCTGAAGACGCTCGGCGTGAATTTCGCGCAAGGCTTTCTGCTCGGCCGCCCCATGCCGATGGCCGAGCTCGAAAGCCAGCCGCAGTCGTACCGCTCGCGCCAGGATGCGGCGTAGCGCTGCCGGTCCCGGCCCATGCGCCGCCCGTGATCAACCCAAGAGTCTCGCATTCGATGGATCGAACCGGGCACCCCCCTAGAATACGGGCTTGCCGCATGCGAACGCCGTCAGCACATTGGCGGTCAGCCGCGACAGGCCGTTGTCGCAGCCGTTCCAGGCCAGCGCGCCGCCATAAGTGATCGAGCCGGTCGAGAACACACAGCCGCCGCCATCGATCGGAAACAGCACCATATCGGCACGCACCATGTCGGGGCGCTGCGCGCCACCCTGATCGGGCATCGACAGCGTCATGTCCTCGATCACGAGTTGGTATTCGTTGCCAAGGCCGGTCGACGTTCCCAGCACATAGGCGTGCTCGGGACTGCCGAGCGCGATGTCGAAGCGATCGACCTCATCGCCGACGGCGCCGCCCAGCACGTGGCCATAATCGCCGACCACCTCTTCAGGCACGCCATCGAAGAATTTCGCGGCGGGCGAATGATAACTGGCATCGAGGCGGCGGTAGCCGCACCCCTTCGACCAGCCCTCCGAGGCGAAGCCGACGCCGAGCATGCGGTTGGGCCCGCGCCCGCGCGAACGCCAGATGCCGCCGAGCTCGTTGGTCGCCACGTGCGTGCGCTCGCCATAGGGAGCATCCCAGCAGCGCGTGCCGCTGTTGTCGCGCCGCACCTCGATGACCGACGGCTTGTCGGCATAGCGGCTGGTGACCCAGTAGAAGCCGTTGCCGCCGAGATACATGACGCGGCCGCCCTCGTTGAGATAGCCGTCGACAATGTCCAGGCCGGCGCGGGTCCAGTATTCGGGATGCGATCCAGTGACCACCACGGCATGGCGATCGAGAAGGGTACGGCCTTCGCGCTCGAGATCCTCGTCGGTTGCTACCGCATAGTCGATCCCGACATGTTCGAGCCACTCGATGATGTACATATCGACCGGGAAGTGGCGATAGGACCCCGTCAGCCAGTTGGGAAAGCCCGGCCTGACGTTGAACAACGGCCGCCGGCGGCTCGAATAGCGCACCGGCGTGCCGTCGCTATGCGTGTCGTAGCAGGAACGGCCGGGTTCGCGATGCGCGAACAGGTATTCCTCGTCCTGCGGCACCACCTTGTCGTGCGGCATGACGGGGGAGAAATCGAGCGAGGCCAAATGGTCGTTGGCATAGGCCAGGTAGGTATTGGTCGGAGCGAGAAACAGCACGGGCGCGGTGCTGCCGGCATTTGCGCGGACGAAGAGGGGAAAGTGATTGCGGCTGCCGCCGGCGTCCAGGCGTACGGCGTAGACGCCGCTCGACAGCGTCTCCGGAAGCTTGAATACGAGATCATAGTCCCAGTTCGACCCGACCATGTCGTCGTCGTGAAACTGAAGCGCGCAATATTGCCCGGGCACTTCCAGAAATGAATCGCTGCGGCCGTCCCAGTTGCGCCCGGTCACGCCGCGTTCGGCGCCGTTGAACAGCCGGCCCGGTCGGCCGTCGGGGAACGCCGGTGCAACCGCCTCGGCGGCGAAGTCGCGATCGAGCGCCCATGATGCCCATGGTTTCACATCCGGGTGCTTTCCCGCGCGAAGAGCCGCCACGGTCTCGCCGGCGAGATTCATCAGGTAAAGCGCTGGCGAATCAATCTTGCCGTTGTAGGGCTTGAGCGGCGATCCGATCGAATCGATGCCGGAGGTCGCCAGCGTCAGCGTCGTCGCCGACACTTCCGCCGACATCCTCGCCGTTGCCACGCGATGCGCACCGACCTTGCCGCCGATGCGCTGCAGGTCGATCAGAGCTTGCCCGTTTGCGATCGTCGCGACGATCGAATACCAGTTCCGGGCGACCAGCGCCTGCTCGATGGATAGGATCGTTTCATCCCCGGAACGCAGCTGAATTGCGCCGCCGGCGATCACCAGGGCAATCTCGCCGAGCGACCAGATGGTTTGCGGCGCCTCGCGTTCCGGCACGGTCGGCCAGGCCCAGCAATGCACACTCACGGCGCCGCCGGCGATGGCGGCGGGCAGCGGAAGTTGCGCATAGGATCCGACCGCGGTGCGCTGGACACGGCCCGGCACGGTCGCGTCCAGCGCGGACGAAAGATCTATGGTGCGCCCCTCGATGGTCTCACCTTGGCCCGGCCCCGACACCAGCCGCACCAATGTCGCGCGTACCGATGGATGCGGCGTGCTGATCGCCATGCGGACGGTTTCGCCGGGGCAGCGCGACCATTCCTCGAAATAGGCTTGAATATCCATCGGTCCCGTTCCCACTCCGGTGTCGCAGGTGCGCGGCGGCCCAATGTTCGCGCTGAGTCGCGCGCGACGATTAACCAGAAGCAGCATGCAAGCACGCGCTATCGTGCGTTCCTGGATTCGGAGAACAATTAAAGTGGACAGTCGGACCTCCGCCGACTCATCGGGCAGCCGCGCAACGGCTCGGTGACTCGTCATTTCCACAGCAAGCGGGTTCGGCGGATGCCGCTAGCTCGTCACGTCATCGACGAGGTCGAGCAGGCTGGAGACCACGCGATCCGGCGTGACGCCTGCGACCGCCTTGTAGGGAAGGCCGGTTGTGACGAGAACGGAGCGCAGGCCCGCGCTTTGGCCCGCCACGATGTCGGTGGCGATCTGGTCGCCGATCATGATGGTTTCGGATCTTGCGGTCGCCAAGTAAGCGAGGGCCTCTTCCACCATGAAGGGTTGCGGCTTGCCGACGATAATCGGCACGGCGGCGGGCACCGCGGCCGTGACCGCAGCTGCGAGAACGCCGACACAAGGCTCAAATCCGCTGTCGGCAGGGGTGAGCGTGTCCGGGTTGGTGACCACGATGGCCGCGCCGTTCAGTGCGGCGCGTACGGCGGTTCGCAGCTTGTCGTAAGTCAGGGCATAGTCGAATCCGAGCACCACGATTTCGGCGCTCTCGCCGGACAGCGTGAAGCCGCCGGCTTCGAGTTCTTCCAGCAGCGGGGTCTCCCCGATCGCGAAAACGCGTGTTCCCGCCGGCCAGCGCCGCCGCATCAGACTGGCCGTCGCCGAAATTGCGTTGAAGACCTGGGCCGCCGACACCGGCACGCCCATGGCTGCGAGCTTCGCCGCGAACTGCGCGGCGGACTTGGTCGCATTGTTGGTCACGAAGGCATAGGGCACGCCGCGGGCCTGCCAGGTCTGGAAGGCTTTCACCGAATCCGGAATCGACTGGCTGCCCCGATACAGCACGCCGTCGAGATCCGAGATGACGCCGCGGATCGGCGTCCCTCCACGTCCGTCGGGCTGTGCCAAGAAAAGTTCCTCTCTTCGGGTGTCTGCGCGGATCATAGGCGAACTTCACGGGATGCCGCCATTTCTGCCTATGCACCATTCATGTCCTGCACGCTGAAAAGGCGTTGTGCGTGCGCGTTGTGCCGTGGATTTCCCCTTGCGCGAATGCACGTGTCGATACGCGCGATCGGGAGAAGCGTCAGCAACGGAATCGTGGAGGAGCAGGTATCAGGCATGGTGCGCGATTGGTCTAGGCTTTGCTCGATCCGTCACGGGAGATGATGGAGCGGCCGATATCCGCGCTCAGCCGGACGAGGACCGAAACCGGTTCGCGGGATTTGGCGTCTCCCATTATTAGTCGAGGGAAATGACACGATGATCAATCGCAGAGATTTGTTGCTGGGCGGAGCCGCGGGTGCGGCGGCGCTCGGCTTTGGTCGGGTCGACCCCGACTTCTTGATGAATTCCGCATTCGCCGCCGAAGGTCGAACGCTGCGGTTCCTCGGCGCCGAGGCATTGACCGGCAACTGGGATCCGACCACGCACACCAATCTGGGCCAGATCATCGCCGAAGGCTTCGTGTTCGGCTATCTGACACGCGCGCCGATGAAGCCGGAAAAACCCGACGAACTGGTGTTCGAACTCGCGGAATCGCTGACCCCGATCGACCCCTTCACCATGGAAGTGAAGCTCAGGAAGGGCATCAAGTTCCACAACGGTGCGCCGTTCACTGCCGCCGACGTCAAGGCAACCTATGAATATGGCTGTCTGCCCGATCGTCCGGCGCAATGGTATCCCGGTCTCGTCACGGTCGATGTCGTCGATGACTTCACCTGCCGGATCAACACCAAGGCGCAGGGCTATCCCGCCACGCTGTTCTACTACCTGTCGTCGTTCCTGCCGATCCTGTCGGCCAAGGACGTCGCCAACAAGGCCCAGCTTTCGGCGCGCATGAACGGCACCGGGCCGTATATGTATGTCGAGCAGAAAGGCGATACCACGGTCCTGAAAGCCAATCCGGATTTCTTCCTCGGCGCGCCGAAGATCCCCGGCGTCGAATACAAATTCGTCGGCGACACCACGACGCGGACGTTGTCCCTGCTGAACGGTGAGGCCGACATCATCGAGCGCCTGGAGCAGGAGCAGGTCGAGACGATCGCAAAGGACGCGCGCTTCAACATCCATAAGGCGATCTCGGTGGAGAACAAGTACCTGTTCTTCCGCTGCTCGAAGAAGCCGTTCGACGATCCGCGGCTTCGTCTCGCGGCCTGCCACTCGATCGACCGCAAGCAGATCCTGGAAATTCTCGGCATGTCCGGCACGGCCTCGAAGGCCCATATCTCGCCGGTCAAATTCGGCTACACGGACGTCGCCGAATATCCCGAATTCGATCCGGCCAAGGCGCAGAAACTGCTGGCGGAGGCTGGCTTCCCGAAGGGCGCCGGCCTGCCGGAGCTGACCTATTATACCTCGGTAGGCTTCTATCCGAAGACGAAGGAATATGCCGAGCTGATCGCCGGCATGTTGCAGGAGCAGGGTTTCAAGGTGAACCTGCAGACGCTTGAAGTCGCGGCCTGGGGCAACCTGCTGTACGACAAGCCGGGCGGCGGCGAAGGCCATATGATCGATTGCGGCTGGTGCACCGGATCGCCCGAGCCGGATCTGGTGCTGCGCACCCACTTCCACTCCTCGTCGAAGCGCATCTGTGGCATCGTCGACCCGGAACTCGACGCGGTGCTCGACAAGGAACGCAATGCGCCGTCGATCGAGGAGCGCAAGAAGGTGTTGCAGACGGAAACTCTGCCGACCATCGCCAAGAAGGCACCGGCGCTGGCGCTGTTCACTTCGGTCTTCATCCATGCCTACAGCAAGAAGCTGGAAGGGCTCTATATCTACCCGAACGGCCAGCAGGACGGAACCAAGGCGACGTTGGCCTGACGCGATCGAAGCGCGGGCCGGGGCGGTCGCCCCGGCCCGTCTTCTCTTTCCGGTGACGCACAGGAAGCTCCATGTTGATCCTCGAATTTCTGGTCAAGCGGATCGCGCAAGGCTTCCTGATCATCGGCATCACTTCGTTCATCATCTTCACGTTGTTGCGGGTCGTGCCGGGAGATCCGGTCCGCCTCATCGTCGGCGGCATGGCGCCTCCCGACGTCGTCGAAAAAGTCGCGACCAAGATGGGGTTGCGCGATCCCATCGTGGTGCAATATGCGCGCTACATGGGCGGCCTGCTGCGGGGCGATCTCGGGCAGTCCTATCTGCGTCCGCGCAGCGGCATGATCGCCACCGGCGGTCAGTATATCGACCCGACCAAATCCGACATGGCGCCGGTGATCGACCAGATTCTCGAGCGCCTGCCGTTTACCCTGCAACTCGGCGGCATGGCGCTGCTGTTCGCGCTGCTGATTTCGTTTCCGATCGGTATTGCCGGCGGATTGCATCAGGACGGCTGGCAGAACCAGCTCGCCTTCGCGGTGCAGTCGCTGTTCGTATCGCTTCCGAATTTCTGGCTCGCCATCGTGCTGATCCTGTTCCTCTCCGTGAAGCTCAAACTGTTGCCGGCGCTGGGTTATCAGGGATTCTCCTATGTCCTGCTGCCGGCCCTGGTGCTGTCGGTCGAGATCGCGCCTTTCATCATCCGGACCCTGACCACGTCGTTCGGCGAGGTGATGCAGGCGACGTTCATCGACGAGGCACGCGTCCGCGGGCTGTCGCGACGGCGGATCGTCTACGCCCATGCGTTGCGCAATGCCGCCGTGCCGCTGGTCAACCTGCTCGGCATCCAGCTTTCCACCCTGATCGGCGGCGTGCTGGTGATCGAATACATCTTCGATTATCCGGGGCTCGGCAATCTGACCGTGGTCTCGGTGGTCGGCCGCGATTTCCCGGTGATCCAGGGCATCGCGATCACCACCAGCGCCGTCTTTGTCTTCATCAACATCATCGTCGATCTGGTGGCCTATCTCATCGATCCCCGGGTGGAGCTGTGACATGACGGTTACCACGATCGCCAGCATCGCCTCCGAACCAGCGCAGAAAACGCAGTCGGTCAATCGACGGATTCTCGGCGCGGCCTGGCGGACCAAGAGTTTTCGCATCGGCTTCTTCATCTTCATCGCCCTGCTGCTGGCCTCGGCGATCTATCCCGAATTGTCGTCGATGAGCGCGACCAAGATGGTCGTGAAGGACAAGTTCCTGCCGCCGCTGTTCATCGGCGACAACTGGAGCTGGGGGCATCCGCTCGGCACCGACCAGCTCGGTCGCGACATGCTGCTGCGCTGCCTGATCGGGCTGCGCTACTCGCTGATGATCGGCATCATCACGGTGGTGCTGATCTTCATCATCGGCTGCGGTCTCGGGCTGTTCGCGGGTTTCAAGGGAAAGTGGTGGGACACCATCATCATGCGGATTACCGACGCGCAATTGTCGGTGCCGATGATCATCCTGGCGATCACCATTCTCGGCGTGTCCCGTCCGACCGTGGAGACCATCATCATCGTGCTGGCATTGTCGGGCTGGCCACTCTATGCGCGGGTTGCGCGCAGCGCGGCGGTGACCGAGCGCGGCCTGGAATATGTTCGGGGACTTCGCGTGCTCGGCGCCGGAGACTGGCGCATCCTGCTGTTGTTCGCCGCGCCCAACATCCTGCCGCCGATTGCCTTTGTCGCCGTATTGGACGTCGCGCGCATGATGATCTTCGAAGCCATCCTCGGCTTTCTCGGGTTGGGCATCCAGCCTCCGACACCGAGCTTCGGCAGCATCATCGCCGATTCCCGCAAGTATCTGATCAACGCTTGGTGGATCGCCACCAGCCCGGGCGTGTTCCTGGCGGTGGCGCTGACTTCGATCAATCTGATGGGCGCGGCGCTGGAGAAGGCGCGAAACCGGATCTACGGGGGCCTGTAAGATGGATCTGTCGCTGATTCTCGAAGTCGACAACCTCACCGTCGGGCCACGCGCCGAAGGATCGGCGCCGATCCTCGACGGCATCAGCTTTCGTCTCCACGCCTCGGAGATCTTCGGCATCTATGGCGAAAGCGGCGCCGGCAAGACGGTGCTCAGCCGCGCGCTCGCCGACTGGCTTCCGGACAGCCTGCGGTACCGCGCCGGGCGTGTGATGTTCGCCGGGCAGGATACGCTGAAGAAGTCCGCCAATGGCACCTTCCGGGTCGGCCGCGACATCGCCTATATCGGCTCGAAGCCGCAGAGCTCGCTCGATCCGACCATTCCGGTCGGCAGCCAGATTGCCGAGAAGCTGCACAGCGTGCGGCCGGAATGGAATCCATCGGAATGCCGCGACCGGGTGGTTCAATTGCTCGGCGAGGTCCGGATTCCCTCGCCCAGGGAACGCTACTGGGAATATCCATCGAAATTTTCCGGCGGCATGATGCAGCGCGCCATGATCGTCGATGCGATCTGCGCCGAGCCTGCTGTCCTGATCGCCGACAACATCACCCAGCCGCTCGACGTCACCATCGCCGCACAGATCGTGGCGCTGCTGCACGATCTCTGCCTGCGCCACAAGATGGCGACCATCTACCTGACCTCGTCGCTGCCGATCCTCGGCCAGTTCGGAAATCGCACGGCGGTGCTCCACCACGGCCGCTTCGTCGAGCAGCAGCCGTTCAAGGAACTGCTGAAGGCGCCGCAGACGGACTACGCGCGAAAGGCCATCGACAGCGTGCCGCGCATCTGGTCGACCGGCGAGGGCCCGCTGGCGCGCCGCAAGGCGGTTGGCGAGGCGCCGCTGATGCAGATCGAGAACGTGCATCGTACCTACCGGCAGCGCAAGCGCGGCACCTTCAACACCTACCGCAACATCCAGGCCGTACGCGGTGTCACGCTCGACATCATGCCGCGCGAGAATTTCGGCATTGTAGGCGAGTCCGGCTGCGGCAAGTCTACCCTGACGCGGCTGCTGGCCTGGCTGGAGACGCCGGATCAGGGAACCATCGTACTCAGCGGCACTGCGCTGGCGAGCCTGTCGCCGCGCGAGCTGATCCGGAAGCGCAACGAGTTCCAGTTGCTGCTGCAGGACCCCTACACGGCACTGCCGCCACGGACCACGGTCGGCCGGATGATCGAAGAGAGCCTGCGCATTCGCGGCGAAGTGCCGCGCAAGGAGATGCGCGCCCGCGTCATCGCAGCCATGGGCGAGGTAGGCCTCGTTGCCAGTCTCTACGACCAATTGCCCAATGCGCTTTCCACCGGCGAGCGCCAGCGGATTTCGATCGCGCGGGCCTTGATCCTCAATCCAAGACTGCTGATCCTCGATGAGACGCTCTCGGCGATCGACCAGCGCGAGCAGGGCAAGCTGATCGAGCTGTTCTCCCGGCTGCAGGAGAAAAACGACCTCACTTATGTGTTCATCTCCCACGATCTCGCCATGGTGCGGAAGGTCTGTACCCGCATCGCGGTGATGTATCTCGGCGAGATGGTGGAGATTGCGGACAATCGCGATCTGTTTTTCGATCCGCAGCATCCCTACACCAAGGCGCTGCTGTCGGCTGCTCCGACGCTGGAGGAGAAGCCTTTCAACACCGGCGATTTCCTGCTTGAGGGCGAGCCGCCGAGTCCAATCGACATTCCGGCGGGCTGTAGCTTCGCGTCGCGATGCCCGAAAGTATTCGGCCGTTGCCGGGTCGAGACGCCGCGGCTGCTGGAACACCTGCCAGGCCGTTACGCCGCCTGTCATCTGCTCGACAAAGTCGAAGCCGAGGTGACGGCGGCCTAACGCCTCCGTCGATGCCGCAGGGGAAATCTACGGCGCCGTCACCATGCGCCAGAGTGTCTCGGTCAGCACCGCGAGTCCCTTTTCCAGCGCCGTTGGATCGGTGAATTCGCGCGGATTGTGGCTCAGCCCGTCCCGGCTCGGCACGAAGATCAACGTTGCCGGCACGCGCTTCTGCAGCGCGAGGGCATCGTGGCCGGCCACCGTCTTCATGACCACCGAGGTGAAGCCGAGATCGCCGGCCACGCGTTGCGCCAGCGTCACCCCCTCGGGATCGAGCGCCGCCGTTGCCCGCTTTTCGTCGATGGCGATCCTTGCGGTGACGCCGAGCGGCGCAACGGCGGCATCGATTCGGCGCAGGAAGCGGTCGGCAATCGCCGCCGTGACGTTCTCGTCTTCATGACGGATTTCGAACCAGACCTGTACCCGGGATGGAACGACATTGGGCGAGTTTGGATAGACGCTGATGCGCGCGGCCGAGGCATGGGCGCCTTGCTCGACTTCGTCATAGAGGATCTCGATGCTGCGAGCGGCGGCGCGCAAGGCGTCGCGGCGGCGCGGCATCGGCATCGGGCCGGTATGCGAAGCCTCGCCCTCGAACACTGCCGAGATCTTGCGCGCCGCCCAGGCGCTGGCAACGATGCCGATCTCGGTTGCGGTCTCTTCGAGCCCGGCGCCTTGTTCGATGTGAAGCTCGACGTAGCGCTGTGGCGTCAGCGCTAGCGCCCCCGTGCCGCGATAAGCGATGGCTTCGAGAGCGCCGCCGAGCGTCCGGCCGTCGCCGTCCGCCAGCGACAGCGCGCTCTCCAAAGGCTGAACGCCGGCATAGACCGAGCTGCCGGTGAGGCTCGGCTGAAAGCGGGCGCCTTCTTCGTTGGTCCAGTTGACGACGACGAGGTTGCGCCGCGCCGCGCCGGTCTCGGCAGCGGCGCGCACCATGATCGTCTCCGCGGCCAAAAGGCCGGCCAGCACGCCGTAGACGCCGTCATAGCGTCCGCCGGTGGGCTGGCTGTCGAGATGCGAGCCGACCAGCACGGCGTCGCTTGAGGCGTGATTGAGCATTGCCGTGGCGAACATGTTGCCGATGCCGTCGATATCGAGCTTGAGGCCGCGCTTGCCGATCTCGGCGGCAAACAGGTCGCGCACGGCCTTGTCTTCCGCCGTCCCGGTCAGCCGGCAGACGCCGCCGTCGTCGGTGGCGCCGAAGCGCGCGAAAGCGGCGATCAAATCGTGCAGGTCTTGCCCCAAGACGGTCCCCTCAGGTACGCGGTTGCAACGGCCAGTCCATTTTCACCGGGCGTAGCTCTTCAAGCGCTCGGGTTATTTGCAAGACGCCAAGATCGTCGCAGCGATGGCCGATTACCTGGATGCCGATCGGCAGATGTCGCGCGTCGAACGCCGTACACACGGTCGCGGCGGGCTGTCCGGTCTGGTTGAACATCGCGGTGAACACCGTATGGGCGAGCGGAACGTCCCGGGAGACACCCGGCTCCTCGGCGGGAAAATTCACCACCGGCAGAATAGGCGCGATCACATAATCCCAGCCCTCGAACGCCGCGAGCAGCGTGGCCTTCATTTTGCCAATCTGTCCGAGCGCCCGATAAACGTCGGCGCCGGAATGCTGCGCGCCGCCGAGGCACCATCGCTTGACGTAAGGATTGATCCCGCCTTCGCCATGCGGAGGCAGGCCGCTGAATTCGACAAAGCCGCGCACCTGGAGATAGAGGTCGATCGGCGCGTAGGCGTCGTAGTCGAGCGGCGACGTGAAGGGTTCGACGATCGCGCCCGCGCCAGCCAGCAATCGGCCGGCCGCCTCGACCGCCTCGCGTACCGCGGGTTCCGGCTTCGGACCGAAGCCCATATCGGTGAGTACGCCGATCCGCACTCCCTTGAGGTTCCGGCCGAGGTGCTCGTGGTACTGGATGGCGTCGTCCGGAAAGCTCCAGGTGTCGCGCTCGTCGGCGCGGGTCAGCACGCTGAGCAGGCGCGCGATGTCTTCGACGCTGCGGCCCATCGGCCCGGCCATCCGCATGGTGTCCGCCGGCAGATGCGGGATCCGGCCATGGGTCGGCTTCAGCGAGGCGAGCCCGCAATGGCCCGCGGGCAGCCGCACGGAGCCGGCGATGTCGGTGCCCACCGACAGCATTCCCGCGCCCGCGGCGACCGAGGCGCCGGCGCCGGCGGAGGAGCCGCCGGTGTTCCATGCGAGGCCCCAGGGGTTGCGGGTAATGCCGTGCAGCGAGCTCAGTCCGGCCGCCAGCAGCCCGCAATCGGGCATCGTGGTTTTTGCGAAGATCACCGCGCCGGCTTCTTTCAACGCGATCGCGGGCGGCGAATCATAGGTCGATGGCGGCAGCGAACGGTTGGCCGCGATGCCGTGCAGATAGGGCCAGCCGACCATCGCGACGCTGTCTTTCACGGTCATCGGCACGCCGTCGAGCAATCCGGCCGGTGCCTTCGTCTTCCACCGCGTCTCCGATTCGCGCGCCTTAGCCATGGCTTCTTCGGGACGGATGCAAAACAGCGCATTGATCTGGGGATTGACGGCTTCGGAATGCGCGAGGGTGGTGTTCAGCACCTCGACAGGCGACAACTTCCGCGTGGCGTAGTGGCCGGTCAGTTCGCCGACGCTCATTGCAACCAGTTCTTCGATCGACATCGCCATCTCCGACACCTGCCCGCATGGTGTAGCGGGCGAAAGGTTCGGATAGCGAACTTTGCCGGTCCATTGGGGGACCGAGATTTCAACGGCACGAATTGGTGGAACACCGGGCATCCCCTTCGCTTCAATCCTGATGAAACTGTCGGATCGAGTACGTCCGCGACGGGCTATCGCCATGACGTGTCTGCCAGATTCGGAGATTTGATGAGCAGTTTCGAGGCCCAATTGGAACATGTTCGGAGCAGTGTCGGCGCCTTGCCGGGCTGGGCCGGACGAACCCT
>Ga0265340_10000234_pt1 | contig 28538 bp, 29 predicted proteins | sample 4CB225metaG_FD_202082 | JGI IMG/M metagenome (GOLD analysis project Ga0265340, IMG submission 202082) | Rhizosphere microbial communities from Carex aquatilis grown in University of Washington, Seatle, WA, United States - 4-CB2-25 metaG | ecosystem: Host-associated > Plants > Roots >...
TCGTTATCGTCGCTATTGTCGAGAATTCGCCGCGGGATGTCGCCCGCGCCTCGCGTCTGGCTTCCAGGGAAGCTGAAATGCCGCTACCATTCACGCCAGCTCGGGGTCATCTGAGGAATGTCGGTTGACCTGAACGACCCAGGAGGGACTTGGCCGCTATGCGCCTCAGCCGATTGGGCTACTACGCCGATTTCCTGGTTTATCCGTTTCTAGTGTTGGCTCTGTTCGCCGTCGCATCGAGTCGCATGGCCCCTCATGCATGGATCGAATGGGTCGGTGCATCCGTGGCCGGCATCGCGACTTGGACGCTGGCGGAATACATTTTCCACCGCTTCGTTCTGCACGACTTTCCGTTCTTCGGGCGCCTGCATGACGCCCACCACGCCGATCCCACCGGCTACGTCGGGACGCCGACCTGGCTCAGCGCGGCTGCAATCTTGTTCGGCATCCTTCTGCCACTGTGGTGGGGAACGAACTTCGACCTCGCGAGCGGACTGACGACGGGATTCATGGCGGGATACTTGTGGTATGTCGGCATCCATCATGCCGTGCATCACTGGCAGATCAGGCAGGGCACGTATTTGTTTTGCGCCAAGCGCCGCCACGCCCTCCACCATTTCGCGCGTCAATCATGCAATTTCGGCGTGTCCAGCGGATTCTGGGATCGCGTGTTTCGGACGGGATTCGAGACGCGTTAACTGGAACGGCCGACGAACGCTTATACTCTATCGAACGAGTCTCACAGTGTCGGGCAAAATCGGTCCTAGTTCCTCATGATGAATGTCAAAAGACATGTTTCATCTTGTCCTTCACTGACATTTAACTATCGCGTATGGAACAAATGGTCGATTAAACTGGTCTATAGCGCGGCATGACTAAATTGGCGCGAGCTTCGATGGAGAAAGCTTCGTGTCGTGTCAGCAGCACAGGACTTCTTGAAGCGACGCGCCGTCGACATACAGGCCGTCGGCCGTTACAGCCTCGCCAGCCGCTTCGACGGACTCGGCAAACGGCGTCAGTTTGCCTGCCGCACAAGTCGTATCTTCTCCTTTTCAAATGCTGGTCGCCGCACCTGTGCTCGGCCCCGTTGGCGAACGCGTGATCAGCCATTTCGGCCAGTTGGGACACCTTGAAGGCTTCATTTCGGATTTCGTGGCTGGCGGCTTCCTCGTCGAACTGCAGGCGACAAAAAGTCAGCGCCGACAGCTCGCGAACAAACTCGAATGGATCGAGGCGCGCGCGAGCGACCCGACGATCGTTGATGTGCGCGAGCAGGAGCGCGTCGTTCCGGAGGACCCGTACACCACTCTTCTCTTCGGTGATGGAACCGCGCGCACGTGCTTCGTGATCGACGTTTCGCCATCGGGCGTAGCGGTGTCGGCTGACATCGACGTTGTGATTGGAACGCGGCTCGCGGTCGGCCGGAGCGTCGGACATGTCGTCAGACACTTTGACGAGGGCTTCGCGGTCAAATTCGACAAGCTCGTAGACCCGGACCGTATCGAGCAGGCGATCAAGCCCACATCGGAACTTAAGCTCGCAGCGACAGTGCCGCAAAGTGGCGACGCCGTTTGTTATCTGGAGTAAAGGCAGGCATCGACGCGGACCGTGACCGTCCAATAATCACTTGATCGCGAAATCTTCTTTCTTCAGCTTCGTCCCCCTCATCTCCTCGCGCATCCAGATCGGCGTCATTCCGCGGCCGGCCCATTTGAGGGTCTTGCTCTTCTTGCTCTGATACTTCGGCTTCGCCTTCGCCCGGCCGCCCTTGCGGCCGTTCTTTGCCGGGCCTTTCGCGGCTGTGCCGTTCCCGATCTTGTCCGGGGCATGCAGCGCGGCTAGCTGCGCTTCTAGGTCTTTCCGCCGCGCCGCAAGCACAGCGTCGATCTTGCCCCGCAGCGTGATCAGAGCGCCTGTATCCATCGTTCTCAGTTGCTGGCCGGCCATGATTGCCTCCATTATTCAGGATAAGAACGCGGCCTTATAGGCACACACCTGCCTAAGTCAAATTAAAACACCCTTCTTGAGTATCCTAATTTGTATCCGATAGCTCGGTAAGCGCCTTGCTGACTGCTGGCCAGACGTGGGGTCGCCAAGCGTAGATTGAAAAAAATAGCAGCACGAGAAAGGGAAATCCCAAAAACATGATTGCCCCGAGAGTGCGCCCTCCAACGAGGGCGGCTATGCCGGCGCTTAGATAGATCAAGCCGATTATGCAGAGAATCGGAAAGGCTATAAGAACGGCGAGGCCCAAGATTGCCAGATACGCCTTGGCGGCTTCCTTTCCAGCCGCTTCGAAGGCTTGGGTGAGGGCGCCGAGAGAGAATTTCATTTCCGTCTCCCCTCCGGCACGACTTACCGGCGGCGCAGATCGTTATTTGCGCCGTTTCGATCTTCCCTCGCTCGGATTGTCGTTCGCCCCAATCGCCCGTGCGCTCCGCCGCAACGCGTCCTTAAGATCGGTCGGCCGGTTATGCTTGGCGAGAAGGTCGCCGAACGCCTCGTCCGCCAATTCCTGAAAGCTCCTCATGCTGTCGCGTGCGTAGAGATCGAGCGCTGCCCACGTGGCGGCATCAAATGTCACCCGTTTTCCGATCGCTTTCTCTGACCGGACCGGAGCAGCACGGGTAGTTTTCATTCGCTATCCGGCCTTCCGCCGCGCCGCCGGCTTGGGCATCTCTTTTGCCAGGTCTTTCTTCTTTCCTGCGATCGGCAACAGCATCTCGCCCTGACCCTGGATGCGCTTCTTGCTCTTCTTCGGCGACGCCTTGGCAGCCGGCTTGCCGGTGTCGTTCGCTACCGACCGGCGCAGCGCGTCCATCAGGTTCACGACGTTGCGCGGTGCTGAAGTTGCGCTCTCCTTAGCGACCGGCGCACCGGCCTGCTTCTGCTGAAGCATCTTGATGATTTCCTCTTCGTAGTGATCAACGAAGGTGGAGGGTTCGAAGTCTCCGCGCTTGCTCTCAAGGATGTGCTCGGCGAGCTTCAGCATCTCGCCGGCGACCTTCACATCCGGGATCTCGTCGAAGTAGTCCTTGGCCGGGCGGACCTCGGCGGCATAGCGCAGCGTCGTTCCGACGATGCCCTTGTCCCACGGCTGAAGCATGATGACGCGCTCGCGCTTCGAGAGGACGATACGGCCGAGCGCCACCATGTCCTTGCCGCGCATCGCGTCGCGGATGACCGCGTAGGCTTCCACGCCCACGGCGTCGTTTGGCGTCAAGTAGTAGGAGCTTTCGAAGTAGCGCTCGTCGATCTGCGTGCGTGGCACGAAGCTGTCGATCTCGATGGTGTGGTTGCTCTCGATCGCGACGGCGTCCAGCTCCTCATCCTCGACCTGGATGTATTGGCCCTTGGCGTATTCATATCCGCGCCCCTTGTCGTCGCTTTCGACGACCTCGCGCGTCTCGTCGTCGACGAGCTGCTGGCGCAGGCGGTTGCCGGTCTTCTTGTTGATCTGTCGGAAGGCAACGCGTTCGGAGCCGCTGATCGCGGAGTGAACAGCAATCGGACACGAGACGAGCGAGAGCTTGAGGTAGCCTTTCCAGTACGGACGTGGCGCCACGGAACACTCCTACACAGGGACAAGCAAACCTCGAATCTGGAGGGGCCTCCCTTAGAGTCAATGAACAAGGTGCCGCGATTCAGCTTTTGTTCTCATAGATGTTTTGGGTACTGGTCCCTTTCGATACCCACTGGTCCCTTTTCACAATTGACTCGCTCCAAACAGCCACGGGGCGCACAATTCGCCGGGGACCGGCGGATGACGCTTTACAAACCAGCGACGATTACGGGTCCAGATTGTCCGCGCTGCGGCACACGCATGATGCTTGCCCGCGTCACCCTCGTCCGGGATAGGCCGGACTATGACAAGCGCTTTTTCGAGTGCGTGAACTGCGGCAACGAGATCAGCGAAGTCGTCAAGTTCAAGTAGGCCGCGCCCCTAATTGGCGGCTCGTTCTGGTCCCTTCAAAAAAAACTGCCGCCCCTCGGGAGAGGTCAGGCGGCCGTCCTAGTGTCGCCCCCGTCAGACAATCGGGGATACCACCCGGTAACAGATCGTCGTTGCGCCTCTCTTAACGGTTCTGCGCGACATTCGACCGCAGGGTATCTAGGTGATGCGCAGGATGTCCCGTCATGAGTACAGACGATTCAATTCAAATCCGCTGTCCGAAGTGTAAATCGAAATTCCGCGATAGGGCGCGCCGAGTTCAAAGTGGATATTCGAGGGAGTGCCCTAGCTGCGAGCGAGTGATCTTTTTCTAGGCGGGATCACCCAATAGCGATGTTCGAGAGGCGCTCCATCAAGCCGAACGGGTGCGCCGGCTCCTCAGGCAAGACGAGCTTGCCCCACCTCACCGATAGAGGCCGCCCTAGTTGGCGGCCTCGTCATTTCTGATACCGTCTCAATATGCCGGTCGGCCCTGAGAAAACCAAAGAACTGCAAGCCAAGATGCTTGAGCATCTGGAAGCAGCGCTCGCTTGCTCAGACGAGCTTCAAGACGGGACCGCCGGCTACATGATCGAGTGTGCGATTGACGTCGTGCGTTCAGCCGCATGGCCGGCGCTCGATCCGAGGCAAGACCTCCGTCCGCCTCCCAAAAGCCGCTAGGGCAAATCCAAGAGCGTGAGCTTGCCGCGATGAAAGCCGCGCGAGGTGAGCGATTGGAGCCGCTCGCCTCGCGCGCGGGACCTATCCGCGCTCCGTAGGTGTCGTTACGGGTGTCAGTACGCCCCTGCATACGCCTCTTCATACTGTATCGACACCCAGTATCGACAGGCGCAGGCCGAATTCTGCGGGCATTTCAAGCGGATAAGATTCCGGCTCTGGCAAATTCCGGCCGCGACTGAATACGTTGTTGGTTGTTTTTGTTCGTTCCAGCGTGCGCTGGCCGGTGTCGCGGGATGCGCGGGTCGAGGACTGATCGTCGGATGCTGGTGCCTCGGGACAAGCCGTCCTGCTGGCCGGCACTGTCCCTCGTTCGAGTCCGTAGGTCTTGCGCGGGCGGCCGAAGCCGGCCCGCATCTCAACCATCAAAGGAAGGAAACGACCGCAGCCGCGTGGCGCTCGGCCCGCGGAGTACCGCAGGCCGGACTTCGCGGCAGGATCGTTTCCCGCATCCGTCCGATGGACGACGCCACCCGACCGCTCCTGCCCGGGGGGCGCACAACCACTTCCCCAGCCTCAATCTGTCGCTCGCCCATGGTCGCGGCGCACGGCAAGTCAGCAAGGGCAAGCCGTTGCTCCCTCACCGCGCGCGGCGCCCGGGCGAGCGGATGCGAACGGACAGCGGAGGACGCCTGCGGCGCCCTCCGCCGCCCCTTCGCCTCCACGGGAAGGCTCCCACCCGCCCAAAGGTGCGCCCCCCGAATGTACGCCCGAGGTGATGTTGCGCACCGCTTTCCGCGTTCAACACCCAGCTGCTCCGCACGCTCTCCTCATGGTAGCGGCCGCAGCACGCCGTCAAGGGCCGCGTCGCTTTCACGGCTTGCGGCGACGCTCGTGGAGGCTTTCCCCCTGTGACCGCGTGCTGTGACGGCCGCTCGCATGGAGAGCGTCTCGCGGAGCGAACGCGAGAAGGTCGAACTTTATCAGCTCTCATCATCAACCATCGTATGGGTATCGATATCTATGCAAAGTGGGATCGCATGAGCATGCAGGACGCGGCTGCGCAGATGTCGGGCGTGTTCAGCACCGAACACGGCTATGTCGGCTATCTGCGGGAGGCGTATCACGGCGAACCGTATGCGACGAAAGTCCTCGTGCCGGAAGCGTTCGAGGATGGCCGTGCGCACATAGACGCCGGCAAGCTGCAAAAGCGGCTCCCCGATGCGCTCCATGTTGCGGAAACGCGCGAGCGCACGGTCTACGGCGTGACCGACGACGAGGACATCGAGCGTGTGCTGAAAAGCTATCGCGACTTCGTTGCGCTGTGCACCCGCAAGGAGGAGGAGACCGGCATACCGTGTCTCATCGTAGCGGCATTCTAGGCCGCACTCACCCGACGCTCCAGCGTCGGGTGACTCATGTTACCACCACCGAAGACAGTCAGGGCGCGGCCTCGATGACCTCTTGCATTCCAAGGCCGGGAGATTGCCTCGGCCGCGCGTTGACCAGTCCTGTCCCGACATCCCGCGGCAAACGCCAGGCCACGGATGCATGGCGGAGGTGGCATAGCGCGCTTTGCAAGAAACGAGTTGGACGGTGCAACAGGGTCTATCGGCTGCCCGGGCGACGCGATTTGGATCGTGGCCGCGATTGGGCGCCTTTCTCTTGGACAAGAAGGTCCAAAAAGTCCTTCAAGGCCGCTTCTCCCGCCGATATTGCCGCAGCATCCGTCTTGAAAAAGTCGGAACATATGTTGATCGCAAGCGGTTGTCCGTCCCGACATATCTCCCAGGTGAATGGTGCGCGCGGAGGCCCGCGTCGCCTCACCGATATATAAAAAACGCCCCGCCTTGATCGACCGGACATACAGCGATTATGAAGCAACAAGCTGTTGCGCAGTCAATCCGCTCGCGTTCAAATTTACCGGCTATCGGAGCAAGAGCTTTGAGGCGTCGGCGCATCGTGCCGCACGCCAGAGTTCGGAACGCAGCGCTCCTCTCGCTGTCCACAATGACCGCGAGCGAAACCCGAGCACGCACGGTCTCGATGCTCTCCCCTTTTCCAAGATGGGAAGATTGTCTCGGCTGCGCGTTGACCGATAACGGTCGTCGTCTGTCGCGGTCTGCCACGACGCGTCCCGACTGGTCGCGACACGCCGCGACCGCGTCACGATATCTCACCCTGACTGCCTGTATTATCGCGCCGGCTTCGCGCCCCTCAAGGCCAAGCCCTTGCGGGCACCTGCGGCGGCCTTGACCGACGCAGGCGGGCATGCGCACGCCAGAGGCGTGTCGCCTCCAGGGGAAGTGTCGCTCATGTCCCCACCAAGGGAAATGGGCCCAGCGGACAAGTAGCTACCCAAAGCCAGGGAAAAAGGCTACCTCAGCGGATCGGAGAAAAAACGGACGCCTGTCAATTTCGAGAACTGCCATACCTTAAAACATTGGCGGCGCACGGCACCGTTACGGGTGAGCAATAAGAAAAACTTTGTTGGAAGGTTGAAGTCAGTCACCAGTTCGATCTGTGCACCTCCGACCGAGATATTTCTAACGATGCACGCGATCAACACCCGTCCTTGAATATCAAATAGCATGCCATTGATGGTTACGGATTGTCGCTTTTGGTTGCGATGGTTAGAAGACATGACAGCAAGCCTCCAGGTAATGCTCTTAAACTGCAGCAAAAGTGGCACACGAGCAGCCCAACGACTAAACAAGGCGATGCAAGGCCGAGTGGCTATTTGAGGCCTCTGTTGAGTCAATATTTATACGCCGCTCGGTATTCTTCTTCCGACTTTTGAGCGCACGCGATTGCGTGGAAAACGGTTCACGCACGGTGATCGAACAGGAAGCGGGCGTGCAGCGCCGCCAACTGGCCGTAGCGTATCCAAACCACGACGAGGTTAAGGACCAGCAGCAACGCAGCTGGGACAGGACTGGTGTGGAGGACAATGAGGTGCATTAGAATGGCGAAAACCATCGTCGTGCCCAGCCACAGCGCACCGAAAGCCGCAAAGCCGGGCACAAGGAGGGCCACAGCGCCGACGATCTCAACAACACCGGTGACGATTCGGAACCACTGGCCCAGACCGATCTGATCGAAGATCTGCACCCAGATCGGCGCGCCTGCAAGCTTGGCGACGGCGGCCGCGAGGAACATTGCGGCGAGCACCAACTGATATGCCCAAGCAATGATGCTTCTGGGCGTCGATAGGCGCTGAACAGGCAACCAGCCGATCATGACGATCGTTCCCAGTAGACGATCGAGCTACGGGCTTCGAACGTCGTTGTCTCCTTACGCCTTAACCTGTACAACCGTGTACGCGATCGTGAAGCTCGAACCGATAATCGGGCTCATCAAGGTGGAAAATACGATCAGTTGATGAACGTAACTGACTGACACGACCACGCCGGTCTGCCCATTAGTCAAGGTCGAGGTCGCAGCCGTCGTCTCCGCGCTGGTCAGGGTCTGTCCACTCGGATAGGCATAAACGACGTTCGCGGCCGATCCATTGACCGTCACCTGAAACATGCGGAGGCTGATATTGCTCGTTATCAGCAGCGGGGCGATGTTGGCCAACGAAAAGGAAGCGGTATAGGAGCTCAACTCGGTGAGACAGGTTCCTGCGGGCGAGTCCGAGCAATCCGCCCATGTGAATGCGTATTGCGTGGCAAGGCGATTGACCGCGTTGTAAACTTGGAACGCGCGGCCAAGTTCGACGGCTCCGGCCACCATCCCGAGCATCAGCGGGAGCACGATCGCAAATTCGATTGCGGCGGTGCCGGACCGCTCTGGCAGGAATTTACGGATGAGGGCGGCCATCATCAGAGCCCTTGACGCCGCACGAGAGCGCTCGACCTGACCGTATTGATGGCGCTGAAGCCCGGCGCGATGGCAATGACCTGCCCGCTTGCGCGCAGGACAAGCGTGCTCGTCGTCGTGCCGTAGTTGGCGACGCCGTCGGTGATCGCGACCGATGCGGCACTCAACTCGCTAAGCGTGCGCAACTCAACCTGGAGGGTCGAATTGTTGCTGACCAAACCGCCGGCGTATGTGACGACCCCGGACTTGATGTTCGCGGCATTGGGAAGCGTGCCGGTGACCAGCCCCGCGCGTATCGCCTCAGCCTCACGCAGCAGTCCGTTATCGACAGCGGACTGAGTCATGAAGTAGAGGCCGAGTTGCACCAACCACAGCATCAGAAGGAAAAACGGAGCGGCCACAATCGCGAACTCAACGGCGGCCGCTCCGTGCCGGTCGCGCGCAAAGGAGCGCATGCGCGACCAGATCTCCAGCTCGTTTGCCCATTTCATCACGGTGCCGGCGGCGCAACGGGATCGGCAATGATGTAGAAGCCGCCATAGCTGATCGTCGCGGAAGGCTGGGGCGAGGGAACCGGGATCGTCACTGCGCTCCCCGAATACGTGCTGTAATATGGACTAGTGAGCGCCGTGATCTTCACGTCGTCGATCTGTCCGCCGAATGCGTCCGCGGTGCCAAGCGCAGCAAGGGTCAGCCAGTAGTAGGCGGGTTTCTGAATGAAGATAACGGCCGTCCTCGTTTGCGCGGTCGCCGCATAACCGCAAACGTCGAGCAGCGGATTGACTTGCGACGCGTTGTAGCTAGTCAGACTAATTCCATTGGGCGCTACAGTCGGCGTCGTCGTGGTCGATCCGTCCGGGTTAGTGTAGCTGGTCGTCGATCCGAGCGCGTTGCCGAGGTTCGGAGTGCTGGCCAGCTGGGCGTGGGACATGAAGACGCCCACCGTATTGGTGTCATTATAGATGGTCCCCGAATGGTTGACGCCCGACACCCTGTCTTTGCCGGTACTGCTGCTAGCCGATAGTGTGGCGATGTTCGCGGCGCTGGGCGTGGACCCGCAGTAGACACTGCTGAGCGTCGAGAATGTCACTTCCGAGACATACCTGTAACTGACCTGGTAGTATCCCGGCGCCAGCAGAAATGGCCGGCTAATCAGACTGTTGCTATTCCAGCCGAGCTCCACGCACTGGTTGCCCTGCGGGCATCCGGAGGTCCAATATGGAAGTTGATTGGTGGGGGCGTTGGCCCAGCCGTTGTTCCCCGCGTTCCAGACATAAGTCGTCGCATTGCTGTTGTTCACGTTGCCGTTGGTGTTGTACGGCGACCCCGAATAGGTGGGGCTTTCGAACGTGTCTTCAAACACAACCTGATTTGACGTGAACGGGAAATTGTCCTGCAGCGATCCTGGGCATGTCGCTGTGCAGAGCCTGATATTGTCGATCTGGCCGCCGTAGCTGTCGTTGAAGCCGTCGGCCGCAAAACTGAGCCAATAATATCCGGCGGTCGTCACATTGATGCGGACGCTTCGCTCGATCCAGTTCCAGGAGTAGACACACATGTCAATCAGATTGGAACCCGCGAGCGTCTGCGTTCCATCGATGGTCGTGTGGGTTGGTGCAGAATTGTTGTTGTCCGCGTCGAGGTAGACATTGATTTGGTTATCCCTGATCGCAGTGGTCGTTGGGCCACCCGAACTGTTCGAGTTGTTGGCCCAGGACAAATCGCTGGCTTGAGATCCGCATATATAAGCCGGCGTATAATAATCATAGGCGATGCGGCTTCTGTAAAAATAGCGAAGCTCGAACTTTCCGACATTCAAATAGACTCGTGTCGAGATCGATGAATTACCCGCTGAATTTGAGCCGTTATCGCAATCCAGCTCGGCGGTATAGCTTCCCTCCGGCGCCGTCGTGTTGATCTGCCCAACCCCGTCAGTCTCAACGCAATAACCCATTATCACCCATTTTGCACCGCTGGAACCTATATATATATTGTTGGCATTGAAGGTAGACGTCTGAGAAATCGTTGGGCCGCCGTATCCCTGCGTCGTTCTGTTGGGAAGGTAATAGGTATAATGGGTCGAGACATGGGTCTCGAAACCCTCCTGAACGAGATATGGCGAACTGGACGGCGAGACCTGGGCTATCGTGGTGAAGCAGTTTGACGTAGCGGAAACTGGTATCGAGGAGACTTGTATGATTTGCATGAACGCCGTCGGCACAGTCGCCGTCAGGGTCACCTGGGCCGAGCCGCCCGTCGTGTAGGTGAACGGAGTGCCGTTGGTCTGCGTGAAGGAAAGCTTCTGGCTGCTCAAACTCGTATTGACGAACGACGTGACCGCAGAAATATAGTTGGTCCTTTGCAGCGTGCCCGAATTGCTGGCCGCCACGGGCGCCGTGATCATCGGCCGCGTCGCGAATTGGCATCCCAGCATCGCGACTTCGGCAAGCTTCTGGCGTGTTTGATAGGCACGAGACAGGTCGAGTCCCGCCCCGACCGCGATGAGAATCATGCACGAGGTAAGGCCGAACATTACGGCTGTCGAGCCGCGCCCATCGGATCGAAAATTTGTGAGCGCGCTGCGAAGTCTTTTGAAAGTCAGCGCCATGTCCGGCCCGAAAGCGACAGTCACTACCGCGAAGGCGAATTGAGCACTAACCGACCCGGATCGACGCCTGCACGACCGAGCGAAAACCTGGAAAAGCGACTCATGTCCCCGCGTTCTGCCGTTCGAACCACGGTTCGCGTGCTCGGGCGGACGCGCCCAACAACGCGATCAGATGATTCTTGCAGGACTTTCGGCGATTCGCTACTGCGAAGTGTCATTCAGTACGGCGTAATATTTCAGCGCGGCCAATCCGGCGTTGCGACCGGATGGACATCAGATTCGTCGTCATCGGCACGCTGGTCCAGAACCGGCCTTTGAGTCCGAGGGTCATCCGAGGGTGATCCGAAGGGCGCGGCGGCCGTTCTGGTATTTTGATACCGGAATTGGCGCGCCACGCGCGTATTCTGGCGGTCTCCTGATTGCGCCGTAACGAATTATCAATCGCGCAGGCGAATGTATGGCTCGGGTTCCGTCGATGTCACATGGCGGCGGAAAACTCTGTCACTCGCGTACCGAAATATGCGTTCTCTAGCCGACCTGCCAATCCGACTTCAGCGGCTCCCGCTTCAAGAACGACCGTGCCCCGCGCGAGTGCATAGACGCGATCCGCGACCGCTAAGGCCTTCTCGATCAGTTGCTCCACCAAGAGAACCGCCGTACCCGTCTCGCGCAACCTGGCAACGACGGTCAGCACACGATCGACAAGAACAGGCGACAATCCTGCCGATGGCTCGTCCAGCATCAGTAGCTTGGGCCGTCGCACCAACCCCTGCGCGACCGCGAGCATCTGCTGCTGTCCACCGCTCAGCGACGAACCGGGTTCTCGCCGCTTCGCGGCAATCTCCGGAAAGTACGATAGTGCTTCTTCAACGCGCACCATGCGTTCGTGCTGCGAAACGTCGTACGCTGCGAGGAGCAGGTTGTCGGTCACCGACTGCTGAGTGAAGATGCGATGTCCTTCGATCACATGCGCAAGACCCGCGCGCGCCGATTCGCGCGGGCCAACGCCGGACAAGTCGCGTCCGCCGAAATGAACACTGCCGGCGTTCCAAGGCAATAAGCCGGAAATGGCGCGCAACAGCGTCGTCTTTCCCGCACCATTGGGGCCAAGGAGTGCGACCACCTCGCCTTTGTGAACATTGATGTCGACGCCGTGCAATACAACGATCTTGCCGTACCCGCTGTTTAGCCCCCTGACATCGAGCAGGGGTTCAGCCGCCGAGATACGCACTGACGACCTCCTTGTGCACGCGAATTTCGGCGGGCGTCCCGGCGGCGAGCACGCGCCCAAGATTCAGCACCGTGACCTGGTGGCAGATGTCGAAGATGAGGTCAGCATGGTGCTCGACAAGCAAGACACCGACCCCGCGCCGAACGATCTCGCGGATGAGTTCTCCGAGGCGGCGGATTTCGTCCGGCGCAAGACCGGCCGCGGGCTCGTCGAGCAGGATGAAGGCTGGCTGCGACATCAAAGCGCGCGCGATTTCGACGAAGCGCAGTTCGCTGTGCTGCAGACGATCGGCGCGAACATCGGCGAGGCTGTCCAGTCCAACGCTTCGCAGCACAAGCAGCCCCATCTGCCGCAGCATTGCCTCGTCCCGACGGCCGCGCGGTAGCATCAGCAGCGCCTCAGCAAAAGTCCCACAGCCGTTGATGGTGCCGCCGATCATAACGTTCTCGATCACGGAGGCCTCTCCGATGATGCGCGGGGTCTGAAAGGTGCGCGCGATGCCGAGGGCGGCACGCGTCGCGGGCCTACCCGCCGGCAGCGTCTCGCCTCCAACCGTCACCTCGCCCGACTGGGGACGGTAGTAGCCGGAAATAATATTCAGGATCGTAGTCTTGCCGCTGCCGTTCGGACCGATAAGCCCATGGATCTGCGCCGGCCTGATGTCGAGATCGACGCCATCGACCGCGCGCACGCCGCCAAAGCTCAAGACAATATCACTTAACGTAAGCGACTCCTTCATTTGCGACGGACGCAGCACCTCCGATATCACGTCTGCACGCGGCACGATCGCCCGGTGCTGGTCGAGCGGCTTTCGATTTCGGAAATCGAGTAACGCAGCGATCCCTCCCGGCACCGCTAGGACTACACCGAGAAGCAGACACGCATACAGAAATGTCGACCACGCAGCCAACGGCGCCGCGAACTCCGGCAGCAAAGTCAAAATGATCGTACCCAACATGGGACCGAGGATGGATCCGCGGCCGCCGATCAAGATCGATATGAAGAATAGAATCGACAGGTCGAATGTGAACGCATCCGGCGTGATATAGGTCTGCAGACTCGCGAACAGTCCCCCGGCCATCGCAGCCGCAGCCCCGGTAAAAACGAAAACCATGACCAGCAGTTTCGCTTTCGAAATTCCTGCCGCTTCCGCGGCAACTTCGGCGTCACGAATTGCGACCAGCGCACGGCCGAAGCGGCTGTGCGCCACATTGGCGGTCATCCACGTGCACACTGCCGCGCAGCCCAGGCAGAGAAAATAAAAACCTGACCTGGTGTCGAATGGCGCGGGAAACTCGGGACCCGGCAGGCCGATGCCGCCGCCTGTCACGCTTTGCCAGGCGAGCGCGATCTGGGTCACGATCGTTGCAAAGCCGAAGGTTGAAATGGCGAAGTAGAACGTGCGAAGCCGCAGAGCCGGAAGCCCGACGATAACGCCGAATACGGAGCCGGCAACACCCGCGATAGCCAATGCAATAACGGGTGGAACAGGCGGCGATACGTTTCCGGCAGACAGGATAGTGGTTACGTAGGCGCCGAGAGTGAGGATCGCGACATACCCGATGGCCAACTGGCCCGCGAAGCCAACCACCAGGTTAAGAGCACCGACCAACAGCCAATAAATCGCCGTCCGTGACGCAATCAGAACCCAGTAGTCGTTGCTAAAAACGGGTACTGCGAGAGCGACAACAAAAATAGCAACGAGGGGAACCATTGACGCGGACGCGTTCCGCAAGCGTTCGCGGACGTCGTTCGTCGACACGCGCTCGACCGCGTCGCTTACGCCGCTCATCACACTCTCCGTACTGCCGGTGCGCCGAAAAGACCTTGCGGCGCGGCCAGCAGCAAGATTATGAAAATCGCAAAGACCGCCACCGATGCGAAAATTCCGCCGACGACAAAGTTCGCGGCCTGTTGGTAGATGCCGAGAGCAAGTCCAGCGACAACCGCGCCGCGATTGCTGCCGAGGCCCCCCAATGCGACCGGCACGAAGCCGTAGAAATTGAGCAAAGCACCATTCGCCACGAAGGCCAGCAGCAATTCGCCGCCGGCAAATCCGGCGAAAGCGCCGATGATGGCTGCAAGTGCGTAGCTTGCGATTCGCAGATTGCGCTCCGGCAGACCAAGCGCACGAGCGGCGAAGTTGTCCTCGGCGATTGCCAGGAACGCCTTCCCAACAAGTGTGTGGCGGTAGAGAAGGTCCAACGCCCCCATTCCCACAGCGCACGCAACGATCGGTAGCCAGAACTTTTCGTCCAACAGGCCGGACCCGATGTCAAAGAGGCGCGGAAATCGTTGCGGTTCCGTGCTCCATTCGGTCGCCACCAGCTGCTGGATCATCAGCGACAGCGCCAACGTGCTCAGCACGTAGAGATGCTGATCGAGGCTCTTCAGCACCGGGCGCACGGCGACGAATTCCGTAATGACGCCAACTAGCGCGCAACAACCCATCGTCAGCACGAACCCGACCGGAACTGGCAGCCCAAGACGCAGGATGAACAGCGACCCAAACACGCCGCCCAGCATCCCGAGCATCCCGGCGGTAAAGCTGATGACCCGCGACGCCGAAAACATGGTGTTGTAGGTGACGCCGATGAGCGCATAAACCGCGCCCACGGCGAGACCCGACGCTAGAATTGAACCGATCATTTAAGGGTTTCAGGCCTTGTAGCCGGGCGCCAGCGAGAAGGCACCGTCTTTGGCCGAGCTTGCTTCCGACATGACGACGTCGTCGGTCGGGTAACCGTTGTGCTGGTCCGGCGAGAAGGTGTAGTCCCCGAAATATCCAGGGAACTTGTTCAAACTGTTCCAGTACTTGATGATGTCCGCGCTTGCTGACGAACCGGTGATTTCGACCGCCTTTGCAACCAGGTTCACGGCATCGACGCCTCCCGCGACCCACCACAGCAAGTTGTCCGACAAAGTGACCTTGCCCTTGATACTGTCGACAAATTGCTGCGAACGAGGTGGCAATTTGCCGGCGGCGTCAAAGCTGCAACTCCGGTAGCCGATGACGTAAACTTTGTTCCAGTATTCGCGTTTGTCGATGAGATTGGCGACATCTCCAGAGGACATCGACGAATGACCGACGAACGGGACGTCCCATTTCATAGCGCCCCGCGTGTTGAACAGGCGGGCATCCATTCCGGTTGACGTGCTCCAGACCACGATGACCTGCGCGCCGGCGTCTCTTGCGCGGACCATGTCCGGCGTCATGTCGGGCTGGTTGTAGTCGATATTGGCCGCATAGACGACATCGGCGCCGTCCTTCTTGAAGGCATCGACAGAGAAATTGGCCGCCGTGGCACCAAAGCCGGTCGTGTCGCCAATGACCGCAATCTTCTTGGTCTTCAGAATGTTGAGGCAATAGCCGCGAACGGCGGCGTCCCACTGGCCGAGAGACGGCGCGGTCCGGAACGCGTTCGGATATTTCTTGGTGTCGATGAGCGAGGTGACCACGCAGGGATGAATGTTAGGCATGTTGCTGCGCGCCATGATCGGCGTCACGGCCAGCGATTCGCCGGAATTGGTCGGACCCCATATTGCGTGGACCTTGAGCTGGCTGATCATTTCCTGCGTCGCGTTGACCGCCTTGGTGGGATCGCCCTGCGTGTCACGGGTCAGCACCTCGATCTTGCGCCCTTTGACGCCGCCCGCCGCGTTAATCATGCTCGCGGCATACTGGACGCCCCGATCAAAGCCGATCGCCGGAGCCGAACTCGCGCCAGTCATCGCTGCGAGCCACCCGATCCGGATCGGTTCGGACTGCGCGACTGCTGGGCGAGGAAACGACAATGTCGCGGCTGCGGTGACGGCCGCCGCTCCGCTTGCGATGAACTGACGACGTGGGACAGCCATATGTTCCTCCGACTTGTGCACGTTGTTGTTTTGGCGAGGCGACGAGCGTCGCTTGGGCGGTGGGTCGAGCACTGCTTGCGAACTGAGGCTGCTCCTCGGCACTGATTCGGGAATCACGCTCGACGACAACACACTTGAACCCGGCGAGCGCATCTCCGCTTCGATTGGCCGCTTCCGAGTGGCCTGACCGCTTTACAATCTATGAAAATTGGTCAGGCTGTCAATCTGCAACCGCGCCGACACGAATATGACCGGCGCGCCGCACCACAAGACCTAAGGCGCAATGAGCATGAACTGTCCCAGTAGCCCTTCGCCGCGATACGCCGCCGCGGCTCTCTTGAGGTTCGCCTCGCGGCTGTTTGAAGCTGCAGGTCTCGAACCCTCCCGGGCTGAGGTTGTAGCGGAGGCGCTGCTAGAGGGTGACCTCATGGGTCATTCGACTCATGGGCTGCAGCTGATCTCCCGGCACCTCGATGGCATTCTTGGCGGCGCGATCGCACGCGACGGCAATCCGATTGTCGTGGCTGATCATGACGCCGCGTTCACCTGGGACGGCTGCTACCTGCCGGGACCCTGGCTGGTGCGCGAAGCGATGAAAATCGGCTTTGAACGAAGCGGGCGCCTACCGGTCGTGACTGCGGTTATTCGCCGCAGCGGACACATTGGATGCCTTGCCGCGTATCCGCGTCTCGCCGTTGAGCGCGACCTCATGATGCTCCTCACCACGTCCGACCCGGCCGTCGAAATCGTTGCGCCGCATGGATCGACAGAACCCCGTTACACGCCAAATCCAATCGCGGCCGGGTGGCCGACCCCGGGTCAGCCGGTTATCGTCGACACCTCTCCCTCGACCACCACCGCAGGTATGGTCGGACGGCTCGCGCGGGCCGGCGCACGGTGTGCCGGGCCTTGGCTCGTCAAGGCGAGCGGCGAGCCCACTGACGACCCGGCAATTCTTTCAGTGCCCGGCGGTGGCGCGATCTTGCCCTTAGGCGGGGTCGATCTCGGCCACAAGGGCTTTGCTCTTGCTCTTATCGTCGAAACGTTGACGTCTGCCTTGGCGGGGTTCGGCCGTGCCGATGGCGTCGAACAGGATGGCGCATCGGTGTTCTTGCAGTTGATCAATCCTCGGCTGTTTGGCGGACTCAACGAATTCCGCCGTGAGACCGGTTGGCTTGCGGATGCCTGCACCACGGCGGCACCAAGACCGGGACTGGCACCCGTGCGAATGCCCGGAGCGCGCGGGCTCGCACTTCGCGAGCAGCAGCTTCGCGACGGTGTAACCCTGCATGAGGACACGCTGCCTGGGTTGAAACGATGGGCCGGACATTTCGGGATTCCGGAACCGCTACCGATTGGAACCAGAGATGCTCACGCAATCGCCAGCTAATCCCCGCCTTCATCAGCAGATCGCAGACCAGATCGCGGACGAGATCAGTAGCCGCAAGTTCAAACGCGGCACCCGCCTTCCTGCTGAGCGGCTCCTGGCGCAACAATTTGCCGTCAGCCGACCGACGATACGAGAAGCGTTGGTCGTCCTGGAAATCGCCGGCCTGATCGAAGTGCGTGTCGGATCGGGCGCCTATGTGACAACGAACGAGGCCGAGACAAAAAGAGCTGCTGTCGGCGACGCAGGTCCAAGCCCGTTCGAGTTGCTTGTCGCCCGCCGCGCAATAGAGCCATCTTGCGCCGCGCTCGCCGCGTCCAGTGCGACAAAGAAGGACATGGCGGCAATTCGCGATGCGTTCGAACTGAACGAGAAGGTGTTCAACGGTACGCATTGGGAGCGGCTCGAAGCCGATAGGCAATTTCACCTTCGAATCGTCGAGGCGACCCACAATGCGCGGATTGTGAAGGTGGTCACCGACTTATGGTCGGACATGTTCAGCCCCATCTTCAAGGTACTAAGTGAACGAACCCAGGTCACGCAGAAGAAAATGCTGACCATGCAGGATCACAACACAATTCTGACTTGTCTCGACCGGCGCGATACGGCCGGCGCTGCGGCCGCCATGCTTACGCATATTGTTCATGCCGAAATCAAATTGTTACGCGCTGGCGGGACGCCCGAGAAGCGTCGCCGCACCCGCGGCGTGAAAAGCAATGACGTCTGATCCTAGCCGGCAACGGTCTCCAACCGGCCGTCCGTTCTAAGGCCTTTTTCAATTTCCGCGGCCCAGGATACGGGTACAGGGATCGTCATCTCGAGCACCATCTGTCCATAGGCTTTGCCTTGCGGGTCGATTCTCAAGGACGCCATCCCGCCTCCGCCAAGCGCATCGGAGATCACGAAATTCAGCGCGTGCAGGCCCGGAGCCTCGAACCGCTCCGCGGGTCCTGCGACCAGGTGGCCCAGATGCGCGACAATCCGCTCCGGCGTGAGTTCGCGCCGCAGCAGTGGAAGATATTTCGGATCGCGCGCGATGATCGCGATGTTCGCCGAGTTGCCTTTGTCGCCCGAGCGCGCATAGGCCAGCTTGGCTAGCGCGAGGTCCGTCGTCGGCTCGTCTGGAACAGCTTCTGCCTCAATCGTTCTGTTGGGTATCGGCGGCACGTAGCCGCCGTGACAGGGCACATCGATCTCCTTGACGGGGCCGTTACTGATCTGAATTCGCGGCTGGCCGAGAGCCCTTTTATCCAGAAAGAACGTAAACAGGCGCACGACGGGAGTGGGCTTCGGCCTCCCCGTGTAGATGCCGGTCGTACCCGGTGCGAAACTCAGTCCGACCGAGCCCAGCTCGCGGGCGAAGAGTTCGATGGCCTCGCGATTGCCATGAACGACCACGAGCCTGAGCAGCACCTCGCGAGAGGCGCGCGCCGCCGATCTTGCTCCGTAGGAAGCTTCCGCCCCGAGCACCTCAAGGTGAGTAGCTATGAAATCCGGTAGACCGCGCTGATCAAAGATCATACGAGCGCGAGCAACAAGCGCTTGCCCGGTGCGCTCTGCCTTCTGCGACGCATTCGGTCCTACGATCGACACTGTCGCGACTGCTCTGTACCCATCCTGGTAAGTCGCAGAAACCTTGTATTGGCTCGTGGGCGGCCATCCTCGGGCATTTTCGACTCTGACCCGATCGGGACCGACTTGCGTCAGGCGCACGTTTGAAAAGTCGGCTGTCACGTCGGGCAACAGATACGCCGCCGGATCGCCGATCTCGTACAGTGCTTGTTCGGCAATTACGCCGGGAATGATCAGCCCGCCGGTGTTGTCCGGCTTCGATATTTCGAAGCTACCATTATTGCGGCACTCCGCGACCGGGTATCCGATGTTGTGCCAGCCCGGCACCTTGTCCCAGTCGGTGAAGTTTCCTCCCGTCGCTTGGGGACCGCACTCCAGGATATGGCCGACCAAGCTTCCGGCACCAAGACGATCGTAGTCGTCGACCGCCCAGCGGAACTCGTGCATCAGGATTCCGAGTGCGAGCGCACTATCGGCGCACCGCCCAGTGATCACGATGTCTGCTCCCGCGTCAAAGGCCGCCTTGATCGGAAGTGCCCCGAGATAGGCGTTGGCAGTCAGCAGCTGGGCCGGCAGCCGCTCGTCCGAAACCGCTTCCCGCAGGTCGATCGCACGCAGTGCATCGGCCAGGGGCATCACGTCGTCGCCTTCCACCATCGCGACGCGCAGCGGGAGGCCGAGTTCCGCGATGACGCCTTCAAGGGCATGCTTGCAGCCGGCCGGATTGACGCCGCCGGCATTCGTCGCAACTCTCACGCCCAGCTGCGCGATATTTGGCAACACGCTCCTAAGATACGCGACGAAGTCCGCCGGATAGCCCGCACCTGGATCCTTCAGCCGAGCCCGGGCCAAGAGCGACATCGTAACTTCGGCCAAATAATCCATCATCAGATAGTCGACGCGGGCGCCAAGGAGTTGTCGAAGCGCACCGGGGCTATCTCCCCATGCTCCCGACGCGCCACCAATCCGGACGAGCTTCTCAGCCATTCTCCGTCTCCGGCGGCTTCCATCGCGGCGAACGTCGTTCGTTGAATGCCGCAATGCCTTCGGCCGCGTCACCGGTGAGAGATGTGACGGCGATGAGGGTTTCGGCGAATGCGAGCGCTTCGGCAAACGCCATGCTTTCCATCGCCGCGATAGCGTATTTGCCGCGCCGCAAGGCCACCGGCGACAGACCGTCAAGCTTGGCCGTCAGCGCATCGACCCGCGCGTCCAACTGCTCGAAGGGAACGACGTAGTTCGCGATGCCCATCTCGCGCGAGCGCGCTGCATCGATGAGGTCTCCGGTCAGGCACAGTTCATTGACGTGGCGCGCGCCGATCATGTTGCGCAGGAACACCAGCACCTGCATCGGAAACACGCCGACTCTCGCTTCGGGAAGGCCGAACCGCACGTGGTCTGCCGCGACGACGAGGTCACACAGCGCCATCAGCCCCATGCCGCCTGCAACGCAATCGCCGTTGATGCGTCCAATCAAAGGAACGCCGAGATCGCGCACGAGCCGGGCAAGCTTGCCGAAGTCCGTCATCGGCTCGTCGAGGCCAAGCGTGAACGCGCCAGTGCCCCCGGTCAGATCGGCACCGGCGCAGAACGCCTTTCGGCCAACACCGGTCAGCACGATACTTCGCAGGCTAGGGTCCCGCTGCGTTTCCTCGACTGCGCACGCGATGCCATCAATGACTTGCTTATTGATTGCGTTGCGCCGCTCTTCCCGATTGATCCATATCCAGACGGAACGCCCGCGCCTCCCGGTCCGAACATCACGGCCGTGTTCGTTGCTAGCCATGCAATCTTCCGCCTGTCTCAATGTGACTTGGGCAAGTCCAGTTCACGTTCCGCGAAGCACAGGATCATTTCGCGCGAGACCGCCGTCACGCGATGCTCTAGGACGCGGCGGTCGCAAACCCATCACCCCTGGGTGCAGGGATCGGGGCGACAGTGACGAGTGTGCGCGGCACACATCGCTTTCTGATCAACATCGCGGACGAAGCACAGCTTGCCACAATCAAAACCCTCGTACCCAACCCGCTCACGGTTCGTTCTCGCTCAGTTCTAACATATAATTATTCGCTACAGCGAATAGTTACTCGTTATAGCGCATGTCTAAGCATTGGTAATTTCCGCCGTCAAGGCGCAGGTCTGCTCGACCGACTGAGCGATTCCGGCTTAGGTCAGTTAGTCAATCTCGCGGCCCGCAGTCGTGCAATCGATTGGCCTTGCAAGCCCAAGCGGTCGGGAGCGCGCTCTGGGACCGTGGCATCCCGGGCTCGTGGCATTTGCCACACCAGCCTCGAAGGCGATATGGGACTTCGGACGCGCCGAGGCAGCGGAAGCCGCTCATGTCCAAGATCGTTGAACGCACACTCGACCTGCTGGAGCTGTTCGCGAAAGAAAAGCGACCTCTGTCGCTGTCGGATATTGCGCATCTGCTGAAAATCCCGATGTCGAGTTGCCACGACGTTCTTCAGGCGATGCAGGCGCGGGGATACCTGTACGAAATCGCGCCGCGCGCCGGGTACTACCCAACCTTGCGGCTGCATTCGCTTAGCAAGGAGATCGTCGATAACGACCCCGTCCTGATGCGGACAGAACAACTGCTCCGCTCGTTGCGCGACACCCTGGACGAAACAATTGCGCTGTCCAAGGTCACCGGATTGAACGCGACCTACCTGCTGGTTTTTGACCCCAACCATCCGTTGCGCATGCTGGTGAAAGTCGGCGACAGCATCCGCAGTCTGCATGCGACCTCCGCCGGAAAGGCTCTGCTCGGCAGCTTGGACGAGCGCGCGCTTGCTGCCTTCCTGAAGTCGGCGAAGCTGGCTCCGCTGACCAAACAAACCATCACGTCCGCTGCAGCCTTACGCAAAGACATCGAGGTCGGTCGAAAACGCGGCTGGTACATCAACCGGGAGGAGAGCTTGACAAGTGTAACGACGATTTCAGTCCCGTTCCGGTGGAACCGGTCGGTCTATATCGCGACGATCGCGGGCCCGTCTTCGCGCCTCGATCAAAAACATGAAACTGCGGTCAGCTTACTCGTAGACATTTGTCGGCGACTTGAAATGCAGTCGGCCACATAAATCGCCCCAGGGCGCAATTTTTGCCGAGGCCTTATAGGCGCCAATCGGTATGAGCCGGTGATATTCTAAGTGCGTTGAGCCGGGCCGGGAATTCAAGCTTCGTCGATTTTTCCACCTAAGATTTCGGCCGTGTGCTCACCCCGGTTTGGCGCGAGGCTCCGGGTCGAGGCCGGCGAACGGCTATATTTTACCGGGTGGCGACAGACCACGAGCTTCCCTTCAGTGGGGTGATCCATCTCCTCGAAGAAGCCGACCGCCTTTAAATGCGGGTCTTCGAATAAATCCTCGATCGCGTTAACGGGACACGCCGGAATGTCGATCCGGTTCAAGACGTCGAGCCATTCCTTGGTGCAGCGAGTGCGCAAATGATCGGCCAAGAAGTGGCCAATGTCTTCGGCATGGCGGGTTCGGCTTTGTTGCGACCGGAAGCGTTCGTCCTCGTCCGTCAGCGTGGGACAGCCCAGCAATGCCGTGAAGTCGCGCCAATGTCGATCGGTATAGACTACCAGCGACAGGTGGCCATCTGTTGTCGCATAAGGGCCGCGCGTCCGCGACAGAAGACGCTTGTAGCCCATCTCGCCGAGGGGCGGCTTGAAGGCGCCACCGCCAATATGATCGGCGAGGACGAACTGCGCCATCGTTTCGAACATCGGCACCTCGATACCCTGGCCTTCGCCGGTCATCGCGCGATGGTACAGGGCGCTGGTTATCGCGTTGGCCAAATAAAGACCGACGACGCGATCACATACATTGATCGGCGCGTACCGTGGCGCTCCGTCAATCGCCCGAAACAACCCCGCGATGCCCGATGCAGCCTGCATCAGATCGTCGTACACCGCTTGACCCGATTGAGGTCCGTCGCTTCCGTAACCGACGGCCACACAGTAGATGATCCGGTTGTTGCTCGCGCGAACGCTAGCGTAATCCAATCCGAGCCGACGCAGTCCCTGTGGACGGACATTGGATACCAGCACATCAGCCCGGCTCGCCAGCGCCAGGATGGCCTGCTTACCTTCGGGCGTTTTCAGATCAAGCACGACGCTGCGCTTGTTGCGGTTGGCCTGCAAAAACAAAGGTCCCATCCCCGCATGCCGCCAGGGTCCGACCAAGCGCAGGGTGTCACCCGATTGAGATTCAACCTTGACCACATTGGCGCCGAGGTCGCCCAGAATTTGTGTGGCGAACGGGCCCATCACGACGGTCGTCAGATCTAGAACCCGCACGCCGCGGAGCGGTCCGCTCGCGGGATGCTCCTCGTCCGGCCACAGGATTGGCTGCTCTGTCACGGAGGCTCCTTCCGCTGCGGTTAGGGAACAAGAGCCCAAGGCCGCTTCTCCACGATCAGGATTTTCACCGTGCAACGAATGAAATTCGCAAGGCGAATCTGTTCTTGACATCATCGCGACTTTGCCAATTATTCGCTACAGCGTATCATAATTCGTCGTACCGAAGTTTGTGCTCTGGAACAAGCATCGCAAGCAAAGAATAAGGGTTATGGGGAGGCATCGTCGCATGAAGCAACCTCGGATGGCGTTGCGGGCGATGGCCGCGCAGGCAGCGAGATGGCTGGTCGCAAGCGCCGTTCTTTTCGCGATCGGCGCCGAAGCACGCGCCTTCGAACTCTCCAGCGAGGACGTACAACCAGGCCAGCCTATTCCCGACAAGTTCATTTTCAACGGCCTTGGCTGTCACGGACAAAACGTTTCGCCGGCATTAGCCTGGACGAGTCCGCCGGAGGGCACAATGAGCTTTGCACTCATGGTGCATGATCCAGACGCGGTGACGGGCGGAGCCGGAATTTGGCACTGGGTGGTCATCAACATACCGCCGACTGCTCGATCGATCGAGCAGGGCGCCGGAACGGCCGACGGCGCCAGGCTTCCATCAGGTAGCCGCCAGATCACGAACGACTACGTTGGACTCATCAACTCGGCCGGATGGGGCGGGCCGTGCCCGCCGAAAGGGGCAACTTCCCATCGCTACAACTTCGTTCTGTACGCACTCAAGGTGGAAAAGCTGAATTTGCCTCCCAATGCAACGGCATCGCATGCGGGCTTTGTGGTGAACCTCAATGCCCTGGACAAGGCAACACTGACAATGACCTACGGTCGCTAGGAATGTCGGCGAAACAAGTGGCGACGGCTCAGAGGGACGGGAAGTGGAGACGCGGATGAAACCCTACACCGCGGTGGTTCTAGCCATGCTTGGGATAAGCATGCCATGCGCTCATGCTCAGGCAAACTATCCCGACCAACGACCGATCACGATCATCGTTCCCTTTGCGGCAGGTAGCGGCACCGACACGCTCGCCCGGATACTAGCGAGCAACATGAACGACGGCGAATTCAAGAACGCAAAATTCGTCATCGAAAACCGTCCCGGAGCCGACGGCATTATCGGCGCCGTCACCGCAGCCAAGGCCGCCCCGGACGGATACACGCTTTTCCTCACCACCAACACGACGCATTCGGTGAATCCTTACATTCACAGGAATCTTCCCTACGACCCAAATGCAGACTTTGTTCCGGTCGGCCTGCTCGGTGAAACCGCACCGGCTCTCCTGACCTCTGCGGCCAATACGGCAAGAACGGTCTCCGATGTTGTCGAACTGGTCAAGAAAAAGGGAGCCGACCTCAATTTCGCCGCGACCAACACGTCGAGTCTCGCGTCAACGCAGATGCTTGAGCAGCGCGCCGGCGGCAAGGTGGTGATCGTCAAGTACAAATCTGCCCCGCAAGCTCTGACCGACACATTAGGGGGCACGATCAACTTTTTCTTTGGTGACCTCGCCTCCGGGGGATCGCTGGTGCGGGCTGGACAGCTGAGAGCGCTCGCGGTCTTGAGCGACCGCCGACTGCCGGGATTTGATCAGGTGCCAACCATGGCCGAGGCCGGGTATCCGGGATTGGAGATTCCAATTTGGATTGGCATATTCGCGCCTAAGGGCACGCCCGCGGAATTGGCCGAGAGAATCAGCCGAGCCGTTATTGTGGCACAGGGAAAGCACGAATTTATCGATGCGCTTGCGAAAGGCGCCGTCAATGTCCGCTCCATGACGCCGACCGTCTTCGGCAAATACGTCGCCGACCAGTATCAAATGTGGGGTAAGATCGCTAAGGAGATCGACCTTCAGGCCGAATGACGCCGACTCCGCGCTTAGCGCTTCCATTCAAAACGAACGCCAATCATGAAATATGTCCTGCGACCTGAAGATGTCTCATCGTACAGCCCTGCCAATCACAGTGGCACAAAAAACTATCGGTTGGTGGCTCCCGGCGTGAATGGCGCCCGGTACATGGAAATCATCTATGGGGACATCGCCCGCCATGCGGGGGCGGTCGCGCACGCGCACCCAGACTTGGAACAGGCGACTTATATCATTGAGGGAGAAGCCAGCGTCGAAGTCGACGGCGTCACGCATCGTGTCTCCGCCGGTGATCTGCTTTTTTTTCCGGCCAAAGTGTTCCACGACATTCAGGTCATCAGCGATCGCATCAAGTTGCTTGTCATCTATGCCCCGCCATATGGAGAGGACCGTGCAAAGGTCATAAAGCGCTCCCCCGAAGCGCCGTCCGACCATGAGGCTTCTTGAGCCCAGTCAGTACCACCGCTCCGCAGTTTACCCGCACACTGGAAATCAATCCTGAGGGAAGAGCGTAGCTGCAGAAACGCAACTCAGCCCGCCGGTGCGAGACCGGTACCTAATTGGTACCTAAAGAACAAATGAGAACGCTGCGTCCGAGCTAAGTCATTGAAATGATGGAGCGGGCGATCGGGATCGAACCGACGACATTCAGCTTGGGAAGCCGATGTTCACCCTTCGCAATTAGCCGTGCAGAACCCCGAGCTCTCTTTCCGGAATGTCATCGTCCGCGGCGCGCCACTGTTCAAGCTCGCGCACGAACCGCGCAAGCTTCTCCTGGTCTTCAGCCGGCCACGTCATCACTACCTCGAAAATCTCCTTCGCACGCTCTCTAGCCATCCCATCACAATATCACACCAGCCTCGCCGCCAGCTGCCAAGCTACCTGCTCGTGTGAGCCAGGTCGCGATCCGTCCGCATCAAGCCAACCGACCCGACCTCCAAATCAGCGGACCACTTCATCACTCAACCGCGCGCTCCCGCGCCACCCGCGCATTGCAAATCCGCGCCCCGCACCGCACACACGCGACTACCCGTTTGCGGTGCCAAAATGGTGCCACGTCGGTAACAGCTAGAGGCGCAACATATTGAAAATATTGGCGATCCCGGGAAGACTCGAACTTCCGACCTGCGGTTTAGGAAACCGCTGCTCTATCCGGCTGAGCTACGGGACCGTGTTGAAATTGTCGGACTTTTCCAAGAGACGGATTTTTCTCTCTCCTTTTTGTCTCCGGTGACACTCCAACTGCCGCGGTGGCCTTTGTATCGCACCTCGACGGCAATTGCGACGTGGCGGCTCAATAGAGTTTCTGCTTGGGCGGCCAAAGCCACGCCAACTGCAGTCCTACGTCGATAACAGCGTCTCCATCCGCAATTCACGCTTCTCGTCGCAGCCGCCGATCAGCGGGGCCCCGATGCAATCGACCGATGTGTGACCACTAGCACATCGGTTCTAGGGCCTGTGTCTATGCTCCGCCCATCACCGCCGGATCGCCGGCCACCGAAGGAGACGACCCATGCTGACCCCCTCGACCGCTCGCCTCGCCACGATGCTCGCGAGCGCCACCGTCCTACTCGCCATGGCAACATGCGCTGACGCTTCCTCCCGAGGCCGGAGCGAAGGCAGCACGGCAAGTGGCCCCGTCGCCGGATTGCCGAAGCCTGCGACGACCAGGGAGCAACCAAATGATCCTCCGGACGATCCCGAGCACCGCTGGTTGTGCCACCTCGTTCCAGAGGTTTGCACTCTGACGCTTCGGTAAGTCGTCCAGCGCAGAAACGGCGGCTCAGGGCGCGCCGCGGGCGCGCCCTGATATTTCGCGGCGCGCTGTGTCGTCCTTGAAGATCGAGTGCCCGCGCGAGCACGGCGAGCGGTCGGCGCAGAATGCGTGGATGATCGCGGTGGTTGGTCTGATGGCACGCATGATCTGGTGCGGCCACGCGCCGTCTGATCGACGCGCCGCCATTTTAGCAAGGATCCGCCGCGCTTGCGAAGCTGTTCCATTAATCAACGGGCTCGTCCCCATATCGGCGGCGCCATGCCACTTAGTTAGACCACCATTGGCTCTCGCTACGGCCATCATTGACGCTGTTTCTGCTTCGGCCGGGACTTTCCGGCCAACCGAAAGATCGAAAAAATGACACAGCAAGCGCACACCAAGGCGGCCGAGCATCACGAAACCGCGGCGAAGTCCCATCGCGCGGCTGCCGAGCAGCACGGCAAGGGCGACCATGCCAAGGGCAGAGAGCATGCGGGACAGGCCCAGCAGCACTCCAAGATGGCCCGCGAGCAGTCCGACACCGCGCACGGCAAGAGCACGCAGCAGAAATAATACCGATCTTCAAGAGGCCGGCCGCGTGCCGGCCTCTTGACGTCTACCGCGCCGCGCCCGCTGAACGGTTCAGCTGAGCTGTGCAGGCCGCACGCGGCTTGGCGGCGTCCGCGATATCCTTTGACGGCAAAGTTGTCATCGTCGTATGAGGGCGGCATTCGCGCCCCGACGACGGTTTCGGCCGGGCAGGTTCCCATCATCGAACGGCTCGCGTTGCGCGTCACAGCCGGCTCGCCTGCCGCGACAATCAACAGCATGAAGATCACCTTCCTCGGCCACGCCGGTCTCTATCTGGAAACGCAGCACGGATCGATCCTGTGCGATCCCTGGTTCAACCCGGCATATCTTTGCTCGTGGTTCCCCTTCCCCGCCAATGACGGCATCGATCCGGCGCGCATCGCGAACCCGGATTTCCTCTACGTCTCGCACCAGCACCACGACCACTACGACCCACAGTTCCTGGTGCAGCACGTGTCGAAGAAGGCGCGCGTGCTGATGCCCGATTATCCGCTGAAACGCTTTCGCGGCGCGCTCGAGGGCTGCGGCTTTCGGCACTTCATCGACACGCGAAACAACGAGCCGACCGAGATCGACGGGCTGCGTGTGATGATCATGGCGCTCGGCTCGCCGGCGGACGGCCCGAGTGGCGACTCCGGCCTCGTCGTCGACGACGGACGCACGATCGTGTTCGATCAGAACGACTCGCATCCGATGAACGTGACCGACGCCAAGCGCCTCGGCCATGTCCACGGCCATTTCCTGCAATTCTCGGGGGCGATCTGGTATCCGTTCGTCTATAACTTCCCGGACGACGTGAAGCAGGCGCTCGCCAAGAAGAAGCGCATCGACCAGCAGGAACGCGCCTATCGCTTTCTCGAAGACGTCGGCGCGGATCAC
>Ga0265340_10000245_pt1 | contig 28170 bp, 33 predicted proteins | sample 4CB225metaG_FD_202082 | JGI IMG/M metagenome (GOLD analysis project Ga0265340, IMG submission 202082) | Rhizosphere microbial communities from Carex aquatilis grown in University of Washington, Seatle, WA, United States - 4-CB2-25 metaG | ecosystem: Host-associated > Plants > Roots >...
GACCGATATGACGAAAAGAGCTTCGTCACATCGCTTGGATTGATGACCGCGATTTTCGCGAATGCCTCTTCTCCATCTGACATCGCTGCCGCCGCGACGAAAACTGGATTGCCTGCGATCCTGAAGACACGCCGCTTTGGCTATGACGGCAAAGGACAGGCAAAAGTCTCGAGCACTGATGACATCGCCAAGTCGCTCGCGAAGTTCAATGCGCCGTGCATTCTGGAACAACTTGTCGATTTCGATTTCGAGGCATCAATTGTCGCGGTGAGACGCGCATCGGGCGATTTCGCGGCCTACGATCCGGCGGAAAACATTCACGAACATCACATCCTGCGCCGTTCCGTTGTCCCGGGCCGGTTGAGCGCCAAACAAACCGAGGATGCCAAGACCATCGCCAGGAAGATCGCTGATGCGCTCGACTATGTGGGCGTTCTCGCGGTCGAGCTTTTCGTGATGAAAGACGGCTCGCTTCTCGTCAACGAAATCGCGCCGCGCGTCCACAATTCCGGGCACTGGACGATCGATGCCTGTATCTGCTCCCAGTTCGAGAACCATATCCGCGCCATCGCCGGATGGCCAATCGGTTCGACGTCACGCCATTCCGATGCCGTGATGGAAAACATCATCGGCCAGGAAGCAGCGGACTGGAACGCGCTCGCGGCCAAGGGCGGCGCGCTGCATCTCTACGGCAAGAACGAGATCCGCGACGGCCGCAAGATGGGGCATGTGACGTGGCTGAAGCCGTTGTCGCGCTGACTTCCTTGTCATTGCCCGGCTAGTCCGGGTAATCCATTTTCATTTCAGGAAACGAAATTGGATCGCCCGCATAAAGCGGGCGATGACAAAATCGTTTTATGGTCGAGACCCAAACCGTCCCAGCAAATCCGACAGCGACGGCAACCCGGCGGCGCGTTCTTTCACGCGCGCTTTCAGCTTCTCGAACTGCATCACGTTTTCGATGCGCGCATCCAGAAACGCCTGCGTATCCGCCTCGCCGTCGCTCTGATCCGTGAACCAGCGCATCAGCGTCGCGGAATAGACGCCGCTTAGAATCGCGCGCTTGGTATAGAAGTTGAAGTCCGTCGAGGTGTCGCCAACCGCGCGCCACATGCGATCCACTGTGCGATAGAGCAATGTCACACCGGTCGCGGCATTCGGCGGCAAAGTGAGAAACGCACCGGCGCGGCGCGCGGCTTCCTTGTGTGTCCGCAACGCCTCGATCCGCGCCCATACCGCGGTCTTGATCCGCTCACGCACTTTCATCGTCGCGAGCTTCTTCTTCGCCAACGCCGCTTCCATCGCGTCATCGGCGGAATCGGAGAACGCTTCGACCAAACTCAGCGGCCCGTTCGGAAACAGCCGCGCCATCTGGATTTTATCCGCGCCAGCGTCTTTCGAGGTGGCATCCAGAACCTTGTTGGTGAACCCATCGAACGGCACGGCTTTCAGCGCCGCGGCCAACACTGCCGCTTTCAACGCGGCGTCGGATTTCTTTTCTGTCTTCGGCTCGAATGCAGCCTTCGTTTTGCGCGCGGTCATTCGTCCTCGCTCTCTTCGCTGCTCTTCATCCAGTGCTTGGCTTCGCTTTCGAAGATGAGTTGTTTCAGATCGCCCATGCGGCTGGGATAAAGAACGCCTTCCAGATGATCGCATTCATGTTGCACGACACGCGCATGAAATCCGCGCGCGGTGCGCTCGATCTTTTTGCCGTCGAGGCCGAAGCCGCGATAGCGGATATGCGCCGGCCTTTCGACAAGCCCGCGCAGGCCGGGCACCGAAAGACACCCCTCCCATCCGGCTTCGCGGCTCGCGTCGAGCACCTCGACTTCCGGATTGACGAGCACCGTGAGCGGCGCGGTGTGATCGAAGCGCTCATCTTCCGACAATCCCGGATCGGTTGAGCGCTCGCCCGGCGCCTGAAACACGACGACGCGCAGCGGCACATGCACCTGCGGCGCGGCGAGGCCCGCGCCATTCGCGTCGATCATTGTCTCGACCATGTCGGAGACGAGGCGGCGGATGGCGGGATCAGCCGGATTGGCGACCGCATCGGCCTTCCGCGCCAGAACCGGATGCCCCATGCGGGCGATTTTCAGAATGGCCATCTAGATTTTGTGCCTCTCACACTCACACGCAATTTGTGATTCAACGCGCATAGATCGCAACATCCAGACTTAGAAGTGACACGACTGTTCCCAGTGCGGTGCCGACGGCCGCGCATACCCAAAACAAAATGCGACTCCCCCGACTATGGCCGGCGTTGCGAAATACTGCGGGGTATTCGCCTCTCCGCCAGACAGCGATAGCGGACGAGATGCAAGCGCCGACTCACACAAGTCCGATTGCGACGAACAGTAAGAATTCCAGGTGCCTCACGGCTCAACTACCTCCCGCGTCAGATGGCGCATGCCGGCGACTTTCAGAATCGCCATGTCATCGGCTCTTTGAATTCATTGGATAAAGTGCTTTTCATTGATCCTCGATTTTGCCCTCCCGAATTTTGCATTCCCAAATCTTGTGCCTCGTTCAAACCCAACCACACCTATTTGTTTTCGACTTTTGGGATGTCCCCTCCCCCCTTGGGGTCCATCGTCTTGGAAAACATAGGCAAGGTGCGGAAGAACATATAGCGAACATAATCCCAAAGGTCAAGCCGCCGCAGCACTTATTTTCCCGATTTTCCGGCCCTTAAGCCCCCAAGCCGAAGGTGGACAGGCCAAAACCCTTCTGTTATCTACCCCGGCCTTCCAGAACCGGCTTTCAGGAGTCCCGCTTTGCAGATCATCGTTCGCGACAACAACATCGACCAGGCGCTCAAAGCCCTGAAGAAGAAGATGCAGCGCGAAGGCATCTTCCGCGAGATGAAGTTGCGCGGACATTACGAGAAGCCCAGCGAGAAGCGCGCCCGCGAACGCGCCGAAGCCATCCGCCGCTATCGCAAGCTGCAGCGCAAGCGCATGCAACGCGAAGGCGTGCTGGCCGCCCCGAAGAAATAGCCTCCGCTATCCGGAGAGACAGTTTCGAAAAGGCCGCTCGGATCGAGTGGCCTTTTTGTTTTCGCCTACGGTGTCACACGCTAAGATGGCGGCATGCGTGTGGGGGCTATTTCTCTTTATCTCTCAATTGGCTTGTTCGTCGCCAGCACTGGCAACGCTTGGTGCATTACAGGCGATGCGCCGAGTTGGAACATATCTCCGCAAATCGCCCAGCCTGATTTCATCCGATCTAAAATCCATACTTGCGTCCACGAACGAGATGAAGCTGGAGCTGCCGCCTGCACCGAATTTATCCAAAATGGAAATCTGTCCCAAGAAAGTTTGACATGGGCTTATTTCGACCGCGGCCTCGACGATATCGGGTTCAAGAACTATGCAGCCGCCGTATCAGACTTCACCGTAGGTCTAAAATATAATTCGAAGGATCACGAAGCGCTCTATTGGCGAGGAGTGGCACAACTCGGCTTAAATAAAGCACCTGATGCGATATCCGATTTTAACACCGCCATCTCGATAGATTCAAAAGTTGCCGTCTATTTTCTCCAGAGAGGGCGAGCTTATCGCGATTTAAGTCTTCACGATCTGGCGCTTAACGATTTCACCTCTGCCATTGCGCTTGATCAAGCCAATAAAGAAGCCCTTCGTAGTCGAGGCCTGGAGCGCGCCCGGCTTGGCAAGTACGATGACGCTATCGATGATTATAATGCAGCCCTTAAGCTATCGCCTGATGATGCTCTCGTGCTCGCGTTCCGGGGAGATGCTTTTGCAGAGAAACATCAAACCGACAAAGCGCTTGATGATTACAACGCATCTATCCGCATAAGCCCAATCTATGTTTCTTCCTATTTCGGAAGGGCGGAGGTCGAGCGTGGGCTAGGCCAATATGACAAAGCGGTAGCTGACTTTACAAAGACTATTGAGCTTGATCCCAACAACTCAGTTGCAATGGTCGATCGGGGAGTCTGCGAACGGCATTTGGGACAATACGATGCTGCCTTGTCCGATCTAAATCACGCTCTCGTACTAAAACCTCAAGACCCTTACGCCCTGGCGGAAAGAGGGGCCATCTATTTCAACTCAGATCGTCTTTCTGAAGCTTTAGCCGATCTGAATGCGTCGTTGAAACTGAAAAGCGATAACGTCTTTGCTTTAGTCGAACGAGGGAATTTATTTCTCAAACAAAGAAGCTTTGAGCTGGCAATCGCTGATTTTGATCATGCAACTGAACTCAAGCCGGATGACCCCGTTCCGTTCAATGATCGCTGCTGGGCGCGCGCTATTCAAAATCGCAATTTGGATTTGGGATTGGCAGACTGCAACAAAGCTTTGCAAATTAGACCGAGCTACGGCAATGCGTTGGGATCTCGCGGCTTTGTAAATTTTCGTCTGAACAAGCCGCAGGCGGCAATTGATGATAGCTCTGCAGCGTTGGCGATCGATCCCAAATCATCGCCCACGTTATTTGTTCGCGGCCTAGCGAAGCGGCAACTCGGCGATACGGCTGGAGCGGACGCAGATGTGCAAGCCGCCGTAAAATTGGATAGCGCCATTGAGCAAGAGTTCGCTTCTTATGGCGTTACAGACAAAAATAGTGCTGCGACAAGATAAAACGTGACCGACATCTCCGTCCAGGTGCGGATCGACATTATCGACGGCATTACCTAAGCCGCCGACTGCACGCCGTCCGCGATCGCCAAGCTCGTGATCGCGACCCGCAGTCCATGCCCGGTATTTTTCCGGTCGACTTTTGCATTCAGTTGATGGGCGAGCGCAGTAACAAGGCTCGTGCCGAGACCGCCTTTCACCGGCGGGGACGCACCGTCCGCTCTGCCAACGCCATTGTCGGCGACGGAAAGCTCCCACCCGGCGCCTATCGTTTCGTAGCGCACCGTGACGGTGGCGCCGTCTTTCTGGCGGGGGAAGGCGTATTTGAGCGAATTGATCACAAGCTCCGTCACGATCAGCCCCATGCTGACGGCATCGGCCGAGGTGACCGTCACGTTGTCGGCCACGACGGTTAGCTGTGCAGGACGGCTTTCGCCGATCATGGACTCGCCCAGCGAGCGGCATAGTTCGGAAAGATAAGGCGCGATTTCGACGAGATCGCCCCGCGTGGCGGTGTGCAGATGCTTTTGCACGGCGGCGATCGACATCACGCGCTGGTGCGCTTCTTCCAGATGCTGGCGCGTTTCGTCCGACGAGACCGCGCGGGCTTTCAGCATGAGGATGCTGGCGATGATCTGCAGCGAATTGATCACCCGATGCTGCATCTCTTCCAGCAGCAATTCCTTCTGCAAGACCAGCTTGTCGGTATGGAGCTGCAGCCGTTCTTTCTCCCGTTCGATGGCGCGACGCTCGGTGACGTCCTCGAAGCCCAGCAGAATCCTAACCGGGCCACTTCCCGCTTCCACCAGTTTGCGTGCATGCAAAAGCAAATCGCGGCGTCCGATGCGTGGAAACTCGTGCGAAATCGGAAAGCCCTCGATCACCGATTTGTGCGCAATGTCTTTTTCCAGAAATTCCCGAAGCTCTTCAAAATCCCACGCGCCGCGATCCATCGCGAGAAGCTCTTTGTTCTCGACTTCGGCGGCAGCGATCTGGAAAGAGCGAAGAAAAGACGGGCTCGCGAACATAATTTTGAAATTTTCATCGAGCGCGAGCAGCGGTTCGCGCACCGTGTCCACGATGATTTGCGCGAGCGATTGCGCGTCTTCGAATTTGTGGAACAGTCCCGTCACAGCACCTACGATCTCAAATGAGGCTAGGCGCGTGGTGCGGCGCACGCAAATAAGGCAATCTGCAATTACGCCCTTATTCTCAAAGGGAAATGGAACAAGCACGCCACGGCCGGGTTCCCTTTGCGAGCAGGCGCGTAGGCGCTTCCCCTATCCCGCGCCATTTCCGTCTTGGAACCTCGCGCAGGCATTTCAATGAAAGACAACAATGTTGAACAAGATGAGCATCTTGCTCGCGGCGACGGCTATCGCTGCATTGAGCACGGGATCGGTTTTGGCCGATCCGTCGAATAACCCGAACACCATGCCGAACAACGGCCCGAACAGCGGTCCCGGCATGTCCATGCCCGCCAACGATGGTTACAACAACGGCTATAATTACGGCTATGACGACGGTTACGCCCGCCGCGATCGCGACGCGCATTACCGCGCCGACACGTATCGCGCCCAGCCGACCAGCCTCGTTTCCGTCGATCTGAACGGGATTGCGTTCGGCTATAGCGACGGCTATTGGGACAACGGTCATCGCTGGCACAAATGGCATCGCAGCCACGACATGCGCGCCTATCGCGACCAGAATGGCAGCAACTATCACAACTATCAGCACGATCGCGATGGCCACGACGGCTGGCAGCGCTGAATTACTCTGACACGCTGGCTTTGATGCCGGCGTGTTCCTTTCACGGCGCCGCGCGGGTCATATCGAGGCCCGCGCGGTTCTGCCGTTCAACAAGATGGAGATCGGAACGTGCCAACGGAAACACTCTTGATCTGGCTCGTCGTCGGCGCGGTCGCCGGCTGGCTCGCCGGCACACTCGTTAAAGGCGGTGGCTTCGGCCTTCTCGGCGATATCGTCGTGGGCATCATCGGCGCGTTCATCGCAGGCTGGTTGTTTCCCAAGCTGGGATTTCACCTCGCCGCCGGCATCGTTGGCGTCATTCTGAGCGCAACAATTGGCGCGATCGTGTTGCTGCTGCTCTTGCGGCTGATCAGGCGCGCATAAAGATGTATCTGTTCGTTCTCGCGGCGATAGCAATCGTCTTTCTGATTGCATTGATCGCTACCTTAAGCGCCATTTTGAGTCCGGCACCGCGATAGGATTCCCAAGATGACCGACGCGACATCAGGCACGCAGCTCCGATCTGATTTCGACAATTTTCTTTGGTCGCCCATCGGCGACGATACCAACGGCATGCTGCTGAGTGTGTTATCGGCGCTCGCGCGCGCCAAACTGGATCCCTGGAAAGAAGCGGCAGAGCTGGCGCGATTGCCGAGAGATTCGGCTATTCAGCGGCTTGCGCAATTCATCGGAACGATACAGGGCGTAGTCCTCGGGGACGATAGCAAGACTGTCGCCACGCGGCTGGTCGCCTTGCTGCCACGTCAGCAAATTTTCGAAACAGCCGTCGCCGACAAAATCCTCTCCCGACGTTTTGCAGTGCGCCCGAGATTGACGCTGATCAATATCGTGCTCGGCATTCTGATCGTTGCTGTCGTTGTCGAATTCGCCGTGAAGCACTTCGGCTAACGGATAGGGTCGCACGACAACATGCAGCGTCAAAACAATCAGTCCGTGGTGAGTCTATTTGCGCGGTATGTCATCGTGCTTGGCTGCATCGTGCCGGCGGCAAGCAAAGCACAGCAGTCGCCACTGGTGTCCTCGGAAAATCGGCCGGCCGGTGCCGCGCTTGGGAGCAAGGATGCGGTAAGGCTCCCGCCCAAGATCGAGAGCCCATACCTGGCACATCTTGAGGTACAGTATGCGGAAGGCTCCAAGCTTCTCACGCAGTGGCGCGCTGTTTCCGGAGACACGCCGGATGTTCAGATCCTTGCATTGTCCCAAACAAGCGAACGCTGGTACGCCAACACTTATCAATGGATCGAAGCGAATATCGGTCCCGCGGCCGCGGAGCATTTCGGACAATGGGTGACGTCTGACGTGTCTTACCCTTTGATCGGCAATCACAGCCCGGCTGCAACGCATGCTTATATCGACCAGCTCATTCTCGCCCCGCAATATTTGGACAATCTCGACGCTCTTATGCGCGATCACGAGATGTATCCCCAGAAGTGATGGCAAAGAAGTCCGCGCTGCATCAGCCGAACTTTCAGTTCCGACAAATAGAGGGTTGTCTGTAAACTTCGCTTTGGATTTCTATACCTCCTCTCTTGAGCCGGGTAGAAAGAGCAACATGACCGACATCTCCTCCCGCGTGCGGATCGACAAGATCGATATCCTGTCCGACAACCACTACATCCTGAAAAATGTCCATTTCGCGTGGCAACGCAGCAATGGCGAATGGCAAGCGACGCGGCGCGAAGCCTATGACCGCGGCAATGGTTGCGCGATCCTGCTGTTCAACCGGGCAAAGCGCAGTGTGATCCTCACGCGCCAGTTCCGCATGCCGGTGTTTTTGAACGGCTATCGCGAGATGCTGATCGAAATCGCGGCCGGTTTGCTCGACGATGCGGACCCCACCTCGCGCATCATCGCGGAGACGCAAGAAGAAACCGGCTATCGCCCGCGCAACGTCACCAAGGTGTTCGACGTGTTCATGAGTCCCGGTTCGGTAACCGAGAAGCTCACGCTCTTCATTGGCGAGTACGACGCGGACGACCGCAGCGGCAAAGGCGGCGGCCTTGAAGACGAAGGCGAAGACATCGAAGTGCTCGAACTTCCGTTCGACGAGGCGGTGGCGATGATGGCCGACGGCCGCATCTGCGACGCCAAAACGATCATGCTGCTGCAGCATGCGCAGCTGCATGTGTTTTGCTCCAAAACCTAATCCGTCATGGCCGCCTCGGAGGGCGGCCATGACGGCTGGTTATAGATATTTGCGCAGCTCTATGGCGTAATCGGAATAACCGGCTTCGCGATAGATCTTCGCGGCGCGAGTGTTGCGGGCGAGAACGCCGATCTGGATTGTTTTGAAGTTGTTTGCCTTCGCCCAATCTTCGCACGCGACGATCAATGCGCGTCCGACACCCTGCCCGCGCGTGCTTTCGGCGACGAAGAGTTCGAAGATGTAAGCGAAGTTACGCTCTTCGGGGATGACGAACGCCTCACCCTTGATCTCGCCGACGACGGACCAACCGAGCAGCGCGCCGCTTTCGTCTTCGGCAACGAACATCGCGCCACCATGCTCCTTCAGATGCGCGGTGAGTTTATCGAAATGCTCGGCGGCGACAGGCTCGTCCAGCCGGCGGTTCGGCTCGATCGCATATTCGAAATGCTGCGAGCCCATGATGAAGGACAGGAGCGCGGGCTTGTCGCGAGACAGATCGGCGGCGCGGATGCGAAACGCGCTCACAGCGCAAAAATGAAAGCGTCGATTGCAATAAGGACAAGCGACAGGAACGTCAGATATAGCGCGAAGTTGAACCGGATCATGCGCGACACCATAAGCCTGAAAGCCGCGCGCGGCACTTCGGCGGCCGAAGTGGCATGGAACGGTTGACTGGTGCTGCGCAAGATAGACATCGCCAGGATCGCCCCGGCCAAGACAAAAACGATTGCGGCAAGCGCGGGCCAGCGCGGCCAACCGTGATCGAGCGCAAACGTGCAAGCCACCGCGAATATGCCCTGCGCCGCCAAAAGTGCGCCGGCTTTCTCGGTGTTGTGCTGCACGCCGGTAAGAATGCGCGCGAACGCGTCGGCCGGGTTCAAATCGCCGACCACGGTCTGGAAAGCCTGCTCGCGTTTGTCTTCCGCAAGCGGGACACCCAGAATCGTGTCGAGGACGGTCATCCCAGCGCCTTCACGATCTCTTCGGTCATCTTCTTGGCGTCGCCGAAGAGCATCATGGTGTTGTCGCGGAAGAAGAGCTCGTTCTCGACGCCCGCATAGCCGCTGCCCATGCCGCGCTTGATGAAGAGAACCGTCTTTGCCTTCTCCACATCCAGGATCGGCATGCCGAAGATCGGCGATTTGGGATCGGTTTTAGCGGAGGGATTGGTCACATCGTTCGCGCCGATCACGTAAGCGACATCGGCCTGCGCGAATTGCGAGTTGATGTCTTCCAACTCGAACACTTCATCGTAAGGCACGTTCGCTTCGGCGAGCAGCACATTCATGTGGCCGGGCATGCGCCCCGCGACGGGATGAATGGCATAGGAAACCTTCACGCCTTCCTTCTTGAGGACGTCGGCCATTTCGCGCACCGCATGCTGCGCCTGCGCCACCGCCATGCCGTAGCCCGGCACGATGATGACGCTGCCCGCGTTCTTCATGATAAAGGCGGCGTCTTCCGCGCTGCCCTGTTTGACAGGCCGCGTTTCCGCCGGGCCTTTGGGGCCGCCGGTCTCTCCGCCGAAACCGCCCAAGATCACGGAGATGAAGCTGCGGTTCATCCCCTTGCACATGATGTAAGAGAGGATCGCGCCCGAAGAGCCGACCAGCGCACCGGTGATGATGAGCGCGGTGTTCTCCAGCGTGAAACCCATCGCCGCCGCTGCCCATCCCGAGTAGGAGTTGAGCATCGAGACCACGACCGGCATGTCAGCGCCGCCGATGGGAATGATGAGCGTAATGCCGAAGATGAAACTCAGCACGGCAATGGACCAGAATGCCCACACTGGCTGATGCAGCGCGAAGATCACGATCAGCGCCACGATGCCCAGGAGAATGAGAATGTTGAGCAGATGCCGCGCCGGCAGAATGATCGGCGCGCCGCTCATGTTTCCATTGAGCTTCGCAAACGCGATTATCGAGCCCGCGAACGTGATCGCGCCGATGGCGACGCCAAGGCTCATTTCGATCAGGCTTTGCGTGCGGATCGCGCCTTCCACGCCAATGCCGAACGCATCGGGCGAATAGAACGCCGCGCCCGCAACAAGCACCGCCGCCAATCCGACAAGAGAATGGAACGCGGCGACAAGCTGCGGCATGTCCGTCATGGCGATGCGCCGCGCCGTCACCGCGCCAATGCCGCCGCCGATGACGAGACCGCCAACGATCAATTCCCATGTCAGCGCATCGCTGATGCCTGCGACCCACAGCGTGGTGAGGATCGAGATGGTCATGCCGATCATGCCATTGCGATTGCCCGCACGCGATGTCGCCGGAGACGACAATCCCCACAGCGCCATGATGAACAGGACGCCGGAGACGAGATAAAGAAGTGCTGCGATATCGGCTTTCATGAGCTTTGCGTCTTCTGATTGGCTATCAATGAGTGACCTTTCCCGTTTCGGGATTGAAATCGTAAGTCTTGCAATCGTTGTTACTAGGCCCCTCGGTCACTTGGCCAGAACCGTCGGTGCAATGCGTGATGTTAAATATCCGCGACTTAATTCCCGATAGTTCATCCAAGGTGAAAGACTGACGATCTCCACCGCACGGATCGCGTTCGATCTTGCCAAAAGATTTTCCGTTCCAGATGATATCGAAATTTGCGTATTCAACGCCACCGCAATACCCTCGGGGCTGAGCTTCATGATAATAAATCGTTTTCAAAGCGATGACACCGCCATTCCAAACACACCGGTAGGGGTGATGAATAAGCCTCCATATAGGCTCGATAGCCAGCACCCGACTGCTCTTAAAATTAGAGGGATCGACGTTATCGAAATCCGCGGTCGTCAGCGAGAAACGGAGAAGCTGCGGGGTGCAGATTAGCTGAGGGCTGGGATACGCCTGATCCGCCTGCGCTGCCGTGCAAAACGGGATGTGCACTATAGCCAACGCGAAAGAGAGCAGCGCTAGCCGCATCATCTATTTCGCTTTCTTCTTATACATCGCCAGCATGCGCTGGGTGACGAGGAAGCCGCCGAAGATGTTCACGCTCGCAAGGATCAGCGCGAAGAAGCCGAGCAGTTTGGATGTCCAAGAAGAATTTTGAAAGCTGCGCAAATTCGACTGCAATGCCTGATCAACAGCCTTCATTGTTTCTGCCGGCGGCGAACTTTGAACGGCAACCTTCTGCTTCTCTACGTACACGTTTCCGTCTGCGTTATAGTCGATTACAACATTTTCAGGCTTTGCGTGAGCGTTAACTGAGACGGCGATTAATGCCCCGACGACAATCACCGACGAGATCGCATTCGTCACCGCCATCAGCGGCGTGTGCAGCGCGGGCGTGACGCTCCACACCACGAAGTAGCCGACGAAAATCGCCAGCACGAAAATCGAAAGGCGAAAGACGAACGGATCGATGGCTTCCATCAGAATCTCCCAAAAATCTCCCTCGCCCCCACGCATGTAGGGGAGAGGGTTCGGCGTACTAAAAACGTCCTGTCGGACGTTTTTAGAGCCGAACGGGTGAGGGGGTGGAAAAAGGTGCGCTCTGTGTTTGCCGCCCCCTCACCCTGCCCTCTCCCCCTCAAAGGGGGCGAGGGCGTTCTTTGTATATTTGAAAGAGACATTGCTACTGCCCCTTCAAACTTGGATGAACCACTTCGCCGTCGCGCGTGAGGCCTGCGCCTTTGACGATCTCGTCGTCCCAGTTGAGCGCGAGCGCGCCGGACTTCTTATCCACGATCAGCGAAACGAAATTGAAGAGATTGCGCGCATAAAGGCTCGACGTATCCGAGGCGAGCCGCGCGGGAAGATTGGTGTAACCCATGATCGAGACGCCGTTCGTCTCAACGATCTGATCCGGCTTGGTGAGCGGCGTGTTGCCGCCCTGCTCCGCCGCGAGGTCCACGATCACCGAGCCCGGCTTCATCGTGCGGATCATCTCTTCGGTCACCAGCACAGGTGCTTTTCGGCCGGGGATCAGCGCCGTGGTGATGACGATGTCCTGCTTCTTGATGTGTTCGGCGGTGAGCGCCGCTTGCTTGGCCTGATATTCCGCCGACATGGGCTTGGCATAACCCGCGGTGGTTTCCGCCTGCTTGAATTCTTCGTCTTCAACAGCCACGAACGTCGCGCCGAGCGAGACGACTTGTTCTTTCGTGGCCGGGCGCACATCTGTCGCTGTCACGATGGCGCCGAGACGCCGCGCGGTGGCGATCGCCTGCAGACCCGCGACGCCGACGCCCATGATAAAGACACGCGCCGGCGCGATAGTGCCCGCCGCCGTCATCATCATCGGCATCGCGCGGCCATAGTGCGCGGCGGCATCGATCACCGCTTTGTATCCGGCAAGATTGGCCTGGCTCGACAACACGTCCATCGATTGCGCGCGGGAAATGCGCGGGATGAATTCCATCGCGAACGCGTTCACGCCTTGTGCGGCGAGTTTCTGAATCGGTTCTTTTTCCGAATAGGGCGCAAGCAGCGAGGCGTAGACCGCACCCTTTTTCATCGCGGAAATCTCATTGGCTTCCGGGCCGCGCACTTTGAGCACAATGTCCGCTTCGCGCAGCACGGTGGGAGCATCGGGCGATACGACCGCGCCTGCCGCGATGTAGTCATTGTCGGAAATCTTCGCGCCAGCACCCGCGCCGGATTCGACGATCACTTCGAGCCCGAGGCCCTTCAGCTTCTTGACCGTCTCCGGCGTGGCAGCAACGCGCGTTTCGCCCGCGCGGCGCTCCTTGAGGATGGCGAGCTTCATGGGGCTTGGATCAGCCGTGCGTGCGGAAGATGGCGAGGAACACCATGATGATGAGGATGCCGATGATCGACCATTTCACGAAACTCGTGAATCCGGCCCAGCTCTGCACATGCTCCCGGATATCCATTGAGCCGCGCTGGTAATCGCCGTGGCTGTCGTTCGCCGTCATCAAAATCCCCGGATTCGCTGCTTCGAGAGCGGCCGGACTATAGCAAAGCCGACCCTCCCGGCAACCGCGACGCGATAGCGCAAACCATCGAAAAATCGGGCTATTTCGGCGTGTTGGCGCGCCTCGTCGGCGTCGAGTGGTCCCAATCGGCGAGAAGTGCGCTGAGCGCCGAAACGAGTGCCAACGGCTGATCCAGCATCACATGATGCTTAGCTTCGGGAATGGTGACGACGGGCGCGGCGCGGCCCAGAAGTTCGAACATGTACTCGCCGATCTCCGGCGGCATCAGCACGGACTCCGCGCCGCGGAAAATCGCGATCCGGCACTTGGTATCGCGCAACCGCGCAGCAGTGTCGCCTATGGAAAAGTCCTGCCAGATGAAGGGATCGAATTTCCAGGTGAAGCCACCATCCATTTTCTTCAACGAATGCCGCGCCACCCAATCCACGATGTAGAGATTATCGCAAGTCTGCGGCGGCATCAGGCGAAACCGCGCGAGCGCCGCCGCCATGTCGGGATAGATATTGTGCGGCCTAAATGTGCGATGCGGCGGCCCGCCCGGACGCCCCGGCGGATTGACGGGCGAGTCCACGATCACCGTGCCGGCAAGCCGGTCGCCATATTTCGCACCGGTGAACATGGTGATGAAGCCGCCGAAGGAATGCGCGACGATCACCGGCGGCTCGGATGGCGCGAACATGCCGGCGGCTTCGCACACCGCGAGCTGTTCTTCGCTGAACACCTCCGCCGAATAGGATTTGCGCCAGTCGGAATCGCCCATGCCGGAAAAATCCAGCGCGGCGACGTTGTAGTCGTTGGCAAGAAACGGCGCGATGAAGCTCCACCAATAGGCATGCGCCGCGTTGCCGTGCACGAGCAACAAGCCCGGCTTGCTGCGATCGCCCCAGCGAAGATAATGAATCTTCGCGCCATCGACGGTGACGAAACTGCTTTCGGGTTCGACGGCGACGGTGCGCGTGAACCATTCCGGCGCCGGCGGGACAACGCCATTAAAAGGTGTCAGCGGACCTTCGCTCGCCATATAAGCGGCGATCTGCGCCGCACGTTCTTTGGGATCGGTCATCGCGCGGTTACTTGCGGGGTGGACGCTTGCCGAGCGTCTTGAAGATTCCCGTGCCGGTCATCACCGTGCGATCGCCGCACCAGATGCGGCCCTTGATCGTATAGACGCCGTCTTCGACGCCAACGACCTCGCCGGTGCCTTCCACCCAGTCGCCAAGCTTGGCAGCGGAAAGAAAATCGGTAAGCAGACGGATCGTCACCCAATAGTGATCGCGCGCGCGCATCGATACGGCATGACCGAACGCGGTATCGGCGAACGCCATCAGCATGCCGCCATGGCAATTCATCATGCCGTTGGTGTGATGCTCACAAACGAGAAACGCGCGCGTGTATTCTTCGCCGGGACCGGTGCGCTCATAGAGCGGACCGATCTGGCGGCCGAAGCCGCGAAACCAGTCCATGCGCTGAAAATCCGCCGGGATTTGCGGCCGGTCTTCGTCGAGGAGATCGTCGGTCATACATGAATTGTGAGTGGCGGGAAGCGAATAGCAAGCGTGATTTTGCCGCTTACTCGGCGAGCCACTCCAGCCAGCGGCCATGCGGATGGCAATGCGCCACGGTACACTGATCGCGAGCGCCGTCGTGGTAGCGGATGATGTCGATGGCATCGTCTTGCTTGAGGCGGCTCTCGATGGAGACACGCCATATGGGACGGCGCAACCCCGCCATGATGAGCATCGCTTCGAATGCTTCACGCATCTGGTGCGTGAATTGATAGATGACGCAAGAATGATAGACACATACCGGCTGATCCTCCGGAATCGCGCGTAACACATCGGTCAGAAGTTCGAGCGCGCTGCCGGCAAGAATTTTCGGCTTGTTCTGTGCGTAGATTTTCAGCGCCGCCTCGAGCCGCTCGAAACGGCCATGCGTGTCCGGCCATACCAAGGCGCGCAACCAGTCGCGCTGGTCCGGATCGTCGAGATTGACGGGATTAAGTTCGAGACCGACGCGGCTAGCGATCTCCGGATTGGGGCCAAGTGGTGGATTTTTGTCGCCGCACAACTCGCAATCGAGTGTCAGCGCTGCATCGGGTATTGGCAGTTCAAACACCTCGCTGCCGCGGCGATAACGAACGCCGTACAGATCCCAGTTGAGATTGAGCCCAGCGCTTGGCCCGATCTCGATCAGATTGAGCGGCTCGCCCGCTTCCTTTGCGACCGTGCGAAACGCAGGATGCAGCGACGCACAGCGCCCGACCTCATTGGTATTCGTCACCTTGCTTTCGATCAGTGGCACCAGCGCATCGCGATGCGCGGCGACGAAATCGACAAAGTGCGGATAGGGGTCTTCGCCTTCGACACGCTTGCCATTGTTGAGATTGGGATAGAAGCGCCTGAGCGGATGTTCCGCGCCGCGCAACAACAGAAAATGCACCGCGCCGAACAGGATGTTCGCATGCGGCTGTCCCTTCTTCGCGCGTGCCGCGAAAGCGCGCAATTCTTCACTTTCCTTCACGCCCATTGCGAGGCGCTCATACAGCGGACTATCCGCGCGCTTGGCCTCACTCGCAAAGAAATCCCAATAGTCGAACGGCTTATCGCTCATGCCGGCAACGGCACGCCGGCCTGCTTGAACGCCGAACGCTGGCGTTTTTCCAAAGCGGCAACATCGAAATCGGCGATCTCTTCCTCGAACAGTTTGTGGAAATTGAGCCGTGCGCCGAGCCGGATGAGCGCGCCACCCAAGCCGATCGCCGCGCGATCCATGAAGACGAATTCGCGCGGCGGTTTGATGCCGCCAATCTGTTTCAGGCGCGTATGAACCTCGTTCGCCTGTTTCATTCCGTATTCCGCAGCAGGCACGCCGTCATCGACGACGCGCACGCGATCGTCGAGCAAAGGCGCGAAAATGAATCCCGCCCACATGTTCATCACTTTCACCAGTTCCGGCGATGGCTGCTTGAATCCCCACGCCTCATAAGATTTCGCGGCGAGATCATCGTCCTTCTTCAGCAGCGCGCGATAGAGTCCGACAACACCCGCCACGAATTTCGGTGTGAACGTCCGCACGCAACCGTAATCGAGAAGATTGATGCCGCCGTCATTGCGCACCGCGTAATTGCCTAGATGCGGATCGCCATGGATCACACCGTAGCGAGCAAACGGCCGCCACCAGGCTTTGAACAACGCCGTCGAAACCGAATTGCGGATGTCGAGTTTGGCTTTTTCGAATTCGGCGATGGGCTTACCATCCAGCCACGTCATGGTGAGCAGGCGTTTGGTCGAAAGCGGTGCGAGCGGCTCCGGCACAGCGATGTCATCGCGATCCACCAGCATGATCGTATAGAGTTCCATGTGCGCGGCCTCGCGCGCGTAATCGAGTTCTTCCAGAAGCCGCGCTTCGATCTCTTCGCCGAAGGCGCGCGTGTCGATTGTCCCATCGAAGCTGCGCTGAATGCCGAGCGCTGCTTTCAACTGGCGCACATCCGAGGACACCGCCGCATCCATCGCTGGATATTGCAGCTTGCAGGCGAGCTTCGTTCCATCTTTCGCGACCGCACGATGCACCTGCCCGAGCGAAGCGGCAGCCGCGGCTGTCGTCTCGAAACTTTTGAACTTCTTCTCCCAGCCCTTGCCGAGTTCGGCGTCCATGCGCCGCCGTACAAAGCCCGCGCCCATCGGCGGCGCATTGGTTTGCAAAGTGAGCAGCGGCGCAGCCACATCCGGCGGCAAGATGCCCGGCACCGTCGCCACAAACTGCGCGACCTTCATCACCGGCCCGCGCAAATTTCCGAGCACCTTGGTGAGGTCGATCGCGTTCTGGGCAGAGATGGCTTTGGTGCCCGCCAGCGAGCGCACAGCCCCACGCGCCGCGACGCCGGCAAGGCCTCCGGAGACGCGGGCAAAACGCGCCATGCGGCGTGCCACATTGTCTTCGGGCCGATCTGTCATAAGCCTTTGAAATACCTACAATTCAATGGATTTTTCCAATTGTTAACCAAGATGCTTTCCTGCAACACCTCCGCCTGAAAGCATACTACTTCCCAACCTAAGTGCCCGCTGTCTCTTCCTTTTCCAGCCGGATTCGGCGATTTCTACCGCCAGCGGCATCGAAGGGCGCAATTCCGATCCGATGCTCTGAGTTTCCATGTTTGAGGAGGGAAAGCATGAAGTCGAATTATTTGAAGGCCGCGCTGCTTGTTTCTAGTGCTGCACTTGCATTGAGCGCCGGACCGGCCAGCGCGACGCCTCCGGTGCTATCGGGCTATGTCGATGCCTGGGGCGCGCTGGGCAACTCGTCATATTCCGAAAACGAAACGTATTACGAGGACGGTGATGGCCCCTATTTCAACCATAATCACGATAGCGAAAATGCTAACTCGCTAGGCGCCGATGGTCGGGCAAATATTCAGTGGGATTCAGGCTTCGGTATCCAGCTGGACGCTCAGGGCTCAGACTTCAAGGTCAGCCACGATTCCTATACTGGCCAGATGAATGACCTCGCAGCGCATTTCTATCAGCGCAGCGACGATATGCTGTGGGGCGGCTTCGCGTCCGTCGGTAGCGATACCGGCACTCGCTACGGAACATTGGGATTGGAATTCCAAAAGTACTGCAACCAGTGGACGTTCTATGCGCAGGCAAGCTGGAGTGGCGGCGACCGATATGGAGCGGATTCCTGGAACTTTAATGCTCAAGCTCGCTACTTCTTCAACCCGCGATTCCTTCTGACTGCGGGCATCGGTTACGATACCGGAACCTATAGCTACAGCGAAGATGGAGGCTATTACCATTATAATGGCCACGTCGCGAACTGGAACTGGACGCTGCGTGCAGAATACATGCTCGCCGATCTGCCAGTCAGCATCTTCGGCGAATATAACGGCACTTACTCGCCCTATCACGAACACTATGATGAGGAAGATTATTACTACGTAGGGACCTATCGCGGTCACGAACAAAGTAATCTCTTCATGGTGGGCGTTCGCTTGTTCCTGAACCAGCAGGATTTGCAGACAAACGATCGCACAGGCGCGAGTCTTGAAGACTTCAACCCGTGGACGGGCAAGACAAGCACGATTTTTGGTTATGGCGGCGGCGATTAGTTCGACGCTTGATTTCTAATATTGCGAGCGCGCCGCCCTCACGGGCGGCGCGTTTGTTTTTGGAGCTTACCAATCTTAGGCTCGCGTACATTGCGAGGCGCTACATTCAGCGCTCTGCCGGGGTATGAATGGCAGCTATCGACATCATCAATTACGACAACCGGCCAGATGCCGGCACGCTCACGAGACGCGCAGCGTTTGTCGTTACGGATTATCCGATAGAGTCAGACGAAGCGCTCCTGCAATACGGAGCGGAACTGAAAATTGGCGTGCCGGATGTTGGCAAAGCTTTTTCCGGAACGCCGCCCCCGGTAGACCTTGTGCAAAAAATGGATCGCCCGATGCTCGATCCATTTCATAACGTCATGCTGTCCACTACGGACTCGAACTTTCCGCTGCATACCGATGAATATTTTGCAGACGAGCCCGCCCGCTTTGTTCTGCTCTTGTGCGTAACACCAGCAGAATCGGGTGGAACGACACTCATCGCCAATGTAGATGACATTGTTGCGGATTTGGCGCCCGCAACGCTCGCGGCCCTTATGAAACCGATTTACCCGACGCAGCTCGGATTGCGCGCCGTTTTGACCGAAACAGACCAGAGATACACGGTCCGCTACAACGCCCTCGAGATGGTTCGTACTCAGGGTGGCGGCCGCTTCAAGATACAGCTGTCGCCAGAAGCGATGTCAGCGGTCGCAGAATTACGAAAAGCCGCAGAGAAAAATCTAAGGCGTTACGATCTAAAACGCGGCGACTGCCTCGTGATCCATAACGGCCGCACCTTGCATGGCCGCACGGCGTTCAGCGGCAACGCGCGCCGGCTAATGAAACGTGTCCGCATCAAATAGCGCGAAAGCCGACGCTGGGCGTTTCAAATCCTTCTGGTTCCTTGCTACGCATCCCGCTCTTTACCATTCCTTCACCACATTCACGCGCGGCAATCGCGTTTTTGCGGGCGATGGCGCTCTCATGGCGCTCTGAGTGGTGTCGCAAAGCGGGACCGTAAACCGGATTTTATCTCTAAGGCGGCAGGATCGATGCGCGAAGATTTGAGACGACGTATGCCCGCGCAAACCGTTCTGATTGTTGACGACGATCCCGTGCAACGCCGCTTGCTGGAAGCTGCGATCACGCGCTCCGGAATGCCGGTCGTTACCGCGCCTGGCGGCCAGCCTGCACTCGACCTCCTTTCCGGCCCGCGCGGAGATCAAGTCGCACTGATGCTTCTCGATCTCGTCATGCCCGACATCGACGGCATGCAGGTGATGGAGAAGACACGCGCCCATCATCCCGATCTTCCCGTCATCGTGCTGACAGCCAAGGGCGGCATCGATTCCGCCGTCGAGGCCATGCGCGCAGGCGCCAGCGACTTTCTCGTCAAGCCCGCAAGCCCTGAACGCATCGCGGTCTCCATCCGTAACGCGCTCAAGATCGGCACGCTGACGGGCGAGGTTACACGCCTCAAAAAGAAGACCGAAAATCGTCTCGTTTTCGAAGACCTCATCGCACGCTCCAGCGAGATGAAGCAGGTTATTCGTCTCGGCCAGCGCGCCGCGCAATCCACCATTCCGATTTTGATCGAAGGCGAAAGCGGCGTCGGCAAGGAATTGGTCGCGCGCGCGATCCAGGGTTCGTCCGACCGCGCCGGCAAGCCGTTCGTCACCGTGAACTGCGGCGCGATTCCGGAGAACCTCATCGAATCCATTCTGTTCGGCCACGAGAAGGGCTCTTTCACCGGCGCGACCGACAAGCATCTGGGAAAATTTCAGGAAGCGCATGGCGGCACGCTTTTTCTCGACGAGATCGGCGAGCTGCGCCTCGACATGCAGGTGAAGTTGTTGCGCGCCTTGCAAGAAGGCGAAGTCGATCCTGTCGGCGGCAAGCGGCCTGTGAAAGTCGACGTGCGCATCATGTCTGCTACCAACCGCGATCTCGCCGAACGGGTGCGCGAAGGAAATTTCCGCGAGGACCTTTATTACCGGCTCAACGTATTTCCTATCCACGTCCCGCCGCTGCGCGAGCGTCGAGACGATGTGCCGGCGCTCGCGCGCCATTTCATCGCGCGTTTCGCGGCCGAGGAAAACAAGCCAGTCAACGGCCTAACGCCGGAAGCCGCCGATCTGATCGGCCGCTTCACCTGGCCAGGCAATGTGCGCCAGCTCGAAAACACGATCTTCCGCGCGGTCGTGCTCTGCGATCACGAGATGCTCGATGTCTGCGACTTTCCACAGATCGCCGCGGCGATCGGCGTGGAGATTCGCCCGCGCCAGACGCTCCCGATGGGAACGCCGGTTGCGGCGCCTGTGTCGGCCACGCCGCCCGAGCTGCGCCATCATCACGCAACGTCACTCGAACCTTTGCATCAGCACACATCGCCTTATGCGCTCTCCGCTACGAACATTTCGGGCCACATGCGCAAGCTCGAAGAGATCGAGGCCGAAATCATCCGCCTCGCCATCTCGCGCTATGAAGGCCACATGTCCGAAGTGGCGCGCCGCCTTGGCATCGGCCGCTCGACACTCTATCGCAAACTCAAGGAGCTTGGGCTGGAACAGCACATCGAAGGCGAAGAGCCCGAGCAGCGCGCGGCAGGATAATCAGTCTCGCTTCATTCCCAGAGCGCTGAGATAAAGATCCAGGATCGCATCCTGTTCCTGGCGGTCGGCAGTATCGAGCTTCCGCAAGCGCACAACCTGACGCATGATCTTAACGTCGAAGCCCGTACCCTTGGCTTCGGAATAGACTTCACGGATGTCAGCGGCGAGCGCCGCCTTCTCCTCTTCGAGCCGCTCGATGCGCTCGATGAAGGATTTCAGATGCTCTTTCGCGAAGCCCGATTTGGCCATGGCCCATCTCTTATTGTCGTGCAAGGGCGCGGAACGTAACCGCCGGCAAAAACCCGCGCAACGTCGCCAATCACACTAGTTGTGGGCCTTTTGCGACTTCTCAAAAGCGGCCTTTTGTTCCGGCGTCACTTCCTTCTGATAGCGCTTTTTCCATTCCGCGGGCGGCATGCCATAGACGATTTCGCGCGCCTGATCCTTGTCGAGCGCGATGCCTTTTTCGGCGGCGGCCTCGCGATACCAGTCCCCCAGGCAGTTACGGCAGAAGTTCGCAAGGTTCATCAGATCGATGTTCTGCACATCGGTGCGTTCGCGTAAGTGCGCGACCAGCCGGCGAAACGCGGCGGCTTCCAGTTCGGTGCGGGTCTTCTCATCCATGCTCGGTGCTCCTTCAGATACCGGCAGCGCGCGCGTATAGCGGATTTCCGCCGGCCCCGTTTCCCGTAGTGCTTCGTCAATGATCGGTTTCAATCGCGCGGCGAAAACGTCCGCCATTTCGCGTGTGGCGACGAGATCCTGCCGGATCTCGATCAGCACATGCGGCAGACCGTTGCCGGTGCCATGCACCCACATGCAATCGCCTTCGAGCTCGCCGTAATAGGGCTCATTGTCGCCGACCGTGAAGCCCGCGCGTGCCAATGCTGTCATGAGAGGCTTTGCAAGACGGCCATCCTTGTCCCACAACACGCCGACTTCCCACGGCCTTTTGAAATCTTTCCATACCGGCGTGAAGCTGTGCATTGAGATGATCGCGGGCACAGCGCCTGTCTGACGCGCTGCCGAAATTTCCGCAGCGATCGCCGCGTGATAGGGCACGAAATATTCGGTGCGGCGGTGGGCGATTTCGTTCGCATCCGCATCGCGATTGCCGGGGATAATCCGTCCATCCGACAGTTTCATCACGAGCGTTGGATCGTCCGCGCCGCGATTGAGATCGATCAGAAGCCGGGACCATTTCGCCAGCACCGCGCGCGCGCCACAGGCGGTGGCAAGTCCCCGCGTCACCTGCGCCGCCCCGATGTCATAAGCGATATGCGTCGCAAATTGGCCGCGTTCCAGCCCCAAAGTCCCATACGTTACAGGCAGCGCATTCGACGCATGATCGCAGACAAAAATGATCCGGCTCGCCGCGCGGGCAGGCGCAAAAAGCTCGAAGGCGGATTCGGACATGCGTACAGTCTAGCCCGGTCTCGCGTTGACAGCGCCAGTTCCTTGCGCGACATGCTGTGCATGCGATTTGCCCTCGCTTTCACCGCACTCACCCTTCTCGCCCTACCCGCCCAAGCCGCTCTTCAGGTCTGCAACAAGACGGCGAAGCCCACGCGCGTGGCGGTGGGCCGGTTCGATGGCACGGCGTGGATCAGCGAAGGCTGGTGGACGCTTGCGCCCACCCATTGCGAGACCGTGGTGCCGGGCAAGCTCAATGCGCGTTACTACTACCTTTACGCCAGCGATGGCGGCGCCGGAAGCTGGGATGGATCGCGCGATTTTTGCGTGGTGGCGAATGACAAATTCCAGATTCGGGGCCGTGGGAACTGCGCGCGCGCGGGATACGATCGCAAAGGCTTCTTCAGTGTCGATACGCACGACAAGACCGACTTCACCCAGATACTTTCGGATTAGGCGATGAGACGCGCGCGCAAAACGAAAATCGTCGCCACACTAGGACCGGCGTCGAACACGCCCGAAAAGATGAAGGCGCTGTTTCAGGCAGGCGTGGACGTTTTCCGTATCAACATGAGCCACACCGATCACGCGCATCTGCGCGAATTGCATGGACGCATCCGCGCGCTGGAGAAGGATGTCGGCCGCCCCATCGGGATCATGTGCGACCTCCAGGGACCGAAAATTCGCCTCGGAACATTGCCCGGCGGGAAGATCACGCTGACGCAAGGGCAGCGCATCCGGCTTCTGCGTGAACCGGCTTCCAACGATCCAGATGTTCTCCCGATCCCGCACGGTGAAGTGTTCGCGGCGTTGAAGCAAAAGCATTGCCTGTTGATCGACGACGGCAAAGTGCGGCTGCGCACCTTCGCATCCAAGCCGGATTCTGCGGAAGCGTTCGTGGAAGTGGGCGGCGTGGTGAGTGACCGCAAGGGCGTGAACCTGCCCGACACGTTGTTGCCGGTCTCGGCCATGACGGATAAGGATCGCAGCGATCTTGAAGCCGCACTAAAACTCGGCGTGGATTGGATCGCGCTCTCATTTGTGCAACGGCCGGAAGATGTCGCCGAATTGCGCAAGCTTGTTCGCGGTCGCGCGGGCATACTTTCGAAAATCGAAAAGCCGAAAGCTATCGAGTCACTCGATGCCATTCTGGAATTGTCGGATGCGCTGATGGTGGCACGTGGTGATCTGGGTGTGGAACTGCCGCTCGAGGCCGTGCCCGGTTTGCAGAAGCGCATCACGCGTGCCGCGCGCAACGCTGGCAAACCGGTGATCGTGGCGACCCAGATGCTCGAATCCATGATCCAGTCGCCCGCGCCTACGCGCGCCGAAGTGTCTGATGTCGCGACGGCCGTGTTCGACGGCGCTGATGCGGTGATGCTGTCGGCCGAGACTGCATCCGGCTCCTATCCGGTAGAAGCGGTGAGCGTGATGGATCGCACCGCAACGGCGGTCGAGAACGATCCGCTTTTTCAATCCTACATCGACGCGCAACGCGATCCGCCGCGCGAAACGACAGCAGACGCGATCATGCAGGCGGTTCACGAAGTCACGCATACCATTCATGCCCGCGCTATCGTAAGCTGGACGAAATCGGGATCGACGGCGCTGCGTTGCGCCCGCGAAAGGCCCGAAGCTCCGATCCTGGCGCTCACGCCCATGATCGAGACCGCACGCCGGTTGTCGATCGCTTGGGGCTTGCACTGCGTCCACACGGAAGACGCACACGATCTGGATGATGTCGTGGAGCGCGCGACGGAAATGGCTTATCGCGAAGGCTTTGCGAAATCAGGCGACCGCATTGTCATCACCGCGGGCGTGCCCCTCGGGACGTCCGGCTCGACCAATCTTCTGCGCGTGGCCTTCGTCGGGGGAAAATAGCTAGGACGTCAGATCGCAGCCGCTCATCGTGGATGTCGGCGCGACTCTCAGATCGTGAAAAGTGATCTGGCCGAATTCCTGAAAGGCATCGCCCGCCGTGCTTTTGTAAATCCAGACTTTGCCGTTGTTGAAAATCGTCTGGTAATCCTCGATGTCCATCGTCCAGATGCCGTTGGACGCTTGCGTGATCATGCGTAGTTTGCCGTCTTCGTAACTCCAAGTGCCGGTATCGACATGCTCGATGGCCTGCGGTTTCACGCATTTGTGGAAGGTTACACTGAATGTGCCGTCGGGGCGAAAATGCGAAAGTGCGATGGTGGTCGCGCCGCCATAGGTCGCTTCTTCATACCAGTCGCCGACGATGGACGTGATGGCCGCATGCGCTGTGGTCGCAATGAACAAAAAAGAAGCCAGGGCGAGTGTTTGCATGAGCCGGTCAGATCTTCTCGCCTTCGACTTGGCGCGCGAGCTTCGTCACGGCGTCGCCGACGCCATGAAACCACGGATCGATTTCTTGCGCTTTGCGGAAATATTGCAATGCCTGCTTCTTGTCGCCGTAGTCCGCGAGAATCCCAGCAAGCTCAGCGCAAGCCTGAAACTCATGCGGGTTCAGCGAGATCGCTTTTTGATAGGCGGATATGGCAGCGGTGTCGTCATTGGCCGCTTGCGACAGCTCGCCCAGATGCCGCCAGCCTTCTGCGTAGTTCGGCGCGATCTCGGTCACGTCGCGCACGAGCTCCTGGGCCGTATTGGAATCGCCCACTTGTACCGCCGCCACCGCTCGCGTCATCAGAAGATCGACGCTGGGACTTCCGGATTGTGCAAACAGAGACAGCAATTGCTCTTCCAGAGGCTTGGCATTCTCGGCCGAACCGGCTTTGGCAAGTTTCGGGATTAGCTTATCAATCTGCTGTTGAGTTCCGGGCGCGAGCTGTTGCGCGGCATACGCCGGCGTGGCGAGCGCGAGACAAACCAGCAGAACCAGAAAGCGCATGGGTCAAACCTAGCGTGTGAGAGCTGCGCTTGCCATCACGAGACAGCAATTAACCAGCCATCGCGATAACGCTCATCGCGATCATCAGCGGCAACCCAGCAATAAACAGTCCCGCGGCGACCACGCCCTCCCGGTTCCGCGCGAACCCGAACCAGCCGATCGCCAGACCGGCAATCAGAAGCAGCGGCATCGACCACACGAAGATGAATATGCCCCACGCCGCCACGCTCTCGCCGGAATCGAACAGCATCGGCGACATCATCAGAAGGCCGAAACCTGCCATGAGCACGAGCACACCGATGACCGTCGCGCCGATCATCAGATTGCGGAGAAAAGCGGATTCGGAACGTTCCGGCGGCATGCCGCCAATGTAACAGCTATGTCTCAGCCCTGGCGCGCTTTGAAGCGGGGGTTCTTCTTGTTGATGACATAGGTGCGGCCCTTGCGCCGGACAATCCGGCAGTCCTTGTCGCGCTTCTTGAGCGAGCGGAGCGAATTGCGGATCTTCATTGGAGTGGCCTTCAAAATACCGGAAAAGGGGTCGAAAAGAGGCGCGGAAACTAGTGGCCGGGATCAGGCCTGTCAACGGGCCTTCGTCACTTCCGCTAAGACCGGAAACGACTGATTTTGCTAGGGTTTGACATGATTTCGCGTTGGGGGATCGGGGTGTTGATTCGGGGAAGTTTGGGAATTGCGGTTCTGACGGTCCTCGCCGCCTGTGCCACCACGTCGCCGGGTGAGGCACATCACGCGAACCTGACACCGGCTCCGGTGGCAGCGCCGGTGCCCGATCCCGAAGATGCGAAGTTCGCAGCATTCATCATCGATTTTCGAGCCACCGCGCTCGCCGCAGGCATCCGGCCAGAGATCTACGACCTTTCGATGAACCGCATCCAACGCAATTTGCGTGTCGAACAGATGAATCTTGAACAGCCGGAATTCGTGAAGCCGGTGTGGAGCTATCTCGATGTCGCGGTGTCAGACGACCGCGTCGCGAACGGGCGGGCGCAGCTCGCAGCAAATGCCACCATGCTAGCGAACCTCGAGGGCCGATATGGCGTGCCGAAAGAAATTCTCGTCGCCATCTGGGGCATGGAGAGCAACTACGGAACAGCGATGGGTGGCTTCAACATGTTTGAAGCACTCGCAACCCTCGCCTATGACGGGCCACGGCAGGACTACGCGCGGCGGGAATTGCTGGCGGCGCTGAGAATGGAGCAGGAAGAAGGTCTTTCGCCGTCACAGATGACGTCGTCCTGGGCGGGCGCTTTCGGCAACACGCAATTCGTGCCGTCGTCCTTTTTCAGGGATGCGGTGGATGGCAACGGCGATGGCCGCCGCGACCTCTGGCACTCGGCAGCGGATTCGCTCGCATCGACCGCCGCGCTGTTGCAAAACGCCGGTTGGCAGAAGAATGCGCCATGGGGTTACGAAGTCTCATTGCCGCAAGGGTTTGTGTATGAACTCGCGGACGGCGAAACAACCCATCCACTTGCATTTTGGAAAAAGCTCGGCGTGCGCACGGTCACGGGCAACGACCTGCCACTCGCGCCATCCGATGCAGCGATCTATCTTCCCGGCGGATGGCACGGACCGGCCTTCATCCTGTTCGACAATTTTCGCGTCGTTCTGAAATACAACAACGCCGACAGCTATGCGCTGGGCGTGTGCTACCTCGCCGATCGCATGCGTGGTGCGCAGCCGATCATGACGCCCTGGCCGCGTTACGAGCAGCCGCTCACCGCCGATCAGCGCACGCAATTCCAAACCGAGTTGAAGTCACTCGGCTACGATCCCGGCGCGATTGACGGTGTGCTCGGTCACAAGGTGCGCAATGCGCTTCGCATGTTCCAGAAAGATCACGGTATTCCGGCCGACGGCTTCCCAACATTGGGAATGCTCGGACAGTTGACAGCCGCGCTGAGCGCGAAGGGTGGCTAGCCGTCAATTGTTGGGAACGGGCGTCTCGGTCGGCTCTTCGATCTCTTCCATGTCGGCGGGCGACGTGCCGGCATGGCGCAACACGCGCGACATGAATTGAGCGCCCAGCAACAACAGCATGGCAATCGCACCGAAGATATAAGGCACGCGCGGCGAGAACTCGTACAGCCAACCGATCAGTGGGCCAAAGATGAAGCCGGCCGCACCCGCCGCGTTCAGCAAGCCTGCGACCGCGCCCTGCTCATGCGGCGCAACCGCGAGCGATGCACCCGATGTAAATCCCGGACGCGCCATTCCGAAGCCCAACCCTGATATCACGAGCGCCAACACAACCGTTGGAAAATCGCGCGCGACAAGAAATAGCGAATTGGAGAAGACCGCCATGACGATCCCGGCGAGCGTTAGCATGCGCGACGAAAACCGGAACCGCTGCACGATGACAAACTGCGCGAACAACGCGGCCATCGACGACGCCATCAGTCCAATAGACGTGTAAGCCGCCGTCGTCTTTCCGTTCAGATGTAGTACGTCCTGGAAAAAGAAGCCGACGGTCTGAATCGGGATGGAACCGATGAGACTGAGCACAAGACCGAACACCATGAATGGAAACATGCGCGGCTCAGACCATTTTAGCGTGCGCTTCTGATGGGCATGCGCTTTGGGCGGCGTGCGCTCCGGCAGGAAGAACCAGATCGCGGCGGCACTTCCGACGGCCAGCGCCGAGATGAAATAGAACGGCGCCAGCAAGCTCAGGAATGTTAGCGCCGAGCCGATCACCGGGCCGAAGGTCGTGCCGAAAGCGAATGCC
>Ga0265340_10000246_pt1 | contig 28156 bp, 23 predicted proteins | sample 4CB225metaG_FD_202082 | JGI IMG/M metagenome (GOLD analysis project Ga0265340, IMG submission 202082) | Rhizosphere microbial communities from Carex aquatilis grown in University of Washington, Seatle, WA, United States - 4-CB2-25 metaG | ecosystem: Host-associated > Plants > Roots >...
CCACCGCCCGGAACGCGCCGAGCGCGGCGTCCTGGATGCGTTTCGTGGCCGCCGCATCAAAATCCGCCGGACAAAAATATTCCGTGCAGCCCGCCGTGTATTTGTTGCGGTAATCGTAACTGCCAACCTTGGGCCGGACTTCGACCACCGGCAGGGGTTTATCGTCCAAAATGGCCACGGTCGTTTCGCGACCGATGATTTTTTCCTCAACCATCACCTCGGAATCAAATTTTAACGCCTCCGCCAGCGCGTTTGGCCACTCCGCCACGCGCTCGACGAATTGCAGGCCCACGCTGGAACCCTGCCGCACCGGCTTCACCACCAGCGGCGGCAGCCAGTCGCTCGGCCACGGAGTTTTTTCAGAATTCACGACCAAATATTCCGCCGTGGGCACCTTGGCCGCGAGGCAACGCTGCTTCGTCAGCACTTTGTCGAAGGAGATGCGGCTTGATTCGGCGTCACAGCCGGTGTAGAGCGCGCCGAGGTCTTCAAGCTGCCGCTGCACCGTGCCGTCTTCGCCGTAAGTCCCGTGCAGCGGCGCGAGGCACACGACATCGGTGTCCGGCGGCAAAACCCAGTCCGGGGTTTTGGGATCAATCTCAAAAACCGTGTGACCGAGCGAACGCAGCGCCTTCACGACCCCTGCCCCGGAGCGCAGTGAGATTTCGCGCTCGGCGCTCGGTCCGCCCAGCATGACCGTGATATTCAATTTTCGATTCATTCTTCGCCGATAATTTCGACTTCGGTCTGCAATTCGATGCCGCGCTCCTCTTTCGCGCGCCGTCGTGATGCTCCCATTTTGATTCATGTCACTTCACAAATTTTTCCAGCGAGACGGCGATTTTCGGAAACGCGCGCAAAACCTGTCTGTCCGCCGTCACCAATGGCACGCCCAGATCCTGCGCCAGCGCCACATATTCGCAGTCGTAAGCCGTGCAATCCGATGCCAGCACCAGCTTGATGATCCGTTCCGTGGGCACGGAATATTCATTGGCGGCCAGGTCTTTTTGCACATTCAAATATGCGGCGTTGGCTTCTGCCTCCGTCAACGCTTTTCGCCGCAAGTACCCCGCCAGCACATTGCGAAATTCTGCGCGCCACAAAATCGGCGACGCCCAGGTTTTGTCCCGGTCCTTCACCGCTTCCGCCAGCCCGGCAAAAGCGCTTGGCAGCCAGAAATAAACCAGCAGGCTGTTGTCCGCGACAATCACGCGCGGCCTTCTTCCCTAAACCTTTTCAAATCCGCCGCCGTCACCCTGAACTTCAGGGAATTGCGAAACTGGCGCGCCTTCTGGATGACGCCCTCGGCTTCCACCGGCATGCTGCGGACGCTGGATTCCAGCACCGCGATGGCTTCCGTGTTCAAACTGCGACCATGCGTCACCGCCCGCTTTTTCAAGGCCTGATGCGCTTCTTTCGACAAGCCCTTTATCGTGATCGTTATCATGCCACAACCATAACGCAACCATTTTGGAAGTCAACTTTCTTCGCCGATAATTTCCACTTCGGTCTGCAATTCGATGCCGCGCTCCTCTTTCGCGCGGCGTTTCAAAAGCGCAATCAGTTCCAACACGTCGCGCGCGGTGGCGTTGCCGTCGTTCACCAGGAAATTGCCGTGTTCCATGGAAACCATCGCGCCACCGACGCGCGTGCCTTTCAATCCCAGTTCATCAATCAATTTGCCCGCCGGAATGGTGTCGGGATTTTTGAACATGCACCCGGCACTGGGCGCCGCCGGCTGCGTGGTCCAGCGTTTCCGGCTGAAGGCGCTCATTCGTTGCGCGACGGATTCCGGCGAATCCGGCAGGCCCTTGAACACCGCGCCCAGCGCAATGTGATTTTTCAAAGCGCCGCAACCGCGATATTCCACGGACATTTCCTGCGGCGTGAGTTCGCGCGTGTTGCCGTCAAAATCCATCAGGCGGACCGATTCCACGACCTCGAATGTCGCGCCGCCCATCGCGCCGGCGTTCATGCGCAGCGCGCCGCCGACGCTGCCCGGAATGCCTTCGAGAAATTCCATCCCGCTCAGTCCGTGGCGCCTGGCCTCGATCGCCACGTTTTTCAATTTAGCGCCGGCGCCGCAGACCAAACGTTCGCCCGCGACTTCAATGCGGCTGAACCCCGCCTGCGCGAGGCAAATCACCACACCGCGAAAGCCGCCGTCGCGCACGAGCAGGTTCGAGCCGCGCCCAATCACAAAAAACGGCACGTCGTGGCCGTTGCAGAATTTCATGATGCCCGCCAAATCCTCTTCCGACGCCGGCTCGGCATACACGTCCGCCGGCCCGCCGACGCGGAGCGTGGTGTGTTTCGCCAGCGGTTCGTTGCAACGAATGACCGCCGCCGGCGAAACCACGTGTTCCGCCAGTTCGCCGGCAATTTGGTCTGCGCTGCGCATTGGTTTTTCGAGAATGGAAGTGGCCGGCGTCATGTTACAACCTTCAATTTCATTTCGCCCCCCGTCCCGGCCCTCTCCCCGCTTCGCGGGGCGAGGGAGAAATCCCTGGTGACAGCGCTTTTGGAAATCGCGCTTAAAATGTTTTCCGCGATTTGTTCCGCGGCCCTGGGGGCGTGCCATTGCGCCAATGCGGCCTGCATCGCCCGGCGCGCCGTTTCGTTTTCGGCCAGTTCGTGCAGCACCGCCGCCACTTTTTCCGGCGTGGCATCCTTTTGTTCGAGCAAACGCGCCGCGCCGGTTGCTGCAAACGCGCGGGCATTGAAAAACTGGTGATTGCCCGCCGCCGCCGGGAACGGCACGAGCAGCGCCGGCACCCGCATCGCGGCCAGTTCCGCCAGCGACGACGCGCCGGCCCGGCTCACGGCAGCCGTCGCCGCGCCCAACGCCAGATCCATTTCGGCGAGGAACGGTTTCACAACGGCCCTGAACCCGCCCGCGCCGTAGGCGGCTTTGACCTTTTCAAAATCCTTCGTGCCGGTGAGGTGCAGCCACTGCCAGTTGCGGCCGGCCAGCAGCGGCAGCGCGGACAGAATCATTTCGTTGACGCCGCTCGCGCCCTGGCTGCCGCCGACGACCAACACGGTCGGACGATTCGGGTCGAGTCCAAGCGAGGCACGGCACCCGGCGGAATGGCGCGGCTGGAACTGCAGGCGCACCGGCGTGCCGGTCACGGTGACTTTGCGCGCTTTCAATCGCGCGGCGGCTTCGGAAAAACCAACAAAGACCTCGTTGACAAAGCGGGAAAGCAGACGGCTGGCGCGTCCGGGAATGGTGTTGGATTCATGCAAAAAAGTTTTTGCGCCGAAATCCTTCCCGACCCAGACGGGCGGCGCGCTGGTGAAACCACCCATGGCGAGCACGGCGTCGGGCTTGTGTCGGCGGAAAATTTTCTGCGCGGCAAAGAACGATTTCAGGAAGCTGCCGGCGAAGGAAAGGTAATTTCGATTTTGCAGCCCGACGGCGGGGAGCGTGAAGATTTCCAGCGGAGCGCCGGGCACCGCCCCGGCACTTCGGGAGTGGCCATCCGCATCGAGCCGAAACGGTGTTCGGCGCTCCAGCGCGGATTTGACGGCCTGTTGGTCCACGTCCTTCGGCGAAATGAGCAGCGCGACGGCGCAGCCGCGTTGGGTGAGTTGTTCCGCCACGGCGAGTCCCGGAAAGAGATGCCCGCCCGTCCCGCCGCAGGCGATGGCGACGAAGGGCGTGTTGGCTCCGGGTTGGGTCATGTGGCGTGGGCGGGTCTTCGCCGGACGAAGGGGTTTTTGGCCGCGCGAACGGGTGAAAAGCCATCGGACTCGACCGGTGCGGAAGCGATGGCGCCGCGCGGGCGCGCATGCCGCGCGACGCTAAACAGGATGCCGACGCACGTGAGCATGGCGAGCAGGTTTGAACCGCCATAGCTGATGAACGGCAGCGGCAGGCCCTTGTTCGGCAGCGCGCTGGTGACCACGCCAATATTGATGGCCGCCTGCAGGCCGATCAGGAACGTGAGACCCGCGGCGAGCAAAAAACCGAAGGTATTGCCGGCGTTGAGCGCGATGTAAAAGCCGCAAACGACAACGACCAGGAATGCCAGGATGACCAGCATGGTCGCCAACAAACCGAGTTCCTCGCCGATGTTGGCAAAAATAAAATCAGTGTGGATTTCGGGCAGATAACCAAACTTACGGAGGCCGTTGCCTAGGCCGACTCCGAACCAGCCGCCGGAACCCAGGCCGATCATGGCCTGCCGCGCCTGGAGCGCCGCGCCTTCCAGGTGTTGTTCCGGATGCAGCCACGCAAAGATGCGCCCCATCCGCATCGGATCATGCAGGATGGAGACCGCGAGGCCCGCCACGCCGAGCGCGGCGGGAATCAAAACGTGTTTCCAGCGGACACCGGCCATGAGCAGCATCGCGCCACTGACGGCCGCCAGGAGAATGGTGGTGCCGCGGTCCGGCTCGACGAAAATCAGGCCGAGCACCAGCGCGATGAGAATTCCGGAATAGACAATCCCGCGTTTCCAATGCTGCATCTGCCGCTGATAACGGTCGCCATACCACGCCAGCGTGATGATGAGCGCGAGTTTGGCAAATTCAGACGGCTGGAGCGTGAGACCGGCCTTGATCCAGCGATGCGCGCCGTGGCTGGTGTGGCCGATGCGCGGCACGAAAACCAGCGCGAGCAAAAGGACGGCCAGGATGAAAACCGGCCACGCAAACTTTTTGAGCAGTTGATAGTCGAGGGCGGTCGCCGTCACACAGACCCCGAAACCGGCCACGCACCAGACAAGCTGGGTCATGAGGTCGTGCGCGCCGATCTGTGTCATGCTCGAGCTGTAGAGCATCACCAGCCCCAGCGCCAGCAGGGCGGCGATACAAAACGCCAAAGTTGTGACGGCGACTTTCATTGTCATGCTTCAAAAATGCCAGCCGCGGTTCAACCCGCGGTCATTGCTGGGGCGCGGGGGCCGGAGCGGGGGCCGGAGCCGGCGTCGTCGCAGCCGGGGCCGGCGCGGGGGCCGGCTCTGGAGCCGGAGTCACGGCCGCGGCCTTGGCCGGAATCTTGAGCTTTTGTCCGACTTTGATTTGCGTCGTGGTCAGATTGTTTTCGGACTCAATCGCCTTGACCGTGGTCCCGTTGGCCTTGGCAATTTTGGTCAAAGTGTCACCGGACTTGACCGTGTAGGTTTCCTCGCTGCCGCTGGCGGCAGCGGTGGTCATTCCAGCCGGCGCCGGAGCAGCCGTGGTGCCGGACGCAGCCGGGATGGAAAGCTTTTGACCAAGTTTCAATTTGGTCGGCTCGACGCCGGGGTTCGCCGCTTCAACGGCCTTGACCGTCACGCCGAATTTCTTGGCTATTTTTGAGAAGCTGTCGCCTTTGACCACGATGTATTCGGTCGCGGCAGTTTCCGGAGCCGGAGCCGGGGCGGGAGTCACCACCGATGGCGGGGCCACGGGCGGATTCGTCTCCACCGCTGGCGGCGGATTGGTATCCATCACCGGAGGCGGATTGGTATCAACGGTCGGCTGGCCGTTGTTATCCTCGGTCTGTTCGCGCTTGCAGCCCTGCATGAGGAGGGCGGTCAAACCGAGCACATTGATGGCGACCACGCAAAGCACGGCGACTTTCACGCGGGAGCGGGTCTTGTTTTTTTGCTCCAACAGGGAGCCTTGGGGAACGAACGGATTCGGATTATTCATCGGCTTGGCGCTGATTGCGTCCTTTCATTGAGGTTGGGTTGAGTTTCTGGCTGCGAGATTTTCCCTCTAAAAACTTCGCAACTGGTCAAAACCATTTTGTTCATGAACCTGACTTGCACGGCACCGCGCGGGCGGCATTGAAATTGGTCAAACCCCGGATAAACGGGCGGAAATAAACGCACCCCGCCGCCCGACGCGCGCTTGGCCGTTGCCGCTGTTCGTTTTAACAACAAGCCCGCGTCGGCGCAAGGGGGAAAGCGCGTTTGCCCCATTCTAAAAATTTGTCTGTCTGCCGTGTTGAACATGGTCACAGGTCTCGTCGTCATCTCAGCTTCAAGGTGCTCAAGGCGATGAGCGCGAAGAGCACGCACAAAATGTAAAAGCGCATCACCACCTGCGATTCATACCAGCCTTTTTTTTCAAAGTGATGATGCAGCGGCGCCATCAAAAAAATCCGCCGGCCGGTGCCGTAACGCATCCGTGTAAAGCGGAACCAGCCGGTCTGGAGCAGCACCGAAGCCGCCTCCAGCACGAACACGCCGCCCGCAATCACCAGCACGAACGGCTGGTGGATCAGCACCGCGACGACGCCCAACGAGCCGCCGATGGCGAGCGAGCCCGTGTCGCCCATGAACACCTGCGCCGGATGACAGTTGAACCACAGGAAGCCGAGTCCCGCGCCGAGCAGCGCCGCGCAAAACACCGTGAGTTCGCCCGCGCCCGGCACGAGCGGAATCTGGAGATAGCGAGCTGCGTTGACGTTGCCAGCCAGCCAGGTGAAAACCAAAAAAACAAACGCCACCATCAAAGAACAGCCGATCGCCAGGCCGTCGAGGCCGTCCGTCAGGTTCACGGCATTCGAGGCACCGACAATTGCCAGCACCACGATCAGGATTCCGAGCCAGGCGGCATGTTTCGCCACCGGATATTTGTAAAATGGCACCGTGATTTCCGTGACGAGCCTGCTGGTCGAGGGGGTTTCCCACAAATACACGCCGATGAACAGGCTCACCGCTATTTGCGCCCACATCTTTACGCGCGGCGGAGTGCCGCCCCCGCTCTGCTGGATGATTTTGGCGTAGTCGTCGTAAAATCCCAGGCCGGCCAGCACGACGACCGAGAGCAGGGTCAGCAACACCAGCTTGTTGTCCAATTGCGCCCAGAGCATCGTCGAAAATACCAGCACCGCGACAATCAAAATGCCGCCCATCGTCGGCGTGCCCTTCTTGCTGAGGACGCGCGCGGCCAGGCCGCCCGCCTCCTCGGCCCGGTCGGCGTAATCCTGGCCGAACTTCTGCTGCTTGAGCCAGTGGATGATCCCCGGCCCCAGCCACCAGCTCAACACCAGCGCGGTGATGGCCGCGCCGGCGCTGCGCACGGTGATGTAATGAAACAGCCGCAACGCCGAAAGGTGGTCCGCCCACGGCGTCCCTTTCGCCCAATCAAGCAGTTGCTGGCTCAATAAATAAAACATTCGTTCCTCACCATTTTCCGGCCTTCAACGTCTCGGAGACGCGTTCCAAACGCATCCCCCGCGACGCCTTCAGCAAAACCACGTCGCCGGTTTTCAAAAAGCTTTTCACCGCCGCCATCGCCGTCTCCACGTCCGCAAACTCAATCACGCGGTTCAATCCGGCGTCGCGCGCCGCGCGGGCCGTGACCGGCGCCATCTTGCCGACGGCGAACAATTGTCCGATGCCCAATTCCGCCGCGCGCCGTCCCACTTCCGCGTGCGCCGCCTCGCTGTGCGCACCCAGTTCGTTCATGTCGCCGAGCACCGCCACGCGCCGTCCCTGCAACGGCAGGTCGCACAGCGTTTCCAGCGCCACCAGCGCCGAATCCGCGTTGGCGTTGTAGGTGTCGTCGAGCACGCGCACGCCGTCCGCTTCCCACAATTGCAGCCGCATCTTCGCCGGCTTGCAACCGGCCAGGCCGTCCCGCACCGCGGAACGGCCCAGGCCCAGTTCCTCACTGACCGCCATCGCCAACAAGGCATTCGTCACCTGATGCCGGCCCAGCAAATTAATCCGAAACTCGCCGTTCCAGTCAATTTTTGGCGCCTCCACGCTGAACGTCACTCCATTTTTGTCCGGGCGGATTCCCTTTGCCCGCCAGTCGTTCCGTTCGCCGAGGCCGGCGCGCACAACGCCCGCGCGCGCGCGCCGGACGATTTTGTCCGTCCATTCGTTGTCGCCGTTCACAAAGAGCCTGCCATCCGCGGGCAAAAGTTCCGCAAGCCGGCCCTCTTCCTGCGCGACGCCCGCGATGTCGCCAAAAAATTCCAGATGCTCGCGCCCGATGTTCGTGATGACGCCGTATTTCGGCCGGATCATTTTCACGAGCGGCGCGAGTTCGCCCGGATGGTTCGTGCCCGCTTCGAGCACGGCCGCCTGGTGCGATTTTTCCAGCCGCAACAGCGTCAGCGGCACGCCGATGTCGTTGTTGAAACTCGCCTCGCTCCACAACGCCGCCAGTTTTTGCCGGAGCACCGAGGCGATCAATTCCTTCACCGTCGTCTTGCCGTTCGAGCCGCCGACGCAAACGACCGGCAGATCAAATTCTTTCCGATACGCCGCCGCCAACCGGCCCAGCGCTGCACGCGTATCGTTGACAACGAGCACTGCGCAATCCGGCAATTGTGCCGGTATTTTTCCTTTTTCGGGGACAACTACCGCCGCAACGCCTTTGGCCGCGACTTCAGTCAAGAAGTCGTGGCCGTCGAACTTTTCGCCCTTGATGGCAAAGAACAAATCACCTGATTTCGCCTGCCGTGAATCCGTGCAGACATTGTTCACCAGCGTTTTCACCGATCCGCGCCGAACATCGGCGGCGCAGGCCTCGGCAATAAATTTCAAAGAGCGTGGTTCCACTGCAATATTATTTCAGCAAAAATGTGGCTGTGACGACAGCGGTGATGGTTTTCTGGCGCGAGGTCGTGTCATTCTCACCCTCCCAGCTCGTCCGCGTTTCGTGCTGCGGCGTAATTTGAAAAATGCCCTGGTCCGCGTCGTGCAGCCGGGCGATGACGCGGCCACCCTGCGTGGCAATTTGCTCGGCGCGCGCACGGGCGTCCTTCGTCGCTTCGGCCAGCATCTCGATTTTTGTCTCGCCGGCCTTGGTGTAAACAAACTGCGGCGGCGCGACGGTGAAGATCACACCCTGCTCCACAAGTGGCGTCGTGTCGAGCTTGTCGAGCCGGTCCACGTCGGCGGATTCCACGGACACGCTCTGGTTCAAACGATACCCGGTTGTCCGCTGCTGCGTCCAACCGTCGGTGGATTTCTGCGTTGCCTTCAATTCCTCAATGCCGATCGGCGCAAAGGTGAAATTCGTCACGCCCACGTCATTCAGGAATTTTCCCACAAGCGCGCGGTCCGCCTGAATTTTGTGCTGCGCGTCCAGCAACGTTTCCGCCTCGACCAGGTAACTGCCGGACCAGATGGCGAGGTCGGCCTCGATGTTCTTTTGCACCGAGCCCTTGACAGTGACGAACTGTGAATTTTTGATTTTGACCCACGCGCTGGTGCCTAGCATCGCTGAAAACACCAGCCCGGCGGCCAGAAAGAGTCCGGCGAGCATCCCAAAAAATTGCGGGCGGGAGTTGTTCATTGTGTTTGCGTTGAATGCGGACTGCCCGCAACCACGAGTGACGGCAAATTGGTCGGCCCCGAAATTTTGTCCGGCGGAATGTTCAAGTAACTGGCACAGCGCTCGGCGATTTCCCGAAACACCGGGCCGCAAACCTGGCCGCCGTAATAACCTTCCTTCGGCTCGTCCATCACCACGGAAATGCAGAGCTGCGGATTGTCCGCCGGGAAAAACCCGATGAACGATGCGAAGTATTTGCCCCGTTCATAACCGCCCGGCCCGACTTTTTGGGCCGTGCCGGTCTTGCCGGCCACGGTGTAATCGTTCATGGCCGCGCCCGGCGCGGTGCCCTCAGGCGAAACCACGGTTTTGAGCGCTTCAACCATCAGCTTGTCCGTGGTGTCGCTGATGACCTGTCGCACGCGTTGCGGTTCATATTGCTGCACCACGCCGCCGCCACGATCTTCCAGGCGGTTTACGAGCATCGGCCGCATGAGCCAGCCGCCGTTCGCAATGGTGTTCATGGCCATGAGCATTTGCAGCCGGGTCACCGCCACACCCTGTCCCATCGGGATTTGCGCGATGGAAACCTTGGTCCACTTTTTCACCGGATACAAGATTCCGTTGACTTCGCCCGGCAAGGGGACGCCGGTGCGTTCGCCAAAGCCGTATTCCGTTGCATAATCATAGAGCCGGTTTTCGCCGAGGCGGATGCCGATCTTGGCCGCGCCGATGTTTGATGATTTCGTGATGATGCTTTTCGTGGTCAGCATCCCGAACGGCTCGTGGTCATGCAAAACGCGCCCCGCGTAGGCAAAATGGCCCTCTTCGCAATCAAACGTGTCGCCCAAATGCACCACGCCATCATTCAGCGCGCCGGACACCACCACGATCTTGAACGTTGAACCCGGTTCCATCACATCACCGATGACACGGTCGCGGCGCGCGTCGGCGGGCGAGGCGCCGGGATTGTTCGGATCAAAATTCGGCAGGGTCGCCATCGCCAGGATTTCGCCCGTGCGCGGGCGCATGACGATGCCCGTGATGCTGATGGGCGTGTGTTTTTCCATGGCGCCGGCCAGGGCGGTCTCGACAATGTGTTGAATGGCCGAATCCACCGTGAGGACGACATTGAGGCCGTCGCGCGCCTGCACGTCCTGATCACGCAACGCAACCAATTCCCGCTTTTGCCGGTCCGTTTCCGTCACGCGCCAGCCCGCCACGCCGCTCAACGCGGAATTCAAAACCAGTTCGACACCGTCGCGTCCTGAAGTCTGCGAAACCCGGGCGCCGTTCAACGCCACGTCATCCGAACCCACGAAACCGAGCACTTGTGCCGCGAGCGGGCCGTTGGGATAAACGCGCAACTGGTCCGCCTCGGCCGAAATGGCGCCCTCGCGCAGGCTGCGGAAGAACGCGCGATTGGTTTTGGACAACTTGCTTTCATCCACGCCGAACGAAAGATTGGTCATCGTCATTTGAATCTTCTGCCAAGTCTCATCCGGAACGTCCTTTTTAAGGCGAACGTAATAAAGTCCGTTGGTGATGGTCTCACCCTTGTCATTTTTCCAGATCCGGGGAATCAGGCGTTGATACAGGGTGCCTTCGTTCATGCCCAGCAACGGCGCGAGGGCGTGGGCGACCACCGCCTGCTGGTTGCCAATCAACGACGGGTTCGCGCAAATCGTGTTCAGGGAAATGCTCGTGGCCAGCAGATTGCCGTTCACATCCAGAATGTTGCCCCGGTGCGGCGCCTTGAAGAAATCGTGTTCCGTGTTCAACTCCGCCACTTTGGCCAGTTCATCATGCCGGAACACCTGCAAATCCACGAGCCGATAGCCCAGCCCGGCAAACGCCGCTCCCAACAACAGCATCAGCAGCAACACACGTCGAAGTTGCAATTTGTTGCTCATTTTCAAAACGGCCGGCCGCCCGCGGCGATCGGTTCCTCAACCAACGGCGTCACGGGCGGCGGCCAAAATTTACAAATTATTGCGTCATCGCGGCGGCCTGGCGGACAGCCAGCCGGCCCGCTGCGTCCGGGTCTCCGGAAGACCCCGTCGCGGGTTCGGGCAGGCGCCAGATTTGCGACGGCTGCGCCGGACCCAGACCGAGATTCAATTCCCGCGAACGCCGGTCCAACATGGGCGGCGAACGCAGCATGGCCAGCTGGTCGCCGAGTTTTTGATTGATGTCCTTCAGTTGTCCCAGGCGGATTTCCCGCTGCCGGATTTGCTGGCCGAGCTGGTAAATCTGTCCTTTTTGCCAGACATAACCGACCGCCGAACCCGCAATCAGCAGACACAAAAACAGCGCCTTCAAAGCCGGCCCAAACCGGATCACCGCTGACTGGCTTTTTCGATTTTTCATCGCTTAAATTTTCTCCATCACCCGCAATTGCGCACTGCGGCTGCGCGGATTATCCGCCATTTCCGCCGCACCCGGCTTGACGGCCTTGCGCGTCACCCATTTCAACTCCGGCACCCGCGGTTTGCGCATCTCCGGAACGTCCACTTCCCCCGCGAACGCATAGTCCCGTGACCGCTCGCGCCCGAAATCCTTCACCGCCCGGTCTTCCAGCGAATGAAACGTGATGACCGCCAGCCGGCCGCCGGGCTTTAACGTTTTCACCGCCGCGTCCAATCCCCGTTTCAAAGAGCCCAGCTCATCATTGACCGCGATCCGCAACGCCTGGAAAACCTTTGTCGCCGGATGCGCTTTTTTTCCCCGGCGCGGCGAAATCCTTTCGATCAGTTCCGCCAGTTGCCGGGTCGTCTCAAACTTCCGCTGTGCCCGGTCGTAAACCATTGCGCTCGCCAACCGCCGCGCGTCCCGCTCGCCGCCGAGCTCCCAAAAAATCCCCGCCAGTTCTTCGGCGCTCGCGCCATTCACCAACTCCGCCGCCGTCAGCGGTTGCCGCGCGTCCATTCGCATGTCCAGCGGCCCGTCGTGCTGGAAACTGAATCCGCGCCGGGCGCAATCCAGTTGCGGTGAACTCACGCCCAGGTCCAGCAGAACGCCGTCGCAGCTTGCCGCCGGGACCCAACCGGCCAGTTCCGCAAAATTGCCGCGGCGGATTTCAAAGCGTCCGGCGAACTCCGCCAGCCGCGCGCGCGTCGCTTCAATCGCGTCGCCATCGCGATCGCATCCAGACAGCCATCCAGTCGGTGAACTCGCGGTCAAGATAATCGCCGCGTGCCCGCCCCCACCGATTGTCCCGTCGGCGTAACGCCCGCCCGGTCGGGGGTTCAGTGCGTTCAGCACCTCCGCCGCCATCACCGGTTTGTGAACGAAATCTGGCACTGTGCATTGGTATTTCGCCTGTTCAACCCGCTTTCATCTTCAAAAAACGTTCCCCCAACAGTCCCCAGGTGTTTTTAGCCGGTCCTGGTCCCGGCTCGCCCGCGTTGCCCGGCGAACGGGACTTGAGTGGGACGACCTCAACGTCCACGTCGCTGAGGTCGTTCCGCAAAACCTTTACCGCGTCCAGGGACAGTTCCGCCTGCACAGCCGTCTTCGCCTGCTTCCCCCTGGCCGCCGGGAATGCAGGTCCCGATTGAAACGGGTTCAACCGGCTCATCCAGTTCAACGAACGGCCCGGTTTTTTGAACGGCAGCGCCGGTTTCTCAACGGCCGCCGCGTGATGGCTGGTCACAAAGGGCAGTTTTTGCGTCTTCGTTGCCGGTTCCTTTTTGATCGGGGCGGCATGGGCACTTCCGGCGGCCGGGCCGGCTGTTTCCGCTCCCGCCATGGTTTCCGCCGGCGCGGTAAATGGATTTTTCGGCGAAGAAAACTTTGGCAGATAAATCTGCTTGTTGGCGCGATACGGACTGTCTCCACGGCGGCCGAGCGCCAAACTTTTTCCGGTGGCCAGCAATGTTCCCAGTTTCATAGTTATTCCATCAGTCTGAAGGCGTCCGGCGCCAGCGCGGCGTCGGCGGCCTGAACCTTTTCGTAACGTTCGGGATTCCAAATCTCAAACCGGTCGAGCAAGCCGACCAGCACCGCCTCGTGTTTGAGCGCCGCCTCGCGCGCCATTTCATCCGGCAGGCAAATCCGCCCGGCCTTGTCCACGGTCGCCTGCGCCGAACCGCTTCCGATGATGCGTTTCAAAACCACTTTTTTGGGGTCGCTGTTTGGCATCTCGCCGATGGATTGCATCAGCTTCGCCATTTGCGTCGGCGGCAGCACCCGCACACACGGCCCCACGCCCTCACGCGGCCAAAGGATCAGCGTCAGCTCCAAATCCGCCTTTTGCGGTCGCCACTTGGCCGGGATCTGGACGCGCCGCTTCTCATCCACGCCATGCCGGAAGCGTGAATTGTAGCAAGCCGGTTCATTGTTTGTCGCCCTGCCCATTTGTTCACCGTGGGAACAGCGAACGGCCTATCTCCCCACGACGCCCCATATCTACCCACTTTACCCCACAACGTCAACAAAAAAAATGCGCTTTTTTTTACGATTTATTCAGAAGTTATTCACAACGCCAAATCCCGGCCAAAAGACCGGATTTGAAATCTCGTTGCCTGACCACTTGCAACTTGGAACCTGAAACTTGAAACTCGCCGGGATGCGAACCGCCGACTTTGATTTTGTGCTGCCGCCGGAATTGATCGCGCAGCGTCCCGCGCCCCGGCGTGACGAATCGCGGCTTCTGGTTTTGCACCGCGATGCCGGGCGCATCGAACACCGCCGGTTCCGCGATCTCCTGAAATTTTTCCGTGCCGGCGACGTGCTCGTTCTGAACAATTCCCGCGTCATTCCCGCGCGGCTGCGCGGCGCGAATGCGCGCACCGGCGGCCAGTTTGAAATCCTGTTGCTCGGGGAAAACGCCACAAACGACTGGTGGGCAATGTTGCGGCCGGGCCGGCGCGCGCGCGCCGGCGCGGAAATTGCCCTGCATGACCCGAAAGGAAATCCGGCCGGCATTTGCGCTGCCGTTATTGAGTTAAATGACGAAGGCAACCGGCGGTTGAAATTTTCCGGCACGCCGGACATCCGCGGCCAGCTCGACTGGCTCGGAGAAGCCCCCCTGCCTCCCTACATTCATCGCGACCGCGAGCGGCCGGAGGACCGGGAGCGTTACCAGACGGTTTTTGCCGCGAACGACGGCTCGGTGGCGGCGCCGACGGCAGGATTGCATTTCACAGCCGAATTACTGGAGCAAATCCGCGGACGCGGCGTGCAGATTTGTTTCGTGACCCTGCATGTCGGTCCCGGCACTTTTCTGCCGGTGAAAGCCGAAACCCTGGCCGCGCACAAGATGCATGAGGAACGATTTGAAGTCGGCGAAGAAACGGCGCGCATCGTGAACGAAGCCAGAAATTCAGGCCGGCGCGTGATTGCCGTGGGCACGACGACTGTGCGCGTGCTCGAAAGCATTGCCGCGCAGAACAACGGAAAAATCGTTGAAATCGCAGGAAAAACGCGCATTTTCATCCATCCGCCGTTTCAGTTCAGAATGGTGGATGCGTTGTTGACCAACTTTCATCTCCCCTGCTCCACCCTGTTGATGCTCGCGAGCGCCTTCGCCGCGCCGGGCGAAACCCGCGGACGTGAAATGATTCTGTCAGCCTATGCCGAAGCCATCCGGGAACGTTACCGTTTCTTCAGTTACGGCGATGCAATGCTCATTCTATGAACCCGTCACCCGTCACGCGTCACCGGTCACTGCCCTTTGTCCTCGTAAACATGGCGATAACGGCAGATGGTAAAATTGCGACGGCCAACCGCGCGGTTTCATCCTTCGGCAGCGGACGCGACCACGAACATTTGCTTGAGCTGCGCGCCACGGCGGATGCGGTGATGGCCGGCGCGCGAACCGTGGGTTCGTCCCCGATCAACTTGGGACCGGGGCCGGCCCGGTTCCAGCGACGGCGGCTGAAAAGCGGGCTGGCGGAATTCAATTTGCGCGTGGTCGTGAGTGGCAGTGGTTTGATCAATCCGAAAGCGGACGTTTTCAGGCATCGTTTCTCGCCCGTCGTCGTTTTGACCACCCGGCGCGCGCCACCGGAAAGGTTGCGTCAACTGCGGGCCGTCGCCGACGAAGTGAAGGTCTTTGGGAGCCATAATGTCAATTTCCGGGCGGCGCTTCGCTGGCTGCGTGGAAAATGGGGCGTCAAACGCCTCTTGTGCGAGGGCGGAGGTGAACTGAACGCAGCTCTGTTCCGCGCCGGATTGGTGGATGAACTGCACCTGACAGTTTGTCCGAAAATATTCGGCGGCCGCGAAGCGCCAACCATTGCCGGGGGCGGCGGTTTTCATCGGCTGGCCAATGCCGTACCGTTGCGAATCAAATCGTTCAAACACATTGGCAATGAGCTATTTGCCGTTTTTGCCGCCTACGGGGGAGAGTAAACAAAACCAATGTTATTCACAAGGCTGGGTTACAGTTCATTGTTCGCGAATTCGGGTCAACCCGATTTCCCTGGCCATTTCGCCGAAGTGAAGGCTGGGTTGAACGATAAAGAAACAGGGCGGCCTTTCGCCCGCCCCATTTTGTGATTCAAATCCTCAACTTCAACGCCGTTTCATCAAAACCGGTTACGGCGACGTTACCCGGTAGAAGCGTTGCGCATGGTTCGCCGCATCCGGGTCGCTGAACTGGTATTGGCCGGAGCCGAGGGGATTTTCGGTGACGACGCCCAGATTCGACCATTGGGCGAAAGGCAATGCCACATTGGTGCTGGCGAACACGGTGAAGCCGCCATAATTGATGTCGGTGAAGCCAAATTGGAACGCGCCGCCGGACCGGACCGATCCATTGAGCACGGGCGGCGTGCCGATTTGCACTTCCACTGCGCCGATATCCACATGCTGGCCGGACAGGCGCGGCAGGCCGCGCTGGTCGGTGGCAAAGGTGTCGGTGGCGGAATCGCTGCCGGCGTCAATGGCGGGCGAGCCGGACAATGGCGGCATGGTTTGCGTGGGGCCGCCGTAGTTGCCGAGCGCAGCCAGCAGTGGAACAGCACTGATGATGCTGCCATTGTTTACGGTGGTCCCATTGTCAACGAGAGTCTTGACCACGTTCGTTCCGGCGATGGTTTCGCTGCTCTCATTATCTATGTCGGAGGCGCCGGCATTGCCCGCGACAATGGAGTTCAAGAAGGTCAGCGTGCCGGTGTTGTAAATGCCGCCGCCCGCGCCACCCCCATTGGCAGTATTTCCTGACAGCGTGCTTTGGTTCACCGTCAACGTGCCACCGTTGTTGATGCCGCCACCGAGAGAAAACGAACTGGCAGTATTTCCCGACAATGTGCTTTGGTTTACCGTCAGCACGCCACCGTTATAAACGCCGCCGCCTCCATTCGCATTATTCCCCGATAGCGTGCTTTGGTTGACCGTCAGCGTGCCACCGTTGTAGATGCCGCCGCCGAGACCGGCACTGCCATTGGTGATGGTGAGCGAGTTCAGCACGACGTTGTTGCCGCTATCCACATTGAAGATATCAACGGAGTGATTGCCATTGATATTAATGCCGCTGGGCAGCGCGGAGGCGTCAATGGTGAGGTTCGTGTTGATCGTCAGCGTGCTGGCAAGCAGGATGTTCGAGCCGGACAAATTCGGGGCGAACCTGATGACTGCGCCGGACCAGGCATTGGTGATGTTATATCGCAAGGTGCCGGGACCGCTGTTGGCGGTGTTGGTAACCATCAGCGGGTTGACCGGCGCGAAGGCGACGCCCTTCAGAGTCGCCGTGCCGGTGGCGGTGTAGAGCAGGTTTTGCGCGGTGACGTTCGGCGCGGCGTTCCAGCCGGCGGCATCGGTCAACTGGTAGATGGAGTTGTCGGCCACCGTGCCATCGCCCGTCGTGATGTAAAGGTTGGCGCCATAGTTGCCCGTCAAGGCGGCGGCGAGGCCAACTCCGCCAAACGAGGTGTCATAGGTTCCGTTCAGCGTCCAGGTCCCGTTCACCAGGGAATATTTGTTCACGACTCCCGCCGTGGCGGTGGTTTCATCGAGGATATACAGGATGTCATAGGTGGTTCCGTTGTTACCGGAGGCCAGCATGTAAAAATCCACCGCGGCATTATCCCCGGCGGGCAGGCCAGGCAGGTCGGTCAGGGTTGTGCCATCGGCCGACACCATCGAAACGGGAACTTTGCTGGGTGATGCCCGCAAGGAGTAGATGATGCTGCCAAAACTCTTGACCGCGCTGATATTGCCGGTATTGAGAGGCGCTGTGCCGCCATTCGTGTAAATTCCACCCTGGTCACCAACATACCATGTCTTGTTGTCCACCGTCGCGGCATTACGAACCTGATTGCCACTGATCCCGATGTAGGTTGTCTGGAAGGTGAAGTTGTTGGAGGCATCCAGCGTCCCGACCGCCCGAGGGAGCACATTTTTGGCGGTGGTCGTGCCGTTGTTGGTGTTGATACCGGCAAAGACCAGCAACGTTCCGTCGCTGCTGTCAGCCAGCTTGGCGCTGGTCCCGGCCGAACCGCTGATCCGCAAGGCGTTGGGGCCGCTCGTGCCATTGATGGTAACGGTTTGCACGGCGGTGGCCGTGTTGGGGTTCAACTCGACGATGGAGAAGGTTGAATTGTTGGCGCTCGCAACATCGGCCGACAAAATTGCGACGTTACCCGGAGTGAACGGACCATTGGCCGTGCTGGCGGTCGTGGCCGGCCCAAAAGCCGTGGCGATGCCAGGAGTGTTCTGGGCCTTGACCGCAAAGGCATACGCGGTTCCCTCATTCAGGCCGGTCACGGTCTTCGTGCCCCATGAACTGGCGGTCTGATAAACCAGCGACGCGCTCAACGTGCCGTTGGCCTGCACATAATTGCCGCTGTTGGTTTCCTGAATGGCATAAGTGGTGCCGGCCGGATTGCCATCCCCCGAACCAATCGTCACATTGAGGGTGTTGGTCGTCGGACTGCCGACCGTCGGCGCCGTCGGCGTATTCGCCAGCGTATAAAAACTCACATCCGCGCTGTCCAAGGTGAAGCCGACAGAATTCGACGCATAGGCGCGAAAATAATAGATGGTGTTCACGCTCAATCCGGTCAACGCCTTGGAGTAGACACCCGTCGTCGTGCCGCCCTCCGAAAGCCGCGTGGCGGACGGGGTGACATTGGGCGAGGCGGACCAATAGAAGCCGCGATCCATGATTGACGCGCCGTTGGTGGCGGTGACCGTGCCATTCAAGGTGGCGGATGTGGTGTTGGTCGGGTTCGCCGCCTGGGTGCTGACCGAGGGGGCGTAGGCGCCGATGCCGCTCACGGCAACGTTCGGATTGTTCGCCCCGCTGCTGACGTGTGTGATGTTTCCCGAATAAACGGTCTGCGCCGTGGGTTGAAAACGCACGTAGATGGTCGTGCTGGCCACGGTTCCCCCGGACGGTATCAACGTCACGGAACCGCCAAAGCCCGAACCGCTGGAGGTGGAAATTTGAAAATTCGCGGGTGCGGTAATGACTATGTTGGCTGTCAGATGCTGGCCCGACACCGCGTAGTTTGTATTGGCCGAGGTGGTGTTGGTCAGGGTCGGCGGGAAGCTCAAGGAATCCAGCGTGACCGAGATGGTGGGCGTCGGCGGCGTGGAGGTCGTGCCATTGGCGGTGGGGCCAAAGCTGGTGTTGATGCCGGCACCGTTCTGCGCCTCCACTTCAAACGTGTAAGTTGTGCTGGGGCTCAAGCCGGTCACCGTTTTGGCGCCCCAGGCCGACGCGGTTTGGAAGACAGGCGACGCGCCGAGCGAGCCACCGGACTGGACATAATTTCCGGTGATTGTTTCCTTGATCGCATACGTTGTTGTCGAAGGATTGCCGTCGCCCGATCCAATCGCGACGTTCAAGCTGCTGGTCGTGGGGCTGCCAACGGTCGGCGCGCTGGGCGTGTTGGCCAGCGTGTAGAAGCTGACATCGGAACTTCCCAGCGTGTTGCCGACGCTGTTGCTGGCATAAGCGCGATAATAATAAAGCGTGTTCACACTCAAGCCGGTGAGGCTCTTGGAATACGCGCCGGAATAATCGCTGGTTCCCACCTGCACCTTGTTGCTGCTGGTGGTGATGGGGGAACCGGTGCCCCAATAAAAACCGTAGTCCGTCAATGCCGCGCCGCCATCATAAATGACAGTGCCATTCAACGTGGCGGACGTGGTGTTGGTCGGGTTCGCCGCCTGGGTGCTGACCGACGGGGCGAGGGCGACCGGCACAAACGCAACGCCTTTCAGAAGCTCTCCGGCGGGGGCGGTGTAAAGCGTGATGACAACTCCCGGTCCCCCGGGTATGCCCAGGGTGGAATTTACCGGGTAGGTCGTGTCCGTCACCTGGTCCAGGCTGTTTCCGGACGTGGACCCATTGCCGGTCGTGAAGTAGAGGTTCACACCGCCGCCGCCGCCGTTGGTGACGGCGCACAGACCATATCCGCCAAGGCCCGTGGAATAAGTTCCTTCAGTCGTCCATGATCCACCCGCCAGAACATACTTGTAAATGGTCCCGGCATTTGTGGCGGTGTTATCAATGAGATACAAGACGTCGAAGGCGGCGCCATTTTGGCCGGATGAAACCAGGTGAAAATCGGTCGCGTTGGCATCACCCGGTATGCCGGGCAGATAATTGGTGGTGCCGCCGGAAACGGTCATTACCGCCGGGACAGTCGCCGAGGCGGTCAAAACATAATTTGTTCCGCCGAAACTTTTTACGGCCTTGAAATTTCCCGCCGGGGCGGCGGACGTTGAGAGATTCGTGTAAATCCCCGACTGATCACCAATGACCCAGGATGCATCGTCAATGGTCGAGGCGCCGCGAGGCTGTGCATTGGCCGTTGGCGCACTGGGGTCCAGGTAAGTCGTCGGCAGCGCATAATTGCCGGCGGCATTCAGCGTTCCCACGCCGCGATTCGTGATTGCATTGACGGCCGTCGTGGTATTGGTGCTGTTGACCCCGGTGAAGACGAGCAAGGTTCCGTCACCGCTGTCGGCAAGATATCCGGAGGTCCCGGCGGAACCGCTGATACGCAGGCCGCTGGCGTTGGTGCCGTTGATGGGAATGGTATAGGCAAAGGCCTGGTTGGGAACAGTGTTGCTCAACTCCAAAATTGAGAAGGCCGTGTTGTTGGCACCCGCATTGGCGGGCTGGAGAACCGCCAGGCTGCCCGGCGTGGAGGCAAACGGAGTTGCCACCGTAATGGCAACCTGACCCGCACCACCCGCGCCACCCACATTGAGGACCGACCCCCCCGACGAAGCCCCGCTGCCGCCGCCACCCGGCGGAGTCCCCGGATTGCCAGGATTGTTGCCGCTGGCCGCCGTGGCACCGCCCGCGCCGCCGCCGGCACTGCCCGAAGGCCCCGCACCGGCTCCACCCGCACCCGACGTTGCTGATGCGGAAGCTCCCCCGACAGACGTTCCACCACTGGTTCCGGCGATGTTCGCGGTCGCACCCGAACTCGGCACGTTTCCACTGGTTGAACCTGTTCCTCCCGCAATACCACCCGTGCGGTTGCCGGAGGTGCCGGCCACCGTTGTTCCATTCCCACCAGCGCCGCCAGTGGCCAAAACGGTTGCGTCAGAACCATTGCCTGAAATCGAATTGCCGAAATAAGAGGAACCTCCTGTCACTCCATTAACATTGCCCGCAGTCGTCTGACCGGCCGTGCCACCCGCGCCAACGGCCAAATTGTAGGTTGTGTTCGGCGTGACGCTCAACGTGTAAGATACATAGGAACCACCGGCGCCGCCGCCGGCTTCCGCGTCGATTGCGCCAACGCCGCCGCCGCCGCCGCCACCGCCCCAACATTCCACTTGAATCGAAGTAACGCCCGCGGGACAAGTCCAGGTGGAATTGCCCGGTGAGGCGAACGTGTAAGTCGTGGCCGCGTCCGCCACGCCGCCCAAAACCGCCAAGAACGCAATTAATCCTGATGCAAGAATGAGTTTTTTCATTGGTGATGTATTTTTTAACCAGCTTTTATTTTCAGATACGGCCGGTCATTATCCACCTTCGTGTGTCAACTTGACGACGGCAACGTGACGATTTTGTGACTTCGTCCGGCCTTCCAAAGCCGGCTGCGGTCGTCACACAATTGTTACACTCCGCACACCTCCCTGTAACAAGGCGGTTTTATAATCCGTGCGAATGATTTGGATTCAAATCGCAGATGGAACCGCGGGAACACCGGGCGGACCGGGTGAAATGAAAATCACGAGCCCGAAAAGACAAGCCGGGCGCGGTGGATTTACGCTCATTGAACTCCTGGTGGTCATCGCCGTCATCGCCATCCTGGCCGCGATGCTTCTGCCCGCGCTGGCCAAGGCCAAGGAACGGGCCAATAAAATTACCTGCATGAACAACCTCAAACAATGGGGACTTGCCGCCACAATCTTTGCGGATGACAACGACCAGGTTTTTCCCTGGCCGAGATATCAGGTCAGTTCGACGCAGCAGCAAGACAACCCGACCTGGAACGACATCAGTGGATTTTACAATACCGGTCAGGGCAATGATGTCTGGTTCAATGCGCTGCCTTCGTATGTCGGCGGGAAGCCATTGCATGGCTGGGTCGGCAATGGGCAGGCCTTTGCCAACACCGAATCCATCTTCACCTGCCCGACGGCCGCCGCTCAAGGCATCAATCCTTCGGACGTTCCCCAAGGATCCAGCCCGCCTTCCGGAGATATGAATCCGACCGATCGGCCGCTTTTCAATTTTGCGATGAATTCAAAAGCCCTGGCCGGAGTGATTCAACCCCCCGTGCTCAAGACCACGGCCATCGCCCATCCCACGGCTTTCGTCCTTTTCTCGGATGTCCGCGATCGTTCCAACGAAACCCCGTATTCCGGCACCACGGCCAACAAGACCGATCTCGCCACCCCGCACTGTTACACGACGCGTTTTTCGGCGCGGCACAACGCCGGGGGGAACATCACCTTTTCCGACTGCCATGTGGCCGGCTTCAAATACGCCTATGTCGTCAACCCTAATGGAAAAGACCCCGGCGATCCCGACATCAACTGGGCTTGCGACGGCAGCACCGTTCCCTGATATTTGCCGCAAAACATTTCCACTTCACCCTTAATGAAACCTGCAACCAAATCATTCCTGTTCATCCGGGCCGTTTGGCTGGCGGCTGGATTGTCTTCCGCCGTCGTCACCGCAACGCTCCACGCCGACGACCAGATGGGCCAACCGGGCCAGACGGTTGAAACAAGCCAACTTCACTTTCTCGACGACGGCAGACCCGATGCCATGGCGCTCCTCGCGCCGCCGCCCCTGCCCGATTCGCCGGAACAAGCCGCCGACATGGCGGAAGTCCGGGCGGTTTGCCATGCCGCCCCCAGCAATGATGTCGCCATCGCCTTTACGGAAAAGAAATTCGACATCTTCAACTTCGCCCCGGTCATCGGCCCGTTTTTCGTGCCGGGCAAATTTCCGAAGACTGAAGCTTTCTTCCATCATGTGCAAAAGGACGCCGAGACCGTGACCGACAACGCCAAGGATTTCTACAAACGCCCCCGCCCGTTTGTCCTCGATCCCAGCCTTGCCTCCGGCAAATTGGAGCAAAGCTTCAGCTATCCCAGCGGACATTCCACCGAATCCATGGTTTTGGCCCTGGTGCTGGCCGATCTTTTTCCCGACCGGCGCGATGCCATCATCGCCGAAGCCCGCACCATCGGCTGGCACCGCGTCGAGATTGCCCGGCATTACCCGACGGACATCTACGCCGGGCGGGTATTTGCACAGGCCATCGTCCAACAAATGAAGAAGAACGACAAGTTTCAGAAGGATTTTGCCAAAGCCAAAGCCGAGCTTGCCGCCGCGCAAAACGCCGCGAACAATTAGCCTGAAACCCGCCGGGAATTGCCCAGGTGAGAGGTTCCCCCATCTAAAAAACGGCCTGCTTGGCCTTTGTTTCCACCCACCGCGCAAACAACCACAGCAAATCACTCAAACGGTTGAGAAAGACGATGATTTCGCCATTTTTCAATCCGCCGGATTCATTCAACGCGCACACGCGCCGCTCCGCACGGCGGCAAACGGTCCGCGCCGCGTCAAGTGCGGCGGAATGCTTCGTCGCCCCCGGCGTCGCCCAGCCTTTGAAGCTGACGTTTTGCGCTTCAATTTCATGGACGAGCGCGTCCAGTTTCGCCGTCATGCCCGGTGTGACGGGCGGGTAACCGTCCTTGACGTAACGCTCCAAATCCTCCGGCTGAACGCTCAATTCGCCCATCAATACGACGAGGTCTTTCTGGATCGCGAGCAGATTTTCCCGGACGAAATCATGTTCCGCCGTTGCGCGCGCGAGGCCGAGCGCGGCGTTGAGTTCGTCCACGGTGCCATAGGCCTCGACACGCGGATGTGATTTGGGGACGCGGCGGCCATACATGAGTGCCGTCGTGCCGCTGTCACCGGTCTTGGTTGCAATGCTCACGGCGACCAGCTAATCCGCTAAATCCTCCCTTGCCAAGCAGAACCTCATGGCCCAGGCCGCGCGGGGAGTGGCCTGGTTTGGTTGTAGCGGCGGTTTGTGGGCGCCGAAAACGGCGAAAAACTTGAAACCATGCCACCTTGCGCACGACCCGGCGCACGAGATATAATAATTTACTTTCCGTCCGTAATCGGGTTTACTTGGCAAACTAGCAATTTTAACTCTTGATTGGCACAACACGATGAGCACGCAGCAGAACATCTATATTGGCACGGACAGCGGAGCAACCACGTCGAAAGTCGCGGGCGTCTGGGCCGACGGGACCGTCATTTCCACCCAGCTCCACCAGCAGCCCAGCCACTTTCAACAAGGCTTCGGCGCTGTGGTCCATGGCTGGGTTGGGGCCATCAACGATTTCCTGGCGCAGAACGGACTGGCCTGGGACCAGGTGCTCGGCGTGGGCCTGGCCATTCCCGGGCCTTTCCGCCGCTACGGCGTGCTCGATCATTCAGCCAACCTGCCCGCCAGTTTCGATGGTTGGGACGTTCACACGGCCTACAGTCACGCGCTCACCACCCGGGCCGGGCGGACGATTCCGCTGACGGTGGGAAATGACGGCAATTACGGCGGCGTGGCCGAGGCGCAACGCGCCCGTGGCACCGGCTCCAGCTCCGTGCTCATGCTCTCCCCCGGTTCCGGTCTGGGCTGCGCTTATGTGGGTCGCGATGGTCTGCCACTCGAAGGGGACACCCTGGCGGGAATGGAAGCCGCGCACATGCCCGCGCCGCTGCACCTCTTGAACGTCAAACCGTTTCCCTGCGGTTGCGGCAAGAACTGGGGCTGCATTGAAGCCTACACCACCATCTCCGGCCTGCCGCAACTGCTGGCCGAAAAACTGCTCAAGTATCCCAACCACGATCTGGCCAAATCCTCGGCCACGCCAAAGAAAAAGGCGCTGGCCCTGCGCGGCCTGGCCCAGACAGGTGATCCCCTCGCCATCGAAATTTTTGATTTTCAAGCCCGGGCACTGGGACTCCACATGGCCAATCTGGCCATGGCTCTCGACCCGCAATTCGTCGTCATCGGCGGGGGCCTGATGGATCCCGAAGCCACCACCGGGGAATTCCGCGCCCGTTACCTTCGGATTATCCGCGAAACGGCCGAGCCATACCTCTGGCCGGCGCAACGGGCCCGGATGACCATCGTCCCGGCGGCATTGGGCGAACTGTCCCAGGCCATCGGCGCCGCCCTGGTCGCCCTCTACCAGAGCCGGTCCTGATTACCCGGCCCTGATTCGGCGCAAAATCGGAGGAGTTGAAACGGTAAGTGCGGTCGGTGAGGCAATCCTTCACGAATGACGTGAACACGCCAGCCACCGCGACCGGATCGGATGTGTTGTCCGTGTGGTTAACAGCGCATGCGGCTGCGACTCATGATTAGAATCAACATCCCGCCCATTACGGAGAGTGGAATTGTGCCTGGCTCGGGAACCGGAACGACGAACAGGTCCGCCGATGAAAAGTTGTAATTGTTGGGGAAACTGCCGGTCAACAAATTATAGTTGATATCCCAGGGCGAACCGTTGCTGTTGGTGCCACCGGACCTGAGGCTGCTCAGATCAATTCCCACCAGGTCCTGATACAGGGTGGAGGCCGAACCCAGTTGAATGCCTACCCCGTACATTTGTGAACCGGCGTTTTCGAGGGTCAGACCGGGAAAGTTGGTGACCACACCCATCAGCGTCGCCTGCCCGTTGGCCGTGCTGATCTGAAACAAATCCGTATTGTTGGCACTGACCCCGCCATCCGTGTCATAAAGATTGCCGTTGGAGGCGAAGCGTATGTTTTGCCCTGAACTGCCGATGGCGCTGTTATTGAAGGCGCCCACCAGTGACGCCAGACCGGTGAGGGAATTGATGGTGTAAAGCGAGCTTTGCGTCGCCCCGTAAAGCGTCCCGTTGGGCGCAATGGCCAGGGATTCAATGCCATTGACGCTGAACGAAACCGTGGTCAACACCGCGCCATTGTTTGTGCTCAACGTCACCAGCGAGGCCGAATTGACAATGCCATAGAGATTGCCGCTGGGCGACTGGGCAATGTCATTGAAAAGGGTCGAGCCCTCGCTGCCCAACTGCGTGAAGCCGCCGGTCAGCAGATTGATGCTGCCAAAAAGGTTGCTGCCCTGGTTGAATTCCACGGCATACGCGTTCTGGCCGTAAGCGGACGTGGAGCTGAACAACGTCAGCCCCGTTAATATGCAAAATACCGCTCTGAGCGATGGCCCCACCAACTCCCCCCACACGCGCCGAATCAGTACCGCCTGATAGCCAATCTTCATAAGTTCTTCATCTTGAGTCGGTGCCTCACCAAACCCGGTAAACAAAAAAATGCGCCGATGCCATCTCTGCCGACAACTAGCGCAGTTTCAATCAAACGGGATTTCCCCCCCGAATTTCCGAACCAGCCGCTTAGCAGCCGCAATGCCACAGGACGTAAGTTGTTGTAACGAAGCGAGGAAAAATATCTAATCTGGATTTCCAGTCCGGGAGAATCTGGAAAAACGTCTTGTCTGAATGAACGCTGTCCCAAAAAACGGCACGCTGGCGGGAAAATTGTCGGGAACGGTGACGCGCCCCAACCATGTGCCGGTTCCCGGTGGAAATTGGGATTATCTTACCCGTCGGCCGGACGATTCGTTGCCGGCAATGGCGTCGGGACCGCCGCTGAAGTCAATTTCTGATAGGCCAGTATGCCCTTCAAAACTGCCTGCGCCATTTGGTGGCGATAGGCGGCGTTGTATATTTTTTTGCTTTCCAGCGGATGCGTCATGTAGCCGCCCTCAATCAAGATGGCCGGCATCGTGGCGTCGCGCAAAACCCAGTAGCGCGCCCGCCGCACGCCGCGGTCGTTTGCACCGAGATTTTTCACCAGCGACCTCTGGACCTGATACGCCAGCAGCAAACTCCTTTGCTCGACGCGATTGGCCGCCGTCGGGCCGAAATTTGCGCCCTCGCCCTGCGCGTCGGTCGAACTGGCGCCGACGGGCGTGATGCAATAGGTCTGCGGCCCTTCAACTTCATTTTTCCCGGTGGGCGTCGCGTTGAAATGCAGGCTCACGAACAAATCCGCCCCGCGCCGGTTCGCCATCGCGGGACGTTCGGGCAATTCGACGTAGGCGTCCTTGCTGCGGGTCAGAATGACATTGAACCCGGCCTTTTGGAGCTGGTCGCGCAATTCCAGCGCCAGCGCCAGCGTGTAGGTCTTCTCACTGTGCCAGAAGGTGTGGTTGCCCGTGTCCTTGCCACCGTGACCGGGATCGAGACAGATGGTGGTGATGCGTCTGGCATCGGCAGGCCGGGCCGGGAACAACAGCGGCCGGATGGCCGTGTTGATATCCAATTGGGCAATGAGCAGCGCGCCGTGATCCGACGCCACCGGGAAGGACAACGCCACATTGATTCCGTTGACCCCCACCATGCGCGAATCCTTGTCAAAAACCAGTTGCGTCGTGCGGTTGGTCGCCACGATTTTGTCACCGCGCTCGAGCCAGTAACATTTCAAGCCGTTCACGCGCGCCCAATCCGCCAGCGGCACATAACTCTGCCCGTTGAGATAGGCCGCCTGCACCGGCGTCAGGCAAAACACCAGCCCCAACGCCAGCCACCATGCGAACTTTTTCAGCCAGGTGAACCGCTTGCTCATAAACGGCCAACTTGCCCGCGCCGCGCCGGCGATTCAAGGGAAATGCTCGCAGCTCCCTGGGATCGGGCTCAACTTCGCACCACTCCCATCCCGGCCATAGCCTCGGAAAGGAACACCGGTTCACGTGGCAGCATGGCGGAATGAAAGCCTCTGCCGCCGGCTGAAGCCGGCGTTCCTTGGTGGCAGTTTCGGGGCGTGTTGCGCAAAGGCCCGGAGCGCGGACCGCTGAGTCCGCGTGTTCCATTTTGTCGGGATTTTAGAGGGCCTGAAAGGTGTTCGTAATGCGCGGACATGGCTGTCCGCGCTCCGAACCTTTGGGCAGCACACCCGTAAGTCGCACCCCCTTGGGATGCCCTGCATTTTACAACTTGAGACGGAATCCCACCCGATTCAGCAGCGCGGTAATCGCAAGAATGACCACCGCGCACCCGGCGGACCGCGCGCACGCGTGCGCCAGACTCGCCTGCGAGAGACCGTCATACCAACCGCCCAGATGCAGCAGATCGAAGAAGGCCTCCTGCCCTTCGCTGAGGAGATAAGCGAGCAGCACATTCTGCCCGGCAACCGCCAGCGGCTTGCTCAAGGGGGTCAGATGCCACAAATCGGTGACGAAATAGAAAACCAGCCAAAGCGCCGCCGTGATGGCGCAGGACCACAGACACCACGACGGCGTCGCGGCGTTCTTGCTGATGCCATAAAGGCCGTTCACCAGCAGCGCGGCAAAAGCGAACCCTCCAATGAACAGCAAGGTGAACCGCAGCCGCGCGCGAAGGCCCGCCATGTCCGGTGCGACCAGCATGGAGGCCAGCAGCACACCCGCGACCGTGATCGCCGCTTGCGAACCAAGCGTTC
>Ga0265340_10000248_pt1 | contig 28079 bp, 26 predicted proteins | sample 4CB225metaG_FD_202082 | JGI IMG/M metagenome (GOLD analysis project Ga0265340, IMG submission 202082) | Rhizosphere microbial communities from Carex aquatilis grown in University of Washington, Seatle, WA, United States - 4-CB2-25 metaG | ecosystem: Host-associated > Plants > Roots >...
GCCCGCTAAATTATGGGCGGCCATTCGCTCTCACGCGAAGCCAACCGCCGGAAACGACGACGGCAAAGGTTAAGTTGCTAACAATGTAATAAAACAATTTGATGTTAAATCTCCACGACTTGCTGGTATTCTGGCACGCGGACGCTGGCCTTCGGTTTGTCGCGCAATAATTGACCGCCGTACGCGCGGCATACTTGTTTTTTCCGTTTCACAAAAATCCCAAGCTCCGTCAGGAGCGACATCGTCTGCGTGTGCCGGAATATGCCGCTCCTGATGAAGCTTGAAATGGTTTTGGGTGGGCCTTCTACAAAGATTCCGCGCCGACGGCGCTGGTTCCAATCTCCAGCGATATTCAATCCAGCACTTGCGGAACGTCCCGCGCGCCGTGAAGGATGCGGATGATGTGCAACCGGCGCGGCGCGGAAGCGACGCGGTAGAAAATCAGGTAATTCGCGAAGCGCCGCACCGGCCAGAAACGCATCCCGGACAATCCGGCGCGATTGGATTCGTAGCGCGGACCGACTTCCGGCCATTGCGCGAGCGTGCGAAAGCTCAAACGCAGCGCGTCCAGAAACCGGTCGGCAGCCGCGGGGTTGCTCGTCGCGATGAACAGATGAATGTCCGCCGCGTCGCGAATCGCTTCCCCGGCGCGGATGATTTTAAGCGGCTTCAAGTTGCTTGAGCTTGCGGCGGGTGCGGGCGCGGATGCGGTCAAAGTCGGCGTCGGTCAGCGACCGGGCCGGGCTGCGCACGCCGGCCAGAAGCTTGTTGTCCAGGCCGGGAATGTCCAGGGCGGCCTGCTGCTCGGCCTTTTCCAGGGCGCGCAGGCCGGCGCGCACCACTTCGCTGGAATTGCCGTAGCGCCCGCTTTCAATCAAATCCCCGACCATATCCTCATAGTATTTGCTCAAGGCGACGTTCATGGAGCCAATTTAGGATGATAACATTAGTTGTCAATAGCTGTTGTTTCTTAAATCTCCACCACCTGCTGGTATTCCGGCACGAGCACTTCGGCCTTCGGCTTCATGGCGCGCAGGGTTTCGGCATGGGCCAGACATTGGGATTCTTCGCCATGGATGCAAATGATCTTTTTGAAATTGCCGGTCATCTTCTCAACGTATCGCTTCAGCTCGTTTTTGTCCGCGTGACCGGAGTAGGTGTCCAGCGAAACGATTTTGGCGCGCACCGCCTGCGGTTCGCCGAAGATGTTGACGGGTGTCTTGCCTTTCGTGATTTGGTCACCGAGCGTGCCTTCGGCGCAATAGCCGATGAACAGAATCAAATTGTTCGCAAAACTGATGTTGTTCTTCAAATGATGCCGGATGCGGCCGGCTTCGCACATGCCCGATGCGCTGATGATGATCATCGGCTCCTTGCGGTCGTTCAGCTTCTTGGAATCCTCGGCGCTGCTGATGTAGGTGAGGTTGCCCATGCCGAAGGGGTTGCTGTTCTCGCGCATAAATTTCGCGATGCTCTCGTTGTAACATTCGGTGTGCTGCCGGTAAATCTCCGTGGCGTTCACGCTCAACGGGCTGTCCACGAAAATCGGCGCGCGGACCAGTTTGCCTTCGAGGGTGAGCTGGTGGAGGACGTAAACAATCTGCTGCGTGCGCCCGACCGAAAATGACGGGATGATGACCTTGCCCTTTTGCCTGAGCGCGTCGCCGACCAGCCGGCCCACGGTCGCGTCGGCGTCGGTGCGGACGGCATGTTCGCGTCCGCCGTAGGTGGATTCGATCTGGAGATAGTCCACGTTTTCGACGGGTACCGGGTCGCGGAGAATTTCATCGCCGCCGCGGCCCACGTCGCCGCTGAAGAGCCAGCGGAATTTCCGGCCCGTTTCCTGAAAGTCCAGAATCACCTGCGCGGAACCGAGGATGTGCCCGGCGTCGCGGAAGGTGACGTTCACGCCGTCCACCACGGAAAACGTTTCCTCGTAGCCGTGCGCGACCAGTTGTTTCACGGCTTTCTCGGCGTCGGGGATGTGGTAGAGCGGCTCAACGGGCGGCTGGTGTTTTTTGGCGCGCCACTTGGAAACGAAGAGGGCATCCTGCTCCTGGATATGCGCGGAGTCAATGAGCATGATGCCGCACAGGTCACGCGTGGCGTCGGTGCAATGGATCGGGCCATCGTAGCCCTGCTTGACGAGATTCGGCAGGTTGCCTGCGTGATCAATGTGCGCGTGGCTCAGGACGACGGCGTCAATCTGCTTCGGGTCGAAGGGAAAACAGCAATTGCGGTTGGTGGCTTCCTCGCGGTGGCCCTGGTAGAGGCCGCATTCGAGCAACAGACGCCGGCCGTTGATCTCGATGAGATACATCGAACCGGTGGTGGTGCGGGTCGCGCCCAGGAAATGGAATTTCATGTTGATTTGCGATTTACGATTTACGCGCGGACTGCGATTTCGGATGAACTCGTAAATCGTGAATCATAAATCGTAAATGGATTAACTGTGCCGGTAGGTGATGCGCGCCTTGTTTAAATCGTAGGGCGACATTTCGACGTTGACCTTGTCGCCGACGCTGATGCGGATGAAATTTTTCCGCATTTTGCCGGAGATGTGGGCGAGCACCTCGTGTCCGTTCGGCAGGGCGACGCGAAACATGGTGCCCGGCAACACTTGCTTGATGTTGCCGGTCAATTCGATTGGCTCTTCTTTGGGCACGATTATGGGCCAGCCAGTAATGCCAATCGTTCCGCCCAAAATCAACCCCTTTTCCTGCCAAAAAAAGGCATTGGACATCTGCCGCCGATTTGCTTAAAGTCCGCCCCATCATTATGAAATGTGAGACACTCAACACCATTTTGACCTTCTTGTTGGGCGTGTGTGCACTGCTGGGGGTGATTTTTGCCCTCCGGACGGTTTTTCACACGCGCGAATTGCGCACGTTGCAGGCGCAGATGCTTAACTGCCAGATCAACGTCAATCGCCTGAACCTCACGCTTAACGCGGCCGCCCAATACGGCAAGACGCACCCCGACATTGATCGGATTCTGCAACCCTTTGAAGCCAAACCCGCCGCCGCCCGCTGATTGCCATGAACCAACCTGAAATCTCCCCCGCCACACCGGACGAATTGGCCGGCCAAATCTCCTGCTTGCAAAGCCAGGTGCGGATGTTACTGCTGGTGCTGGTCGTGGTCAGCAGCACGCTGACGGCTTATTTGTATTACGAGTCACGGGTTTTGGGCAAGGACCTTGACAACACCAAGCCGCAAGCCCTGCAAATCATTCAGAACTACAACAAAAATGTGCCCCAGATGCAAAAGCTCGTCCAACAGCTTGTGGCTTACGGCCAGACCCACCCGGATTTCCAGCCGATACTGATAAATTACGGCCTCGCTCCCGCGACCACGAATGCTGCGCCTAAGAAGTAGGCGCCGCCAGCTTAGCGCCGCAGTTCGGGCAAAAATTCGACTGCGGCGGAACTTTCTTTCCGCAACCCGCGCAATCTGCATGCGCTTCCTTGTACCGTCGGTGAATGATCAGGTTCCGCGTATAGGGAATCCAATTAAAGGCGTAGGCGAAGATAATCACATGGTGCTTGTCGTAAAAAATCGCATACAAAAGAAACAGCAGCGAACCGACGAGACTTAGCCACCAAAACAACGTGGGAACTGTAACCTGTTTTCTCTTTTCGGTCGCATACCATTGAACCAGAAAACGGGAGGAAAAAGTGGCATTGGCCAGCCAGCCGATTGCGGTCCAGAAAACAACCCAATCCACACCGAGAATTTTTCCATTGCTCGCGAGCCAGTCCATAATGCCCACAGCTTAAGCCAGCGCGCTTAAATCGAAAGCGCAAAGCGCGATGCTTCGATGCAATTGGGAGGGACGGCGTGCCGCCGTCCCAAACTGAAATCCAGGGCGCCGTTGCGGCGTCCCTCCCACTATCCGCCCGCGACGATCTTAACGATCTCCAGTTTGTCGCCCGCGTTTATTTGCCGATTGGAAAATTCGGAAGGCGCGACCGCCTCGCCGTTGTGTTCCACGACGACGCTGCGCGGCAAAAGTTTTTGCGCGACCAGAAATTCCTCAAGCGAACACGGCAGCTTCGTCTCAATTGGTTTTCCGTTGGCGGTAATAAAATTCGGGTTCACGAAAACAAATTATCGAATTCGTTGTGCGCGCCAAATTTGCGCAGAAAAAATTAAGGGAGTTGTTTTAACCAAGATTTAACTCCGCCTACGAATTCAGCCAATCCATGATCCACTTTGCTGGCGGCATATAAATCCATTTCGTCGGCCACCAGAGGGCCATACTCTGTACCGCCTAGCAGAGGAATAATAGGACTGTTGTTAAAAGCGGATCGCAAGAGGTGCTTATAATAATTTTTTTCGCACTTATGCGCTGGCAAGGCAGGCATCTTGGGAATTCCAGCCGCTTTTGAAAGCGCCGAAGGGTCTAATAGATACCAACGTTCCACATGCGGGTCTGGGACGGCAGTTACGACTATTGGATAAGGCGGGTTTGCAGCAACGGCTGTGATTTCATCTCGACGCGTAGCAAAGCCTTTGCAATTTCCGTCAGAACCAACAATAAGCAAATCTGCTGGCAGGTGCATTTTGCTTTTGGCATCGGCCAAAAAATCTTTGTAGGCAGAAATTGAACGCCCACCGCGAGCGTTGAGAGTGCGATGATCAAAATTACCAGCCAGTTTGCCGGCTTCACGAATAAGTCGCCTCACCAAAGGCGGAATAATCGCTTCCTGACCGATGTCTTCCAAAAAATAAGCGATGATGTATTTAGCCGCCATAATCGCCGCGCAGGATTTGATCTTCAAGATTTTCCTCGATTTCGTCTGCTCGGAAGAGGTCGCCTAAAGATGTAAACGGCACAATGGTTGTAGCTGTTCCTGATCTTTGACATTTCAACAGATCTTTATTTTTGAAATAGCCCGGCAGAACCGGCGAGTGTGTATTTATCAAGATTTGCCGATTTTCATTTGCTGCATTTTTTAGCATTTCTGCAATTAGCTGCAACCGGCGCGGGTGAACTCCGTTTTCCGGTTCTTCATAACCAATTGTAGTGGACTTGGAGGACGGTGATAACACGGCCAACAATCCTAAAACCCGCAACGTCCCTTCTGAAATAAGACGATTGGAGTAATACGCACCGTTTTCTCGAATGCGCAAGAACAGTTCAGCCTTGTCGGTTCGTTCGACATCAATGTCTTCCAATCGTGGTAATATCTGTTGTACGGCCAATTTCAAAGCTTGGAATTGTTGCGGTTCTTTAAGTGAAAGTGTGTGATAAAACGCGGCCAAATCTTCACCGCGAGGTCCAAGATTATTGACTTCTGCAATACCATTAGCCTCGCGCATCAGCGCCCGCGGCTCAAAATAATAAAAGTGACACCGAGCCATCTCCTCGCGAAATGCAGTCAAATGAGGATAATGTGGCGGATAAAGCGGTGTGGATGTAATTGTATAATCCAAACCGATTTCGTGATTGGTTGGGTGAGACTGGCCTTCCATGCGCAGGCTCAACTTATTGCCAACCTTCTCGATAAATGCGCCCCGTTTTTTTTCTGCCTGACCGTTATTTCGCAAGGCCGCCAACCGCTCGTTCATTACCCGCAACTGACCCGAAGCGGAAATTACCTCAATTTCCAAATCGTATCGAAGCTGATGATTGGTGATCTTTGTTTTATCTTCAGGCTCGTCGCTTTTCTTGTCAATGCCTTGGCGCAATTCTTTGATGCGAGCTTCTATATCACTGATGACGGGAGCGCTAAGCTCAACATCCACAGAAAACGAAATCGTATGCGTCTTTTCAGATAGCAAATCCCGAATTGTTCCTTTATCGTAGTGAACGGCTTCAATTGGCAATCCACGATGCCCATCAAACGCCTCTTTAAGGTTTTTTTTGGTAACGAGGCGAGCAAGCAGATTCAGCGCATCAAACAAATTACTTTTACCAACAGCATTTGGGCCGAAGATGACAGCAAGCTGCCCCAAGCTCACTTCAATATTTTTAAGTGACTTGTAGTTTTTTATTTGAATTCGACGAATCATGTTTTTTTAGATTCAGGTGTTGAATTCTAGCCAAACCACTAATGCGGAAGCAAGGTGTGTTGTTCACGCCGTCAGCGCTGCGTCCCAATCCTTCCAGACCGGCTCGTAGCCCAGCCGCCGGATCAGGTCCGCCACTTCCTGCGACGAGCGTTCGTCGGCAATCTGGAATTGTCCGGTCGCGTTGGTCGCGCGATTCGGCTGCGGCGCCCATTCGCTGGCGCCGGACGCCAGTTCCACCACCCGGCCGCGCACGGTTTGATGCAGCTTTTCCTTGCCCGCGCCGGTGTAACCGCCTGGCTCGGTGTGGCTGCCCGCGCTCATCATCGTGATGCCCAGCGGAACCAGGCCGTCGCGCAGCTTCGGCGATTCCCGCGTCGAAAGCACCAGCCCGACATCGGGAAACATGAGGCGCAGGGCGCAGACCAGCTGTGCCAGCTCGCGGTCGCTGATGTGGGTGAGCGGCTGGAATTCGCCCGCGCACGGACGCAGCCGCACCGTGGAAATGGTGAGCGCCGCCTTCCAGCAGTTGCGCAAAAGATAATCCGCGTGCGCCGCCGCGCAAATCGCCTCGTGGCGCCAGTCCGCCAGTCCGTAAAGCGGGCTGATGCCCAGCCGGCGAAAGCCCGCCGCGTAGGCGCGTTCCGGCGTCTCAAGCCGCCAGTCGAAATTCCGTTTCGGCCCGGCGGTGTGCATGTCCGCATAAACCTTCCGGTCGTAGGTTTCCTGATAAACCACCAGCCCGTCCGCGCCGGCCGCAACCAGCGGCGCGTAATCGGCGGTTTCCATCGGCCCGACTTCGAGCGAAATGCCCGGCCAGTCGGGGTGCAACGCGGCAATGCAGTCCCGAAGATAATCGTTGGAAACGAATTTGGGATGTTCACCGGCGACGAGCAGGAGGTTGCGAAATCCCTGCGACCTGAGTTCCGCCGCCTCGCGTTTGACTTCCTCCAGCGACAACGTCACGCGCAGGATCGGGTTGTCGCGCGAGAAACCGCAGTATTGGCAGTTGTTGACGCATTCGTTGGAAAGGTAAAGCGGCGCGAACAGCCGGATGACCTTGCCGAACCGCTGCTGCGTCATCGTGTGCGACCGCCGGCCCATGTGCTCCAGCAATTCGCCCGCCGCCGGCGAAATCAGGTTCGCGAAATCAGCGAGCGACAGCCTGGGTTTCGCCAGGCTTTCCCGCACCGCCGCCGCCCCGGCCGCCAGCGACCGTTGCGCCAGCGACTGCACCGGCAACGAATTGAACTCGGAAACAAAGCTCACAAAACCCAAGGTAACAAATTTAGGGTCAAAGTCGAGATCGGGAGTTTTCGGCAGCGGAGCGCGGACAGCTTGTCCGTGTTGGGTTCAGGCCTTGGCCTGTGCGCGGCTGACAAGCTGAAGCTTGAACTCCAACAACTCGCGGACAAGCTGTCCGCGCTCCGCATGGCTTGCGCTCCGGGCAAAATTTAGAAACACTCACCGCTGAAATTTAATGCCGCGCAAACCTTCAACTCAAAAAAGTTCGACGCCTTCCGTGATGATCCTCGGCGTGGGCTCGTTCGCCCACAGCATCGGCGCGGCACTGGCGGACACGGGCGCACGCCTCTCGACCTATCTCACCCGCAATTACGGCCATTTCCCGCCATCGCTCGTCGGGCCGGCCTTTTCGCGCGACTCGTTCCCCAGCCCGGTGCCGCTGATCCGGAAGCATGGCGTTGATGTCGTCATTCCGCAATCCATTGACTGGGCGCTGGCCCCGTGGGCGGATGATTTGCTGCAGTCGGGTGTCGGCATTTTCAGTCCCGTGCGCGAGGCGATGCGCATTGAGCGTGAGCGTGATTTTGCCCGCAAACTGTGCGCCGATTTCAAAATTCCGTTTCCGCAGGCTTACGTGGCGTCGAACCGGATTGAGGCGGAAAAAATCCTGGTCCAGCATCCGCAGCCGTTTGTCATTAAAAATCCGCTCTGCTCGCCGACCAGCCCGGTCCACACGATTTTGTGCGAGACGGTCGGGGACACCCGCGCCTGGCTGCGGCACGTGAATTATGCCGAGGGCGTTTTTTTGCAGGAATATCTCGGGCGCGCCGAGGCCGGGCACATTGCGCTCGTTAGCGGCGGCGAAATTTATTCGCTCGTCACAAACCAGGAATACAAATACGCCTTCGACGGCAACCAGGGCATCGTGGCCGGCGCGCCGCTCGGCGGCCTCGTCGAACGCGACCCCAACGACAAATACGGACTCGCCCGGCAGCTCATCCACCCGCTGTTGCCGTGGCTGCGCGAGGTCAAGTTCAACGGCCCGTTGCAAGTCACCGCCGTGAAGCGCGGCGGCCAGTGGCATGTCATCGAATACAACATCCGCATCGGGGTCACGTCCGGCCCGATGATTTTGCGGATGCTGAAAAATCCGGCGGAGATGATTTTGCGGACTGCGCGGAACCAGAAATTGGAATTGTCGTTCAACGAAAAACCGAAGTTCGGCTGTTCGCTCACGCTGGCCGGCTACGGTTATCCCTTCACCCAGGTGCGCAGCCCGCATCTGCCGCTGGAAACGGACAGACGGTTCGATTGCGACGTCTGGTGGAACGAGGTCGCGCGCGGCGCAGACGGCCAATTGATGGCCACCGGCCATCGCATCGCGGATGTGATTGCGCTGGCGCCGAAGCTCGACACGGCGATCGCGAAGGCCTACGCCAACATCCGCAAAATCCGCGTCGTGGGCAGCTACTTCCGGACAGACGTTGGCCAAAGCCTGTGGCCGCCGGGGAAAGCCTGACGCGAATTCCGTGAATTCGTCCGGGAGTTGAATTCGTTTAAAAATTAGCGCAATTCGCGTCTAGATTTTTCCGCCGTTCGTGTTAAACAGGTTGTAACGTTTTGATGCATTTACATTCTGAAAACTTTCCGCTGCGGCCGGCGTGGGTGGAGATTGACCTCGCGCGGCTGCGAAACAACCTGCGGCTCATCCGCCGCGACCTGCCGCGCCAGGTGAAATTCCTCGCCGTGGTGAAGGACGAGGCCTACGGACACGGCGCGTCCGACGCGGCGCGCCTCGCGCTCGAAGAAGGCGCATGGGGTCTCGGTCTGAGCACGCTCGAAGAGGCGATGGCCCTGCGTGAGGCGGGCATCACCGCGCCGCTGCTGCTGCTGGGCGAACGGCAGGAAGCCGAACTCGAATGGTGCGTGGCCCATGATCTGACCGTTTGCGTGAACGAGCCGCACACCGTCCGCGCGCTCGCCAAAATCGCGGCGAATTTCGGCAAACCGGTTCCCGTGCATGTCAAAATCCACACGGGCATGAGCCGTTATGGCGTGCGCTGGGACGAGGCGCTGCCGCTCATCGAACAGATTGCCGCCGAAAAGTCGCTGCGGCTCGAGGGGGTGATGACCCACTTCGCGCAATCGGACGAAACGGAGAAAACGTTCGCCAACCTGCAATTCTCGCGTTTCAACGAAGTTCTGCACGGCATGGCGGCGCGGGGCATTTCCGTCCCGCTGCGCCACACTTGCAACAGCGGCGGTTTTCTGGATTTGCCGCACGCGCACCTGGACATGGTTCGCGTGGGCATTTTGATTTATGGAATTTTCCCGTCGTCGGTTTGCCGGCGGATTCCGGGCATCGAACCGGTGATGTCGGTGAAGGCGCGCATCGCGGCAATCCAAAAATTGAAGCCGGGCGAGGTCGTTGGCTACGGCATGCGTTACACCGCGCCGTCCGAGCGGCGCATCGCCATTCTGCCCATCGGCTACGGTGACGGTTTTCCGCGCGTGCGCAACACCGGCGGCGCACTCATCCACGGCCGGCGCGCCCCGCTCATCGGCGGCATCGCAATGGACGCGCTGATGGTGGACATCACGGACATTCCCGACGCGCAGATGTGGGACGAAGCCGTGCTGATGGGCAAACAGGGTGGTGACGAAATCACCGTCCACGACATTGCGAAGCTGAAAAACTCGGTCAGCTACGACGTGTTGACGAGCTGGCGGCTGCGGTTGCGGCGCAAAACGGTCAACGGCGCAATCCCGCAGCGGCACAAATTTGAAACTCCGGTCGCGACCTGATTATTTGATGCGGAACGGACGGAATGGTGTATCTTGGTGATTGAGCAGCAATCAGCATGAACCCCGCGTTTTTGATTTCATCCATGCCTGATTTGCGCGATCCGATGCGCCGGTTTCTGGTTTTGATTTTCTGGATGTCAATCTTTACGCCGCTGTTGGGCCAAAACGCATGGCCGGACGCGGGCAGCGTGGCGGAGGCCATGACCCGGGCGAATAATTATTGGATGGCCAACAATTCCGTCGGGAATGCCGGCTGGGCGCGGGCGGCTTATTTTACGGGCAACCAGCGGGCGGCGCGCGCGCTGACGCAAAGCGCCTCCGAGCGCGCTTACGTGAACTGGGCGTTGTCCTGGGGCAATACCAACCAGTGGCTGATTGGCCCGGAAATCACCGGATCAAGCCCCGCAAATGCCTTCTGTTGCGGCCAGACTTACATTGATCAGTATCGGATGGACCCGCAGTCGCTCTTCATCACCAGCATGACCAACAATGTGAACGCCTGGGTGGCCTCGTCCGCGATGAACCAGTTGTATTGGATTGACGCCTTTTACATGGCCGGGCCGACGTTTGCGCGCATGGGCAATCTGACCGGCAACACCAATTATTTCGAAAAACTGTGGCAGATGTATTCTTACATGAAGGACGGGCTTGGGCTGTTCGACGCGAGCGCTTCATTGTGGTATCGGGACGCAACTTTCGTTTATCCGAAGGCGGTCAATGCCGATGGCGGAAAAGTTTTCTGGTCGCGCGGCAATGGCTGGGTGTTCGCCGGACTGGCGCGGGTGCTCCAGCAAATGTCCACCAACTCGCCGCATTATCAGGATTACGTCACGATGTTTCAGACCATGGCGCCCGCGCTCAAGGCGATTCAAAGCCCGGACGGCATGTGGCGTTCCAGCCTCTATGACACCAACCAATATCCAAACCCCGAGACCAGCGGCACGGGATTTTTCACTTACGGCCTCGCCTGGGGCATCCGCAGCGGTTTGCTGCCGGCCGCTGCTTATACAAATTCCGTCATCCTCGCGTGGAATGGATTGACCAATCTGGCGTTGAATGCGAATGGCCTTGTCGGCTGGGTGCAGGGCGTCGGCGGCGCGCCGGCGGCAACCACCGCAACCACCACCACCGACTTCGGCGTCGGCGCTTTTCTTCTGGCTTGCAGCGAAATCGAATTGCTGGCGACCAATGGCCCGGCGATCAGTCCGTGGGCGGGCACGGATCAGACACTCGTCAATACCAATGCCAGTCCCGCCACGCCGCAATCGCTGGCCTTGGACGGCTCGCAGACGGAAGTGTATCGCGGGCCAGCGGGAAGTTATACCTGGTGGGAGGGTGCAAACCAAATCGCCGCCGGGACGAATGCCCTGGTTTCGCTTTCCCCCGGCCAGCACGTCATCACCCTGCAAGTGCCCGGCGTTGACGGAATCACCTACACCGATTCGATGACGGTCATGGTCGTCACCCAGGCCCCGCCCGTCCCGGAATTGCAATTTGATTTTGAAGACAGCGGAACGACCACAACCGATTCGATCGCCGGTGTGGGTTTGCAACTGGTGAACTCTTCCGGTTCACCGGCGGATTTGCATGGCGGCATGGGGTCGGGCGTGGGCGGTTACGGCAAAGCGCTGAACTTCGTCGCGTCGAGCATGGGCGGAACCGGGCCGCTGGCGTTCACAACCAACAACACAACCATCGAATTTGGAACCTTGAATGCCTTCACCCTGACGCTTTGGATCAAACCCGCTTCCAGCCTGTTCGTCGACGGCTACCCGCGGTTTTTCACCCTGGGCACAAATGGCACCACCGACCGCCAGGTTGCCAATTCACTCCAACTGCTCAGCGACGGAAATGTTCAATCCGCCACCACGTCCGTGCAGGCGTTCGTCAACACGCTGGCAACTTCGGGCCCGGCGTTCGGCGGTTTCAACATGCCGGCAAATCAATGGTCCTTCTTGGCGCTGACGTATGACGGCTCGACGCTGAACTTTTACGGCGGATCGGAAACGAACCCGGTTTCCCTGCAAAGTTCGACGGCGTTTTCCGCCGGCCCGGTCACTCTTACCAATGCATGGACGCTGATGCTGGGCAATCGTCTGGCCTTTGACCGCGCGTTTTCCGGGCAACTCGACGCCGTGCGCTTTTACGCCGGCGACTGCTCGTTGCCCGCCTTGGATTCCATTCGTGCAACCGCCGTGGCGGCTCCGGCAATTTCCGTCATTCAAAACGGCAATCAGCTGGTTTTCAAAGTGAACACCCATACCAACGCGCTTTACATTCTCCAATCCACGCCATCGCTTTCGCCGCCGAATTGGACGCCCGTCCTCACCAACACCGGACTCGGCAGTGTCATCACCACCAACCTCCCGTTCACTTCCGGCGTGCCCCAACAATTCTTCCGCTATCAGGTCCGGTAAATCCGCCCGCCGCGGGAATCCAAATTTCCAGTTTCCTTCCCGCCCGTTTGCGTGTTCAATCACCGCGATAACAGCTGACGATGAAACTGCTTTAACCACAGATGAACACGGATAAACACGGATTCAAATTATGAATGCTGGAATTTATCCGGTGAAGGGCAGCGACCCACTCGTGCAGATGAACGAACAGCCTGACGACTCCGAAAACCTGTTGCAGGAGTTGCTGGAGAAATATCCGTGTTCATCCGTGTCCATCCGTGGTTGATTTCCCATGAAACTGCTTTTTTCCGAACAAAATTCCGATTACGAACACTACCAGTTTCCGTATGCGGTCTGGGCCGTGCCGGAGGCGGGCGAAACGCCGTCGGACATTTTCAATGCGGGCTTCCTGCCGTCATCGCGCAATCTTGACCGCTTTTACCTCTGCCGGCAGGTGCGCGTAACCCTCGCGAAGTTCAAGCCATCGTCCGAGAACCGCCGCATCCTGCGCAAGGGCGCGGACATTAAGGTGACGCTGGTGCCGCGCGACCAATACGATTACACGCCGGAATGCCGCCAGTTTTTCAAGACCTACGCGGACATCAAATTCGGCAAGGACGTGATGACGTTTGAGCGGCTCGACGCCCTGTTCAGTTCGCCGATTATTTCGCATCTGCTGGTGTTCACGGACGCCAGGACGGGCGTGGAAGTTGGCGTGGCGACACTTTACCTCGAAGGCCGGGAACTGGCTTATTATTATTACGCGTTCTACGACCTGAATTATTACGCGCGCAATCTCGGCATGTTCATGATGACCTCGGCGGTGATGCTGTTCGCCGAACGCGGCTTCAAACAGTTCTACCTCGGAACGTGTTATTCGCCGACGGCACTGTATAAAACGCAGTTCGCCGGCGCGGAATTTTTCAATGGCTTCCGGTGGTCGGACGATCTGGACGAACTGAAATTCATCATCCGGCGCGACAAAAAGGAACTGGACCAGCACCTGCTCGAAACGGAGGAGTACCGTGACGAATTTTACAAGGGCGACCTCGGCAAAATCACCGGAGCCAGCGCCTTCCGCGTGAAGGTGAAGTGAGCAATCCTGGCGGCTGGTCGCTGCCGGTGATGTCTTCCCGCGTGTTCAGCCACAGCGCGCTCGAACTCACACATCGCCCCTGCTGTTCAGCCGTGTGCATCGTGTCTGCCTTCGTCCAACCACGCTGCCTCGTTGGCATTTGCAGAACGTTAAGAACAGTTTCCGCCTCAATCCCGTAAATCGTCCCGTCACGTTTTGGTTACGCACCCGGTCAAGTTGTCACCTGTCTGAAACAAAGTGCTCAAAAGCCTTTGGTAACGGGGCTGCCTGAACTTTCAAGCCGGCCCGGTTGCGGCTACGAAACTGAGTGCGGCTGGCTGATTTCTAGGAGTGGGAGCGGGCGGTATTTCTCTATAGTGGTCGGCATGTTGAAAATCAACTCGATCAAAACTATCTCATCAATCCTGTTGTTATCGTCGGTCTTGGCGTCGGTTGACTCGCGGGTTCTGGCCGCCACGCTAAGCTACAATAACGGAGACGTGCTTCTATGCTTCCGCAAAACGGGGGGCGGGTCTTACGATCTGGTGGTGGACGCGGGACCGGTTTCGACCTTCACCAATTTGCCAGCCGGCCAGAAAATTGTTTTGAACCCGGGCAAATATACCAGCGCCCAACTCGGCCTCGTGGGCGGAACCAACAACCTGTCCTGGTCGGCTTTCGCCTATTATAATTCGGGGGCGGCGGCCAACACGATTTACATGTCAGATCCGTGGTCTGACGCCAACACCCCGGCTGATCCTTATACTTGCTCTCCTTCCAGTGCGCAGTTGGCGGTGATTTCATTCCTGGGATCGGTCGCGTTTGCAGCCACCAACTCCGTGTACGTTGACACTGCCGATTCCAGCACGACAGCGGCCCTGGTTGTGGAAAGCACCGCGACTTCGCCCTATGACAGTTACTTCAACGCTTTGGGACTCCCCAACTATGATAATTTTCATAACACTTTTCAAGCCGACCCGGAACAAAGCACGCCCGGCAATTTCACCAGCGGCGGGACGCCCGTGCGCGCGGATTTTTACCAAATGACACCTTACGCGGGATTTCCGGGGCCCAACGGCAATTACTGGGGTTATTTTGAATTTGCCACCAACGGGGTGATGACCTACATCTCAGGTCCGGCGGCGTCAGTCACCGCGCCGACCATCGTTTCCATCAGCCGCAGCGGGACGACCAGCACCATCACCTTCACGACCGGTCCGAGTGGGACCTATACCTTGCTGGGCACCAACAATTTGACGGCTCCCATCGCAACCTGGCCGGCCATCAATTCAGTCCCCGGTGATGGCAGCAATCATTCTTTGCAGGATGTCACTTCCGGTGCCTATAAATTTTACATCATCAGCGCTCAATAATTCAATTTAGTCGTTTGCAACATCTCAAAACTCAAACAATCAAAAAGGAGAAGAATCATGAAACTAAACAAAATTGTCTTTATGTCCGCGGCGATGGCCGGTTCCTTGTGGGGTTTGACGGCTTCCGCCCAGATTTTCACCTACAATCCCGGTGATTTGTTCGTGGCTTTCCGCACGACCACGGGTCCCAACGACTTGGTGGTGGACATCGGGTCTTCCTCAACTTATCAAGGCGGAGGAGGCCCGTTCACCATCAGCGGAGTGAACGCTTCCACGCTTACCTCGACCTTCGGCGGCCTGGACGGCATTTATTGGTCGGTCTTCGGCTATGCCTCGGACAACGCCCTGTTCACAAGTTCTCCGCGTGGCGATATCAACACGCAAACGGATCCCACCCCGTCCGCACCCGTTAGCGGACAGGAGGCGGTCATCAGCAAGATGGGTGCTATTCTTGGTGCCGCGGTAAACAATGGAACCGCCCTGTCCAGCAGCCAGGTGTTGATTAACAGCTCGCTGAATCTGGGCAGCCGGCTTTCCTACAGCATCGGCGTCGCCTCGCTCGCTGGCGCGAATCAACCGGGTAATTTTCGAAATACCTGGATTTCGGTTGAAAATTTCACGGGGACGGGTTTTGCCGCAAGCGGCGCCCCGGATGTTTCGGACCTTTACCAGAATGAGCCGGGCAATCCCCTCACCACTTCCGGCACGTATTTGGGAAACTTCAGCCTGGGCAATGATGGCAGTCTGACTTTTAACCCGGTGCCCGAGCCGAATACGTTTGCCCTGATGGGCGCGGGCATGTTTGCCTTGACCTTTATGCGCCGGATCGGACGTAGAAACTGACACTGAACCTCGACGACACTCTAACTAATCAACCAAAAAAATAACCATCAACCAAAAGAAACCTATGAAAAAAATACTCATGACTGGCGCTGCGGCCTTGCTGGGGGCGGGAAGCCTCTTGGCGCAGCAGTATGACATCTACATCTCGGGCTCGACAGCGTTCCGCAACAACACCTATGACTCGTGTACGCGGCTGTTTGATGGCGGCACGCCCGCCTCGATTCACAACGACGGCACCTCACCGGCCGACAAGTCAACCTTCTGGGCCATGTCAGGCACGTGCAGCAACCTTTTGGTGGGCGCAGGTCTTGGCACCGGCTCCAACACCACCGTGGTCATCCACGGCTGGTTCAATGGTTCCGTCTCCGGCTTGTTCGCCCTGGGGCAGAAATATCCCGCGGTGTTTTACAAGTCCTCCAATCCCTCCGACCCCACGATGCTGACCAATACAGCGACAGCGGCCTTTTCCGATGTCGATTCGAAGATCACCTTGTGGCCGCTTCCTTCAGCGTCATATATTGAAAGGCATGTGTGCGTCCAGCCGTTCGCGGTTGTGAAGAGCGTGGCGTCAACCATGACTACCGTCAGCAATATGAGCTTTTCCACGCTGAATACGATGATTCCCGGTTCCGCCACCACGCTGTCTCAATTTACGGGGAATGCCGCCGATTCGAGCACGGTTTATCTTGTGGAACGCACCTTGGATTCCGGAACCCACGCAAGCTCGTTTGCGGAGGCACAATTCTTCGGCTCGGTGAATCCCATTTATTACTATGACAACGTGGGCGACACCGGCTATTTTGTGGCAACCACCAACCGCTACGACAACAGCACCGCTCTGGGCCAGCTTTTGAATGCCGGCGGTTTCGGCTTCGGCTACGTTGCCGGTGGCGATGTTGCGACCGTTTTGAAAATTACCGGGGGCGCGGCTACAACCAACAACATGGCCGTCGCCTACCTGGGTTTTGCTGACGCCAAGGGCGTCGGCCCGGTCAACTGGGCGAATGTGATCAGCTACAACGGGCAATTCCCCGTCAAAAACTGGGTGGCGGGCACGACGCCGGCGACCAATGACTTCGCGCCGGTCATCTTCGGCCAATACAGTCTGTGGGATTATGAAGTTCTCGCCTGGCCCAAGTCGGCCCAGTATGGCACTTATTCCGACCAGTTGGCGCCTTATGCGGCAGTCAACACCCTATTAAGCAAGTTGTCCGGCTACACGACTGGTGGCAGTTTTGTCGGCGGCGCTGGCAGCATTGACCAATCAATCCAGCTTTCGCAAAACATCGGTGATCCAAACTTCCCGCCCACGGCTATCCGCTTGGGCGACATGCATTGCAGCCGTCAGAACCCCGGCGGCAATATCGCCCCGTTCTAATCCGCTTCGGACAGGCAAAATAGAGCCGGTGCGGAAAAGACCGTGCCGGCTTTTTGCTTGTTCTGTTTGTGTTTGGAGAGTGATGGATTTTGCCAGGACCATGAAACAGGTTTCGGGAATTATCATTAGGTCGCTCGCCTTCTGTCTGGCCAGCCTCGCCATCCAAGCTGCCAATCCCATTGGCCAGGACAATCCTTACACGGTCATCGCCGGGCACAATCCCTTCGGCTTGAATCCTCCACCACCGGCGGTCGAGGAGACGGCTAAAACGCCGCCGCCGCTAATTATTCTGAACGGACTCGCCATCATGTCGGGGGACAAGCGCGCCTTGTTCAAAACGTGGGGACCGGGTGGCGGAAAGAGCTATTTTCTCGCCGAGGGAGAACAGCGGGACGGCATTGAAGTGCTGTCGGTGAACATCAAGGCCAGCACCGTCACGGTGAATAATCATGGCGTCGTCCAGACGATTTCCATCTGTCCGACGCCCGCGCTTCCGGCCACCGTCATCGCCGCACCCAACGGCGCGGCCCGGTTGAAGCCGGGAGGCAACAACCCGGGCGAGGCTCCCGCTGCCAATTTTTCGGTGACGGCAAACGAAACCCAGCCGTCAGCCAACGGCCAGATATCTCAATCCGGCATTGCGCTTGGAACGGGCGGCTCCCGGGACGGCGGTTCGCAATCTGGCGGTTCCAGCAACGACAATGCTGCGGCCAGTGACCCTGCCGACGGCAGCTCCGGCAGCATGATCTCGGATTACACGGTCCAAGGTTATCATTGGTGGACCAAGGAAGCCCAAGGCATCGAACAGGCGCGTGGGGCCACGGCGCAACAGGTGATGAACGGTTCGATTCCGCCCTATCCGTTGACGCCGTTCACTCCACCCGGCACTCCGGCTCAGTTGATCGGCCCCAACAGGCTCTATTTCAGCTTCGACCCAATGGCTCCTTCAAATGATTAAAACGCCGGCCGTTGCCGGTTGCCCGCGCCCGCCAAATCAGGGTTCGGGCAAGGTGTTTTCCGGTTGTTTTCGCCCGTGAAATGATGTTGTTACAGAATTGTCGCAATCCTGACATGCGTTAGTCACAACGCGTCGTCAGTCTTCAGTTCAATGTCAGTTGAGCGACACCTTTTCCTTCAGGAAGTCATTTTGACGCCGTCGGGTGAATGGGCGCCCCGCAGCCACGGCTGGACGATTGTGCGTGTGGCCGAGGGCACGGGCTACTGGTTGCAGCATGGTGCTGAAACCCGGCAACTCGCTGCGGGGGACGGCTTGATTGCCTTTCACAACACCAACGGGGTCGTTCGCGCCAGCCAGCTTGGACCTCTGAAATTGCAGTTCTTTATTGTTCAGCCGCAATACCTCAACGGTCTGCTCACCGTGACGGAATGGCATCAACTGGAAGTCGCCCCAAAAAACCTTTCGTCGCCGGTCACTCTTTTCACCGCCGGGGAGCCGCTGGGACAAAAATTCACGCGCCTGACCGAACAATCGCACACCGAGCGGTTGTCCATGCGTTGTGCCTTGCTTCAATTTTGGGCCAGCGCCATCACCGGCTGGCTGACGTCAGCGACGCCCGCTTCCACCGGCGGCAACAAACTCCGGGATCATTTCCGGGAACTGGTCGGCCAGATGACCGAGGCCGAACTTTCCGAGTGTTCATTGAGCAACCTGTCCCGGCAGCTTCATTGCAGCGAACGCCATTTCAGCCGCCTCTTCCGCGAGGAATTCGGCGTGCCCTTCCGGGCGCGGCAGATTGAACTGCGTCTCCAGCGTGCGCGGCAATTGCTGGCCGATACCGACGCCAAAATCATCAATGTCGCCTACGACAGCGGCTACCGCCATCTCGGCCTGTTCAACGCCATGTTCAAGAAACGTTTTGGCCTTACCCCCAGCGAATGGCGCCAGCACAATCTTCCCAAAAAACGTCCCGACCAGCCCCGAAACCGTCTCTCGCGTTTGACGGCGCGTGCCGGCGTCTGGCTCGCCATGCTCGGCCTGGCTTTCTCCATGCCGGCCCTCGCACAAACCAATTCGCCAGCCGGCGACGACGCGGTGATGGCCAAGGCGCGCGGCGCCTTGTTCCAGAAAATGGCCGAACTGAAGGTGCAGGAAAAACAGGCGGCCCATCCGCGGACGGTTTCCAAAAATGCCGGCCCCAGGTTCGACGTGGGAAAATACCTGGTCATGGGAAACTCCATCCTGCCGCCGGCTGACATTGGCGACATTTTCACAAATATTCCCGATGCGTTTGGGACGAACGTCACCTTTGACGGGATTCGCGCGGCGTTGACAGACCTACAAATGGCCTATCGTGAACGCGGCTACGTGACCGTGTCCGTCGGCCTGCCCCAGCAAAAACTCACCAACGCGACGGTCAAGGTGCAGGTGACCGAAGGCCGGCTCGCGGCCATCAACATCGCCGGCAGTCGCTATTTCAGCGACCAGAACGTGATGCGCGCGCTACCAAGCCTGCACACGAACATGCTGCTCAACTCGCACGTCTTCCAACGCGAACTGGATACGGCCAACGCCAGCCGTGACCGGCAGATTTATCCCGTCATCGGCCCCGGTCCCGAACCGGGTACCAGTGAACTGACGCTCAAGGTCAAGGACCGCCTGCCGCTGCACACGCGGGTGGAGGTGAACAACACGCACACGCCCAACACGCCGGATCTGCGCGCCGCCTTCAATGCCCAATACGACAATCTCTGGGATCTCGAACATCAGATTGGTATTCAATACAACGCTTCAATCGAAAAATACAAAGCGGGCGAAGATTATTCATGGAGTCCCTTGGACGACCCGCTCATCGCCAACTACAGCGCCTATTATCGGATGCCGCTGGGCCGCATGACCTCGGTACAAGAGCAGATTGACGCCAATCCGGGCCGCTTTGGTTACAACGAAGTGACGCACCAATTCAATCTGCCGCCGGCGAACGGACGACCGGAATTAACGGTCTATGCCAGTCGTTCGGTTTCGGACACCGGCGTGCAAGCCGGGCCGACGGATTTCCTGGTGCCGGACAACGGAACCAACACCACGATTTTTGTGAAGACCAACAACTCCGGTGAAAACATCACCCTGAATGAAGACATCGGGGCCCGCTTTTCGATACCGCTGCCGGAACGGTTGCATTTCAACGCCACCATCTCGTTTGGCATGGATTACAAGCGCTATCGCTTGACCAGTTATAACACAAACAATTTTTACATTTTCATCCCGCAGTACGATCTCAGCGGGAACCGGATCGGCGTCAGCAGCTCGCTGGTTCCGTTCGGACAGCCGGCCCTGTTTTCCGGTGTGGAGTATATACCCTTCAATATCGGACTGAATGGTTCAATATCCGACGACTGGGGCATGACTTTTTTTAACGCGCAGATGAATTATAACCTGGCCTCTTTCGGTGGTTTTACCAGAACCACCGGTGGGACAAATGGTGATATCGTTGTCGTTACCCACGGTGGACTGGGGCTGATCGCCCAAAATGCCCACGACAATTATCTCACCCTGCAGTTGGGTGCCGACCGCGTGCAAACGATTTACCAGAACTGGTCGGTCAAGCTGCACGCTGACGGCCAGTGGGCAAATGGATCGCTGTTCTCCAATGAACAATACGCCATGGGCGGCTCGGCCGGCGTACGGGGCTACACCGACGGCGAGGCTTACGGTGACACCGGCTGGCGCATAGCCATTGAGCCCCAAACACCGCTTATCAACATCGGCATGGTTGGCAACGAGGGACAGGAAGCACCGGTCTGGTTGCGCAGTTCGGTGTTCATGGATTATGGCGAAACTTATTTGTTCAATCCGGTGGCCGGTGGCAGCAGCCGCGGGAGTTTTTGGGGCGCCGGCTGGAGCGTGACGGCCAATATCGGAAATCATTTGGATGCGCGTCTCGTTGTGGCCATCCCGTTGATTACAGATTCTTTTGCACCCAACGGTACCAAAGCCGGCGATGTTCACATTTACTTCGGCGTCGGCGCCCAATTCTAAATGGACATGAATTCCAAATTGTCACCGATTTGTAACGTGCCGCCGGCGCCGGCTGGCCTAAATTTGAAAACGGTTGAGGAATCGTTATTCATGCAGCTCTCACGTCACAACTTTTTGCGCCGGCAGATGGCCGCGGTGCTTTTGTTCGCCGGCATCGGCGCGTCTGTGTTCGCCAACCCGACCGGCATGACGCTCGTCGCCGGCACCGCCACCCCCCCCGTAACGAGTGGCTCGCAACTCACCATCACTGTCGGCAACAACGCCTTTCTCAACTGGCAGAACTTCGACATCGCCGCCGGCGAGACCACCATTTTTCAGCAACCCTCCGCCGCGTCCATCGTCTGGAACCGTATCAACGGTCCAACGTCACAGATTAATGGCACCCTGCAGGCCAACGGCATCGTCGTGCTGCTCAACTCATCGGGCTTTAATTTCGGACCGAATTCGTTCGTGAGCGCCGCCGGGTTGGTTGTCTCCACCGCGAATTGCATCCCGCCGCAGAACAGCGGCGGCACCTGGGAATTCAATGGGCCGCCGCCGATGAAGAGCATCATCAACTACGGGCAGATACAAGTCGGCCAGAACGGCTCGGTGTTTCTCATCGCCGATGACGTTGAAAACCACGGCACCATCTCCGCGCCGGGCGGCACTGTCGGCCTTGCCGCCGGACAGACGGTTTTGTTGAGTGAACGCCCCGACGGCCGCGGGATGAGCATGGCGGTCACGCTGCCCCAAGGCTCGGTCAACAACTACGGGACCCTCACCGCCGACGCCGGGACGATTGCAATGAACGCACGGGTCGTGAACCAAAATGGATTGATCCAGGCCAACTCGGTGCAAAACCAGAATGGCGTCATCGAACTCGTCGCCGCCGGCACGCTTCATCTCGGCGCCGATTCCCAGATCAGCGCACACGGCAATGATTCCTCCGCCGGCAGTTCCGGCGGCAGCGTGACACTGCAATCCGGGAACAATTTCAGTGACGATGTCGGCAGCCGGATTGATGTGAGTGGCGGTACGCAAGGTGGCAATGGCGGCAACGTCGAAATCAGCGCACCCAACATTTTGTCTTTGAATTCAGCCGTGAACGCAGTTGCACAATCCGGCTGGAACGATGGCGTGTTTGCGCTCGACCCCGTCAACATTGTGCTGGGCAATTCCGGCGCCACCGGTCCGGACAGCAGTGGCACCATTGATGGCACCAGCGGTTCCGGCACGTTGAATGTGAATGTCAACACGGCGTTTCTTAATATCACCGCTGGCCAAATCCTGTTGGAAGCGTCCGGCAACATCAGCCTCAATGCGAACACAACCTGGGACCTGACGTCCTCCACCGGCGGGAGAACCAGCGGGCAATTGACCCTGGAAGCCAACGGAGACATCACGTTTGGGAACAATTCCAAAATCACGGATGCGAACAATTGGTCGGTGGCGCTGGAAGCCGGCTACAGTTTCGCCAACAGCGCCGTCCAGTACGATCTGGGAAATATTTATTTGAACAACAACAGCGGTGGCGAGACGGGAGGCGGTTCAATTCAGACCGCAGGGGGCAATATCAAGTTGGTCGCGGGCAACAACATTCTCTTGGGCGGCTCGGCCAACGGCGGATACGTCCGCACCACCAAAGGCGGAAACATCGACGCGACGGCGCTCGCGGGCGACGTAGACACGGGTTCCTACGCGCACGGCTACACATTTTCCTCCTCAACTCCTTACATCAGAATTGACCCAACGAAAGGCACGGGCGGCATAAGCACCGAGGCCGGCGGCAACGTGACCATCACTGCGGGGCAGGATATCATCAGTGTTCTGCCAACTACGGCCAGCTCGGGCGATGCCGGCAGCGGAGCGTTTGGTCCGGGAGCGGCGGGCAACGTGACGCTCGTCGCCGGTGGCAACGTGGTGGGGCATTACGTTGTGGCCGATGGGGTCGGAGCAATTTACGCGGGCGTGTTGATGAACAACGGCGTTCCGGTCACAGACGCCAGCGGCAATTATGTCCTCAATCCCGCTTCCGGCGGCAGCGCCGGGACGGCGGACAACAAACTGGCATTGAGCTTGATAGACGCGGCTCCCATCAGCCCGGCGGGCGTGACACCGGTGGTTTATGGCGGCTGGACAGTGGATGCGGTGAACGACATTTACTTGCAAGAGGTGCGAAACCCGAACGGTATTTTCAACGCGGCGAGTTCGTCCAGCGCCGGCTATCACTACTTCGACTATGCGGCTGGGGATTATCTAAATTTGAGCGCCGGCAATGCGGTGGTGCTGGGCGGCAGTTCAACGACCCTGCCCCGCGCGGACATCGACATCCCGTTCATTTATCCTCCCATACTCAACATATCCGCGGGTCCGGGCGGTGTGTCGCTGGTCGGAGACGTTGCGCCGTATAACGAGCTGATTTTGTTCCCCTCGGGGCAAGGTAGCATGGACATCTCCACGACCGGCGGCGGTTCGCTGTCGGGCACCGCGGGAAGCAGCATTTTTCAACTGATTGTTTCCGACAGCAGCCAGTCGCAATACAACGATCCCAATGCGGACATTTTCGGACTCACCGATCATGCTTCCACTCCCGTTCACTACGGCAGCTTGACGCCGGTGGAACTCAACATTTCCGGGAACATGGATAACGTTCTGCTGGGCGCGCCGGAGGCGGCGCAAATCAACGTGGTGGGCGACATGATTAACAGCCGGTTTCAGGGACAAAACCTGTCCGCAGGCGACACAACCAGCATCAACGTCGGGCAATCCGCCAAAACCAGCATGGAAAACAGCGGTTTGCTGAATCCCGCGACGGACTCAGGCCTTTACGTGGGCGGAAGTATTTTAAACCGCTCTGAATTTACCACGATCAATTACAACGACGTTCTGGCCGGCAATCCGGACGCTGCGCAGCCCGAGATCTCGCTGTTGACCCAGAGTTCTTCACCTTTGACCAGACGTCTTTTTTATGATTCCAATACCAGGGAACTGACGTTTCAGGGGCCGGTTACCGACCAGATCTTGAGTGCGCTGGCCAATATGACCATTCAGGTAAACCTGGGTGGTGTGCCCCAGTTCAACCAGGATGGCACTCCGAAAACGGAGCAGGTCAATATCCTAGACCCGGACACTGCCACCGGCACTTTGGGTCCCAACGCCCTGGCCTTGCAAGCGGAATATGCCGTCCTCGGGAATATCCCATCGACGCTCGATAACGGCTATCTGATGGCCGGCGGTGGCAAATTCAATATCACCGCCGCGAATCTGGACCTTGGCTCCACTCTGGGCATTGTGTCGGGTGGGGTGGAGTTCAATCCCGCCCTGGCCGGCTACATCACGCAAGGAGCGGACATCAACGTCACCCTCTCCGGCAATCTGGACATGTTCTCCACAACTATTTCTTCACTGGCCGGTGGACACGTTTCCGTGGATGCGGGCGGCTATGTGAACGCGGGTTCCAGCATTTTCACAGGCAACGATGGCAATCCGCGCGGCATCTTCACCTCACTGAAAAGCGACGTCACCGTCATTGCCGGGGGGGACATCAACTTGAATGGCTCGCGCATCGCGGCTTACGATGGCGGCAATGTCACCGTCGAATCCCTTCACGGTAACGTGGACGCCGGCACCGGCGCCAATGGCAAAGTCGTGGTCAATGAATTTTACGTCGATCAGGGTCAGATTTTCAACCCGTCACAGTTGATTCCCGGCAGCGGAATTCTCGCGACAACCTTCAACTCGCCCAGCGTCAACACCCTTGGCAATATTTTGGTGGAAACACCCGAGGGAAACATCATCGCCAGTCTTGGCGGCATTCTCCAGTTCTCGCAAAACGGCGTGAACAGCCCGGATGCGACGGTGCAACTGTTAACGGGATATGAATTGCGCGACACGCAGGGAAACCCGGTTTTGGCCAAAGACCTTGGCCAGGGAACACCGGTGCCCATTTTTAGCAACCCGAACGTGGTCACCCTTGGCTCAACGATCCAGGTGCAGCCTGCTGACAGCAGCCTGCCGGTTTCGCTTACCCAGGTCCTGGATGCTTCCGGCAATCCGCTTCTGGACACCTCCTCCGGCCACCTGCTTTATGTGGGAACTTCGGATCCTTCGAGGCAGCTTGTTGAATTCGTCGACGGCAGCATCCAACCCTACAATAACGATGTCGGCGAAACGGTAAATGTTGCCAAGCCGAAAGATGCCGCTGGCAATACATTCGACGATGCCCAAGGGAATCCAATACTGGTTCTCGGCAGAAACATTGACGCCACGGGGTCAGGCATCATCGGCAGCAACGTCAAATTGGCTGCCACCGGCAATATCAAAGGGCTGGTCTTCGGCCAGACGGGCGTCGCCATCACAGCGCAGCAAAACATCGACGTCACGGCTCTTTCTTCTGGCAACGTCAGCGTCAATTCCGCCAATGGCAGCATCTCCGGCAATATTGTCGGCAGCAGTGTCAGCGCCAGTGGCGACAGCATTGACGCCACGGTGCTTTCCCAAAACGCGAGCGTCAATGGCCAGTCGGGCGGCGACACTTTCGCCCAAGGCACCGCCGCCAATGCCACCGCCCAGGCCGCTTCCAGCGACGACTCCAACAAGGCCGCCGCTTCGTCCGATCAAAGCGATGACGACGACAAGAAAAAGAAAAAGGACGTCGCCCTCGCGCAAAAGACCGGCCGCGTCACCGTGATTTTGCCGGGCAAGAGTCCGGCACCCGCTTCGTCCCAAAAACAAACCGCAACCCAACCATTATAATCACCATGTTTGTCCATCCCCTGTTTGCCGCCAACGCCGCGGTTTACGCCATTCAAAACGCCACCATCGAAGGCAAGATCACCGTCATCGCGCTGCTGGTCCTGTCCCTGTTCAGTTGGACGATCATCATCACCAAGTTCCGCCAGCTGTCGATCGCGCGCCGGGCGACCAAAAGATTCTTTGCCGCCTACACTTCCACGCGCGATCCGCTGGATATCCAGCGCAAGGGCGAGGAATTCGACGGCGCGCCCGCCTACCAGCTCTACATCCGCGGCGCGGATGAACTGGCGTATCAGTTGAAAAACAATCCGCTACAGGTCCAATCGGTTGCCCGCCCCAATCCGGTGGAAGGCGTGGAACATACCAACACCGATTTTCTTGCCAAATCCACCACGGTCAAAGTCAGCATGTCGTCGTTCGAAGCGGTAAAAGTGATTCTCGAAGAGGCCGCTGGCGCAGAGGCAATGGCGCTGGAGAAAGGCATGATTGTGCTGTCCACGGCGGTGGCGGGCGGGCCGTTCATCGGATTGCTCGGCACGGTCTGGGGCGTCATGTCCACGTTTGCCGGCATCGCCGAAAGCAAGGCCGCCACGCTCACGGCCATGGCGCCCGGTGTGGCCGCCGCCCTGGTCGCCACGGTCACCGGCCTGCTGGTGGCCATCCCGGCCATGTTCGCCTACAACTTCATGGTCACCACCATCCGCGCCATCACCCAGGAGCTGGACGGGTTTGCCAGCCGTTACGCCAACCAGATTGAACACGTCTACGTGGACCACCGTCCACTCGCCGAGGAAATCCGGGACGCCAACGAAGTCCTGGCCGGGCGCATCGTCGGCGCGTTGAAGAGCAACGAAGCTCCTGCGCTGGTTGAATCATGAAGAAGTGTTCCAAGACAGCGCATGAATCGCTGACGCAGTTGAACATCACGCCGCTGCTGGACCTGGCGTTCGTGCTGCTGGTCATCTTCATCATTACGACCATCCCGCCGGTCAACGATCTGGATTTGAAACTGCCCACCGCGGCCAAGCATCTCAAGGACCCGCCCCGCAAGGCCAATTACATCACCGTCCAGGCCGATGGCAAAATGTATTTGAACAAGGCGAAAATCGCTGATGCCTCCGACATGCTGCAAACCCTCATCGGCCTGCGCACGGATGATCCGGACCTGAACATCATCATTCGCGGCGACGGCCAGACCAAATACAAACAAATCCGCGCCGTGCTGGATGTATGCCAGCAGGCCAACGTGCCCAAGGTGGATCTGGCCACCGAAACCGTCAACCGGAACTGACATGCTGCCGCAGACCCAACCGCGCAAAAAGCGCAACTCGTCGAAGGTGAACCTGATGATCTCGTTCACTTTTCATGCGCTTATCATCCTGGTGGCGCTCTACTTTGCCGCGCGCGGGGGGTTGCTGGGCAAACAAATCCAGAAAATATCGGTGGAGATGATCAAGGAAAAGCCGCCGGAGAAGCCCAAGCTGGTGGAAAAGCCCAAGGTCGAACCGCCCAAGATCGAGCAACCCAAGTTTGCTGCCACGCCCAGGGAAGCGCCGCCCAAGGAAGCGCCGCCCGCAGTGGCGGCGCCCCCGACCGTCGCGCCGCCGGCCGCCGAGCTGCCGTCCTTTGCCTTCGAGGGCGGCAAGGAGGTGGAAACCAGTTCCGATCCGGTGCAGCTTTACAAAGGCCAGGTCGAATACGCGTTGCGCTCAAAATGGAACCGCCCGGACAATTTGAAGGACGATGATTACGTCGCCGAGGTGGACATTGCGGTGGAGCACGACGGAGAAATCCGCAATCCTGTCTGGAAAAAGGGGTCCGGGAACAAGCTGTGGGACGATTCGGTGCGGCGCGCCCTGGCTGCTGTGACGCACATGGACCGTCCGCCGCCGACCAATTTCCCGCCGCACATCGTGGTGCGGTTCGACGTGCAGGAGGAAACCGAACCTGTCTTCCAGTAAACTTGTGAAAAAAACCTCACACAGCCATCACAGCTCGCTCAGCGAGTTGAACATCACGCCGCTGCTGGACCTGGTGTTCGTGCTGCTGGTGATTTTCATCATCACGACGCCGCAGATGATGAACAATCTGGAAATGACGCTGCCGTCGGGCAAACCGCCGCCCAAGACCAACCAGCCCAAGCCCAAAATCAACAAGATCGTGGTGGACGCGAAGGGACAGACTTTTTTGAACGACGAACTCGTCACCATCTCCGC
>Ga0265340_10000249_pt1 | contig 28060 bp, 35 predicted proteins | sample 4CB225metaG_FD_202082 | JGI IMG/M metagenome (GOLD analysis project Ga0265340, IMG submission 202082) | Rhizosphere microbial communities from Carex aquatilis grown in University of Washington, Seatle, WA, United States - 4-CB2-25 metaG | ecosystem: Host-associated > Plants > Roots >...
AATTGTCAGCGTACGCTGCCTTACCTTGAAGCTTGGTATAAAAAATACAAAGACCAAGGGCTTGTTATAGTCGGTGTCCACACACCGGAGTTTGATTTTGAAAAAGTATATAATAACGTCCTTAAAGCCACGAAAGAACTCGGAGTGGAGTACCCCGTGGTGCTGGACAGCAACCAGGGAACCTGGAGTGCGTACCAAAATCAGTATTGGCCGCATGAATACTTAATTGATATTGACGGATATGTGGTGGATGACCATATCGGCGAAGGAGGTTATGTGGATACAGAACAAAAAATAAAAGACGCGCTCAAAGAAAGGGAACAGGTGCTTGGAATTGCGGATACGATTGACTCGAATATCACCACGCCCCAAAATATTATTCCTATGGATACCGCCGGGGTACAAAGTCCGGAAACATATTTCGGTTCAGCCAGAAATGAGTATCTGGGGAATGGAACTATTGAGCAGGGTGGAGAGCAAACTTTAACTATCCCAGAATCTATTCAATCAAACTCTTTATATTTAGGAGGTACTTGGAATTTTCAAGACCAGTTTGCCGAATCCTCAAGCTCTACCACAAGTATTACCTATAAATATAGCGCCAAGAATGTGTATTTTGTTGCTAGTTCTCTTAAGGGCGTAAAAATAAAAATACTGCTTGATGGAGTGCCTTTAGGAGCGGAAGCGGGTAAGGATGTGTCACCCGACGGCACAGCGCTAATTGGGGAGAATCGTCTATATGAGCTTGTCCACGGGGCTGATTATGGAGAGCATACGCTTCAGATAGAAGTGGAAGGTGCCGGTCTTGACGCTTACACTTTTACATTTGGGTAATTTTATCAAACTCACTTTCTTTCAGATACTTTTCTCCGACAACTATTTCTCTAAGTGTCTTGTTTGATGCAATTGATTTTCTGACTATATCGGAAACTGTGTCGTAGCCTAAACGTGGGACGAGCAAGGTGGCGTAAGCGGTTGAATTCTCCAAGTGGTATATGCATCTTTTTTTGTCCGCTTTTATTCCTCTTACGCACAATTTATCAAATTGGTTTATAGCTTTCGCTGTAAGCTTTATTGACTCGATTAATTTATCAACTATAACTGGCAGCATTACTCCCAATTCCATTTGAGCTCCTTCTACGGCTTTCTCAATGGATAAATTATTTCCTGAAACCAAATAATATAATTGATTCACGGTTTCAGGCATAACAGGGTTCACTTTTCCCGGCATTATGGAAGAGCCCTTTTGCAGTTCCGGCAGTATTATTTCTCCGATTCCGCCCTTGGGACCTGAAGCCATAAAACGCAGGTCATTCGCTATCTTTGATAAATCCACACATAAAGCGGTAATTGTTTGGGAAATTATCAAAAAGTCCGTCTGGCTGCTGGTTTTTGCCATCATATTTTTTGCTTTATAAAACTTTTCGCCGGTGATTTTATTTAATTCTTTATAAACTTCCCTGATATACGCGGGAGTGGCGTTTATGGAATTCCCGATGGCTGTTCCGCCTAAGTTTAAAATTTTGCACAAGTCTTCGGCATTTTTAATTTGCTCTTCGTGTCTTTTTAAATTTTCTGTGTAAGCCCCAAACTCGGCTCCCAAAGTGGTAGGCACTGCGTCCTGCAGGTGAGTGCGTCCTAACTTATTTATATTTTTGAATTCTTTGGCTTTAATTTCAAAAGATTTTACTAGCGAAAATAATTTGTTATTCAAATCTGAAAGCAAATGTAGAGCCGAAATTTTAAGAGCTGAAGGGTTCACATCATTGGTGGATTGGCTCCTATTCACGTGGTCATTCGTATGCACTTTGATTTTATTTTTTAAAATTAGAGTGGCGACACTTGCTATGACTTCATTCACATTCATATTGGATGCCGTTCCGGCTCCGCCTTGCAAACTTGGGAGCGGGAATTGGTTGTTATACTTGCCCCGTAGAATTTCGTCGCAAGCTTTTATGATCGCGTTTTGGATTTCTTTACTTAAATTGCCAGCTTTACAGTTTGCAATAGCCGCCGCCTTTTTTATCTCTACTATTGCCAAAATGAATTCTAGCCTTGTTTTATGGGTCTCAAAAGGGAAGTTTCTTAAGGCCTTTTTTGTTTCTTCACCATAATATGATTTCATAAATGTAGTATAGCAAATTTATTAGCTAAGTGTATTAAGACCACATTCTTACTTAACTTTTTAACTTTCGGCAAAATTTATGCCCAGCTTTTTTAAATGCTCGGAAAAAGAATCGCTGTCGGTATACAAAAAACCATTTATACCTAATTTGGTCGCGCCGTCAACATTTTTTTTGCTGTCATCTATGAGCAAAGATTCTTCTGGCTTTGAATTAACTTTATTTAAAGCATATAGATAGATATTTTTGTCTGGTTTTAACATACCCACATCGGAAGATATGATAATTTCATTAAAAAGGCTCTCAAATTCAGGATATGTTGTATATATTTTTCCTTTAACAAAGCCGGAATTTGAATTTGATAAAAGCACTGTCTTAAAACCTTTATTTTTTAATTTCAAAATCATATCCGCTAATTTGTTATCTAATTTTAAAAAGCTGTATATTTCTTCGCGAATTTTCTCTCTTGTTGAGTTTACCCCCTCATATTTTGAAAAATAATCAATAACATCATCTTCTGACATTTTACCTAAATCAAAATCATTAAACATATTCTCTAGGTTATTGTCTACGAATCCTTTTTTTGAGCTATTTTCCCTATACCAACTGCCAAATGGGGGAGTGCAAATAACCTTAAAACAATCGAATATAAAAGTGTTTATCTTTGAGTCCATAAAATTGATTATAGCAGATTTGCTGGGTGGATGTCTGCCTCGCTCGGTTCGCCCATAGGACTATGCTGTTGGAACTTTTTTGATGGAAAATAATAGTTAAATAACTTCTTTTTCTTCACGGGTTAAAATGGCCTTAGTGTCAATAACATATTTGGAGTTTTTATTAATTATTTTTGGATTATCGTATGAGCACAATAATTGTTTTATAATTTCTCTAGGTGGAGAAAAAAACTTAAAGCCATTAATTGTTTTTATCTCCTGAATAAGCGCCTTACTAGAAAGCTTTCTAGTTCCAACTTTCGTGGTACCAATTACTCTCAATTCAAACCCATTAGGTGTTTTATATATAGGGTATACTTCAAAAACCTGAATATTTTTGATAAAGATTTGGAGTTTCGGTCTTTTGAATTTTTTTGTCATTGAATAACTTAAACTCCAGTTGTCTGCATCATGAGAACCATGTTTTTCAACTAGTTTCTTTAAAGTCAATTCTGTCTTCTTAAAATCTTTTTCTAAAATATAAGTGTCTACATCTTGAACTTTTCGAATAAACTTTCCAACTACTCCAGCCACGCCCACACCACCAAATACCCAATATTTAATCCCTGCCTTTGTTAATACGGGAAGTATTTCCTCAAAAACAACATTGAGATGTTTATTTAATTTTAGTTTAGTTTACACAATTTTTAGTCTACTCAAAAATTTGTTTTTTGTAAACCTTAAGTGCTGGGTGTCTGGTACGCTATTGGAACCTTTTTATTGGGAAATATGGGTTAAATTAATTAATCAAATGAATATTAAGATTTTAATGAAGTTATTGGCCACTTAATTTTTTTTCTCCTTGCTCTCCTAGAAGCTAAAATCTTACCAAACATAAGTGTTCTTTCTGATTCAACATATTTTTCAAGTTTATCTAACAGTTCTATTAAGGCATGATCCCCTGAGCAGTGTGTCATGTTGTCGCTGTAACTAGCGAAATCCCCATATCTTATTGCTTCGACGTCTTTTATAAAAATCATGGATTTACTATTTTTAATTTTTACCCTGTAATCCCACACGTTACCATTACTAAAGACGGATATAGAATCAATATCTAAAGCTTTTCTTAATTTTGAATCCTTTTTATATAAATTATCAATTTTGTGGTTAAATTTCTTCAATTCTTTTTTAATATTATCCACAAGTTCGGTTTCAGTGATTTTTTTATTTTTATATTTTAAACAAGTTCTATAGCCAATTAAAATTTTTGGAAATAGCTCAAATGCAATAGAGGATAATAAGTGAAAGGTCGGGGTGCAATTCACATAGTTATTTTTAATGGTGATAGCATCCTTTTTATATTTTTTTGCTTTTACTAGTAAATTATTTAATTCAACAATAAACACAGAATACGCTGAAATGTTTTGTTCTTTATACATATTTATTAGCTTCAACGGAATTATAAAAATGCGTCATATCATTATTTATATATTACTTTCTCTCATTTGCTTAATAAAAACTTGGTTGGCTGTGTGGCACGAAGTTGGAACTCATTATTTATGAACTTCACACTAAAAGACTGTCTACGTAATTTACTATTATTTTAGACCTTTCTTCTAAGAAGAGAGTAAAATTATTTTTTTTGTAAATTTCCTTTTTTATTGGTAGTAAATTAGATTCTAAAATATCATTCCATTTTTTTTGAGGTATTATTTTTAAAAAATAAAAAGATGGACTTTTGTCGGATATTTTTTTGTTTGAATCAGAGGGTATTATACAAAAATTAACTAGAGAAAAAATTTCACTTCTTCGTAAGCCTTTTGAGGATAAAAAAGCTTTCGGGAAAATGTGATGATATTCTTTTTTATTAAAGGAGGATAGTGCGTTTCCAGTATCAACCTTACTCCCATTAACTAAATTTCTTGGTAATTTGTTGGCTAGTAATACAATAAATGCTCTTGAAAAGGCGTTGCTTTTACTAAACACAGTTTCTCTTATTTGTTCAGCGGAAATTGAGTATTTAAGCTTTATAAAAGCAGAATTTTCTTGTCCATTAAGTACTTTTTTAAATGCCACAATATCTTCATCGATATGACTATCGGTAGAAGAAGAATATCTATCCGAGAAAGAAGTTTTCCAGAACCACTCATTTATCGCCTTTTTTTGTTTTGAATTTGGAGTATGTATTTTAGAGAAAAAGAAACAAAGTGGGACAATTTGGTGAGAATGGGGTAATAGTTCAATAGATTTTACAGAAAATTCGGTAGAAAAATAATCAACTGCTTTTTCTAAGCTTTGTTGTAATAATTTAAAATTTTTTCTAATTTCCTCCGGTTGTAAAGCAAGTATTACCTTAGAGGCTGAAGATTCTTTTAGAATGCTAGAAAGGCATTGAAGGACAATTTTATTTTGTATACCAGAGAAGTTTTTTCTTTCTAGAGAGTCAAATAGTTCATCAAATTTTTCTTGTAAGTGAAAGTTTTCTGTCCAAGTCCACGCAACCATCAAATCAAACAGGCCTAGGTTTGTTCCAGAATTGTTAATTCTTTCAAAAATAATCCCTACCTCACTTCTATCTCTTTTTTTTGTTGTGATCAAGGGTATTTCGTAGTTAGAAAAAATTGAATGTAATTTTTTTAATTTTTCTCTATCTTTTTTGTTAAAAGATTCATTATCAAGGGCTTCCACAAACTTTACGCTGTCGAGTAAATATTTTGCCTCAAAATATTTTCCCCCTTCTATGTAATTTTTGTGAATGAACTTATCACGATCAACATCAAAGAAAATTTCAAAATCCTCGTAATCTATTTCATATCCGTGTGGTTGTAATCCCTTTTTTCTTTTGGTGCAAAAAACGCCATACAATGCCGATAATCGCTGTTGGCCATCCAGTACATAATTATGAGGGTAATCTGGCTTTTTCTTAGGGATTTCAAAACCCGCGACACTTCTAGTTGCTGGTAAATCTTCGTTTGTTTCCCAAAGTAGAATACTACCTACAGGGTAATCTAGGTAAATACTTTCTAAGAGTTTGATAATTTGATCAACTTTCCATACAAAAGGCCTCTGAAGAGGAGGAATTTTGATATCTCCCTCTTCTATTCGAGTGATTAATCTATCTATTTTTATTCCATTTGTATCTATTGTTTTTGGCATATATTACTTGCATTATATCACTTTTTAAAAAATGTTATAAACTTGCTATGGCATTAGCAATTTCTTGTAAATGAGTTTCTATAAGCTGGTTTGTGATTGATAGTGTAGGACATTTAGTTTCGTCAGAGTAATGTACACGATTAAAATCAGCAATAATCTGTGCTGGGTTTATGTAATGTTGTAACCCATTTACTTCTATGTTTAAACGAACATCCGGTAAATAAATATCAACATGTTTATGTCCGTCCCAATGTTCAAGTTCGGTTTTTATACCTCGCTTATTAAGTTCTTCTGCTAGTTTTAGTGTTTGTGTTGTTGAAATAATTTTTGGCATAAATACAAAAAGCCCATCACGGGTAGAGACCGAAGTCTCAGTTATTGAATAATCTTATTTTTTTCTCTCGTCGCCATCCCTTTATCTCAGATTCCCTATGTCTTGCTTCTTTTAATGTTGGTAAACTTTCAGAATATTTTAAAATGACAGGTCGGCGGATTTTTGTGTAATGTGCTCCCCATTTAGAATTGTTATGTTGTTCAAGTCTTCTTTCAAGATTATTTGTGCAACCGACATAAAGACTTTTATCGGAGCATTCTAGAATGTAAGTGAAAAAAGACATAAAAAATTACAGGCCCTTCGCTTCTGCTCAGGGATTTCTTCACTTTATTTGTATGCCGGCCGCAGGCACTGATGAGCCTGAGTCCAGCGAAGGCGAAGAAGTGCTGCGGGACTAGGGTTCGGACCTAGATTCCATGCTCCAGAGGCATGTTGCCTACCAATTAGCAGATCCCGCAATTTCAATATTTTCTAAATTGAATTAATTTAATAAATTTGAACACTTCATCTTTTTTTGACAACTGAATCATATTTTTACTCTTATTGGGATGAAATCCGAGTATAGAAACTAATTTAAAAACATTTTCTAACATGGAAACATTTCTATTTGAAAATTGAACTTTATATGTGTAAGTTGCCTTATGAACAGAATGAGAACCTTCTGCTTCATATAATCCTCTAAGATACCTAACTATATACTTTTTATTAGAAGAAATCCAGACAGGTACTAGTATTTTAAGTTTCCCGCGAGGACTAAATGGCACTCCAAGACGGTCGCTAATATGTTTTTGATAAATCCTTATCCTTATACAATTTTTCCCTGAATGTTGATTGGCGGTAGGTTTTTTATCAAATATTTTTTCTACTAACATAGAATATCTTTTCACAAAATCCGGATTGTTTGAATTTGAAAATATAGATAATTCTTCAGCTCTCGGATATGCCCTGATGTGGCCATCACCCAACACAACCCCAATAAGTTCAGCCAAATTGCCGTCTTTTTTCAATGGTAAATACTTTGACTTAATTTTACCCTCCGCTTTCATTTTATCTCTCCATAATTTGAAATTATCAATTTTCTTCAACCTCATTGTATCGGAAATTTTTTTAACAGAAGGATTTATATATTTAGTTTGACCTTTATTCCAATTACTTGGCATAATAGTATTATATCATACTTTTTCCTACCATTAGACGGTAATACAAAATGGCGTTTTTATCAAATGGCCTTTAATCTGTTATAATGTTTTTATGAACAAAGAATTTAAAATCATAGATCTTACTCATTCACTCTCGGAAAGTATTCCTACCTGGGATGGAGATTGTGATTTTGAGTTATCTATTATTGTTGATTACAAGGATTGTATATCACCGGATTTATTTCGTGCGCAAAAAATAAAATGTGGTATTGGTATTGGCACCCATATAGATGCGCCAGCACACTTCATTCCAAATGGACGCACAATTGATAAACTTACTCCTGAAGAATTGGTAATCGATTGTGTCGTTATTGATGTCAGTTCTGAAGCAGATACCAATTACACAATTATGCCGGATGCCGTTGAAAAATTCGAAAAAAAATATGGGAAAATAAAATCTAATAGCCTTGTGATTTTTTATACAGGCTGGGATAAGCGTTGGGGCAATAGAGAAAAATACAATAATAATCACAAATTTCCTAGTGTTAGTTTGTCCACAGCAAAGCTTCTCCTTAAAAGAAATATTGTAGGATTGGGAATTGATACTCTTTCAGCAGATACAGGAAAAAATGGGTTCCCGGTCCATCACGCAATATTAGGTGCGGACAAATATCTTGTAGAAAATATCGCAAATGCAAAAGAATTACCATCAGTTGGAGCAAAAATTTTAGTATTGCCTATTAAAATCAAAGACGGAACAGAAGCCCCTATTCGTTTAATTGCTTTGGTTTAATATAGTTCCAACATCGCACCAAACACCCCAGCTAGCATTTTTTAGGTTATAATAGATTCATGAAAAAGTTTTCTATAAATGTAGCTGGTCAACGAGTTGATGGCACTTTTTTTGTTCCCAACAATGAAAATAAAAATCCAGGTGTTATCTTCTTTCACGGTGCTGGAAGTAGCGAAAAAAGATATATAGGTATGGCTGAACAACTTATAAATAATGGAATTGCCGTTATGGCTTTTAGTATGCGAGGGCATGGTGGTACAAGCGAAGGTACTTCAAGCTCAATAGTAACTCAAGATAATATATTAGATGCAATGGCAATATATGATTTTTTTGTAAAACAAAAAGGAGTGGATAAAGAAAAAATTGGGATATGTGGCACCAGTTACGGAGCAGTGGTTGGTACTGCTTTACTAGAAAAATATAATATAAAAAGTATTGCTTTACGAGTCCCAGCTGTATACACGGACCAAATGATGAAAACAAACCTTGATGCAATTTTAGCTGACGAAAAACATATTTTTAATGCACTATCTGAAATAGAAAATACTTCAGTGATTAAGGCTATTAAAAAATTTAGTGGAAGTCTTTTAGTTATCGTTTCAGAGAACGATAGGCTGATTCCTCTAGCTATCCCTGAAACCATAATAAAAGAAGCGAACCTAGTAAAAAGAAAAGAACTAAAAATAATGAAAAATGCATCTCATGCATTAGTAAACCCAAAACAAGGACAGGAATTTACAGACATAATCACAGAGTGGTTTAAGGAAACTCTGATTTAACCCTTATTTCCTATCAAAAAGGTTCCAATAGCTCATTCGAGTCTGAAGACTCTCAGACATTTGTCCCGAGTCCTCAGTCCCGAGGGAGTCTGAACGTCGTACAGATCAAAGATTCTGAATTAATGTGAAGAACACCCAGCATTTTTGATTAAAATCTTACTATATTAAAATGTTAAAAAATTACATAAAAAATGGCCGTTCTTGGTTAGAGAACGGCCTGTTTATTTTGTGATGCTATGTCTATCCAGCAATGAGGATCTTCCTCAAGATAATCTCCCTTTTGGACTAAAGCACGGGCGCGACAACCACCGCATCTGTATTTAATCGGACATATGCCGCACTTACCTTTGAAGTTCATTGCCAACATATTTTTGACAATCGGATTTTCTTGATATTGTTCAACGATTTCCTCAATACTAAGAGGAAAAATATTCATCATCGGAATATCAAGCAGGGCACATGGAGTCATTGTTCCATCAGCATTAACATTGAATGTGGTAACAGCAGCTCCACAACCGTCAAAAATAAGTTCATCGTCTTTACTGGTGTCACTACTTTTACACAATAAACATTTCAATGGATCAGTCGTTGATACTTTAATATCATAAAATTGTTCCTTTAAATCATAAACATGTTTTAGGAAGGTCATCTTTTGTTCCTTCGACATCCATAGATCTTCACGTTGTATGGCTATACCAGCCGGATGAACAGCAGAAAAATCAATTCCTTTGCAACCAATTTTTCTTGCATAATGTACCATCTCCTCCATCTTATCAATTTGCGAAGGTTGTATTGTACAGCGTATTGAAGCAATTACACCAGGAATGTTACTTTCCGAGATAAGGTGAAGGGCATTGTTCGCTTTAACAAATGCTCCCTTATATCTTCGAAAATTATCATGCAAAACCGGGTCAATACTATCCAAACTCACTGATATAGCAAAAGAGTCAAAAGATAATCTTTCAATTAAACGAAGATGCTTATCAGAAAAAAGAAATCCATTAGTTGTAAGTGAAACAAATTTCACGCCACTAGCGCGAACATTTTCGAGAACACTTGAAAAATTACGATGTAGTAATGGTTCACCCCCAGATAGAACTACTTCTTTGTTATCTTGACTGAATTGTCTAGCAAAAAGAATAATTTTGACAATTTGGTCAACTGGCATATCTCTCCGTAATTGATTAAAGGCTCGACAGTGTTGACAATGCATATTACATCGCCCTGTAATCTCTATCTGAATTTGTCCGAATTCAATGTCATATATTGCGTCTTCAGTTTCAACTTCCAATCTTTTTGCCTCAATTTTATTTTTCATCCTTTTCTCCTTTCTGGATAAATTAAAAAAAGTTAGGGGGGATAAAAAATACTTTATCCCCCCAACATGGAACTTAACCACTGGGTGAATCGCACGTTCTGCATACATTTTTGCCGACACTTACTTTGATATGTTTCTTTGTCGGTTTATTGTTTGTCGTGGATTTCATTTTATTTACTCCTTTCTTGCCTATATCATACTTTATTATTTTAGGTTAAAAATTCATTCGAATTTTTATTTAACTTTATTGACCAAAATAACAATAATACAAAACAGGACTTAGGGGTTTTTGTGAAGAACAATTATTGAGGCTATTTTAACAATAATTAATATACTTTGTCAAATTACTGTATAAGTCCACCCATTCTTGCTACATAAACATATATTTAACCCTTTTTCCCCAATAAATAGGTTCCAACATCACACCAAACACCCAGCTAGTGTTTTTAAAATAGTAAAATAGTATAATTCTAACTAATGAATTTTAAAATAATGGTTGGTGTTATATCTGTCATTCTTGTATTCGTTGGATACGGTCCTTATATTTGGGATATTATAAAAAGAAAGATTACACCTCATACTTTTACCTTTTTAATTTGGAGCATTTCAAGCTCTATAACGTGGGCTTTACAGGTGCATGGAGGAGCGGGAATTGGCGCATGGATAACCTTTGCAGTTTCTGCTGTATGTATATTTATTTTTCTCCTTTGTCTTAAATATGGAGAAAAGAAAATTACTAAGTTAGACATTTTATTTCTTTGCTTAGCTTTATTCTCACTTTTCCTTTGGTTGGTAGTACACCAACCAGTATGGTCAGTAATATTAATTGTTCTTACCGATGTGTTAGGTTTTGCCCCGACTCTTAGAAAATCGTGGAACAAGCCTCACTCTGAAACTTTGTTTACTTGGTGGGTTGCAGCATTTAGGCATGGATTCGGCATTATTGCTTTAGAAAAATTTAATATTTTAACACTTTTATATCCTGTGGCTTGGGTGGCTGCTAATGTTATTTTCTGTATAATTTTACTTATTAGACGTAGAGTTATTAAAAATTAAGGTTCCAATAGCGTACCAGACACTCAGCCAATTTAATTTTTTGATATAATATATTTATGAAAAATTTGAGGTACATTGCATTGGCGGGAAATTTACTTTTTATTCTTTGGATAGTTTGGAACGGAATTGATGAAGGGTCTCGCAACGTTGGTAAAGTTGAATTAATCTCGCTCACGGGTCTTTTAGTTTTACTTACATTTAATTTTATTCTTTTATGGAAACAAAAATGAATTTTAGAAAATTATACAATCGTAAAGTTGTTTGGTTTCTTATAATTATATTTTTGATATTTCTTGCCTTTTGTATTTATTGGATAGGTTATTTGCAAATTGCACATAGTACTTTTGAAAATTATTATGCATTTAGGGGATGTGTTCAGTTGATTGAAAAAACTGATACATATGGCATGTGCAAGCTTTCTTCCGGACAAACAATTAAATTAGTAAAATTCAAAAATAAATGGTACCTAGATGGAGATCTATCTTATCCGGGTTTTAATTTCCTATAATATCCTTATTTCCCAACAAATAGGTTCCAACAGCTCATTCGAGAAAAACTAGCATTTTTGAATATTATTATATATAGTTTGTAATATGAAGAATATCATTTTTGATTGGTCGGGTGTAGTAAAAGATTGTGTTCTTGGTCAATTGTGGATAGTAAACAGAATATTTGAAAAATTTGGAGTGACTCCTATATCTCTAAAAGAATTCAAAGAAAACTGGGAACAACCTTTTATTTTATTTTTTAACAAATATTTACCCAAATTATCTATCGAAGAGGAACAAATAGCTTATAAAGAAGCAATCTTTAACAAAGATTGCCCAAAATCTTATGCGTCTTCTGGAATAGTCGAGTTGATAAAAAAGTTAAAAAGTAAAGGTACTTTTCTTGCAGTAGTAAGCTCTGATTTTCCGGAAACAATTTTTCCAGAGTTAAAAGAATATGGTTTGGAAAATATTTTCGACGAAATTGTTACGAATACTCATAATAAATTTGAAGCAGTCCAAGATATAATTAAAAAGAACAATCTAAATCTGGAAGATACATTTTTTATAGGGGATAGTAATCACGAAATTGAGGTTGCTAAAAAAACAGGGATTAAAAGTGTCGCTGTTACGTGGGGTTTTAATAGTGAACAGAAATTAAGAGCGGGCAACCCAGATTTTATCGTTGAGAATACTAAGGAATTAGAGAGTATTTTTGTAATATAGTTACGACTTCGCATCATATTGTTTTTTGTGTCATACTTAAGGTATGAAAAATAATAAAATTGTTCTAGCGGTTCTTGTGTTGGTTATTGTCTTGGGATTCGTGACATACTTGTTTTACTTTAAAAACCAAAACGCTTCGCCGATAAATAATCCGGATACTCCTTCTGCCTCTCCAGTAACTTACAGTAACGCAGACTACGGATTTACCTTTTCTTTACCCGATGACTGGAAGGGCTATTCAATCGTACAAAATACTTGGCAAGGCAATCCCTTAACGGCGGCTACCGCAAAAGAAACAGGACCCAAGCTTTTAATACGAAATCCTAATTGGACCTCCGCTCTACACTATGAAGATATTCCGATAATGATTTTTACTTTGGCGCAATGGAATTCGTACACTGCCGGGAACTTTGCCGTGTCAGCCGCTCCTATTGCCGCAACCGAATTGGCGCGAAATAACTCTTTCGTATTTGCTCTCCCGCCACGCTGGGATTTTGATTATAGCGAGGGGTATGCGGAGGCAGAAAATATTTTAAGCATGAAACCTCTTCATCCATTTAATTTATAATTATTCCAAACTAATTCCGTTCGGATACTCTCTCAGACACCCTAGCTCGTATTTTTAGCCTTATTTGATATAATATAGCTATGAAAATAATATGGAATAAAGTAACAAAGTTTTCGCAAATTATAGCGATAATACTTTTTGTGGCTGTATTTTTTGCCGGAATTTTAATCGGTAAAAAAATAGCAGGGGATTCCATCTTGGGGGAACCGATAGCCAAAGCCGAGTTTACCTGCGCGGATAATAAGACAATAGAATCCGTTTTTTATAAAAATTTTGTCCATATTGAGACTAACTCTTTGGGCGCATTATACTTGCCGCAAACCATATCCGCTTCCGGCGCCCGTTACGCAAATGCCGATGAGTCTGTGGTTTTTTGGAATAAAGGAAACACTGCGTTTATTACGCAAGGCGACCCGAACAATCAAACTTACAAAGACTGCGTAACTAGTCAATAAAAAAATACTTACTTTTAATTTTCCTTCTTTAATTTTTTTCTCAATTTAAATAAATTGACTTTTTGTGTTTAATATTATATAATCCTAAAAAACCAATAGTTCATTTAATTTTCTTTCACATATTAGAAAGGGTACTAAATTGAAAAACGCAACGCTTCTTTTCTTCCGAGAAGGAAACAGTCTTTACACCAACCAGTTTCCTGATTTAACCCATGAGGGTATAAAGAAAATTGGAAGGACGGCAGAAGAAATATACAAAATTGTCGGGGCAAGAACTAGCATAAAACTAGTTAGTGATCCGTCGATTAGCACAATGGGGAGTTCACGTTTTGTGGCCAATCGGCTGGGATATCCGTTTGACCTCGTAGTGGAACAGCCAGCGATCCGTTGTATGGACTCGCTTGTCAACGTAGAAGAAACAAAAAAATTCTTCGCTCAATTTGCATCTCCCCGTGCTGTGGACTATGCATATGGTATGGACCGGAGATTTGAATCCGGTCTGATCGTCGAGAGACGGTCCGATGTCAAACATCGTTTTTGCGTGTATCTAGGGGAAGTGTTTGAGAATTTTGTAAAAGATGAAAATTTCCCGCAGGTGGTTGTTCATTCTTTACGTCTTGAAGTTATATGTAATCTTGCCATGCCATTTGGATCTAAGGATCCCATAGAACATGGAGAAATAGTAAAGATGGATCTCTCCTACGAGGGAGGACCCATAGTAAACATAAAGAGTTTTTTTAGGGGAGAAAGAAAGGATTTTTTCTGCAATCCCCCAGGAAAAATCTTTGAAAAATAGGTAATTTAGTGAATTTTTATTATAAGAGCTCTGTCTTTAAAAGACAGGGCTCTTTTTTGTTCTATACATTTTGAATTTTATGAAAAAAGGTGTATACTGTATGCGTAGGTCAATATTATTATAATTATTTGAATAAATTTGTATGGAAAACATAGATAAAAAACAATGTGCAGTGTGCGGGAGCGGTGATTGTAAGGGTTGTGGACAGGGCGGGTCTTGCTGTGGCTCTATGATGGGTCATGGATGCGGATGCCACGGCCATGGCAGGCATCATCTTGTGAAAGTAATCTTAAAGCTTATCATAATTATCATTATCTTCTCCTGCGGACTTAAACTTGGTGAAATGATTGGTTATATCAAAGCAGAAGGACACGGAACAAGTGAAAGCGGTTTTGGAATGATGCGCGGTGGTTGGGGCAACTATTCAAATGTTGTAAATCCTTCCGGTGTAACACCTGCAACTCCTGCATCAAAGTAAAGTTTAAAAATTGGATTTTTTAATAAATAAAAAACCTGGTTCAAACCAGGTTTTTTATTTGTGTTTAAAAAACGACAGAGTAAATTTTATCGCCGAAATTATCATTGTCAGAATAATTTGAAAAATAATATTTAACAAAATGAAAGCTACAGCCAGCAACCCTAAATGAGTAAAAAGAGGCCAGGGAATAAATATCAAAAGAATTATCAAAAACCAGACATTCTTTAAATCCCGCCAGGAAGGGGCTATCATTGCTCCGATATTTAAAAACAGAAACACTATAACTATGTTTTTCCATTCTGTTATATTAATTTGTTTTATAAATTTTAAAAAATCATTCAAGAAAAATTGCCAATTGGAGAATTGGGGCATTATATATTGATTTGCCAGAAAATATTTATTGACAAAAAACAGTACTGCCAGTCCGCCGAATATAGGCGCGATTGATATTAACAGATTGCCGACCAGAGGCAATCTGGAATTGGAATAAGATACGTGCGGCTGCCTGACAAAGACTTTATACTCGCTCACTCTGGCGCCTGTCAATAAACATAAAATAGTATGAGAACTTTCGTGGATAAAAGCTCCGAAATAATATAACAGATAATTTATTTTATAATTCAAAAAACGCCAATTCAGCCAATTGCTGAAATAGCCTAGGGCGCTGATGATAATGATTACTATACCGACAGTCATACCATCCATAGTATAAGGGTATCCGATTGCATTTGAGATAGCAAGAAAATTCGCTAAAAATACTTAACTTTGCTAAAATTGATATGTGGAACTAAATTTAAATCAAGAAAATATGTCTTCATATCCTGCCACTCATGCCACTCCTAGTGTTTGCCCGACCTGCCATCAGCCAGTGCTTCCCCAATATTATTTTTGCCCAAACTGCGGCGCTAAATTAAATGTTGCCCAGCTTTCGACGACTGCCCAGACTCAAGCCTGGATATATGCGTTCAGCCTTGTTCTCCCTATGGTCGCTTTTATTTTTGTGACAAAATGGCCCGGATTAAAATATTACAAATCAAATGACCCGAAAGCAAAACAAATCGGCCAAATCGCCTGGGCTATATTGATTATTTCCACTATTGCCGTTATTTGGTTTGCCATTACTTGGACGCAAAAAACAATACAATCATCAATTAATAGCATCAATACCGATATGGGCGGATATTAATAATAAATATTTTAATAAAAATATGGATAAAGAAAAAACAAAACAAAAATACGAAGAGCATTATATCTGCCTGGGAGGTTGCAGGGGAGTTTCAAAAACGCCTATAAGCTGTAAGACACCTGATTGTGTAAATATTGACCATGAATTCGTGAAGTGTTACTGCACAGACGGTTTGCATAACAATTTTAGACCTATTTTATAGAACTTAGAGGAGGTCGGACCTCCTCCAGTTATACACAAATTTTGGTATACTGTATTTATGGGTTTTACTGTAAAAAATACTAGAGAGGCAGGGGATGCGGCGGAATTTATCTCTTCCGCTATTTTAGATAAGTTGCAGTCAGGCAAAAATGTCCTGTTTTTTATATCAGGCGGTTCGTGTATTCCTGTAGCCGTGCAAGCGGCGAAAATTATCAGTAGACAGGCAAATAAAAATTTGACTGTAATGCTGGCTGATGAAAGGTATGGTTCCATAGACCACTTCAACTCAAATTATTTCCAGCTTATGGAAAAAGGTTTCAGTCTTCCTAATGCTAAACTTGTGCCTATTTTGACCGGCTATGACCGCGATACCACAAGTCAAAAATTCAACAAAAATCTTGAAGAAGAATTAAAAAAAGCGGATTATAAAATAGGATTGTTTGGCATCGGCGCGGACGGACACACTGCCGGTATATTGCCCGACTCTGTCGCCGCACATTCGCAAGATTTGGCTTGCAGTTACGATACTCCCGTATTTTCCCGCATTACCATAACGCCCAAAATGATAGAAAAATTGGATGAAGCGGTAGTTTGGGCGCAAGGAGAAGATAAATGGAGGGCATTGAAAAATTTATTGGCCTCGCCTGTGGACGAGCTACGGCCGAGGGAAAAAGATATTCCTGCCCGCAATGCTTTCAGCATAGCTGATGCAGGCGGGGATATTTTAAAACAACCTACGCAGATATTAAAAAAAGTGCCATTATTAACAATATTTACAGACTATAAAAAAATATGAAAATAGCGGTTGCTGGTTTGGGTAAAATGGGGGCGCAGATTGCGAGAAAGCTTCACGAAGGTGGGCATATTGTCATTGCTTACAACAGGAGCAGAAATTCAGTTGATGAAATGAAAAGTTTAGGAATTCTAGCCGCTTACACCAGGCAAGACGTTCTAAATTTATTTGCCGGAGAAAGTGTAGTTATTTGGATGATGGTGCCATCCGATGCCGTGGATCAAGAGTTAGCGGAGTGGCTTAAAATAGTACCCAAGGAAAGCGTTTTGATTGACGGAGGCAATTCTGATTTTCGTCTGACAAAAAAAAGAGCGGAACTGGTTTCAGAAAAAGGTTCTGTTTTGATGGATATAGGCACGAGCGGTGGCGTCTGGGGTTATCAGAACGGATTTTCTATGATGGCGGGCGGAGATGAAGAAATATTTAAAATTATTGAGCCGATATTGCAGACATTGGAAAAACCGGGAGGAGCGTATCATCACTTTGGAGAGAGCGGCGCGGGGCATTTCGTAAAAATGACGCATAATGCCATTGAATATGGAATGATGGAAAGCTTGGCTGAAGGCTATAGGCTTTTAAAAGAAGGTCCTTATAAGAATATTGATTTAGTTTCCGCAGGCATAGTCTGGCAGCATAGGAGCGTCATCACATCTTGGTTGAACGAACTCACGATGAATGCCTTGAAAGAAAATCCTGAGTTAAAAGATGTTGAAGGCGTGGTTGTAGAATCAGGCGAAGCGCGTTTCGCCCTTGAAACGGCCAAAGATTTCAAAATAGGAATGCCTTCTATACAGTCGGCTTTTGATGTTAGAATTGCTTCACAGAAGGGCAGTGTTAATTTTGCCACCAAATTATTGGCCCTTATGCGTAATGCTTTCGGCGGACATAATATAAATCAAGATAAATTATGAATAATAAACCAACTTATATAATCTTTGGTGCTTCCGGCGACCTGTCAAGGCGTTATTTATTGCCTGCGCTTAAAAATATGCAAAATATGAATTATGTGGGTGCGGTTGTGCATATTTCCCGCAAAGATTACGGAAATTTAAAAGATTTAATCCCAAATGACGGAGAGAAAATTTTTCATTTGGCTATTCCGCCTGAAGCTGTCACGGATGTCTTGAAAATAATCAGTAATGATTTTGGCAGGGATAATATAAAAATAATGCTTGAAAAACCTTTTGGTAAAGATTTGCGGTCCGCGCAAAGCCTGGTCAACCATATTGACCAATATTTTTCGGAGCATCAGATTTATAGAGTGGACCACTATTTGGCAAAACAATCGATGCAAAATGTAGTGACCGAAAAGTGGGCCTCGCCTATAGGCTCTGGGCCGAAGGATAAACCTGCCCGCAGTGCTTTCGGCATAGCTGATGCAGGCGGGAATAAAATTGCCGAAATAGAAATTGTTGCCAGTGAAAAGATAGACATAGAAGGCCGGGTGAATTTTTATGAGCAGACCGGAGCATTAAAGGACTTTGTGCAAAGTCATCTTCTTGAAATGGCGGCCGTAGTTTTGTCCGGGTCTTTTAAAACAAGCAAGCGTTATGAAGCGCTAAAGGACTTAGAAATTGTCTGTGATGTTAGAGAACACGAATGCGTAAAAAGGGGGCAATATGAAGGATATCGCGAGGAAGTAGGGAACCCCAAAAGTATGACGGAAACATTTGTCTCAATCAATATGGTGTCAAATGATGAAACTTGGCGCGGTGTACGGATAACTCTATCTACCGGAAAGGCTCTTTTTCAAAAGTTAACGCAAATAATAATCAAATATAAAGACGGTAGTAAAAGAATTTTTAATATTGAGCACGAATCTGAAGCTTATGAGCGGGTCATCAGAGCTACCGTGGAAGGGAAACATGATTTGTTTGTATCCAAAGAAGAAATCCTTGAAACATGGAGAATACTGGATGCGATACAAAAAACTTGGGAAAATGGGAAAGATAATCTTGTAATTTACAAAAAGGGAAGCACTCTGGAAGAAGTTATGAACAGTTAGATATATTCAAGATTTTCTATTTGTTATATCATATAAGTATGATAAACCAACAATTGTTAAGTTTTATCAAGCAGCAATTACAACAAGGTGTGACTAAGGAAATAATATCCACTCAGCTTTTAGGCAACGGCTGGACTTCGCAGGATATCGAGGAAGGTTTTAAAGCCGTAGGTATTCCAGTTCCCACTCCTAGCTCAATTCCAGTCGCAACTCAAAATCCAACTTTGACTCCAAACTTGGCTTCAACTCCCAACCTAGCCTCTTTTTCTTCTTACAGCAAAGATTTAAAGTCTGTAAAAGTAAAAGGTCATTCAGGCAAAATGCTGTTTTTGATTATTTTGATAGCTTTACTACTATTGGCCGGCGGAGCCGCTTATTATTTCAGAAATGATTTGATGAATCTTTCTTTTATTGAAAATTTTTTTATAACTAAAGACACTAAAGCATTGCAGGATATAACAACTCAACCCGACCAGACACAAACAACAGCACCAACAGGGCAGACGGACAACAATGCCTCAAGTGTTGCGAATACAGGCTATCAGGTTACTGATTCCTATAATAGTTTAGAGCAGTGTAGTGCATTGAGTGGAGATAAATTGCCTCTTTGCTATATTGAAGTTGTTGTTACTACTAAGGATGACTCTATCTGTGAAAAAAACACAACGCAAAGTGATAAAAATTCATGTTATACCTTAGCGGCTTTAGTAAAAAATGATGCTTCTCTTTGCAGTAAAGCTGGTGATATGTCAGCTAATTGTAAATTTATGGCTCTTGCCGAACTTCCCAATACAGACCCGAAAAATTGCAATGGCATAGATGTTCAGGCTAAAAACCAATGTATATCATCAGCCAATGCTTTGCAAAAAGTTATGCCCTTAGTTCAAGAACGAGCTAATCAAGGCGAATTGCCAGACCTTAACCTGACTATGACCCCCAGTATTCCTGTGGCCGGGCAGAGTATTACTATTACCGCTGAAGTTACTGGTTTAGTTGCAGGTGAAAAGATTATGAATATAAACTTTATGGTTGTTGGTGGAAGTACTTCTGTGGCTAAGGCGCCCTATGAAGCTACTTTTAAAATTGCCGAAAATGCCAAAGGTGAACAAATATATCCGGTTCAGTTGTTAACAAATACTGGAGTTTTTGTGATGAAAAATATTATATTCAGCCTTTGATAAGAATTTATAAAAGGAATGATTTTTTAAAAAAGTGCCGAAGTGCTGATATTCTGTTATAATCTATCTCAATGAAAAATAAGTTTATTTCTAAGATGAAAAGTACATTTGGAAGTACCCACTTTTGGTTCTTTGCTGTTTTATTATTTGTGCTTGCTTTATTTTTTGTAGTCCCGGAATTTTTTAGCAGTAATGTGACAAACGGGGAAAATACCGGATTAAATGAAATCAAAAAAGTTTTATCCATGCCCGCGTCTCCTGTGCCTACGACGTTGGATACCGTGGCTTATGATAATAAATTAAATGAGTTGGCAAATAATCCTCCCGACCCTATTGTTTATAAAACTGTTAAAAGCGTCACAACAGATAAAAACGGCAAGTCTGTGACTAAAACTTTCAGAGTTCCTCTTTCTCCCCAGCCTGTACGGACGCATCTCTGGCCGGTCAAAACTGTTTATCCGAACGTTGGGGCTATTCTTCCTTTTGATCGCATCGTAGCCTACTATGGCAATTTATATTCAAAAAATATGGGAGTGCTAGGAGAATATCCGGAAGATATAATGTTACAAAAATTGGAGACAGAAGTGCAAAAATGGCAAACTGCCGACCCTGCAACTCCGGTAATTCCCGCTCTCCATTATATCGCCGTGGTGGCTCAGGGGAGCGCCGGGCAAGATGGCAACTATACGACCCGTATGCCATTTACGGAAATAGATAAGGTTATTGCTATGGCGGCTAAAATAAACGCTATTGTTTTTCTGGATGTACAGGTTGGTTTTTCCAATGTGCAGACGGAAATCCCGCTTTTGGAAAAATATCTAAAAATGCCGCAGGTTCATTTGGCTATTGACCCCGAGTTTTCTATGAAGACGGGTATCCGGCCGGGCAAAGTAGTCGGCACGCTTGATGCAAGCGATATAAATTTTGCCGCGAATTATTTAGCCGGTCTCGTGAAAGCAAATAATCTTACTCCCAAGATACTTGTTATTCACCGCTACACCGAGAATATGGTTACCAATTACAAAGAAATAACACCTTTGCCGGAAGTGCAGATTGTGATGAATATGGACGGCTGGGGAGGGAAGGCGAAGAAAATAAATACCTACCAGCAATTTATTTACAAAGAGCCTGTTCAATTCACCGGTTTTAAATTATTTTACAAAAATGACGTTTTGACTCCGGGTACCGTTCTTATGACCCCGAACGATTTATTAAAATTAAATCCACAGCCTATTTATATTCAGTATCAGTAGTAAGCTTTATTTATGATACAATATTCGATATGAAACAAGCACGATTGGACCAATTGGCAGACGGCATATTTGCCATAGTAATGACTATTTTGGTTTTTGAGATACGCATACCGGACTATGTAGGGGTAGTTAATGACCAGACTCTTTTCCAGGCGTTAGTTGGTTTATATCCCATTTTTCTGAGCTATCTTTTGAGTTTTTCACTTCTTTTCACTTACTGGCGTTCGCACCATTTTATAGAATCAATACTCGCCAAAAATATTGATACGCATTTTTCCAACCTAAACGCTATATTCTTTTTCTTCGTCGGGCTTGTGCCTTTCTCTTCGCATTTCTTGGGCAGTTACAGCTATTCCAAAACTGCTATTATCTTTTTCGCCCTTAATATTATTTTTATCGGTTTCTCTTTATTTAGAATGCGTCAGTATGTTCTTAAATCAAAAAGCATAGAAAATGCCTCAGTTACCAAAACAGAAAACGAACATGCCAATATGCATATATTATTTCCGGTAGGCGCGGCGGCAATTGCCATACTCGTGTCTTTCTTTAGTAGCGATACCGCAATTCTATTATTTACAATAGCAATTTTGTTTAATCTCTTGGAAAAAAGCACCAAATACACCTTCTCTTTTATTGATTTATTCCGGGGTAAAAATCAAGGAAATCAGGAGATTAAATAAATTCAACCACTTCGTCAAAAGTCCGGCGTACTTTAGGACGCAAGCTTGCAGGGTCATTTCCTCTGTACCCCAGGGCCAGCATCGTGGATGATTTTAGATTTTTTTCTTTTAGATTTAATATCTCGTCAACTTTTTCTCCTGAAAATCCTTCAAGCGGAGCGTTGTCTATGTCGAGCAAGGATGCGGTTTCTACCATAATTCCCAGAGCTATGTAACTCTGCATTTTTACCCAAGATTCTAAACTCCCATCTTTATCTTTTTGTCCGATTGAGCCGTCCATCATTTGTTTTAAACTTTCAAATTCTTTTATATCTTTATTATGAATTTTAGCTATTCTCGCTATTCTTTCTTTAGTAATATTTTCTACCACATCTGTCCTATAGGTTATCAATATGAGGTGTGAGGCCTCGCTGATTTTAGCTTGGCCGTAACCGGCTTCACGCAATTTGGCTCTGATTTCGGGGTTTTTAATAACTATGAATTTCCACATTTCAAGACCAAAAGAACTCGGAGAAAGACGGGCAGATTCCAAAATGGTGTGAATATCGTCCTCTGATACTTTCTTACTTTGGTCAAATATGTTTGTGGCATAACGCCAATTCAAAGCTTTTAAAATTTTTTCTTTCATACTCTTTATTATAGCATGGCTGTCAAATGTGCTATAATAATCGGGCAATTATAAGATAATAAAAAATTATGAAAAAAACATATATAGTGATAATTATTTTGGTTCTAATAGTGCTTGGGATTTTCTTTTTTAGCAGAAAAGGCGAGGCGCCTACATTAACGAATACGAATAATGTTGCAGTGCCGATTTTGAATGCGGCGGGTGAAAAGGAAATTACCGTTACCGGCCAGAATTTTTCTTTTATTCCGAATTCCATAACAGTCAATAAAGGAGACAAAGTTAGAATAGATTTTAAAAATGCCGATGGCTTTCACAATTTAATTATTGATGAATTTAAAGTTGCCACTAAAACCATAAAAACGGGGGACGAAGAATCAGTGGAATTCGTAGCCGATAAGATTGGTAGTTTCCAATATTATTGTTCAGTAGGCAATCACAGAGCTATGGGTATGTGGGGTACTTTAATAGTCAAATAGTATTTGTAATTTAAGTTGATGGATTCCAAAAAAGAAATAAAAGCTTGGCATGAAATAAAGATTGGCAGACGATTCTTAAATGCGTTTAGAGGTATGCGCGTTTTTTGCGTTACTTCTATGCATTTACCCGTTCTTCTATTTGCCATAATAGCGGTTGTATTCTTGGGATTTTATTTAAAAGTTTCAAGCCTGGAATGGGTCGCCTTGATTTTTTCCATTGGTTTCGTGGTGGTGACGGAAGTGTTAAATACTGCAATAGAAATAGACATAGACCTTACTTCTCCCGACTATCATCCTTTTGCCCGTGATACCAAGGATGTGGCCGCCGCTGCGGTGTTGTTGTCCGTATTTACCGCAATAATTGTCGGGCTAATTATTTTTCTTCCTAAAATTTTTTAATATGCTAATATATATTTATGAGCAATAAAAATATTTTTCTTTTAGTAATAGGTATTTTAATTTTAGGAACGATTAGCGCTGTATTACTTCAATCTTCAGGTAGTGCCACGCCGGCAGGCCCCGGCAAATATGATGCCTTCGCCCAATGCTTAAAAGACAAAGGTGCTGTGTTTTATGGAGCTTTTTGGTGCCCACATTGCCAGGCTCAAAAGAAATTATTCGGTTCCTCTGTTCAGTTTTTGCCTTACGTTGAATGTTCCACTCCTGATGCTCAAGGTCAGACCCAAGAATGCATAGACAAGGGCATAACCAGTTACCCGACTTGGATACTCAAAGACGGAACACGAATTCCGGATGATTCTCCGGACGGAGCCGGAGTCAAACTTGAAACATTAGCCGCGAAAACCGGTTGCGTATTGCCCCAATAAATAAAATGAATACAGAAGCTGTGCATTATCTGAATATATTTCTTGGACTGGGAGCCATTTTGCTTCAGATTTTTTCTGTCATCGCCCTTTTGGTTCTTTTTTTTGGTCCTAAAAAAAATATTTATCTGGATTTCATCTCTAAACATTTTTTGCCGATTAGTTTTCTGCTTTCTTTATTTGCTTCGGTTTTTCCTTTGGTTTATTCGGAAATTATTCATTTTCTTCCGTGTTATTTATGCTGGTGGCAGAGAATTTTTATGTTTCCAACTGTATTTATGTTTGGTGTGGCTCTTTGGGATAAAGACAGGAGAGTCGTCCGTTATGCTTTACCTCTTGTATGCGCCGGCTTTTTAATTTCTGCCTATCAGAACTTTTTTTATTACTTTGGTGAAACTTCAAGTGTGCCGTGCGATGCCTCAGGCGTGTCTTGCTATCAGCGTTTAGTATCTGAATTCGGAGGATACATATCCATTCCAATGCTTGCTCTTACGGCCTTTTTTGCTCTGTTGACTCTTTTAGCTGTGGCTCATTTTTACAAGAGGGAAAATTAAAACTTGTAAAAATCTAATGAATGAAGCAATTTTACGGGAAATAAATTTGCATAGAGATCCATTGAGAGCAAAGTTATTGGCCGGATATTTTAAAACAGGGAAGGGGCAATATGGCTCTGGAGATGTTTTCTGGGGGCTTACTGTGCCGCTTTCACGTTCTATCGCTTCAAAATATAAAAATATATCACTAAAGGAAATAGGTTCCCTGATAAAAAATAAAATACATGAGGTCAGACTCATAGCTTTGTTTATTTTGATGTATAAATATAAAAATGGGTCGCAGGATGAAAAGGAGAAAATCGTGAAATTTTATCTTAAAAATACGAAGTATATAAATAATTGGGATTTAGTGGACTTATCATCTTGCCATATATTGGGGGAATACCTTTTTAGTCTTACCATACCCCAGGGGTACGGGAGTTCCCGCACCCCTGGGATATGGGGAATTTTATCAAAACTGGCCAATTCAAAAAATTTATGGGAACAAAGGATTGCTATGGTTTCCACTCTTGTATTTGTGAAAAACGGAGATATGAAATGGACAATAAAGCTGGCAAAAATGTTTTTGAGTCATAAACATGACCTTATGCATAAAGCCGCGGGCTGGGCATTGCGCGAAGTGGGGAAAAGAAATGGGGCTTTACTTCATAAATTCCTGAAAGAAAATATTTCCAAAATGCCTCGCACAATGCTCCGTTACGCCATTGAAAAATTCCCGGAACAAGTCCGCAAAGAATACCTTGCCTTGGAGTAGGTCCGACCTCCTCCAGTTATCCACAGGTTAGAAAAATATATGTTGTTTTTTAATAAAAAAGAAAAAACATTAATACAGAGATTAAATACTCCAGCCAAGGTGCAGGATTATTTAAATGGATTGAAGTTTAATTTTGAAGAGGGAGGTGAAACTCTTAAATCTCCGATTATGGTTTTGAGAAGCAAAAATGCGCATTGCATTGAAGGAGCTGTTTTTGGTGCATACATACTTTCGTCGCACGGTTTTCCGCCGCTTATTTTACATCTGGAGGCGACGAAAGGGGATTATGACCACGTCATTGCTCCATTTAAAGTAAAAGGGTTTTGGGGTGCATTATCCAAGACCAATCACGCCGTATTGCGATACCGCGAACCAGTTTATAAAAATATAAGAGAGCTAGTTATGTCATACTTTCATGAATATTTTTTGGATAATGGTAAAAAAACTTTGCGAAAATATTCCAAGCCGCTTAATTTGAATATTTTTGAAAAAGGCTGGGAGTTGGAAGAAGGCGATCTTTGGGGTATAGACGAAGAACTGGATAAAATAAAACATTATGATATTTTACCGATATCCCATATTAAAAATCTCCGAAAAGCAGACAAAATAGAAATCAAAGCGGGCAAGATTGTGGAATTTGCATCACCAAGGAGCAAAATAGTATAATACGGTATTATCATTTAATTCGGGCTTTAACGCCTATTACAATATGGAATATTTATTTCTTTTGGGCAGGGTATTATTAGGAGGATATTTTGTCGTGAGCGGTTTTAATCATTTCAGACATATCAAGATGCTTGCCGGTTATGCGCAGTCTAAAGGAGTGCCGATGCCAAACGGAGCCGTAGTTTTGACCGGTCTTATGATGCTTGTGGGAGGTCTTGGTATACTTTTGGGGGTGTATGTGGAGCTTTCAGTGGCTTTGCTTGCTATCTTCCTGTTTGTAGTCACTCTTAAAATGCATCAGTACTGGAAAGTTACCGACGAAATGGCAAAGATGGGGGAGCGTATAAACTTCTATAAGAATGTGGGTCTCCTCGGCGCTATTCTTATGCTTTTAGCTATTCCGCTTCCTTGGGTACTGTCTTTATTTTAAAAAATACTGAAGATTTTTTTAAAAAAATTAGCGAACCAATTCTCTTTTTGGGTTCCTGTTTTTGTCGTTGTGGCAGGGGAATTATTGACAGCATTTATAACTGCCGCCGTGTTTTGGTTCACTAAATTTTCTGATTTTATCTTTGTAATCGTTTTTATTTTTTGAGAACCTGAAATATTTACATTCTCAAGACCCGAATTTTTAAGTGTTGCAATTTTTTGCACGGGCTCTGTTTTAGTTTCTGCCGCCGCCAGTATTTTCGGTTTCTCGAATTTCTGCATTATTTGATTCCAAGTTTTAGCTGATAACGCAGTTACTGCATAAGAAGTTTCCCAAAGTTTATTTTGTGTATTGTCATCCTTAATTCCGCCGTCAATATCTTGATTTGCCGCTAAATAGTTAAGGGGAGTATTGCCATTATTCCCGCCTGTATCAGAAAGGCTCTCAGCATTGCGGGCAGGTACCCAGTCTTCCGGTTTTTCGGATAGAGCAAGTATACCCTCGACAGCCCAAGCAGTGGAGGAAACATTGCCCCAGCCGCCGGTGTTCTTTTGGTTTTGTTTCAAATATGCTTCAGCTTTGGTTAATACGTTCTTAACTTCCTGGTCTTGATTAAAGACAGAAAGAGCTTCTATTCCCGCGCCTGTCATATCCACGGATTCATCCCAGGACCCGTCTTCTTTTTGCTCACTTGTTATGAAAGATATATCACTGTTTATAATTCCGTCAGTTTGGGTAAATCCCGCATTTTGCAACACAATCAAAGCGAAAATATCATCGTTGTCTTCATTTACGTCGCCGAATTGCTTGCCGTCAAAACTATCCGTTATCTTTTGAATATAATTTTCGTTGTTTGTGTTGTATGGATTAAGTCCTAGAGCCATAAGCGCCATAGCGCGTCTTTCATAATCCGTCAGAGTGGCATTGTCCATTTTTGAATCTGCATAGTATTTTATTAATTTTATCCAGCCTGCTCCCGAATTATCGTGAGGGCTGGCAGGTGTTTGGTCTGTATTATTTCCTGACGCCAAGGCCAAAGCTGTCCAATCCGTATAAATATTATCACCAAAAGACCCATCATCCTTTTGCTGTGAAGATAAAAAATCGTAGGCTTTTTTGATATCAAATACCGGTTTCACCGCAGGAGGAGATGGTATATAAGTTCCTCCATCACTGCTATTCGTAAGCTGTGGACCTCCGCCACCGGAAATAATTATAGGAGCAGTGGGTGTAATTGTTATTTGAGGTGTATCTAAAAAATTAGCCAGTTGGCCTTTCACTGTAAAAGTGTTTGTATTTGGAACCGTAAAAGAATATGAACCAGTATCATCAAGGTCAAAGCTATTTGATTCTATGACAATTTTTCCTCCTATCGCTGGACTCCAGACCGGATTAAAAGAAGAATCATAACCGAATTCAGTAACAGTAAATTTAATAGTATTGCCCACTGTCGGACTTTGATTATCAACCGAAATTTTTAATGGATTAATGCCATAATTTAAAAGAATTGAATCACCCGATGCAAGATTATATTCATTTAGGCCCGTCGAACCAAGAGTTGAATTAACAA
>Ga0265340_10000254_pt1 | contig 27796 bp, 19 predicted proteins | sample 4CB225metaG_FD_202082 | JGI IMG/M metagenome (GOLD analysis project Ga0265340, IMG submission 202082) | Rhizosphere microbial communities from Carex aquatilis grown in University of Washington, Seatle, WA, United States - 4-CB2-25 metaG | ecosystem: Host-associated > Plants > Roots >...
CGAAGCCATCGAGGCCTACCGCTTCAACGACGCCGCCAATGCGTGCTACCGCTTCGTCTGGAACGTCTATTGCGACTGGTATCTCGAACTCGCCAAGCCGGTGCTGATGGGCGAGGAGGGCGACGCCAGGAAAGAGACCCGCGCCATGGTGGCGTGGGCGCGCGACGAAATCCTCAAACTGCTGCACCCGTTCATGCCCTTCATCACCGAAGAGCTGTGGACGGTGACGGCCCGGCGCGACACCCTGCTGGCGCTGGCGCCATGGTCGCGCAAGCCGAGCCTCACGCCGGAACAACTGGCGATGATGGCGACCACGACCATCAACGATCCCCTGATGCCGCCGGTGCTGCTGGCGTTCGACGCCGCCGAGTTCACCGATACGTCCGCCGAGGCCGAGATCGGCTGGGTGGTCGACCTCGTCACCGCGATCCGCTCGCTGCGCGCGGAGATGAACATCGCGCCGGCGACGCTGACGCCGCTGGTGCTGGTCGGCGCGTCGGCCGAAACCAAGGAGCGTGCGCCGCGCTGGAGTGACGTCATCAGGCGGATGGCCCGGCTGTCGGACATTTCGTTTGCCGACCGCGCACCGGAAGGTGCGGCGCAGTTACTGGTGCGCGGCGAGGTCGCGGCGTTGCCGCTCAAGGGCGTGATCGACTTTTCGGCCGAAAAGGTACGGCTCGACAAGGAACTGGCCAAGGCGGAGGCCGACATCAAGCGCGTCGACGCCAAGCTCGGCAACGAAAAATTCGTCGCCAACGCGCCGGAGGAAATCGTCGAAGAGGAAAAGGAAAAGCGCGACGCCGCCGAGGCGCGCAAGGCCAAGATCCTCGAGGCGCTGGAGCGGCTGAAACAGGCCATTTAGCGGATTGCCGGTTTGGTGGCTTCATCCAGATGGCCGCGTTGCGGCCTCCTCTGGATGAGGTCTGAGACCCTCATGGTGAGGAGCGCGTCTTCGCGCGTCTTGAACCATGCGGCCACGGAATAAGCGGCGAAACGGGCTGGCCGATGCTGGATCACGTTTCCATCACCGTATCCGATTATCGCAGCGATGCTGCACAACAAGGGTTTTGCCACGATCGTGGACCTGAGTATGGCCGAGATTCCCGCCATTCGGAGTTGCGCGTAAAATCTAATTTCCTGAGCCGGATCAAGCTGTTTCTACCTGTCCAGTCCCTTGCGAAAAAATATTCTGGTTTTCAGAAACCGCAAATCACCTTATACACCGCGTCGTCCACCCCACTCGAGGGGCGTATCGCGGTCGTCACGGACGCGGGGTTGGATGCGGTGGCCGCGGGCGGCGCTTCTGACGAGAGCGTTTTGCTGGCGGACGGAGAAGTCGTGTGGTCCTGACGCCTCGACGCTGGCGTCAAGTTTGCGGTTAAGGATCCGCAAGCGACGGTGGCAAAAGAGCCGATCGCCGGGGAGATCACGAAGGAAACCGTTAAAACCATTGCGTGCGGGGATGCCGGGTGATTTCCGGTGCGACCGCTGTGAATACTCGTGTGCATTCTACACTACCACTTCGCACACGAGGCTGCGGGTGCACTGGGCACCCGGCATTCCCCACGCCCTCTTTTGGGCGGAGATTCATCAAAGCCTCGGGCGCATCGCGCAGCGAGAATTAAACGCATGCCTGGAGGCTGTCCATGTCTGGAGGCCGTCATTGCGAGCCAACGGGTCGCGCGAACGCGCGCCCCGTTGGCTCGCAATGACGATCCGAAAGACCTTGCCGGGCTGTTTGAAATTGACCAGGGAAATATCCGCGAAGCCCCTCGATCCGAGCTACGCCACCCTGCCCTCGACGATCTCGCGAAACACCCGCCGCACCTCGGCCTGGGTTTCCTTCACCCGCGCCTGCAGCGAGGAGAAATCCGGGGCGTCGCCGGCGCGGGCCATGACACGCAGCAGATCCTCGCCCGCGCTGTCCGGCTTGAAGTGCTCGCTGACGCAGAGCCGCAGGATCTGGGTGAGGTCGTGATAGAGACGCGTCGCCGCGCGCAGGATTTCGGCCGAAGCCGGCGCCAGCACCCCGAGCCGCGCGGCGTTGTCGAGCACATGCAGGGTCGAGACGTCGAGAATGCCGGGAAGTTCGGCGGCATGAACGAGCTGGAGATATTGCGCGATGAAATCGATATCGACCATGCCGCCCGCGGCATATTTCAGCTGCCAGACGTCGCCCTCGCCTTTTTCCAGCGCGATGGCGCGGCGCATCTCCGCGACGTCGTTGGCGACAATCGCGGCGTCGCGCGGCCGCGTCAGCACCTCGCGGATAATGTTTTCGATCTGCGCGCGGAAGCCGGGCGATCCCGAAATCACCCGCGCGCGTGTCAGCGCCATGTGCTCCCAGGTCCAGGCCTCGCGCTCCTGGTATTCGGCAAAGGATTTGATGTGAGACGCCACCGGACCCGCGCGCCCCGAGGGGCGCAGCCGCATATCGACGTCGTAGAGCACGCCGTAATTGGTCCGCGTCGTGAAGGCGCTGATCAGCCGCTGGGTGAAGCGCGCGAAATAATGCGCGCCGTGCAGCGGACGTGCGCCGTCGGAATCGGGGTACTCGGGATCGAAATCATAGAGCAGTATCAAATCGAGATCGGAGGACGCCGTCATCTCGCGGCTGCCGAGCCGGCCCATCGCGACAACGGCGGTCTCCTGCCCCTTGATCCGGCCGTGCTGGTACGCGAAGCGGTCGGTGACGAGGCCATGCACGGTATGGACAACGCCCTCGGCGACGTCGGCGAAAGCGATGCTGGCCTGCTGCGCGGAAACCGTACCGGAAAGGATCCGGGTGCCGATCAGGAACAGGCTTTCCTGGCCGAACAGCCGCAGCCGGTCGAGGAACTCTTCGTAGGAATTCGCATCCGACAGCGTCGCGGCCAGCCGCGCGGAAAGTTCGCGCTGGTCCGGCATCGCGCCGAAGAAACGCGGATCGATCAGGCCGTCCATGATCTGCGGTTGCCGCGCCAGCATGTCGCCGAGCCGGGGTGCGGCGCCGAGGATCAGCGCCACCAGCGCGACGAAGTCGCGGTTCTGGCTGAGCAGCGAGATCAGCCGGCCGCCGCGTTGCAACGCCTGCAGGAAGCGGTCGAACGCCGTCACCGCGCTGTCGGGCTCTTCGGCATGCGCGAGGCCATCGATCAGCGCGGGCACGAACTCGACAAAGGCATTGCGCGCTGGGTCCGACCTGAACACGCGGTAGTCGCCGGTCAGCCAGTGCCGTATCGTTTCCGCCACCATGATCGGCTTCTTGAAGCCGAGCGTCGCCAAATATTCGAGCAGCCGCGGATCGTCCGGACCGGCGCGAAAGTCCACCGCCGGCAGTTGCACCGTGCCGGTCGGATCGCCCTCGAACAGCTTTTCGTAATGGCCCTGCACGATATTGAGATGGCCGAGCAGATCCTTTACGAACGCCGCGCGGCTGTCGTAACCGAAGAAGCGGGCAAACCGCTCCACGGCCTCGATCTCCTCGGGCAGGCTGTGGGTCTGCTCGTCCGCCACCATCTGCAAGCGGTGCTCGACCCGCCGCAGGAACTCATAGGCCGCGGTCAGTTCGTCGCGCGCCTCAAAAGTGATCCAGTCGCTCGAGGCCAGTACCTTCAAGGCTTCGAGCGTCGGCCGCACCCGCAATTGGGGATGCCGGCCGCCGGCGATCAGTTGCTGGGTCTGCGCGAAAAACTCGATCTCGCGGATGCCGCCGCGCCCGACCTTGACATTGTGGCCCTCGACCGCGACCTCGCTCTGCCCGCGATAGGTCTGCATCTGCCGCTTCATGTCGTGGACGTCGGCAAGCGCCGCGAAATCCAGATGCTTGCGCCAGACGAACGGCGCGATGTCCGCGAGCAGCGCCTCGCCGGCCTTGGCGTCGCCGGCGCAGGACCGCGCCTTGATCATGGCCGCGCGCTCCCAGGTCCGCCCTTCCCGCTCGTAATAATGCAGCGCGGAGTCGGTCGAGATCGCCACCTGCGTCGAGGATGGATCCGGCCGCAGCCGCAGATCGACGCGGAACACGTAGCCGTCGCCGGTGCGCTGCTGCAACAGCCGCGCCATGCCCTGCGTGACGCGCACGAAAAACGGCGCCGGCTCGATACCCGGCGCCAGCGTCGGCGCCGCGGGATCGAAAAACACGATCAGGTCGATGTCGCTGGAGAAGTTCAGTTCGCCCGCGCCCATCTTGCCCATGGCAAGTACGATCAGGCCGCTGTTGTCCTCCGGCGTATCGGGGTTCGGCGGCGACAGCCGCCCGCGCGCGGCCTCCTGCCGCAACACAAAGCGCAGCGCCGTCTGCACCGAGGCGACCGCGAGGTCGGTCAGCGCCGCCGTGACCTGCATCACCGGCCAAACGCCGCCGATGTCGGCGAGCGCAATCAGCAGTGCGGCTTCCGATTTCATGCGCCGGAGCCGGTGCATGGCATCGGCTTCGCCCGCGAGAGCCGACACGTCGCGGCAGGTCGTTTCGATCAGCCCGGCCAGATGCGGTTCCGGCTCGCATTCAAGCAAGCGGAGCGCACGCGCCGCGTCAGCGCGCACCAGGTCAAACAGGTAGGGAGAGGCCTCTGCGACGCCTAACAGAATGGTTTTGGCGCGAGGAAATCGGGCGAACAGACCGTCGAGCGCAGCCGCCTGCGCAGGCGCCAGATCGCTCAGCCAGTCTGCCAGTCGCTGCTCGGCACTCTCGGGAGCGGACACATGCGGTCCGTCCACGAAGCGCGCGGCCAGACAATGTCGGTCCGCGTCGCCCGTCGCGGATAAGGTCATGCGACCTTCTGTGGCACATCCGGTGTTTGAGCCGCAAGCCTGTCGCTGACGCCCGCCACCGCCGGTATCTTCAGCGTCGCGATCAAGCCGGGATGGGCGTCGTCGAGCCTGAGTTCGCCGCCATGCAGCGTCGCCACCGCCGACGCCAGGCTCAATCCGAGGCCCGAGCCGGGTTGGGTGCGGCTTGCCTCCAGCCGCACAAAGCGTTCCACCGCGTGCTTGCGGTCGGCTTCCGGAATGCCGGGACCGTGGTCGGCGACGCTGAGCAGCACGAAATCACCCTCGCGGCGGGCCTCGATCAGGATTTCCCTGGCGTCGGCAGCGGCATTCAGCGGCTGCACGACCGGGTTCGGTTTGCCGTATTTGATCGCGTTCTCGACCAGATTGGCCAGCGCCTGGCTGATCAATTCGCGGTTGCCGTGAAGCGGCGTCGAGGCGGCGGTCTTGACGCGCAAGGTCATGCCGTCGTCTTCGGCGAGCGGTTCATAGAGTTCGTGAATGCCGTTGGCGACCTCGGCGGCATCGAAGTCGTCCATATTGCCGCGCGCCTGCCCCGACTCGGCGCGCGCGATCATCAACAGCGCGTTGAAGGTCCGGATCAGACCGTCGGATTCCTCGATGGTCCGCTCCAGCGCGGCGCGGTACTCGGCTTCGCTCGCGGATTTCGCCAGCGCCTCCTCGGCGCGGTTGCGCAAGCGCGTCAGCGGCGTCTTGAGATCGTGGGCGATATTGTCGGAGACTTCTTTCAGCCCCATCATCAGGGCCTCGATCCGCTCCAGCATGGCGTTGAGATTTTCCGCGAGACGATCGAGCTCGTCGCCGCTGCGTCCGACCGGCAGCCGCCCGCTCAGATCGCCCGCCATGATGCGCTGGGTGGTGCCGGTCATGGCATCGATCCGCCGCAACACCCGCCGCGCGACGAAGATGCCGCCGCCGAGGCCGAGCACGACCACGATCAGCACCGACCATTGCGCCGCCTTGGCAACGATGCCGAACAGCCGCCGGCGTTCTTCCAGGTCGCGCCCGATCAACAGCCGGAAACCGCCGGGCAACTCCGTGACGAACACCAGCGCGCGATGGTCCGCCGTGTCCTGCTCGTCAAGCCGCCGATAGGCGGTCTCGGACCAGCCCGTACTTGCCATCACGCCCGGTGCGAGCGAGCCGACATTGCCGGCGAGCCCCTGCCCGTTCGGCGCGGTTACCAGGTAAAGATTGGCGCCGGGCCGCAGCGCCCTGTTCTCGATGTTGAAAACCAGCCCGCGCAATCCGCGGCGCGTGAAGATATCCGACAGTTCGCCGGTTTCCGCGTTGACTGTGGTGGCGATCTGTTCGGTGATCAGCCGGCGCGTGTTCCAGGCGAAATAGCCGAGCAAGGAAGCGGCAAACAGTGCAAACAAAAATAGATAAACCAGCGTCAGTCGAAACGCTGTGGTGCGGATCAGCTTACCGAATGCCGTCACGGATCATGTATCCAATCTGAGCGCTTCGTCTGTTGTCACGGGCCGTCGTCATGGCATTATTTCCTTTTATTTTCAATGTATTCCCTACATCTGCCGTCGTCTGACTTCGCTGGATATCGCCGAACGCTGGCCGCTCTTGGCGAAAAATTGGTAAATTGACGCAACTCCCCCTTCTAAAGTATCCGTGATGGTAATATATTCCAAGCAGGTCGATTTTGGAACAACTGACCATCACGACGGAGGATCCGTGACGGTAAGTCGTAAGCGGAACGTTAAAGTGGCTCTCAATTCGAACCAAGTTAAATCCCTGCAAGCTGGCGTTCATGCCGACGGTGGGGGGCTTTATCTGGTGGTACGCGAAAGCGGTGATCGGGTGTGGGCCTTCCGCTTCACCGACCTCGAGGGCAAACGGGCGCAGATGGAGTTCGCCAGGGCTGGCGACCGCGACGGCCCAAGCGGTGACATTCTGACCCTAAGCAGCGCGCGCGAGAAGGCGCGCGACTATAAGGTCGCGTTGAAGCGCGAGGGCATCGATCCACGCGTCAAGAAGCGGGCCACCGCTCAGGGCGGCAAGACGTTCAAGGAGTTTGCCGAGGAGCAGTATCCTGATTGGTGCCAGGGGCTGTCCGAAGAGGAGTTGAAGCAGTGGCAGCGCTCCATCCGGGACGTGCCGAGCCTGCACGACAAGAAGCTCCAGGAGATCACAACCGAGCACGTGTTGGAGGCGCTCAAGGCGATCTGGACCGTGAAGCCGGTCACAGCGTCGCGGACGCGCCAGCGCATCGAGCGGCTGATGGACGCTGCCAAAGCGTTGAGACTGCGCATGGGCGAGAACCCGGCCGCATGGCGCGGCAACCTCAAGCACCTGCTGCCGTCGCCCCGCAAGCTGAATCGCAAGAAGGGGCATCGGTCCGCGCCATATACGAAGATGCCGGGAATGATGACAGGGTTGCGCTATGATCCCGGCAACGCCGCGCGCTGCACAGAAGTCGGCATCCTCACCGTATCGCGGAGCCAAGAAATCCGGCTGATGGAATGGACGGAGCTCGACTTCGAAGCAAGGACGTGGATGGTTCCGGCTGAGAAGATGAAGATTAAGGGCGAGCTAGAGCCGAAGCCGCATCTCGTCCCGTTGTCAGATCAGGCCATCGAGATCATCCAATCGATGCCGCGCAGGGATAAGTACGTGTTCCCCTCCGACCACGCCGAAGAACATCAGCCGCTCCGGGCGAACGCGCTTGTTGGGGCCATCGAGCGCACTGCCGTCAAATCCACGATGCATGGCTGCCGCACCAGCTTCCGAAATTGGGGCGCTGACAACAAGGAGCAAAATTTCCGCCGCGAAGTGCTCGAGTTCTGCCTGTCCCACCGTATCGGCGATGAGGCAGAACTTTCGTATTGGGACAGCGAGATGATCAAGCGACGCCGCGAGGTGCTGAAGGCGTGGGCTGACTTCATCAAGCCGCGCAAGGATACGTCGAGCGAGCAGCCACCCGAAAGAAAGCGGCAAAAGCTCAAGCTCGTCGCCTAACGAGGCGCACAAAGATTTCAGCGAGCGACCTACAGCATGCGGTGTCAGCTTAGTGCCGATTTCTTTTCGCAAGGCACCCTAACTGACCATTTAACATCTTGAAATTTAGGGAGCGCGGCTGCGATGCGACCGCCGGTAGCACCGGTCGGACCGACCACAGGTCCGACCTTGTCAGCCATGCACACCAAACCCCGCTTCTCGAAGACGCCGGCAGCTATCGGCGATGTCGGCATCCGGATTATGCGAAATCACTTCCAGCATCGGCAACTCGGTATGTCCGACCTCTTTCATCGCTGACGCAATGCCGGCGAGCGGCACGTCTCCGCGGCCTAGCGGATCGTGCTTGTAGCTCTGCCTTGTCGTATCGGAGAAATGCACGAGGGAGAGTCGGTCGCGGACGCGGCGCAGTCCCGCCGTAGGTGTTTCGCCGATGAAGTGGGCGTTGGCGACGTCGTAGATCACGCGAATGCCGGCGTCGCCATAGCCGTCGACCACGTTCATCAGAGACTCCGCATCGGGCAGGAAGGCGAACGGCATGTTCTCGATGAACAGCCGGGTGCCGACCTCGCGCGCCAGCGGCGCCAGCACATCGAGCGCGTGGTAGAAGTGCGTCACCATGCGGTCCCTCGGCATCGGAAACAGTGGATTGGGTTTACCGGGACCGACGATGATTCCGCTGGCTCCCAATTCCCCGGCGCAGCGAACGAATTTTGCCAGGAGATCAAGCGTATAGGCGCGCATTTCCGCGGCAGCGGCAGCGATGTTGATGTCGATGTTGGGCATGTTGACGGCAATCAGCCGCAACCTCCGTTCGCAGAGATTGCGAAGACCCCGGAGCTGTAAAGCGTCAAGCTCGGCCGGCCAGAGATGGCCGGGAAAGAACATCAGCTCGACGCCGCCATAGCCCTGGTCGGCGAGGCGCGCGACGGTGTCGAAGGCGCTGCCAGCGAAAATGTAGGAATAGGTGTTGACGCCAAAGCCTGCGGCCGGGTTTCTCATGTTTGTCTCCTCTCCTGTGCGAGGTGCCGGCCGGCGATGTAGCCGAAGGTCAGGGCCGGCCCGAGCGTGATGCCGGGCCCCGGATAATTTCCGTTCATGATCGAGCCCATGTCGTTGCCGCAGGCATAGAGCCCCAGGAACACGCCGCCGTCCTTGCGCAGAACGCGCGCGTAGCTGTCGGTCTTAAGGCCGATCGCCGTGCCGAGATCGGCAGGGACAATTCGCAGCGCGTAAAACGGCGGCTGCTCGATCGGTGCGACGCACGGGTTGGGCGATCGGCCGGGATCGCCGAGGTGACGCTGATAGATGGTGGTACCACGCCGGAATTCGGGGTCGAGCCCGATCCGGGCGGACACGTTGTATTTCTCCAAGGTTTTTGCGAGCGTCGATCTTTCGACGCCGATGGCCGCGGCGAGCGCGTCGATGCTCGGCGCCTCGATCAGTTCGCCGCTTTGGACGTAGCGCTTCACGCGATGGGTAAAGGGCTGAATGCGGCCGAGTCCGTATGCCCAGAGAAAGCGGCGATCGCAGACGAGATAGAAGGAACGGTTTACCACGTCGTTACCGTCGCGCAGCATGGCGAGGACGAACTCGTGGTAGGACAAGGCTTCATTGACAAATCGCTTGCCCGCCGCATTGACCGCGATGACCCCGGGCTTGGCGCGGTCGGTCACCGTATGCGGGAAGACACCCTGGATGCCATTTGCGCGTTTGAACAGCGACGCCGGCACCCAATAGCCGGGGCTCGCCACACGCGTGTTGAGGCTGGCGCGGACGGCGAGTGCGACATGCAGGCCGTCGCCGGTGCCAGCGGGAGCCGTGGCGGAAACCAAGCCGGAGCCAGTTGGAAACAACTGTTCGCGAAGTTCTGCATCGTGAGAGAAGCCGCCAGTCGCCAGCACGACACCCCTGCGCGCGCCGATGTTTCGTGAGCCGGAGAAATCCCGGATCGCCACGCCTTTGACGGCCTCGCCTTCGATCAGGAGTTGCTCGACGCTCGCGCCAAACAGGATATCGACATTGCGTTTGAGCAGCGATGCGTAGAGGCGGCCGGCCAGCGCATTGCCCAGATGCAGCGTCGTTCCACGCGGCGCGCGAAGCCGCTGCAGCGCATATTGCGAAACGAGATGCATTGCGCGCAGCGTCGAGCGCAGCGAGCGGCCGACCTTGCGCAGATGCGGGATGTCGAGCCGGTTGACCATCATGCCGCCGAACAAGGTGAATTCCGGCAGAGGCGGGCGCAGCCTGACAAAATTCGCGCCCAACGTGGCGCCGTCGAAACTGACGGGCTCGAGCACACGGCCGCCGGCGGTCGATCCTGGCTTTTCCGGATAGTAATCCGGGTACCTCTTCACCGACTGCAGCCGAACCTCGGTATTAGCTTCGAGGTAGTCGACCGCCTCCGGCCCGCGCGCCAGAAACGCTTCCCGCAAATCGGCATTTTCGGTTTCTGGAACGGTGTCGGCGAGATAGCTGGCGGCTTCCGACGGGCTGTCGTCGAGGCCCGCCTGCTTCATCTGCGTGTTGCCGGGAATCCAGACCATGCCGCCTGACCATGCCGTCGTGCCGCCGACGAACTCGGTCTTCTCGATCACGAGAACGCTCAGGCCTTCCGCGGCGGCGACAGCGGCCGCGGTCATGCCACCGGCACCCGCGCCAATGACAACGACATCGTAAGCGTCGGAAGCCGGCATGGTTGCGCCCGCGTGGTTGGGCTCAGACGATCTTGGCGTCGTCGGTGACCGGCGAGGTGATCACCAGGAACACCAGGTCGACCAGACCCGAATTGGAGATCGCGTGCTCCACCCCCGGCGGCAGGAAGATGAAATCATGCTTGCGTACCAGATGGTTCTTGCCGGCGATCTCCATCAGGCCCTCGCCTTCGAGTACATGGTAGATCTGCTCCTGAACCTGATGCTTGTGCCGCGCGACATGCGCCATCGGCTGATACATCGAAATCCGGTAATCGATATGGCGGCTGCCCGCGGTCTCCGGCATCACCAACGGCTTGGACAGCGCGCCGCCGAAATGATCGGGAAATTCGCGCCAGGGCACTTCGGCAATATTGCGGATGAAGGCGCCGCCCTTTTCTGAAGTCATTGTCGTTGTTTCCTCTTTAGGGTCTTGTTCAGCGATATTATCGCCCGTGCAGAAAATCCACAGCCTCGCGTCCGGCAATTTTCCCGAAAACAAGCGCACGCAGCACCGCCACCGCATTCGGCGCGGTACCGTAGAAATGCCCGGTGGTTTCTCCAGCGGCATAGAGGCCGGGCATCGCTCCCTGGTCGCCCAGCACTTCCGCCTTGGCGTTAGTGGCAAGGCCGCCAAAGGTATAGGCGATAGCGCCGATCAGGGGATAGGCGACGAACGGTGGTTGTGTGATCGCCCTCGCCCAGTTCGATTTCGGCGGCCGCAGCGTGGCCGCCGCCGCCAGCCCGTCGCAGCGCAAGGCATCGAAGCGCGCGGGATCGCCGGTCGCCGCCGCGTTGAAGGCGTCGACTGTCTCTTTCAGGTTGGCCGCGGGGATGCAGACCCGCGCCGCGAGTTCCTCAATCGAATGGGCCCGATAGGGCGGCACCTCCGACCTGATCGCGCGCTCATACCCTTCGATCTCGAACAGCCGGGAGTCGAGGATCGCATACGCCGTGCGTTTCGGCCGCGAGAAATGGATGTCGCGGGCAAACGTCTCCCAGGTCTCGTGCATCAGGCCGCCGCCTTCGTCGAAGAAGCGATGCCCGTGTTGATCGACCACGATGCCGTAGGGGTAGACCAGCACGACCGGCGCGGAATGTTGGCTGCGCGGGTCGACCGGTTCGATATGCATGCCGTTCCAGTCGCCGGAAATGCTCGCGCCCTGCTCGGTCGCGATGCGGATGCCGTCGCCGGTGTCGAAACGCGTTCCCGGCGAAATCAGCTTGATGATTTCGGCGCCCGACCCGAAATGCGCCCGCATCATCGCGGGATTGCCCTGGAATCCGCCGCAGCCGAGAATCACGGCATCGGCGCCGAGCGTGACGACGCCGTCACTGCACCGGGCCTCGACGCCGCCCACGCGATTTCCTTCCGCCATTATCAGGCGGTTCACCGGGCTGTCGTATAAGAACTTCACCCCGGCCCGCCCAGCGGCGTCGCGAAGTTTGTCGATGATGACGCCGCCACCGCCGACCGGCTGGATACGCGAGGGGCCGGTGCTGAGATAATAGACGGGTGTGGCGAACTCGACGCCGTGGCCCTGAAGCCAGCCGATCGTTGCGGTCGCGTTATCCGCCAGCGTACGGAAATAATCGGGATCGCCTTGCCCGCCACAGGCCCTAAGCATGTCGTCGGCGAAACCGGAATCGATTCTATCCGGCGCATCGAGCCGCATGTTCGACGGCGACCAGCGAGTATTGCCGCCGGCTTCATCCTCGCGCGATTTTTCCACGACCGTGATGTCGACGGCCACTCCAAGGCTACGCGCCGCTTCCGCCGCCGCAACCGCCGCGGCGAGCCCCGCCGCCCCGTGTCCGACAACAACCAGCTTGTGAGGGGTTTGCGGCATCGGGGGCCATCGCGGCTCGCGCGGGACTTCAGGTGACCAGCGCGCCACCGTCGATATAGACGATCGATCCCGTCGCAAAGCCGATGGTCATGAAGGCGAGGATTTGCCGGGCGATGTCTTCGCCTGTTCCTACCCTGCCGACCGGAAGACCGGCCGCAGTCTTGGCCAGCATGTCGCGGCGCGCGGCTTCCGGCATCGCCGCCCGGATTGGCGTGTCGATGATCCCCGGCGAAACGCAATTGACGCGGACGGGAGCGAGTTCGAGCGCGAGCGACCGCGCCAGCGACTCGATCGCGCCGTTGGCGGCGCCGACGATCGCGGAATTGGGCCGCGGGCGAAGGCTGAGGAAACCCGAAACCAGCGTCAGCGATCCGCCGGGGCGGATGTCGGCAAACCGCGCGACGCGCCAGGCGCCCCAGAACTTGCCTTCCATGGTGGCGCGCACGTCGTCCATCGCTACCGTCTTGAACGGGCCGGAGCGGAGTTGCGCCGCGGTGACCACGACGTGATCGACCGTGCCGCAAGCACGAAACAGCTCTTCAACACTCTGATCGCTGGTGACATCCGCCATGATCGCCTTGGCGCCCAGGGTGCCTGCGGCCGCATTCAGGCGTTCGCCATTGCGCGAAGCGATGATGACTTCGGCGCCTTCGCGTACCACGAGTTCAGCGGTCGAAAGACCGATGCCGGACGAGCCCCCGACGACAACGACCTTCTTGCCAGCAAGCATCATGACGTTTCCTCGATTTTCTTTTTTCAGTCGTTTTGTGACAATGTCGGGCGGTCTCGATGGCGACAACGATCAGGTCGGCTCGAATTGCGTGCCGATGCCCGGCTTGCTGCGTCCGAGCCCGGGCAGCTCCCAGACGCCGGCGCCGGAGGGATTGATATCGGCTGCGATATCGACGTCGATCAGATAGGGCTTGTTGGCGGCTATGCCCTTGCGGATGGCCTCACCGAGATCGCCGGCGCGATCGACGCGCACGCCCTCGACGCCGCAGGAGCGCGCCATCGCGGCGAAATCCGGATTGTAACGCTGACCGCTGACGGGATCGTGGAAGTCGGTGGCGAGTTCGCGGCCGCCGAGATAGCCGCGCTGCAGCCCGCGGATCGAGGCATAGGCGTAGTTGTTCCAGACCACCCAAACGACGGGGAGATTATATTCGACCGCGGTGCCCAGCACGTTGGCGTGCATGAAGAAGGCGCCATCGCCGCACACCGACACGCAGGGACGGTCGGGTGCCGCGAACTTCGCGCCCATCACGCCGGCGACGCCAAAGCCCATCGGCCCAAAGCCCATCGAGCCGATCAGCGAGTCCGGCCGCTTCGGCTTGCAGAAACTCAGCAGCCAATTGTGGTGCACGCCGATGTCGCTGACCAGAATCGCATTTTCCGGCAGCGCCTTGTCGATCTCGAGCGCAGCGCGCTGCGGATTGATCGGCGTGGTGTCGTCGGAAAAACCCGGGGCGACGAACTTGTCCCACTCTTGTCGATAGGTGTCGATCTGCGCCAGCCATTTCTTGCGGGCATCGGCGCGCCTGGTCAGGTCGGCGCGGCGGTCAAGTTCGGCATGGATTTGGCGCAGGAAGGTGCGGACATCGGCCATCAGGCCGAGCGCGACCGGATAGTTGCGGCCGATCTCCTCGGGATCGATGTCGACGTGAATGAGGCGCGTGGGCGGAATGGTGAAGGAATAACCGGGGATCCACGAGCTCGAGGTGCGGTCGTCGAAGCGCACGCCGAGCGCCAGCAGCACGTCGGCCTGCCTGGTGGCCTGATTGGCCTGGTAGTGGCCGGCGCGCGCGACGAGGCCGAGCGCCAGCGGATGGTTGCAGTCGATGGCGCCAAGGCCCGAGGCCGACGCCGCCACCGGAATCTGTAGCCGCTCGGCGAGCCTCAGGAGTTCCTCCGCGGCGCCGCCATAGCGCACGCCCTGCCCGACCAGCATCACCGGCCGCTCGGCACCGAGCAGCATGTCGACCGCCTTGACCACGCCTTCCGGATCGGCGCCGCAGCGGCTGGAGATATTGCCGTTCCAGGCGTGCGCGTTCGGCGCTTCCTCGGCGGCCGATTCCATGAACACGTCGAACGGAACGTCCAGCACCACCGGCCCCGGGCGGCCCGTGGTCATGGTCTTCCAGGCCTGCCGGATCGCCAGCGGAACCATCTCGCCGCGCGTCGGCTGGAATACCTTCTTGCAATAGGACCGCACGGTGGAGGGGAAGTCGGCCTGATAGTGCCGGTACAGTTCCTGAAACGCGCCGCGGTTGAACTGGCTGGTCGGCACGTTGCCGGTCACCGCCAGAAACGGAACCGAGTCGAGGAACGCGTTGCCGAGCGAGATCGGCAGGTTGGCCGAGCCCGGCCCGCAGGAAGTGAAGGTCGCGGTCGGCCGCCCCGACACCCGGTAATAGACGTCCGCCATGAACCCGGCGACGCTCTCGTGATGCACCGAGATGGTCTTGAGTTCGTGGGATCGCTCGTAGAGCGCATCAATGAACTGGATGTTGCCGTGGCCGCACAGGCCGAACACCTGCGGCACTTTTTCCTGGATCAGATAATCGACGATAACCTGGGCTCCATTGAGCGCATTGCGAGGCGACATCGCGTTTCTCCCTACCGGTTCGACTTCTATCAGGAGATCGGCATAGTTGCTGTTCTGCCGAAACTGCCAAGCCCGCGGCACCCTATTTACCACAATGCTGTACGTCAATTGATATTGTAGCACTGCGTTAAGCCAGCGAGCGTGGCCCGGGTTACGCGTGACTCAAGGGGCCACAAGTCGCGGAATTTTATCGAGCCGCATGACGTGACGTCCGAGGGAACGCGCCTCGATCGCGACGGCGCGGGCGCTCATCGAGACTGAGCGGCGCGCTGCCCTGCCGTTGTGCCGGCGATCTTGCCGAACACTGCGCCATTCATCAGACCGGTGCCGCCGGGATAGTTGAAGTAGAAGATGCCACCGACCAACTCGCCGGCAGCGAACAGACCGGGGATCGGCGCGCCATCGGTGTCAATGACCCGCGCGCTGGTGTCAATCTTCAGTCCGCCGAAGGTGAAGGTGAGCCCGCAGGTCACGGCGTAGGCTTCGAAAGGCCCCTGATCCACCGTGTTGGCCCAATTCGATTTCGGAATCGCGAGGCCCCTGGTGCCACGGCCGTCCTTGACGTTCGGGTCGAACGGCACTTCGGTCATCACCGCCTTGTTGTAGTTCCGAATCGTCTCGATTGCCTTTTCGGCGTTGACGTCGTCGAGTTTCTTGACAAGTTCCTCAAGCGTATCCGCACGAACCTTGGTAACACGTTTGATGCGGTACTCGTCGCGCAGCATCGGGATAATCTTGCTGTCAAATACCTGCCAGGCGAACTGCCCGGGCTGCATCAGGATCACGCGGCCATATTTCGCATAGGTGTAGTTACGGAAATCGGCGCCCTCGTCGACGAAGCGCTCACCATTGGCATTGATCATGATGCCCCAGGGATACGAGTGCTTCTGAAAATTGTCGCCGACAGTGAGATCGCCGAACTCCGGTGCATTGCGATCCCAGCCGACGGCGTGGCCGCCCGACCAGTTGCCGGTCGGCATGGCGCCGATATCGAGCGCCATCCTGATGCCGTCGCCGGTATTGAAGCGAGTGCCGCGGATCTTGGCGAGTTCCCACAGCGGACCAAGATAGCGCGTGCGCATTTCGGTGTTGGCCTGGAAACCGCCGGCGGCCAACACCACGCACTTCGCCTTTACCTCGACCGTCTTGCCGTTGTATTTGACCTTTGCACCTTTGACACCGTCATCGTCGGCGATCAGCAAAATTGCCCTCGCACCGTACGCGATAGCCACATTGTTCTTGCGTGCGATCTTGGTCCAGCCTTCGACCAGGCCTGGTCCGCCGCCCCAGGCCTCTACCGTCAGCCCGCCCCAGAATTTGAACATGCCGTTGATCTTGTAGGCTTGGCGCCCCCAGATCGGCATGAAGCGCATCCCCTTGTCACGCATCCAAAGCATGGTTGCCTTGCTGCGCGTGACCAACAGTTCGCACAGATCAGGATCGGTGCGGTATTCGGTGACACGACCCATGTCGTCGAAGAATTTTTCTTCGGTATAGGTTCCGAAATCGGACTTCGACACTTCCTCGGCGGTAAGATCGGGCATCAACGCGCGCAAGTCTTCGACGCCGTCATAGACGCAGCGGAAAGCGCCGGCGGTGAATCGGCTATTGCCACCGGCCTCTTCCTCGGGCGAGCGCTCCAACATCAAGACCGAGGCGCCGCTTTCTGTCGCGGCAAGGGCTGCACAAAATGCTGCATTGCCGGCGCCAACAACAATCACGTCAACGGAAGCAGGGAGCGCTGAACTCATTTCCAGGGGCCCTTATATTGAACTCGATCTTGAACTTGTTCAGTAGCGCAGCGCCGCAATCGCTCGAGATGCGCAGCCTTCGCCGACCCGTTTGGCGCCGCCATCTTCTCGCGGCGACCACCACTCATAGCGCCGCAGGCCTCCGAGTCAAGCTTACTGCCAAATTGTGAGTTGTCATTTGTCATTACGGAAGATGTGGTGGTATGACTACGAACGCGAAGGATCGAGTGACGCGATGCTCTCGCAGCTGAGGAACACCAATCCTGCAAGCATTAGCCGGGAGGCCTGCCATGAGCACGATTTCCGCCGCCAAAACCGGCCCAACCGAAATTCCGATGCTGATCGGCGGCGAATGGCGGGCTGCCGCAGAGGCCTACGAGGTCCTCGATCCCTATCGCAACGCGGTGGTCGCGCATGCCCCGCGCTCGACCCTGCAGGACCTCGATGACGCGCTCCAGGCGGCCGTTCAGGCCAAGGCGAAAGCCGCGGCCACGCCGGCCTATGAGCGCGCCGCGCTGCTGCGCCGCGCCGCGACATTGTTGGTGGAACGCGCGGATCGGATCGCTGACGTGATGTCGCGCGAGACCGGCAAGGCGATCAAGGACGCCAAGGCCGAGATCATCCGCTCCCAGGATACGCTCTCGCTGTCGGCCGAAGAGGCGGTACGCATCGAGGGCGAACACATCCCGCTCGACTCCAGCGCCATGGGCGCGGGAAAGATCTGCTTCATGCTGCGCTTTCCGGTCGGCGTGGTAGCGGGGATCACGCCCTTCAATGCACCGGTCAATCTCGCATGCCACAAGATCGCGCCGTCGATCGCGGCCGGCAATACGCTGGTGCTGAAGGCGCCGCCGCAATCGCCGGGCGTGATCCACGAACTGGCGCAGGTCTTCGTCGACGCCGGCACGCCCGCCGGTATTCTCAACGTGCTCTATGGCGACATTGTCGGCCCGGCGCTGGTCAGCGACCCCAGAGTCGATTTCATCACCTTCACCGGTTCGCCGCGCGCCGGGGCCCAGATCAAGGCGGCCTCTGGATTGCGCCGGGTCGCGCTCGAACTGGGCGGCAACGGTGTCACCATCGTTCACGAAGACGCCGATATCGCCGAGGCGGCCCCGGTCTGTGCCCGCAATTCGATGCGGCTGGCCGGTCAAAGCTGCATCTCGGTGCAGACTGTCTATGTCCACCGCAGCCGCTACGAGAAATTCATCGAGCTCGTCGTCGCTGAAGTAAAGAAGCTCAGGCTCGGCGATCCCCTCGATCCCGCAACCGATGTCGGCACGCTGATCAACGAAGGCGCCGCGCAACGTGTCGAATCCTGGATCAAGGAAGCCGCAGCCGGCGGCGCAACGGTTTTGACCGGCGGCAAGCGCCACGGCGCGCAGATCGAGCCGACCGTGATCGCCGGCGTCCGACCGGAGATGAAAGTCGTCTGCGACGAGGTGTTCGGGCCGGTGATCAGCATCGCGGCCTATGACGATATCGACGCGGTGTTCCGCACCGTCAGCGAAAGCCGGTTCGGGCTGCAGACCGGCATCTTCACGAAGTCGACGGAACTCGCGATCCGGGCGGTGCGGAACCTGCGCACCGGCGGCGTCATCATCAACGGCAGCTCGACCTGGCGCACCGACCAGCTCGCCTATGGCGGCGTGAAGGACTCCGGCATCGGTCGCGAGGGCCCGCGCTATTCGATCCGCGACATGACCGAGGAGCGCATGGTGCTTTTCAACTACTAGGGCTGCCGCAGGGGGTTGTCTCGACGCGGCCCAGCGGCCAATGATAGGCGCCAGCACAATCCGACGATGTCGCATGGAGGCTTAATCCGGTGAATCCGCGTACCAAGCAGAAGACCCCTGAGAAGCCGGCCGGTCCGCGCAAGGCCGCCGTCGCCAAGCTGGTGCCGCCGCAGCACGACGATATCGACGACGACGCCGACGACCGCCAGCGAGTGGGCGTCCAGTCGCTCGGTCGTGCCTTCGGGATCCTCGAGCAGGTAGCGCATCACCGCGAAGGTATCGGCCTGGCCGAGCTCAGCAAGCTGGTCGGCCTGCACAACTCAACCACCTTCCACCTCGCCAAGACCATGGTGTCGCTGGGCTATCTGCGCCAGGAGAAGGATTCCAAGCGCTACCGCATCGGCCGGCCGCTGTTCGCGCTGGCTGCCAGCGCGCTGGACGAAATCGAAATGGTCAATGTCGCCACCCCGATCCTCGAGGAGCTTTCGCGCGAAACCGGAGAAAGCGCCCATTTTGCCGTACGAATGGGCGACGCCGTCGTCGTCATCGCCCGCACTAGCGGCCCCGGCGCGTTTCAGCTGACCGACCGCGTCGGCGTGGTGCGGCCGGCCCATTGCACCGCGCTCGGCAAGATCATCTTGGCTTCGCTTCGCCCGGACCAGCTGACGCGTTTCCTGGAACGCATCGACATGAAGCCATCTACCAAGAAATCGATCACCGACACTGCGGTATTGGTGCGCGAAATCACCGAGATCAAGCGCACCGGCATCGCCTTCGACGATGGCGAGTTCAATCCGGAAGTGCGCTGCGTCGCGGTGCCTGTGACGGATTTTACCGGCCAGGTGATCGGCGCGCTCGGAATTTCCGGTCCGATCTGGCGGCTGTCCAACCAGGCGCTGCACAACAGCGCCCAGATCGTTCAGGCGACCGCCAACCGGCTGTCCGCCGAATTCGGTGCCAATGGCGGCGCGAAATCTTCCTAAAGATCCCAGGATGGCGCTTTTGGCGTTGACAGCGGATGTCGCGTCCGGAGATATTATCCAACAATAGAAAAACGTCTCTCACATTCTCGCATACGGCGGAATTGAAGGGGGACATCGCCACCGCCGCTGGGAGGAGACCAACGATGACCCGCTACAGCCGACGAACCCTGCTGAAAGCCAGCGCCGCCTTTGCCGGCACTTCGACACTCGGATTTCCGTCCATCGTCTACGGCCAGGCGGAGAAGATCAAAATCGGCCACCTCACGCCGCTGACCGGCTTTCTCGGCGCGCTCGGCGCCTATGCCCAGCTCGGCATCCGCATGGCGGAAGAGGAAATCAACCAGGCCGGCGGCGTCATAGGCCGGCAGCTCGACATCACGTCGGAAGACTCGGTCAATCCCGCCACCGCCGCGACCAAGGCGCAGCGCATGCTGGAGCAGGACGGCGTCGCGGTATTGATGGGCGAGATCAATTCGGCTTCCGCGCTGACCATCATGCAGGTCGCCGAGCGCAACAAGCGGCTGTTCATGCAGATCGGCGCGCGCTCCGACGCGCTGCGCGGCAAGAACTGCAACAGATACACCTTCCACGTCGATATCCCCTCCACGGTGATGGTCAACGCGGTCGGCAAGGCCCTGGTTCGCGACAACATGATGAAGGACAAGAAGTTCTACACGCTGACCGCGGACTACATCTTCGGCCATGATCTCGCCCGTGCGGCCAAGTCGTTCTTCGACGCCAATGGCGGCAAGCTGATCGGCGACGAACTGGTCGCCACCGACGTCACCGACTTCAGTCCCTATCTGCTGAAGATCCGCCAGGCCAAGCCGGACGTGGTCTGCTCCAACCTCGCCGGCAACCAGGTCACCAATCTGGTCAAGCAATACGCCGAATTCGGCCTGCCCTACCCGATCGTCGGCTTCAATCTCAACACCGCCGACGCCTGGGCGGCCGGCGACGGCAATCTTGCCGGCACCTGGCCGACGGTCTGGTATCATACCCTGGATCTGCCGTCTTCGAAGACCTTCGTGGCCAACTTCATCAAGAAGAACGGCAAGCCGCCGGAGAACCACGCTTGGATCGAATATGTTTCGCTGAAGATGATGGCGCAGGCCATGAACGAAACCAAGTCGACCGACACTGACAAGCTGATCGCCTACTTCGAGAAAGAAACGCAGTTCGACATCCTGAAGGGACGCAAGGGCTTTTTCCGCTCGTGGGATCACCAGCTGATGCAGGAAGCCTACCCCTTCACGGTCAAGGCCAAGGGCCAGGCCAAGAACAAGTGGGACACGCTCGAACTCGGCGGGGCCATCCCGGGTCCGAACGAATCGCTCGAAACCATCGCCCTGACCAAATCGCAGAACCCCTGCTCGATGTAATCGCCGCGTCGGTCACCCAGCGCCCGCGCCCTTTCAGCGCGAGCGCCGGGTGACGGCGTTTACTGGCCTGCTCGCCGCCACCCCCACCCAGTGCCTACCGGGATCAACATGCAGTTCGGGTTCTTGCTGGAACAGGTGGTGAATGGCCTCGTACTCGGAGGCTATTATCTCCTGATCGCGCTCGGGCTGTCGCTGATCTTCAGCGTCGGCGGCGTGGTCAATCTGGCGCATGGCGCGTTCTACGCGCTGGGCGCCTATGCCTCGGTCGAGATCACGAAATATCTCGGTTTCGGTCCCGCGATGGTGCTGTCGCCGATCGCGGTCGCGATGCTCGGCATCCTGTTCGAACGCTATATCCTGCGCCGCTTCTACACCGCCGATCCGATCCTGAGCCTGCTGGTCACTTTCGGCCTTGCGATGGTCACCGAGCAGGCCATCCGTATCATCTGGGGCGCCGCTCCCCTGTCGGCATCGATACCGCCGGTGTTTCGCGGCTCGGTGATCGTCGGCGATTTCCTGTTCTCGCGTTATCGCCTGCTGATCCTGGCCGTGGTCGCCGCGGTGCTGCTCGGGGTCTGGCTGTTGCTGCACAAGACCTCGTTCGGCCGTGTCGTGCGCGCCGGCATCCAGCGGCCGGACATGGTCGCAGCCCTCGGCATCCGGCTGCAGCCCTATATGACCGCCATCGTCATGCTCGGCGTCGGCATGGCCGCGATGGGCGGCGCGTTCTTTGCGCCGATCACGATCGTGCATCCGGCGATGGGCGCCGAGATCATCACCGTGGCCTTCGTCGTCGTGGTGATCGGGGGACTAGGAAGCTTCTGGGGCGTCGTGATTTCAGCTCTTCTGGTCGGGGTCGTGCGCGGCATCACCATTCATTTTGTCCCGGCAGCCGGCGAGGCATCGATCTACATCCTGATGTTCGTGGTGCTGCTGGTGCGACCGCGCGGCTTGCTCGGCGAGCGTATCGAGAAATTCGAATGACCCTGTCGCCCGCCTCGAAATACCGGCCGCTGCTGCTGGCGGCGCTGGCCCTGATCGCGCTGCCGTTCGCGTTGCACCTACTCGGCCTGTCGCTCAACACCGGAATCATGGTGGTGGCGCTGGCGATCGCGACCATGGGTCTCAATCTCTGCGTCGGCTACACCGGGCTGGTGTCGTTCGGCCACGGCACCTGGTTCGGCATCGGCGCCTACGCCGCCGGCCTGATCCAGCTGCACTGGTTCCGCGGCGAGATTTGGCTGCCGCTGCTTCTGTCGATGGTCGTGGTGGCGGGCGCATCGACCTTGGTCGGAATAGTCGTGCTGCGGCGGCGCGGCGTCTACTTCTCGCTGCTGACGCTGGCGCTCGCCGCTCTCACCTACACCACGGCGTTCCGCTGGAGCGAGGTCACCGGCGGCGAGGACGGCCTCGGCGGCCTGAAGCGCGGCAGCATCGGCGGCTTCAGCCTCGATAGCGCCCTGACCTATTACATCGTCGTCGCGGTGATCGGGCTGGCCGTGCTGTACCTGCTGCTTCGGCTGTCCCGCTCGCCGTTCGGCCATGTGCTGATGGGGATCCGCGAGAACCAGCTGCGCGCCACCTTCCAGGGCTATCCGGTCGAGCGCTACAAGCTCGCCGTGTTCGTAATCTCGGCGGTGGTGACCGGCCTTGCCGGCGGGCTGATCGGGTTCCAGAACTATCTGGTCTCAGCCGAAGCGGTTTCGGTGCCGTTCTCCGGCGAACTGCTGGCGATGGTCGTGATCGGCGGCATGCGCAACATGCTGGGACCCGCGCTCGGCGCGCTGTTCTTCATTCTGTTCCGCGAAATGTTTTCGATCTGGACGCCGAACTGGCTGCTATGGTTCGGACTGATCTTCGTCGCCTTCGTGCTGTATTCGCCGGGCGGCCTGGTCGGGATCTGGGAAACCGTGATCAAGCGCTGGCGGCCGGCGCCGGAAGAATCAGCCGCCATGAGCCGGCGCAAGATCTACGAAGGCCTGCCGCTGCCGGGGTTCCTGATGCCCGAAAGCCTCAAGGGCACCGTGCTTGAGGTTGCGGGCGTCGCCAAGCATTTCGGCGGCATCCGTGCCGTATCGAATGCAAGTCTTGAAGTCGGCGCCGGCCAGATCCACGCCTTGATCGGCCCGAATGGCGCCGGCAAGACCACGCTGTTCAACCTGATCTCGGGCCTGTACCCGACCGACGCCGGGACCATCCGGCTCAACGGCCACGAGATCCAGAATGTGCCGTCCGACCTGATCTGTCACCGCGGGCTGGCGCGTTCGTTCCAGATCACCAACCTGTTCAAGGGGCTGTCGATCTACGAAAATCTGCGGCTGTCGCTGCAGGCCCAAAGCCCCGGGCGCTTCAACATCTGGCGCGATATCGACAGCGATCCCGAGGTGCACGGCCAAACCGCGGAACTGATCAAGTTCCTCGGCCTCGAAGGCATCGAGGGAATCGAGGGCGGCGAACTCTCCTATGGCGGGCAACGGCTCGTCGATCTCGGCATCGCGCTCGGCTCCAAACCGCAGGTGCTGCTTCTCGACGAGCCGCTGGCGGGCCTTGCCGCCGCCGAGCGCGAGCGGGTCTCGAACCTGATCAAGAGCGTGGCGGTGAACATTCCCGTCCTGATCGTCGAGCACGACATCGACCGGGTGCTCGGCTTCTCGCAGGCGGTCACGGTGATGAACCAGGGCGAAGTGCTGATGACCGGCTCGCCCGACGCGGTGCGCGCCGACCAGCGGGTGCAGCAAATCTATACTGGCACCGGCATCCCCGAGGTCGAGCACAAGCGCTGCGACGACGCCAAGGCGGAAGCCGCGCAGATCCTGCGCTTCGAGGCCGTCAACTCCTACTATGGCAAGAGCCACATCCTCAACGACGCCACGCTGGACGTGCGCGAGGGCGAGATCGTCGCCTTGCTCGGGCGCAACGGCGCCGGCAAGTCAACGCTGTTGAAGACGCTGGCCGGGCTGGTGCCGCTGGCCTCGGGGAAAATCGAATATGAGGGCCGCGATATCGCCGGCCTCTCAGCTCCCGATATTTCCCGCCTGGGCATCGGCTATGTGCCGCAGGGCCGCGGGCTGTTCGCGGGCATGACGGTGCGGGAAAATCTCTCGCTCGGACGCTTGGCGCGCAAGACCGACGGCAGCCATGGCGTGGTGTGGAGCGAGGAGCAAATTCTCGAATATTTCCCGCGCCTGAAGGAGCGCATCAATGTCCCGGCGGATTATTTGTCCGGCGGCGAACAACAGATGGTGGCGGTCGCCCGCGCGATGTCGGGCAACGTCAAACTGCTGCTGCTGGACGAGCCGTTCGAGGGCCTGGCGCCGACCGTTATCCTCGAACTGTTCAAGGTGTTCGACCTGTTGCGCCGGCACACCTCCATCGTGATCGTAGAGCACAACCTCGATCTGGTGCTGGCGCTGGCCGACCGCGTGTTCGCGCTGGAGCGCGGCGCGGTGTTCCACCAGGGCCCTGCGGCCCCGCTGCTGACCGACCTCGACTACCGCAAGAAGATCCTATGGCTGTGAGACATCCAGCTTGGGAGATGGGGCTCCTGCACGTGGAGCAGATACCGCCAAAGCGCCGCATGCAACGGCAGGCTCCGAATGAATCGACTCAAGCGTTCAACGGAACGGTAGCGACATGAATCGCATCGTATCGCAGGTTCTCGATCATTTGAATCCTCACCGTGTCGCTCTTGAGCGGAGCTGCGTTCGCCATGGCTCTGACGAGGTTGCTATGACGATCGCGCGCTCGAATCAACGGTGGCCCGTGGTGATAGGCCTGCTTGCGACCGCACTCCTGTGGTTCGCGACCGCAGCAAACGCCGCCGATGGTGTTGGAACGATCGCCGTCTTCACCAAGAATTCCACTAACCCTGCCTATGAAGCGTTTCGCATCGCGGCCGACAAGATAGCGGCGACGACGGGAACGCGAGTCGTGCACTTCGTTCCCAAACAGCCCGACAATGTCGACGAGCAGAAAGCGATGGTCGACCAACTCCTCAAGGCTCCCCCCGATGTCGTCGTCTTCATTCCCGTCGACGACGTCGCCATGGTCGATTCCGTGAAGAAGCTCAACGAGGCAGGGATCCCCATCGTGCTGGTCTCCAATCCGCTGCCCGGCCACTTCGTCACTTATGTCGGCGCCGATGATCTCGAGATCGGCTACCGTGAAGCCCGCTATCTGTTCGAGAAGCTCGGCGGCAAGGGCAAGGTCGTCATCATCGAGGGCACACCGGCAGCGCCGACCAATCGTGAACGTCTGCGCGGCTATCAGCGGGCGATTGCCGAGCACCCTGCGATTGAGGTTCTCGCGTCCGGAGTGGGAAATTACCAACAGCCGGATGCGAAGCGGCTGATGGCCAAGTTTCTCGCCGAGCATCCGCAGATCGACGCGGTCCTGTCCGCCAACGACAGCATGGCGCTCGGCGCCCTTGAGGCGCTGAAAGCCGCGAACCGAAGTGCAGTCGTCATCGGCATCAACGGCATCCTGCCGGCGGTCCGGCAGATTGAAGCCGGCGCGATGCTGGCGAGCGTCGACTTCAACATGTTCAAGATCGGCTGTGCGGCGACGCGCGCCGCCGTGCGCCAACTCAAGCACGAGACGTTGCCGGAGAAGGTGATCCTGCCGGCGGATGTCATCGACAAGAGCAACTACCAGGCCTGGCTCGTTCCGGTCGAACAGCGGTCGTGCCCGGAATGGCGTGAGATCACGCGATGACGCGAACGCAAGCATTGTCATAGCCAGGCCAAGACGGCCTGTGCCTGGCGCACAAGGGAGGAAGAAAATGAAGCGAATCCAAGCGCTCCTGGCCACGGTGCTACTGGCCACATTGCCGCTGCCGACACAGGCAGCAGAGTCGATCAAGATCGGCATGGTGGTGCCGCTCACCGGAGCTATCGCCGATGCCGGCCGTTACGGCCTGCAAGGGGCGAAACTCGCTGTCGAGGAGATCAACGCCGAGGGCGGCGTGCTCGGACGCCCACTGGAGCTCATCGTCGAGGATGACCAGACCCTGAACCCGACCACGGTGCTGGCCTTCACCAAGCTTGCCGATAACAAGGGCATCGTCGCCTTCCTCGGCCCGACCCGGAGCACGCAGATCCAGGCCATCACCCCCAGCGTGCTGCAGGCCGCGCGGCCCGTGCTGATCGGCGGCACGGATCCGAGCCTGACCAAATCCGGCAATCCTTGGCTATTCCGCTTCCGGCCGAACGATACCTACACCGCGCGCGCCATGGCCGAGTTCGGCGCCGAAAAACTCGGCAAGCAGAAATGGGCGATCGTGCATGCCACGGATGCCTTCGGCACAAACGCCAAGTCGCTCTTTGTCGAAGCACTGAAAGCGCGCGGCATCATGCCCGTCATGACCGAAGGCCAGCCGAACAGCTCGCCTGACTACACGGCGGTGGCGCTCGCGGTGAAACAATCCGGCGCCGACATCCTGGCCACTTTCATCACATTCGAACCGGATGTCGGGATCTTTGCCCGCCAACTGCGACAACTCGGCGTCAATGTGGTCTGGCTGGGGTCGCCCTCAATCACCACCACGACGGCCCGCAAGCTGGCCGGTGCGGCGCTTTACGGCACCTATGCGGTGGCGGATTTCCACCCTGACGCCAATGCCGAAGCGAAGGCGTTCGCGGCAAAATATTCCAGCCTTTACAAGACCACGCCGGATTTTTTCGCCTCCTGGCCTTATGACGCCGTCCACGTCCTGGCCAAGGCCATCACAGCCGCCGGGGACACCGCGCCCGAGAAAATCCGTCAGGCCCTGCTTGCGGTCAAAGGCTATCAAGGCGTCGAGGGAACCTACAATTTCGACGCCAAAGGCGACGGCCTGCACGGCTATAACATCGTCAAGAACAACAATGGCGATGTCGTTGTCGAACAGCGCATCGATTTCAAGGATTAAGGAGATCGCGATGAAGATCATGGTGATCCAGGGCGCCAACATGGCCGCCCTGGGCAAGCGACAGCCGGAGATCTATGGAACGACCACCGCCGCCGAACTCGACACGCTGATGCGTTCGCATGCAGAATCTCGCGGGGGCCACCTCGACATCTTCTACACCCATGTCGAAGGCGAGGCGATCGGCCGCGTCTACCAGGCCGTCGACGATGGCATTGATGGCCTCCTGATCAATCCGGCCGGCTTTCTCCATGCCGGCTACGCGCTGCGCGATTGCCTGCGATCCATCAAGCCACCCATCGTCGAAGTTCATATGAGCAATATCGACAGGCGCGGACTGCATTCGGTGACGGCCGAGGTCGCCCACGGTGTCGTGGCCGGCTTCGGTATCAGATCCTACCTTTACGGCCTCGACGCGCTGTTCGACTTGATCACCGAGCGAGCCGCAGGCGCGACCAAGACCTTAAATCCATCCAATCAATTCACTGCAGAAGGATTAAGCTTTGGATCAAGCCGAACTCCATAAAGGCATTCTCATCGGCCAGCCCTCACACGATTGAATGACCGTCGATGCGCAATGAAGGACCACGATTTTTTTATCCCACCGAACATAGCTGCCACGTCGGATAAGCCTAACGCCGAACGTAGCTGAACCTCCGCCGTCGCGCGTGCCCGCTCGTAGGGACGCCAAGTCCGTCCCGGCGGTTAAACCGGAGCGGTGAGTAAGTTATAACAAAAGTGGTCGCGGGGACATGCAACCATCTCAAATTGCTATTTCAGGCGGTCGCTTAGCGTTGCCCTCCGAAGGTGGAGACCACACGTTCGAATCGTGTCGGCGCCCGATCGTTCGACTTCGCGCGATATCGTTGATTCCCATTGCCGCTGGAAAGATGGAGCACGATCAATGATCAGGTCTGCCGTGGAAGTCCTTCAGGCGATCCTCGACCACCCCAAGGATCGACAACATCCGATCCTGGACATCGCCCGACGTGACCTATGTGTCGCTCAGCAATCCGGGGCTCAAACCGTTCAAGCCCTGGCGCGGAACGGCGGAGGGGCCGGAGGTGATCGTCAAGACGCTCGACGACGTCGGGCGCTATTGGGCCGTCGAGGCCTTCGAGCCGAAGACCGTGTTCGGTTCCAGCGAGCAT
>Ga0265340_10000257_pt1 | contig 27736 bp, 23 predicted proteins | sample 4CB225metaG_FD_202082 | JGI IMG/M metagenome (GOLD analysis project Ga0265340, IMG submission 202082) | Rhizosphere microbial communities from Carex aquatilis grown in University of Washington, Seatle, WA, United States - 4-CB2-25 metaG | ecosystem: Host-associated > Plants > Roots >...
CGGACGCCAAGGGCGTCATCCAGATCTTCAACGTCGGTGCCGAGCGCATGCTGGGTTACTCGGCCGCTGAGGTCATGAACAAGATCACGCCGGCCGACATTTCCGATCCGAATGAAGTGGTTGCGCGCGCCGAAGCGCTGAGCCTCGAACTCGGAACCCCGATCACGCCGGGCTTCGAGGCGCTGGTCTTCAAGGCCTCGCGCGGAATCGAGGACATCTACGAACTGACTTACTTCCGCAAGGATGGCAGCCGGTTCCCGGCTGTAGTGTCCGTCACAGCACTGCGCGACGCGCAGGAGGCCATCATCGGCTATCTGCTGATCGGCACCGACAACACCGCGCGCAAGTTGGCGGAGGACGCGCTGCTCAAAGCTGGAGCTTTGCAGCGCGCGATTTTCAATAGCGCCAATTTCTCGAGTATCGCCACGGACGCCAAGGGCGTCATCCAGATCTTCAACGTCGGTGCCGAGCGCATGCTGGGTTACTCGGCCGCTGAGGTCATGAACAAGATCACGCCGGCCGACATTTCCGATCCGAATGAAGTGGTTGCGCGTGCCGAAGCATTGAGTCTTGAGCTCGGAACCCCAATCACGCCAGGCTTCGAGGCGCTGGTCTTCAAGGCCGCCCGCGGGATCGAGGACATCTACGAACTAACTTACATCCGCAAGGACGGAAGCCGGTTTCCCGCCGTGGTCTCCGTCACCGCGCTGCGCGACGCCCAGGAAGCGATCATCGGCTATCTGCTGATCGGAACCGACAACACCGCGCGCAAGGACATTGAAGACAAGCGGCTCTGGGCGGAAGAAAGCTTTCAGCTGATGGTCGAAAGCGTCACCGATTGCGCCATCATCATGCTCGACGAGGAAGGCCGCGTGAAGAGCTGGAACGCGGGCGCGCAGCGTATCAAAGGCTACGATGCAAAGGAAATCATCGGTCAACCCATTTCCTGCTTCTTCACCCAGGAAGACATTGACGCCCACGAACCCGAGCGCGCTTTGCGGGAGGCCGCGTCCAAGGGGCGGTTCGAAGACAATGGCTGGCGCGTGCGCAAAGACGGCTCCAAGTTCTGGGCGAACGTCGCCATGACGGCGGTCCGCGATTCGGACGGGGAGCTGCGCGGCTATGCAAAGTTGGCGCGGGATATGACCGAGCGCCGGCGCGTGGAAGCCGAATTGAATGACGCCAAAGTCTTGGCCGAAGCGGCCAACCTTGCCAAGTCGGAATTCCTCTCCAGCATGAGCCACGAGCTGCGCACGCCGCTCAACGCCATCCTCGGTTTCGCGCAGTTCATGCAATCCGATACCCCGGCGCCGACGCCGACCCAGACGCTCAGCATCAATCAGATTCTCCAGGCAGGTTGGTTTCTGCTCGATCTGATCAACGAAATCCTGGACCTCTCACTGATCGAATCCGGGAAAGTGGCACTATCTCTGGAACCAGTGTCGCTCGCCGAGGTTCTGTCCGATTGCCAAGCCATGATGGAACCGCTTGCGCAAAAGCGTGGCATCACGATGACGTTTCCAGAATTCGACCCACCGTGTTTCGTTACGGCCGACAGAATCCGTCTGCGGCAGATCTTCGTCAACCTTCTTTCCAACGCCATCAAGTACAACCGCCAGGGCGGGTCAATCGTGGTGGAATGCGTTGCGCATCCGCCGGGATTCGTTCGGCTGGACGTGACCGACACGGGCCTGGGGCTGACGCCCGATAAACTGGCGCAGCTCTTTCAGCCGTTCAATCGCCTGGGACAGGAGAAAGGTGTCGAGCAAGGAACCGGCATCGGCTTGGTGGTGACCAAGCGCTTGGTTGAAGTGATGAACGGTACGATCGGCGTGGACAGCACGGTCGGTCAGGGAAGCGTTTTCTGGATCGAGCTGATCGCCACCGACCCGCCGCAATCGGAGCCGGTGAAGGCGGCCCCCGAAATTTCCCTGCAGCTTCAGGCCAAAGACTCTGTCCCAGCACATACGGTGCTTTACGTGGAGGATAACCCGGCCAATTTGAAGCTGGTCGAGATGCTCCTCGCACGTCGCCCGGATTTCCGTCTTCTGACGGCCGGGGATGGAGATCTCGGCATTTCGCTGGCACGGGCCCGCCTGCCCGATGTGATCATCATGGACATCAATCTGCCCGGCATCAGCGGCATCAGTGCGCTGTCCATCCTTCGCAAACACAGCACCACGGCGCACATTCCGGTCATCGCGCTGAGCGCCAACGCCAATCCTCGCGACATCGAAAGAGGCATGGAGGCGGGATTTTTCCGCTATCTCACCAAACCGATCAGAGTCGATGAGTTGATGGACACACTAGACCTGGCGCTGGCCATGGCGGACGCCGACCGGCCTTCCACACCGCAGGCGGCGTGATGCGATGATCGATGTTGCAAGACTCCTAAGCGCCAAAATCCTGATCGTCGACGATCAGCAAGCCAACGTGACGCTGCTCGAGATGATGCTGCACGGCGCAGGCTATCTCCACGTCACCTCCACCATGGACCCGGCCACGGTCTGCGCGCTTCATCTTAGGAACCGCTACGACCTGATTCTGCTCGATCTGCTGATGCCTGGAATGGACGGATTTCAGGTCATGGAGGCGCTGAAGAAGATCGAAACGGATGACTACCTCTCGGTCCTCGTCATCACGGCGCAGCCTGGCCAAAAGCTGCGGGCGCTGCAAGCCGGAGGCAAGGATTTCATCAGCAAGCCATTCGACAATGCGGAAGTATTGACCCGCATCCATAACTTACTCGAAGTGCGGCTGCTGCACGCGGAGTGTAAGCTTCACGGCAAGCTCCTGGAAGAAACGGTGCGCGAACGCACGGAGGAATTGCGCTGCAGCGAGGAGATGTTCCGCGAACTCGCAGCCAACATCCCCGAGGCCTTGCTGATCCGGGACAGCGAACACCAAACGCTCCAGTACGTGAACCCGGCATGGCAGAAACTGAGCGGTACACTTCTCGCAGCGGGCGATCCGCTCGAAAAGATCTATCGGACAATTCATCCCGACGATTTGCAGCGGGTCACCCACGAACGGCGCAAGTCGCCGGGTGCGAACGCCGGCAACGAATACCGCATGGTGCGTCCGGATCACAGTGTGCGCTTGGTTCACGCGCGGTCGTTCGCGATCGCCAATCCAACGGGCCAATCTCCCTGGATCGCGGAGATCGTCGAAGACATTACCCAGCGCAGGGAAGCGCAGCGCCAACTCGTGCATCTGGCGCGTCATGACGCGCTCACGGGCCTTCCCAATCGCTCGTTCTTGTACGAGTCATTGCGGGAGGCTCTTGCGCGGGCCCAAGACGACCAGTTTGTCGTCTCGCTCCTGCTCCTCGACATCGACTACTTCAAGAACGTCAACGACACGCTCGGGCACGCGGCCGGCGATACGCTGCTGCGCGAGTTTGCGGCGAGATTGGGTAAGTGCATTCGACCGGGGGACACCGCCGGGCGTCTCGGCGGCGACGAATTTGCGCTGATCGTTTTGACGCCGGCAGATTCAAGCGGCGCGATCGAGGTTGCCAACAGAATCCGCCATGTGCTGCAATGCCCTATTGTCTTGGAAGACAAAGACATCTCATTGACCGTGAGCATCGGCATCGCGACCTGTCCGACCGACACATCCGATGTTGAAACCCTCATCCGCTATGCCGACGCCGCCCTGTACGAAGCCAAGGCGTCCGGCAGAAACAGCTTCCGCTGCTATACGGAGGAACTGAACGAGCGCGCTACGCAGAAGGCGGAGATCGAAGGCGCCTTGCGGCTGGCGCAGGGACGCGACGAATTCGTCCTGCACTACCAACCAAAGATGGATATCGACAGCGGGGAATTGAATAGCGCCGAGGCACTGATCCGCTGGAAGCGCCCCGGTCGAGAGCTGGTCGCGCCGAACTCCTTCGTTCCCGCGCTCGAGGAAATAGGCCTGATCGTGCCGGTCGGCGCCTGGGTGATTGATACGGCGTGCCGGCAGATCCGCGACTGGCAGCGTTCGGGTCTCGGCCAGGTCAGGGTTGCGGTGAATGTGTCGCCGAGCCAGATGAAGGAAGGGAATTTCGTTTCCCAGGTCGTCGACTCCGTGCATGAACACGGCGTCGATCCCAAGCTGCTGGAATTCGAGCTCACGGAGAGCACGCTCATGACGCACGGCGAATCCACCAATATCGCTTTGCGCAAACTGAAGGATCTGGGCGTTTCGATTTCGATCGACGATTTCGGAACCGGGTATTCCAACCTCGCCTACTTGAAGCGCTTTCATGTCGACGCCATCAAGATCGACATCGCCTTCATCCGCGACGTCACGAGCAATCCCGACGACGCCGCCATCGCCATCGCGATCATCAACATGGCGCACAGCTTAAGGCTGAAGGTCATCGCCGAAGGCGTCGAAACGCGCGAGCAGCTGGAATTTCTGCGGGTCTACGGCTGCGATGAAATTCAGGGCTTTCTGCTGTCGAGACCGCTTCCCGCCGCCGAGCTTTCCGCGAAATTCCGGCAGAGGGACACGGCTCAGCGGTTCGCGCCGAATGATTCATTGTGGGGTGGCGCTCATGCCTAAGACGGAATCGATGCAGCTCGGCCAACCGCCGAGCGATCAGTCCCTGGCAGCGCTTCGTATGAGGCCGCCGCGCAAGCGGACCTTGTTGAACGGTAAGCTGGTCTATAGCGACGGCCTGCCTTCGCGCGAAGGCTCGTTCACGATCGACTGCTCGATCCGCGACATCTCCGATGGAGGCGCAAAGGTCGTTCTCGACAAACGCCAGCTACTGCCGCCCGAGCTCTTTCTGATCGTCGTCAAATATTGCACCGCCCATTGGGCGCGCATCGTTTGGCTGAAATATCCCGCCCGGGGGCTGCAATTCTCCAAGAGCTACAGGCTCGACGGGCCCGTACCTGACGAACTCAAGTTCATCCGCGAGCTGTGGGGCGATCTCTCCATCCGGTCCGGCAGCGTTGACTGGTAAGTCCCGCAGTGAATGGTCGGAGCGAGAGGATTTGAACCTGCGACCCCTTGTCCCCCAGACTCATATCTACGCCTTTCAGCAATTTGGTTTTCTCTCAATCGATCATCCGGCGTTGCGGTCCCTTCTTCGGGACAGGTTTCGGGACTCCGAGACTTGTTCCAGCGCGTCGGCAGCTTCCGAGTCCAGAACGTGTGCGCGCCGCGGCGTCGTTTTCAGGTCGGAATGATTTGGTGCGCGCTGAACCAATTTGAGGTTTCCGGTACCACTCAGCAGTACGGTCGCCAGATCGTGGCGCAGATCATGGAACCGCAACCCGGCCACGCCGGTCTTCTTGCGCAGACGACGCCATATGATCTTCGCCCCCGAATAGGTAAGCGAATAACGCTGTCCCCGCGCCCCTCCGCCTCGCGTTCGTTTGGCGACAGGAGCCCGGCCCGGACCGCAATTAAATCCGGATTGCGAGGACGGCGTTATGTCCCCCGAACGCAAATGAGTTCGACATTGCCACCTTGACCTTTGCCGGGCGCGCCTCATTGGGAACATAGTCCAGATCGCAGTCCGGATCGGCCTCGGTGAAATTGGCCGTCGGCGGAATGAACCCCTCCCGCAGGGCCATGACCGTCGCAGCGAGTTCGAGTGCACCGGATGCGCCGAGCGCATGGCCGTGCATCGCCTTGGTCGAGGACACCGCAAGCTTCTTTGCGTGGTCCCCGAAGGCCATGTGGATCGCCTTAGTCTCGGTGACGTCGTTGGCCACGGTGCCGGTGCCATGTGCGTTGATGTATTCGACGTCCTCCGCCGTGAGCCCGGCGTCCGCCAGGCAAGCCCGCATGGCGCTCGCCGCGCCGGCAGCCGATGGCAGAACGATATCCAAGGCGTCTGAACTCATCCCAAAGCCGACGATTTCGGCGAGGATTTCGGCACCGCGCGCTTCCGCCCGCGCCCGGTTCTCCAACACCATGATTGCCGCGCCCTCGCCGAGCACCATGCCCCTGCGGTTTCGGGAAAACGGCCGGCACATATCGGGCGCCATGACGCGCAGCGCATCCCATCCCATGACAGTGCCAAAAGTGAACACCGCCTCGGTGCCCCCGGTGACTGCGACATCGACCGAGCCGGCACGCACCATATGGAAGGCGACCCCGATCGCATGGTTGGCGGAGGCGCATGCGCTCGCCACTGTGAACGATGGCCCGGTGATGCCGTGCTCCATCGTGATATGACTCATCGCTGCAGAGATCATAAACTTCGGAATAGTCAGGGGGTGGATCCGCTTTGCCCCTTCCGCATAGACACGGTGAAAGCTGTCGTCGAGCGTGACCATGCCGCCGACGCCAGACCCGATGATCGTGGCGGTGCGCTGGCCCAGTCCCTCGCGAAAACTCAATCCACTCTGCGCAATCGCCTCGCGCGACGCCACCAGCCCGAACTGGGCGCAGCGGTCGAGCAGTGTCAGCTGCCTATCGGCAAAATAGATGGTGGGATCGAAGTCGCGGACCTCCGCCCCGATCTTTGTTATCAGCCCGTCGGTAGGGATGTTGGAGATGGGGCCGATGGCACCAGACCCGGTGCGCAGTCTGGCTGTGACGTCCGCGACGTTCTTGCCGAGCGGCGAAACGATGCCGAGCCCCGTTATAACCACTCGGTTCATGCCGATATGTCTTTCTTTGTAAGGGGCCTAACCGAGACGAAGGTGCGGGTCAGTCACCCAACCTTCTGCGCATGCTGCTCGGCGCTCAACCGTTCGACCGCACCGATCAGGTCGTTAACGGTTTCAAACGCGATGCCGGCGGACTGCAAGTCGCTTGCATTATAGGGCACCGCGATGTCGAACTTATCTTCGATCGCAAAGATAAGCTCGATGGTGTCGATTGACTGAAGGTCAAGCTCGGATAAACGGGTGTCGCGTTTTAACGTATCGCGATCGACCTTCGCTTGTGTGGCGACAATGTCGAAAATGTCGTTTTCAATAGTCACGCAGGCAGCCCTCCAAAAAAGACTCGCAGATCCCCGATCGCCAGCGCGGCATTCTAGCCGTTTGTCCGCTATAGACAAATCTTGATTCGGACTGTTTCAATGATGCCGAATTTCCGCGATTTCGAGGACGGATTAGCCACCGATCCATACGTTCCGCAAGGGTCAAGCCCCCGGGCTACCGGGCCGCGCCAACGATGCGGAACATCTCATCCTGCAAGGTGCGAGCATGCCGCCTCGCGTCGAAATCCCGCTCGATCCGCTTGCGCGCAGCCGCACCGTGCCGGCGACGCAACTCCGGATCGTGGAAGTAGCCCAGACACGCCTCGGCCAGAGCGGCAATATCGGGAGGCCGGCCAACCGCCAACCGGCCCTCCACGCCGTCGTCGATCATCTCGACGATGCCGCCCATCGCAAATGCGACGACAGGCTTGGACATCGCCATCGACTCCATGACGGCGCGCGGCAGCGGATCTTCATAGATGCTGGGGACAACTGAGACATCAAAATCCGCCACATAGGGTCTGACGTCGGGGCGGAAACCGATGAATTGCACCTGGTCCGTCAGATCGAGTTCCCGTACGAGCGACCGGCATTCTGCGAGATGGTCGGGCCGCATATCCTGCGGCGTATCGCCCAGAACGACAAACTGACACCGCGCGCGGTCCTCCGTGCTCAACTTATCGACAACGATCCGCGCGGCATGGATCAGTTCGATGAATCCCTTTCGCGGCAGGATACGGCCGTGACTTCCGAATATTACCGTCCGGTCGTCGAGGCCGAGTTCCTTGCGCAACATCGGCTCCGCGGCGCGCGCGTCGAACTCGTCGATATCGAGCGCGGTTTGGATCAGACGAACCTTCTCGGAACAGTGTGCAAATTGCAGCGATGTCTGGTGCGAGACACAGATGATCGATCGGACATTCTTGCCGGCAGCCAGCCTTTGGTGCAGGCGACGGACAATTCTCGGCACGGACGGATAGAGTACATGCCACATCGCCGGGACGCCGGTCACCGCTGCGAGCGTTCCGCCGAGAAATCCGGCGGACGTGCCGTTGCAGAAAATCAGATCGTAGCGTTCCTTCCGCACCCGGCGCAGCAGGCGGGCAAAGCCCGCCGTGCCGCGGGCGACGTTTCCGGCCGCGCGCAGCAGCTTCAGCGTCCGCGGCGCGTCGAAGTCGTCACGCTTGATCGGGCGCGACAAGGGTTCAAAGAGATTTTCGATCAGCCCGGGCTCGAAGAAGAGGTCTTCCGCGACCCCGTTCTCGACAAGCCTGCGGCTGACGATGCCCTCGCGCGGGAGCATCACGCTACGGCGAATGCGGGAGGGATCGAGGAATTTCAGGATATACAGGATCGTCCGGCCCGGGCCGCCGTTGCGCGAGGTATCGTTGATGAACAGGACGCGCAGATGCCTTGCCTGCACGACTTCGCGAACAGCGGCAGGCGGAGTGGAATTCTCGGCGTTCGACATCTAGGCGGCACCTCCCGCAAGCTCCCTATAAAGCGCCGCATAAGACTTGCACATGGTTTCGATGTCGAACCTGCCTTCCACCCAATTGCGCGCGGCAACGCCAAGCTCAACCGCCCGCGGACGGCTGGCGCTCGCCTCAGTCAGCGCCGCCGCCAAGGCGTCAGCGGTATGCTCCCTGACAAGCCAGCCGGTGCGACGATCCTGCACGATCTCGGGTATGCCTCCGCAATCGAACGCGACCGCCGGCCGCTGCATGGCGGCGGCCTCGAGCACGGCAAGCCCGAGGCCTTCCTCGCGCGTGCAGTTGATGATGGCGTCGCTGGCCGCGATGGCTGGGCGCGGATCGCTGAGATGGCCAAGAAAGCGCACACGGGACTCGATGCCGCGTGCGCGGGCCAATCCCTCAAGCTTTCTGCGCTCGCTCCCTTCGCCGACGATGACCAGTCGGACGTCGGGCGTGCGCGCCACGGCCTCGACTGCAAGAGCGATTCGTTTGACGGGATCGAGACGGCAGATCGCTGCAATCGTGAAGGGACCGTCCACGCGTGGCGGCGTCGGCGGAAAGTGCGCCAAGTCTATGCCGTTTAGGATGACCCGGATCTTCTCCCGCGCGTAAGGCGCGAGGGTGCCGACGGTCCGGGCGACAAAGGCGCTGACCGCAGCGATCCGGTTCGTATGACGCAGCGCCCAATGCCGAAACAGGGCGCAGGACGGATCGCGATAGTGGCGCACGCCGTGCTCGGTGCGCATGAGGGGGAGCTTATGCCGCAACGCCGTCCGGACGGCCAGAACGTGCGAGCCGAACGTGTGGGCATGAACGAGGTCCGCTTTTTCCTCCAGCAACACCCGCCCGAGCCACGCGATGTCCGCCGGGCCAAAACTGCGCCACAGATAGGCGATGGGATTTTCAAGGACCGGACCTCTGTCGCGTATGCGCAATCCCGCATCCGTAAGGAAGGCGCGCAGCTTCGGATTGGGCGTCATCAGTGCCACGCAATGATCCGCACCGGACTGCTCTGGCCGGGTCGCGAGATTGACGAGGAAGCGCTCAGCGCCGCCGATATCGCCGGCAACGACAGCGTGAACGACTTTGGCACGGGGCCCTGGCTGCATTTCGAAGATCTTGTTGGACCGGTTCCGTCGGCGGGAAAGCGCCTTCCGTCGAACCGCGAATGCCTGTTGCCGACAGTGTGGGATATTTCAGTTTCGCGCACCAGAGCCAGGCCTGCGGATGTTGACTCCGCTGCTGGGGTGTCGTCATGTCTTCGCTCCGCTTGGGGCACCAGGGAAGTGGGCCTGCTCGACACCGTTTGGTCATCGGAATTATCGGCGACGGACGGAGAGGCGTACGACAGGTTCGTTGCCACAGCCCGTGGCGGCCACTTCAGCCAGACGCGGGCCTGGGCAAAGGTCGCGACAGCAGCAAAGCCGTTCGACGCCCGTTGCTTCCTGGCGCGCCGCGATGGGCGCGTTGCGGGCGCCGCACTGATCTTGAGGACGCAGGCCTTTGGTTTGATGGCGCTCCCCTTCGCCCAGGTCGAACGCGGTCCCGTTTGCGACGACCCCGAACAGATGCCGGATGTTCTCGGAGCCCTCCTCGAGCAGAGCCGCCGCCATGGGATCGTGCGCATATCGGTTATGCCGTATTGGGCGGGTGAAGCGAAACCGCGCGTGGAACGGTTGTTGAAGCAACGTGGATTTGCCGACGTGCAGTCCTTCCGAGGCAGACACGCACGCTCGCTTCGTCTCGATCTTGCCTCCCTGCCCGCGGATGATCCATTTGCCGGTAGCGCCCTCGCCCAAGTGCGCCATGAGATCAGGCGCGCGGAGCGTGCGGGAGCCACCGCTCGGCGCGGACAAGAGCCGGATTTCATAGCCTTTCGGGAGATGCATAAGCAGCTCTTGCGGCTGGAGGGGAAGCAGCCGCGTGCTGCGGTTTGGTATGAAGCGTTGGCAGAGTATTATCTGCCATGCGAGGAGCGTGGGGCGATGTTTGTCTGCGAGCATGAGGGGAATGTCGTTTCCGCGATATTCGTGGCGCGCCATGGCGCACTTGCGACCTACGTCATGGGGGCATCGTCGGCGTCTGAATTGCGCTTCCCGAAAATGGTTCTGCCGATGGCCAACGCCATCACCTGGGCTAAGGAAAATGGAGTGGAAGTCCTCGATCTCGGCGGGATTCCGATGGAGGGCGACAGGGACGCGAAGCGAGCGAGCATTGCCCATTTCAAGCGCGGCTTTTCGCGCACCGAGATTACCTTCGTGCATGAACACGTCCGCTGGTTCTGACGAATGAGCATCTATCTTTGCATCTCCATCGATTGCGAGTGCGACAAGGGACCAGGGTGGCGCACCCAAAAGCCGCTCGCCTTCCGCGGCATCTTGCAGGGCGTTGGAGATCGCCTGCAGCCGCTTTTTCGTCGATTTCGAGCCAAGCCTACCTACCTGCTTTCCTCCGAAATCATGCGCGATGCGCAAGCGCTCGAAGCCCTCGTCCATCTGGTCGGCGATGCGGAGTTCGGAACCCATCTGCATGGCGAGTTTGCGCAGCCCGGCGCATTCGAACCGGACATGACGTCCGCCTTCCAGTGCCATTACGACCGGGAAACGGAACGGCAGAAGCTGGAATACCTCACAAACCTCTTTCGAAGCTCGTTCGGGCGGCTGCCGCGTTCGTTTCGCGCCGGCCGATTTGGGATTGGCCCCCATTCCCTCGGACTGCTGGGGGACCTCGGCTACACCGTGGATTCAAGCGTCACACCGCACAAGGACTGGAGGCGGGCCGGCGCACCGGAGGCCTCTTTCCGGCGAGCTTCTACGCAGCCTTATTGGCCTGTTCTGGACAACCCCGAACGCGCCGCTCCGCAAGCGGGGACAATGCTGGAAGTGCCCGTTACGATTCGACCGTCCTTGCTCGCCGGGATACCCGTCATCGGCCGCTGGATCGAGCCTCGGTGGCTGCGCCCCACACACGGAAGCGCTGCCCGGCTCGTCGATGTTGCACGAGAGGAAATCCGAGATGCCTCATCCTCGCGCGCCGACCGTCCGATCATCCTCAATTGCATGTTCCACAACGTGGAGGTAATTCCCGGGGCAAGCCCGTACGCGGCGAACGAAGCGGAGGCCGATGCCATCCTGAGAAGACTCGCAGGACTGCTCGCCTTCGCAGAGCGCGAAGGCATCGGCAGCCTCGGCTTGGGCGATGTGCCGGACCTGTACACCGAAAGTGCCCGCCCTATATCATCCGCGTCGCCGGTTTGGACAGAAGCCGTCGTCGAATGAAGTTTTGAAACAGCATGCTATCCGTACAGCAATTGGTGAAATCGCTTTCGGGCCGCCGGGTCATCGAAGATGTGACACTGTCGGTTCAGCGTGGCGAAACCGTCGGTCTGCTCGGACCCAACGGAGCGGGAAAAACAACGACGTTTCGGATGCTGACCGGGCTGATCCTCCCGGATTCGGGCCGGATCGTGCTCGACGGCGCCGACATCACCACCTTGCCGTTCTACGAACGCGCCCGACGCGGCATCAGCTATTTGCCCCAGGAATCCTTTGTCCCGCGGTCGCTTTCGGTGGAAGACAACATCACGATGGTTCTGGAAGTCCGCGAACCATCTGCCAAGAAGCAAGACGAGACAATCGGACGCCTGCTCTCTCAGTTCCACCTCGAACATATTCGTAGAAGGCGGGTCGGCGTGCTATCCGGTGGCGAGCGCCGCCGTTTCGAGATCGCGATTACGCTTGCCTGCGAGCCCAGTTTTGCCCTCCTCGACGAGCCACTCGCAGGCCTCGATCCGCATGCCGTCGGGGAAATCGCAACGCTTATTCGCCACCTGACGGACCGCAACATCGGCGTGCTCATCACTGATCACAATGCTCGCGAGCTGCTTCAATTGGTCGACCGTGCCTACGTCATCGAGGGCGGGCGTGTGCTCGCCCAGGGCAGCGCCGAGGAGATCATTGCCCACCCGGAGGTTCGCCGGGCCTATCTCGGTGAGGCGTTCCGGATATGACGACCAAGCCGAGCGAGAGGATTTTCGGTATTCGCCGTCATATCCGGAAGGCGAAGCTGCGGGCCGTTTACGGCCCGTTCATGCCTCTCCATGCCCGGAGCTTCTTTGCCGGCGTAGCGCTGCAGGTACTCACCGTCATGGTTCTGGTCGAAGCCATCTTTCTGGCCGAGCGCTTTCCCATGGTGTTCAGAGACGTGTTCAGGAACAACGCCGATCCGTTCGACACGGCCCTGTTATTCGCCCTCACCAGCACGCAAATAGTCGATCTAGCTCTTGCGATCGCGGTCCTCATGGCGGTGTATTGGACAACCCTGCGGATGCGCGAAAACCGCGAACTGCTGGTTCTCTTCGCAGCGGGAACCGGACCATATCAGTTCATGGCTTTGACCCTGGTAATTGCCATTGTCGCTCAAATCGTTTCGCTGACAGTCTCTGGCGTGATCGATCCGGAGTCGCGTTATGCCCAACGCGAGATCCTGTTCAACGCCGCGTTTCGCGCGCTCAAGAGCGGGATCAACACGGGGCAATTCTATCATTTCCCCAGTCGTGTTGCATACGCACCGGCGAAGTACTCGGCGGTCCGCGATGGTGCAGGTACCGGTCAGAGCAAACAACTGTTCATCTATGAGCAGGTGAATCCAGACACGTTCCGGGTGATCACGGCCGATCGTGCCCTGCTCGATGGACCGGACTCATCCGGCACAATCCTGCTAAAGCTTTCCAGCGTCACGTCGCGCACATTCTCAACCGCCCAACCATCGGCCAGCACCACGCCCGCGCCTGCACAAACCGGTGCACAGACCTGCTCAGACTGCCCCTGGCAGCCGAAGGGCGTTTCTCACATGACGTTGTCTGCGCCTGATATTACCCAGGTAATGACGATCAATGATCTGCTGACGTTCCTTCCACGCGGCAGCATTGTCGAGGAACTGACGCTTTTCAAACAGCTCGAAGCAACCGCGGATTCGGCATCCCCAAGGCACATGGAGGAGATGCGCCTGCTCGGCGAACGGTTCGCACGCAGCCTCTTGTGCCTGCTTGCGCCGTTCATTGCGCTTGCCTCCGTTTGCCTCACGTCGCGTGCAACCAATTATTTCGTATTGCCGCTCGCGGGCATGGCCCTTATGTCGCTTAATGTGACGAGCGAATGGCTGATCAGAACGATTGCACCTTCAAACCCGCTCGAGGCGTTGGCCGCGCCGACGGCGCTAACGGTAGTGTTTGTGGCATTACTGCTCGCCGAGATCATCCGCGAGCAAGGCAAGCTGGCACGGCCGCAATTGGCGCGCCCATGAGCACTAACACATCTGCAGTTCCCGGCTCGACCGAGTTGCGCACGATCCGTTTTTCGCCTGCCGGTCGGCACACCCGATACATGCTGGTAGGTTATCTGCGCCACGTCTTTATCGTGACTTCGGTCCTGCTTGCCGTCGCCTTGACGATCGATTTGTGGCCGCAGTTTCACATCGTCGCCAACGGCCAGGGTCACGGCGCGCTGTTCGCTATATGGAATGTCATGCGCTTCTCGGCCCTGCGCGTGCCGGACCTCGTTGCGCCGTTTCTTCCGTTTGCGACCTTCCTCGGCGTCGTCTGGACGGAAATGGTGCACACTCAGTCGGGCGAGCGCATGCTTGTGTGGAACAGCGGCCGTTCGCCGATCCAATGCCTGACGCCCGTCATCCTGCTGGCTGCCATCCTCGGCGCCGGTGAATTCACGATGGACGCCTATCTGGGACCCGCAGCAATGGCCGTGCAGATGCACGAGCGACTGGGGCTCGACGGCCAACGGCTGGATCGGACCCGCAGGGGAAACAACCAATGGATCGCTTTATCGAGCGGTCTGGTCAGGGCGGGGATCGAATACGGGCCGCCTCCGGTACTGCATGACCTGACATTCTACCGGCGCGATGCCACCGGGCGGTTGACCGAGGTCGACACGGCGGCCGTGGCGCACCGGCAGCCTCGCACCAATCTCTGGGTCATGCGCGACGGTCGCTTTTGGACGCCAGAGGAACCGGCGGCGAGCAATGACGCGGCGCGCACGCCTCTTGCGCCCGACGACTCCACGGGGGAGATGATGGTACCGTTCGCCGAGCGGACCGTCTCGCTGGATATCGACCCGCTCTGGCTCAGCGTCTTCGGGATGGAAACACAGTATCTTCCGATTCACGTGTTGCGGGCGCTGGCGCTTACCGACAGGGGCCCCCAATCCAAAGGTCTCTATCGCACGCGCCTTCAAGCGCTTTACGGCGAAACTCTGCTTCCGGGCGCGATGGCTCTTCTGGCTGCATCGCTCTCGATGTTTCTACTGGCCTACAGCACGCCGTTGAAGGCTCTAGTCGGCATCGTGTTTGTCGGCTACCTGGCGCATTTTGGCACCAAGGCGTGCCTGCTTATGGGCCAAAACGGCTACATGCCGCCCGTCATGGCGGGTTGGCTCGTGCCGCTCGGCCTTTTGGCAGCAACGATCGCGGTCTTTGGTGTCATCGAGCTGCAACGCCGCAGCGCCACTCATTGAAAGAACGCCGGAGACAGACGCGTGTGCGATTAGTCAGTGCGGAATGATGTGCTCGCGAAGGGGTTTGCCGGTGAGCGTGTCAATTCCAAAAATATCCAAGGCCGGCACCTTGGGCCATAGCCCGCTGTCGTCGACCTGGAGATAGACATAGACAAGCTTCACCCGACGGTCGCCGATTTGCATCACCGCTTCCGGGCGCCCGTGGCCGTCGAGTTCGAGAGCGATCTTACGCTCAGGGACCGCGGCGAGCTTGAAGGTAATGGCACCGTGCGGACCGTCACGCCCGACCGATGTAACGCCGTAGGCCCACATGCGCTCGATGAGGATGAGCGGCTTCTTGTGGCCGTCGACGTTGTACCACCGCCAATAGGCATTAACGGGCGTGTCCGGATCAATCTGTCCGTGCGAATCGAGGTTCGCCGCGTACACCACTGTGTTGGAGTTGGACGAACGTTCGATGTAGAAAATCTGGTTCGGTTCGCTGGGCGCCGGATACTCGGGATGCACGCGGACGATTTGATCCAGTTCGGTTACCTGGCTCGTTGCCGCTCGTCCCAAAGCCTCGACGTTTGCCACGGACATTAGGCTGATAACGCCTACCGCACAGGAAAGAAGGCGGCTCGCCGCTGTCGCCCGCTTTGCGCGGCGGCCCGTTCGGATGCATCGCTCCGAGACACTTCGCGGAAGATCAGACACTCTCACAGGCCATCGTCTCCTGATCGTTGCCGGCGGCAAGTTCGGCGCGCTTGCTCCGGGCGAGTTGAGCATACACGGCGAAAAGCTTTTCGAAATGGCTTTCGATGTCGCCAACCCGCCGCCCCGCTTCAAGCGCGGCGCAGGAAAGAGCCGCCCGATCGCGCGCGAGCAAATCCAGGATCGCTTTGGCGGCGGAATTCGAGTCACCGGGCGCATAGGTCTGGGCATATTCCGCGCCAGCCAGATCGCCGGCGCCTCCGGCCTCCGGCACGATCACCGGCGTGCCGCAGCACAGCGCTTCGGCGACGACAAATCCAAAGGTCTCCGCCGTCGAACAATGCAGAAGGGCGTCGGCGCTGGCAACCATGCGGGCAAGTTGCGCGCGATCCTTCACCCATCCCGCGACATGGATATGCGATGCTCTCGCTGCCTTGGCTTTCACCCGGGAATGGATCAATCCATCGCCGACGACGTATAGACCGACCGGCCTGGATTGCTGGGCCCCGCTCACGGCATCGATCGCAACACCGACACGCTTTTCCGGATGATGACGCCCAATGTTGATGAGCAGCGCCGCATTGGGTCCAAGGCCGCATTCCTCAAGCATCGCCGCCCGCAATGCGTTGTCGCGAAGGCCGGGACGAAACGATGCCGTCTCGACGCCGAATGGAACGACATGCAGGTGGTGCAACCCGTGGCCCGCGAACCGCGCCGCGAGCCACGACCCTGAGACGACGCAGCCGTCGAAACATGCGTTCAGACGGCGCAAATACGACCAATACCAGCCGAAGATATTGTCGATGGTAGAATGCGACATCAGGCCGGACAACAGTGTTTGCGGATATACGGCGACGGGATCGGCGTGCATGAACAATATCTTTGCGGCACGGCCTTGCCATCGCGCGGCAATCCATCCACCGCGCCACGGCGAGGAGCCTTCGACCACGTCGGGCGCCTCGTCGTCGATGATCCGCCAGACGTCCTTTGCGCGCCAGAACATGCGGTAGTTGCGGTCGAAGGGCAGTTGAGGGGCCTCGATCCACACAAGCTTGCCTCCCTCGCGCGTCTCGACGCTGTTCTTCGCACCGGGCGCGATCACGGTTAGGGAATGATTGTGCCTCGCCGCCGCCTTGAACTTCTGATTGACATAGTTGCGCACGCCGCCACCCGTCGGCGAATAGAATTCCGAGATGTCGACGATCTTCACGCAGCCGTCTCCGCGAGCAGCGATTTGTAATAGCCATGGATGCGCGCCATCGTTTCGTCCCAGGAAAACCCGAGGCTGCGCTCCCGAGCGGCCGCTCCCATCTGCCGCCGCAACTGCGGATCACGCGCCAACATCGCGATGTGGTCCGCGAATTCCTGTGCCCGGCCCGGCGTGGCAAGATAACCGGTGCGGCCATGCACCACCAGGGAGCGGCTGCCGGTCGCATCGGCGCACACACATGGCAGCCCCGAGGCCATCGCCTCCAGCGTCACATTGCCGAACGTCTCCGTTTCGCTTGGAAATACGAAGATGTCGGACGACGCATAGGCGCCGGCGAGATCTTCCCCTTCCAGGAAACCCGTGAAGACGGCGTGCGGCAATTGGCGTTCCAGGGTCGCGCGCTCCGGACCGTCGCCCACGATCACGCTTCGATAAGCGAGGCCGCCCGCCTCCAGCAGCAGCAGCGCGGAGGCCAGCGTTTCAAGCTGTTTCTCGCGCACAAGGCGGGAGACGAAGACGACGACGAGTTCACTCTCGCCGATTCCATGCTTTGCGCGCCAGACGCTCGATTTCTTGCTGGGATTGAAGTGCACCGTATCTATGCCTCGCGGCCATAGGCGGAAGTTGTCCCTGAATCCGTCTGCCAGCAGCGCGTCGGCCATGGATTGGGATGGAACGTAAACCTCGCGGCAAGCACCGTAGGAGCGGCGCAAATAGTGTCTGAGAAGGCGGGTGAAACCCGACACATACCAGTAGTGCTTGAGATAAGTCTCAAAGCGCGTGTGATAGGACGCAACGACCGGGATCTGCAAACTCTGCGCAACTTTCAAGGCGCTATATCCCAGGAAATCAGGTGCCAGCGCGATATGGATGATGTCCGGTTGGAACGCGCGCAGCTTCCGCATCGTTTGACCCGCCAGACCAAAAGCGAAGCGATATTCCGGGCGCAAAGGCAAAGACACCGACGCAACAGGCACCACCGTGCCGGTGTGAGCGAAGGCTGGAACTTTTCCGACCGGCGCGAAGACGAGCACTTCGACACCCTGCCGTTCCAAGTACGCGACCAAGCGATTCAAGGTCAGCGCGACGCCGTCTTTGATGTAGTTATAGGAACTCGCCACGAGAGCGATGCGCAGCGGGCGCCGCTCGTGGTGGCACTGCCAGTGCACGGCGGATGACCGCGTTCCTAATTCCATATCCAACACGCGACTGCCGCCGCGCCCTTGGAGACGCCTTTGCATTTGAACGGAACTCACAGGCCGCCTCTAAGCCCTTGTAATAGCCTTTACAAGACGGCGCAGGCGTGCCCTTGTCAACCTGTCGGCACCTCTGCCATATCCTGGAGGATGCACGTGCGGTATGTGTTCGCGTAGTTCTATTTTCTGGCGCAACAGAGCCGATGTCCGCCAAAACAATACTAATTACGGGCGCTTCGAGCGGCATTGGTGCCGCACTCGCCCGCGTTTATGCGGCGCCGGGCAATCGCCTTGTCCTGTGGGGAAGAAACGAAGAGCGCCTCAGCACGACCGCGCAGCAGTGCCGTGTGCGCGGCACTATGGTCGAGACAGCAAGCTTCGACGTCACGGAATTCAGCCAGCTGGTCGAGCATCTCGAGGCGGCAGATGCGCGTAACCCAATTGATCTCGCCATCTTCAATGCCGGGCTCGGCGGCAGCCTGCCACCCGATCGCGCAGCGCAGGATGTGCTCACAGCGGAACGGATGGCGAGCGTGAATTTCACAACGCCTGTCATCGGGGCAAACCTGCTTGCAGAACGTATGGCGAAACGTGGGCGCGGGCGGATCGTGCTCGTCGGCTCCGTGGCAGCAAGCTTTCCCCTACCGATGGCGCCCCTGTATGCCGGAACGAAGGCGGGACTTGCGCTGTTCGCGGAAGCGCTCGGATTGCGTCTCGCAAGGTATGGCGTCGGCGTGACGCTGGTCTCGCCGGGCTTCGTTGATACGCCGATGAGCCAAAGTCTCAAGGAACCACGGCCGTTTCTTGTCGGCGCGGACGCAGCTGCTGCAATTATCGCAAGAAGGATAGAACGAGGCGCGCGACGCATTGTCGTCCCTTGGCAGTTCGCCGTGATCCGCGCGGCAGCCGGCTTTGTGCCGCGCGCGATAATTCGTGCGGTGCTCTCGCGGGTCTCGCGTACCGCCATCGAAGAATGAACATTGCTCGCGGCGGAATTGCCGTTGTACAGTAGGTCATCGCATTTCGGCCTCGGCAGTCGCGTTTTCTATCGGAAAAATTGCGTATGCGGATGTTTCTTCAGCTGTGGCGCGATTGCCAGCACATCGCCGCCAGATTGATTGCGCGTTGGGGCAAGACCGCGTCGCACGTTCTGCGCTGGGGCGTTCCGATTCTCCTGCTCGCAATCTTGGGTTACAGCCTGACGCGGATCGGATGGACCCATGTTTGGAGTGCGCGCCCTCGTGTATTCAGCTTCTATTTTGTTCTGCTATTTCCTTTCTTCGTTCAACCCGTCGCCGATTTCATCATCTATCGCAGTCTGCTCGGCGTCGGACGGTCACTCCCTTTCTCCATCATGCTTCGTAAGCGATACATGAACAACGTCATGGTGGATTATTCAGGTGAGGCCTATTTTTTTCTCTGGGCCAGAAAGAACCTGGAATTGAAGAAGGGCGTTCTGCTCCACGCCGTGAAGGACTCGAACATCCTTTCCGCCGGCGCCGGTCTCGTGGTCGTCTGGCTGATGCTGCTGGCCCTTGTGGGAAGCGGCGTCATGAAACTGCCGGCATTCCTGCCGGCGAATTCATGGACTGTCGTTTCGGTCGGTTCACTTCCTCTGGTCCTTTGCCTAGCTCTGATCGTGGGCGGCCGCAGGGCTACCGCATTGAGCCGCGGCGAGATCGCCAAGACGTTCGCCATACATCTCGTGCGGAGCATCGCCGCGCTATCGCTTGAATTCGCGCTCTGGTGGCTTTCGGGTGCTCTTCCTTCGGCGATCGTTTGCCTTGAGTTTGTCGCACTTCGCCTTCTGATCACGCGGCTGCCGCTCGTACCGAGCAAGGAGCTTGTTTTTGTCGGAGTCGGAATCGCCGCTGCGGGATTGATGGATGTGTCCACTCCGAAAGTGGCGGCCGTGCTGGTGCTCATGACCGCGGTCAGCTTGGTCCAGGAATTTGTACTTGTTGGTTTGCCGTGGCTCTTCGAACAATCTCGAATCCGGCGAAACGCCGATCAAACCGCATCGTGAGCGGACAACCCAGCCCGCGTAGCCGGCTGGCACGTTGGTATCGCTCGCCGCTTTTCTGGATCCTCTGTACCGCGGCGGTCCTGCGGTTGGCCGGACTATGCTGGGGCCTGCCTGCCTCGGACGGTTGGGACGACGACGGCATTGCCCCGCGCAATTTCCTGGTTGGCCTCGCCAAAACTTACACGGGCGGCTCATACTTCACCTATCCGCCCCTTCATATGATCTTCCTCGCGATACTCACCTGCCCCGGATGGGTAAGCGCCCTGTACAACGCGCATTCGCTTACCCAGCATGATGTGATCGCCGAGATCATCCAAGTTCCCTATATGACGTTCTTTGCCGTGGTCGCGCGCTTCGTCAGCGTCGCCATGTCGATCGGAACCATATTTCTGATCGGCAAGATGGCCGAAACGATTGGCGGAAAGCGGGCCGGTTTGTTTGCCGCCGGGGCGTGTGCCCTCAACGCGGCCCTGACGTATTACGGCCAGGTCACCAATCTCGACGGCCCCTATCTCTTCTGGTCGGCGCTCTCTTTGTGGGGCGGGATGCGTGCGATCGCGGAACACGAACCACGCCACATGAGTTGGGCCGCATTGGCTGCGGCCGCGGCGATCGCCACCAAGGATCAGGCCTACGCCGTCTTTCTGGTGAGCGTGCCGATCGCGTTCTTCATGTGGTTCGCACTCGACCGTTGGGCGCGGCAAAATGCGCGAAAGATAGTCCTCACGCTGCTCGGCTCGAGCGGCGTCGCTTTGCTGTCGCTCCTCGTAATTGACGGCGCCATCAACAACCCCAGCGGCTTCGCTGCACGCATCGCCTTCCTGACCGGCCCGGCGAACAACGATTACGCGCAATATCTGGACAGTTGGGGCGGCCGCCTGCGCCTCTTGAAGGACATGTGGGCCTATTTCCCTCGTTACTATCCTTTGGCCGTGGCATGGCTGGGCGCATTTGGCGTCTGGATCCAGGTCGTTCGGCCGCGCGACGAACGCGCCCGGTTAGTCGCCGGCCTGCTTCCTCTTCTCGCCATGATCTCGTTCACAGTCGCGTTCAACTTCGTGGCGCTTCGCACCGAGAACCGCTTTCTGCTGCCCCAGTCGGTTTTCATCGCCGTCTATGTCGGCGTCGCCATCGACAGACTCGTCTTCGCATCGCAGCCGTTGATCAAATATGCTGCGCGCGGACTCATTCTGGCTGTTGCCGCCATGGCATTTTATCGATGCGCGGGCATCGACGCCGCGTTTATCGGAGATCCGCGCTACGACGCGGAGCGCTGGCTAGACGCCAATGTAATCGAGGGCGACACGATCGAGACTTATGGTCTGAACGTCTATCTGCCGCGCTTCCCCGAGCGCGCGATTGTGACCCGTCTCGAAAAAAGGCCCCTGACGGCACGCAATCCCTTGCCGCGCGTCACGGAGATCGACCAGCCGTTCCAATCGATTGTCGCGCGATGCCCACGCCTGCTTGTGGTTAGCGCGGCCTGGGTGCAGGGCTATCTCACGCGAAACCTCGCCGCGCCGAGGGATGGCTACGTAATCAGGAAGGTTCAGCAATCCAGCTTCGGCGATACGGCCGCGCGCGGCTACTTCGCAGCGCTGTTCGAGGGCAGACTGCCATATCGGCTGGCGCACAAATCCGCCTACGCGTCCGGAATCTGGCCTTCGGTGGACGGGTATGAGAGCCTGGCGCAGACCGTCTTCATCTTTGAGCATGTCACGGACCACGCAGCTTTTGCAGGGTGCGGGACCAAACGTACCAATGCCGATGCGCCCTGGACAACGCGATGAATCCAGAGTGAAGAACATGTTTGTCGACAGCGCCGATATTGGTGAGGAAGTGCAGCAATATTAAGGACTTGACTTGCCTTTCGTCGCGCTCGCATAGTATCCGCGAATTGGGGGTCCCTGGGGATGCCGTCTGACCAATCGCTGGTGGCTTACGTCGATCGGCGAGCGCGTATCGCCTTAGCGGGAATGGCGATATTCGACTTCGGCAATCCGTGGTTCGCGCCGTTGGATCGTTTGCGGGCAGAGGCCCTTCGCGACGGCAGAACCTTCGCCAGCTTTGCGAACTACGACTATCTCGGCCTCGCCGATCATCCGGCAGTCAAAAATGCGGCGCATTCGGCAGTGGACATGCTTGGGGTGGGCGCTCTGGGTTCTCGAGTGGTCGGGGGCGAGCGTTTGATCCATACCGAGTTTGAGGACGCGCTTGCGAAGTTCGTCGGCGTGGACGCCTGTCTCACCCTTGTGAGCGGATATCTGACGAATCTTACGACGATCTCGCACCTCATGAACGCTCGCGACGTCATTCTCTATGACGAGCTCAGCCATAACAGCATCATATCCGGGATCTTGGGGTCCAAAGCCGAGTCGGCATCGTTCCGGCACAACGACATGGACCACCTTCAGTCGCTCCTGAAGGAACTGCGATCGAACCATCGCAATTGCCTCATCGTTGTCGAGAGTCTTTACAGCATGGATGGGGACATCGCCAATCTTCCCGAGCTTCTTGCGCTGAAGGACAAATTCGGCTGCTGGCTTCTGGTCGACGAGGCGCATTCGATCGGGGTGCTTGGCAAAAACGGTCGCGGCCTGAGCGAACATTTCGGCGAGGACGCGCGACGCATCGACATTATTATCGGAACGCTCTCGAAGACTTTTGCGTCCTGCGGCGGCTTCATTTGTGCACAAGGATCGGTGCTCGAGTGGATGCGCTACACGCTACCCGGTTTCGTCTACAGCGTCGGCTTGCCGCCGGTCATCGCGGCTGCAGCTCAGGCAGCCCTGAATGTGATTATGGCCGAGCCGGAGCGCGTGGTGACCTTGCAGAAGAATGCGCAACGTTTTCTGACGAAGGCCCGGGAAGCGCGCCTGGCAACAAGCAGCGCCGTCGGAGAAGGCATCATTCCGGTGCTTTTTCCCGATCTGAAGAGCACGATGGAAGGTTCAGCTTTCCTTCTCAAGCATGGAATATATGCGCCGCCGATCGTTCAAATGGGCATACCGAAGGAGCTGCCGCGCATCCGCTTTTTCATTTCGGCGCGGCACAAGCCGGAAGACATCGACCGCACGGTGAGCGCGCTTGAGAGTTTCTTTGCGGCGTTGCCCGTGAGCCCCCGACAGCATGCGACGTCGGCGCTCGACTCCGCGCAAGTTTGAGCTTCAAGAAAGCGCTTTTTCGTAGATTCGGTATCGTTTGTAGACGGTCCCGCCAACCAGCGCGATCATGTGCTTCATGCGCTCGTTGGAATCGAGAACCCACGATGCCTCTCCGCGCACGACACCGCGCGCGAAGAGACCCGTCCTTGCCTGCTGGACGACCGATAGAGCAAGAACCGCACCGATCTGGGAATTCTGCCATTTGCGTCGGATGCCCACCAGCGGCATACGCCCCGAGCGTATGCCGGAAACCTTCAATCGCCACAGCAGTTTGGCAAGGCCAAAAGGAAAGAGGCGTCCGCCCAGATCGCTGATAGCCTCGTTGAGGTTAGGAAGCGACACGACAAAACCGGCCGCCTCTCCCTCGTACTCGGCGATGACAACATACTCAGGTCGAACCGCCACTTTGAACATGGCGATCAATTCGTCGACCTCGGCCTCCGTCATCGCGACGAAGCCCCAATTGTCGGACCACGCGTCGTTCAGGATATCGAGTAGGAGCACGACTTCGGACCTGAAGTTCTTGCGGTCCATGCGGATGGAGCGAAACTTGAACTGATGCTTTTCCTGCGCGCGGGCAATGATCCGCTCCATGGTCGGGGGAAGCGGTTTGCCGTTTTCGTAGTCATAAGCGAGCAAGTCTTGAGTCTGAATATAGCCCTGCGCCGCGATATGATTCTGATAGTAAGGCAGTGCGTGGCCCATCAGCACGCATGGCGGACGGTCAAAGCCCTCGACAAGAAGACCAGGCTCGTCCCACATCGAAAAGCTCACCGGGCCGACGCAGCGGCGCATTCCTTCCGATCGCAGCCACGACTCGGCCGTCTCGAGCAGAGCCCGGAACACAAACGGATCGTCGATCCCCTCGATAAAGCCGAAATGGCCCGTGGCGTCGTTGTAACGCGCCAAATGCAGCGCATCGATCTGGGCGGTGATTCGCCCGACCGGAACGCCATCGCGATAGGCGAGCCAGAACGCGGCCTTTGCATGCTGAAAGAACGGATTGTGGGACCTATTGAAATGGAATTGCCGCTCCAACAGAAGCGGTGCGACCCAGTTCGGATCGTCCTTGTAGACCTTGTATGGCAGACGGTGAAAGGCGCGCCAGAGGGCACGACCTTCGACCGGAACGACCGTCACGGCGGCTCGCCCCGCGTTCTTAGCGGTTGCTTCCAGCAAGTGTCTCTCCGGGCGCTAGCGGGATCGGATGGGATGGGTTGAATAGCATACCGGCTGGCGCTCACTTTGGAAGCAGTGGTCGGAGCGAGAGGATTTGAACCTCCGACCCCTTGTCCCCCAGACAAGTGCGCTAACCAGACTGCGCCACGCTCCGACATTCGGCGGCCATGCCGCCAGGGGTAGTTCCAAGGCCTGCGCCAAGGGCGGCGGACTATAGGGCATGACGTTTCGGGAAGGAAACGGCGATTTCAGGCGTGGCGGCGTGCCGCCCTCAGCCGGCTCTGCAGGCGCAAGAGCTCGGCCAGAAGGATTTCCAGCTTGACGCGCTGCGCGGCCGCGAGCGTTTTCGCCGGCCGGTCGAGCCGCACGATGCTGGCCAACGCGGGCGCCGCTTCACTTTCGGGAAGCTCGATTTCGGGAACCGGGGCCGCGACCGCTTCGCCGCGGCCGACCTCGGCCACGTAACGCAGGCCGCGTTCGCGCAACAGCTTTTGCACGCCTTTGATTGTGTAACCTTCCGAATAGAGCAGCGCGCGGATGCCGCGCAGCAGATCGACGTCCTCGGGACGGTAATAGCGCCGCCCGCCTGCGCGCTTGGTCGGGCGCACCTGCGCGAAGCGGCTCTCCCAGAAGCGCAGCACGTGTTGCGGCACATCCAGCTCGCCCGCGACTTCGCTGATCGTGCGGAAGGCCTCCGGCGATTTGGAGTGAATGGAAAGCTGGGCTGCACTTGCCGACATCGCGAATTAATCCGCGTCGGCGCCGACCGGCGGCGTCTGACCGTTGATGACCGCCTTCAGCACGTGGCTGGGGCGGAACACGAGTACGCGGCGCGGCGCGATCGGAACTTCGTCGCCGGTCTTTGGATTGCGGCCCATGCGTTGCGATTTCTGCCGCACGGCGAAAGTGCCGAACGAGGAAAGCTTCACCGTCTCGCCATGGGCGAGCGCGGCGCACAGCTCTTCCAGGATATCTTCCACCATTTGCGCGGATTCGTTGCGCGACAGCCCGACCGCCTGGAACACGGCCTCCGTCAGGTCGGCACGGGTCAGCGTGTTGCTGGTCATGGGCGACTCCTTACCTCGACTCGAGCGTAGTAGTATTGAGGATTTGCCGTCAACATCAAAGGGATAGATGGGGGTGCTAAGATCGGTTACCAACCGTGCCGGGAATGGTTACCAGCGCAGCAGGGCGGCCCCCCAGGTCAGCCCGCCGCCCATCGCCTCCAACAGGACCAAATCTCCCCGCTTAACGCGGCCGTCGCCCACGGCCGTGGCCAGGGCGAGTGGCACGGAAGCCGCCGACGTGTTGCCGTGCAGGGCGACCGTGGAGATCATTTTTTCGGGTCCAATCCCCAGCTTTTTTGCCGTCCCGTCGAGGATCCGCTGATTCGCCTGATGCGGCACGAACCAGTCGATCTCACCGATCGCGAGCCCCGCCTCTTCCAAGGAGGCCATAATCGCCGCGGCGATGTCGTTGACGGCATGGCGGAATACTTCCTTGCCGTGCATGCGCAAATGGCCCGTGGTCTGGGTGGTCGACGGTCCGCCGTCCACATAGAGCAGATCGTGCAGCCTTCCGTCCGAATAGAGCTTGGTGTTGAGCACGCCGCGATCCGCATTGTCGCCGGCGCCCTCCCCGGCCGTCAGCACGACGGCGCCCGCTCCGTCGCCAAACAGCACACAGGTGGTGCGGTCGTTCCAATCGAGCAGCCGCGTCATGCATTCGGCGCCGACCACCAGAACGGTGCGCGCCTGGCCGCTGCGGATGAAATTGTCGGCGATTGCCAGGGCGTAAAGAAAGCCCGTGCACACCGCCTGAACGTCGAAGGCCGCGCCGCGCGTCATGCCGAGCCGCGCCTGGAGTTTGGTCGCCACCGAAGGAAAGGTCTCGTCGGGCGTCGTGGTGGCGCAGACGATCAGATCGATGTCGCTGGCCGTCGCGCCGGCGTTAGCTAGGGCCGCCTGCGCGGCCTCGAATGCCAGATCGGAGGTCTTTTCGCCGGGAGCCGCGACGCGGCGCTCGCGGATTCCGGTGCGCGTGCGGATCCATTCGTCGCTGGTGTCCACGCGCTTGGCCAGATCGTTGTTGGTGAGAATGGTCTTCGGCAGATACGCGCCGCAACCGATTACGTGCGAGCGGATCACGTGGCGACAGCCTCCCGGCTGGGGGCCCTTACGCCGGCGCGGTCCGCGACGATGCTTTGGTTGATGCCGCCTTCGGCCATTTCGATCGCCATGTCGATGGCGCTTGCGAAGCCGAGCGCGTCGGTTCCGCCGTGGCTTTTGACCACCACGCCGTTGAGCCCGAGGAACATGCCGCCGTTCGAGGTGCGCGGATCGAGCTTGCGGCGCAACGTCTTCAGCGCTCCGCTGGCGAAGAAGGCGCCGAGCTGCGAGAGTATGGAACGCTTGAGTGCGCTGCGCAGATAAAAGACCACCAGCTTGGCGGTTCCCTCCGCCGTCTTGAGCGCGATATTGCCGGTGAAACCGTCTGTCACGACGACGTCGACGACGCCTTCGGCGATGTCGTCGCCTTCGACGAAGCCCGCGAACTCCATCGGCAGCGTTGCATTGCGCAGCATCTGGGCGGCGCCCTTGACGGCTTCGTGTCCCTTGGCCTCTTCCGAACCGACGTTGAGCAGGCCCACGGTCGGGCGCTCGATCCCGAGCACGGCGCGGGCGAAGGCTTCGCCCATCACCGCGAAATCGACCAGTTGATCGGCATCGCACTCGACGTTCGCGCCGATGTCGAGGACCACGCATTGGGCGCGCTTGGTTGGCCACAGTCCCGCAATGGCCGGCCGCGAGATGCCTTCGATTACGCCCAGCTGGACCATCGACATCGCCATTAGTGCGCCCGTGTTCCCAGCCGAGACGATGACTTCCGCCTCGCCTTTTTTCACCGACTCGATGGCGTGCCACATGCTGGTGTCGCGGCCGCGGCGCAGCGCCAAGCTCGGCTTCTCTTCCATCCGAACACGTCCCGGTGCGTGGCGCACGCTGACGCGGTGCGTCAGCTTGATAAGGCGCTTCTTGAGCAGCGCGTTGAGCGCCGTCTCGTCGCCGTGCAGGATAAATTTGACGCCGGGATGGCGCGGCACCGCGCGGCCCAGTGCGGACACGACGATGGATGGGCCGGCATCGCCGCCCATTGCGTCAATCGAGACCGTCAATTCGCGGGACACAATCGTAACCGCCCTTCGCCGAAGCTATACGCCGCTGCGCTCAGGCTTTGGCCACCTCGCGACCGTCATAATGGCCGCAAGCGGCGCAAATATGATGCGGGCGTTTCTGCTCGCCGCAGTTGGGGCATTCGTTATGGGTCGACGG